>ERZ802819.1310-NODE-1310-length-15495-cov-7.34462_pt1 | contig 15495 bp, 10 predicted proteins | sample MGYA00345647_ERZ802819 | MGnify/ENA primary metagenome ERZ802819 (study PRJEB30503, sample SAMEA104212355) | marine metagenome | biome: Westerlies Biome; feature: [SRF] surface water layer (ENVO:00010504) within the epipelagic zone...; material: water... | reverse complement strand
AATTCCTGCAGGTGTCCATTGAGACCGATGCAGGAATTACAGGATATGGTTTCAATTGGAATTACACCCGCGGCCTGCGATCCGTACAGGTGATGATCGACGACTGCTTTGCTCCTGCGGTACTCGGCATGCCAGCTTTTGATCGGAATGCGGCATGGCAAGCCATGCACGCAACAACACATTTTATTGGAAGGGTTGGCGTTGCTCAGGTTGGCCTCTGCGCAATGAATCTTGCACTGTGGGACATTCAGTTGAAGGCAGAGGAAGTGCCGCTGTGGCGGCATCTTGGTCCTGTCAAAGATCGTGTGAAGGCGTACAACACTGATGGTGGCTGGTTGACGTGGACGACAGACGAGGTGATTGACGACATGCGCCGCATAATCGATCGAGGGTTCGATGCGGTCAAAATGAAACTTGGGCGTTCAGATCCGAAAGAAGATTTCCAGCGGGTGCGGGCAGTGCGGCAGGCAATTGGAGACGGGATCAAGTTAATGGTTGATGTGAATACAGTCTGGGATTTGGAAACTGCCATTCAATGGGGCAAGCGGCTTGAAGAATTGAACGTCGAGTGGCTCGAAGAACCACTGCACCCCTTTGATGTGCGATCGCACGCTGCACTTGCCAAAGCGATACGGATCCCCATCGCAATCGGGGAAACTGTCTATACGGTGTACGGCTTTCGTGAATACATTGACCAGCAGGCCGCAGCTGTTTTGCAGGCTGATGTGACAAAACTGTCCGGGATCGAAGAATGGCTTGAAGTAGCCGCACTTGGTCAGACACACGGTTTGCCGGTTATTCCTCACACGAACGTTCAGCAGAATGTCCACGCCCAGCTCGCAGCGGCAACGATAAACACACCGATGATTGAATGTTGTTATGAATCACTCTTTGATATCTGGGAGAATCCCGTTCGTGTAGTCGATGGCTATTACACCCTTCCCGAAGTTCCAGGAATCAACGGGAAGCTGACAGATACGGTTCTTAAAAAATTTCGAGTGTGTTGACATGAATCTGTTATGACGTGGGTGTATGGAGAAAATCCATTCGATGTTGAGTGAGTCAATATTTTCAGACCGAATAACTCCTGTCTTCCTTTTTAAGGTGTCTAGACGAATGAAGAAAAGTTTTCGTATGCGTTCTGTGGTATGTGCTCTCCTTTTCACTCTCTCGCTGTGTGTACCCACAGCTTTTGCCCATGATGAATCGCCTAAATCGAATCGGCATGGTGTGAATACTGAAATGGTTACTCAGGTTAAAGCATGGTTGAAACTACTGACTGAAGAGCAGCGTGAGTCAGCGTGCTTTCCGTTTGAGAGTGACGAGCGATTGAACTGGCACTTCGTGCCACGTGAGCGATTGGGACTACCGCTAAAAGCAATGGATCTCAAGCAGCGACGAGCGGCCTACAGGCTTATGCAGACTGGGCTCAGTCACCAGGGATATCTGAAGGCAACAACGATCATGAGCCTGGAAAGCATTCTGCGTGAACTCGAAAAAGATCGCCCTGGTAATGAAGATCGTCGTGATCCTGAGAAGTACTGGTTCTCAGTTTTTGGTGTTCCGTCAGAGACTGAGCCGTGGGGATGGCGACTGGAGGGCCATCACATCTCGATTAATTTCAGTTCAGTGTCTGGGGCCGTTGCTGCAGCAACACCTCTCTTTCTCGGGTCGAGTCCAGCAGAAATTCGGACTGGACCTCGGGCTGGCCAGCGAGTGCTTGCAGCTGAAGAGGATATGGCGCGGAAGCTGATTGTTTCTCTGCAGGGCAATCATGCGGAGAGATCAGTGATCGCTTCGGAAGCACCGGATGAGGTGTTGACGGTGCCTGATGCATCACTGGATCTGGGAGAGCCGCAAGGAGTGTCCGAAGAAGAGATGGATTCTATTCAGCAGGCGTTGTTTCGACGGTTGGTTGAACAGATTGTACGGACGCTTCGTGGTGAATTAGCCGATGATGTGCTGGCAGGAATCTCAGACAATGAGTGGAAGGAGTTGTCGTTTGCGTGGGCAGGGAGTTTTGAGCGAGGCCGGGGGCATTACTATCGAATTCAAGGCCCTTCATTCATTATCGAATATGACAACACGCAGAATGAAGCCAATCACGCTCACGTAGTATGGCACTCATTGGACAATAACTTTGGGCTCGATGCTCTTCGGCGGCATTACGAAAGTCAGCATGACCAGCCGCAGGCCAGCGTTAATAAAAAAAACCAACCCTAAGTTGTTGGTTTGAAGGATCGCTTTTCGGTCTGATCAAGAATGAGATCAAAAGCCTGTCGCTCTTGTTCCCCCGCAGTTTTCGTCACGAGCGGCCGAAGTGATTCAAGCTGTCGTTGAACGTCCTCTGCATCGAGCAGATGAAGTCTGCTAAAGAGAATGGCAGCTTCAATCACTGCATGAGCAGCCCTGTTGAAGCCCCGGAATGGACGGTTGAAGTGTGACTTTTGTATGCGTGCGTGCAGCCGACACCGCTCTCCGGTTGTGTCTGCTTTTTCAATACGGAACTCAAACGCCTCGCAGGCATCTTCAAGGATCCATCCGCTGACTGTATCAGCCGGACGCGTTTGAGGGAGTTTATCTGGCATCCCGGTCACGGCCTTGGCAAAGAGTAGAACATCATCAGTGAGATGGAAGACGCCCTCTGACTGGGATGTAAGGAGGCTGCCTGTCCTGCTGCCTTGGAAGGGCTTGAGGATGAGGTGAGTCATGGATCGAGGGTCAGCAACTTCAGGGCCCATTGCGGCAATATGAACATCATCATCCGCTGTTCTCGTTGTAAGAAGGCCTTCGAGAATCACAGAAACCGAACCTCATGGGGACTCGTGGGGAAGAGGAAAAATCAACTGTTTTGTGAGATGTCGAAATCAAAACATATTTTGAGTTTACACTGGTTTTATGATAAATGCCTCGCTTACCGGAGAACGCATTCATTTCGTTACAGGGAAATTGTCGGAGCATGCGCTGCGAAACATGCTTGAGCGGCTGGCTGGCCAGATCGGATTTCAGCCAACGGTTCAGGTCCTGAATATTACTGTTGCAGCGTTAATGACAACCGACTGGATTGCCCGGCGGATTGAAGTCCCGGAGGGCACCGATCGTGTAGTTATTCCTGGACTGTGTAAGGGTGATATGGCGTTGCTCGAGCAAAAAACAGGTGTGCCTGTCGAGCGAGGCCCGGAAGACTGCCGGCGGCTCGACGAGTGGTTTGGTCAAAAGCGACAGGATTTAGATGATTATGGCGAGCACAATATTGAGGTGATCGCGGAGATCAATCACGCCAACCGGTTTTCACACAAAGAACTTTTTGCAGAGTCCACTCGATTGCGATTAGCAGGAGCCGATGTGATTGATGTTGGCTGTACACCGGGTGAGTCATGGACGGATATTGGCAACGCCATTGCCATGCTTGTGGATGAAGGGTTCCGAGTTTCTGTTGATAGCTTTGAGCCAGGTGAAGTTTTGTCGGCAACACAGGCTGGCGCGTCGCTTGTCCTGTCAGTCAACTCGAGAAACGTAGAGGCTGCTGGCGACTGGGGTTGTGAAGTTGTTGTCGTGCCAGACGAGCCGTCGACTCTCAAAGGGTTTGATGAAACGATCGCACGGCTCGAGGTGTTGGCTGTTCCCTGTAGGCTTGACCCTGTCCTTGAGCCGATCGGTTTTGGATTCGCGGCAAGTCTTGGCCGGTATCTTGATGTGCGCAAGAGATATCCAAAGTCTGAAATGATGATGGGTATTGGTAATCTGACGGAACTGACAGATGTCGATTCAGCCGGCATCAATACACTGCTTCTCGGCTTTTGTCAGGAGACGGGAATCCATTCTGTGCTTACGACTGAAGTGATCTATTGGTCGAGGAGTAGTGTCAAAGAATGTGATCTCGCTCGCGCGCTTGTCTATCATGCAGTTACGAACAAAACACTGCCAAAGCACGTAGAGCCACAGCTCGTTACGCTTCGGTCCGGGAAGCAGCAACTTCATGGTGATGAGGCACTCGAACAGTTGGCTCTGGCAATTCGTGATCCAAATTTCCGAATATTTGCTGAACGTGGTGAGGTTCATCTGGTTGGGAAGCATCTTCATCTGGCTTCACGGGATCCGTTTCAACTTTTTTATCAGTTGGCGGCTCACGATCGAACCGACGTGGACCCCAATCATGCCTTTTACCTTGGGTATGAAATGGCGAAAGCAGTTACAGCACTCACACTTGGAAAAGACTATCGCCAGGATCAGGCCCTCGATTGGGGATACCTGACGGAATCGGAAATTGGATGTGGCCCATCAGATGCTGCAGCGCGTGTGGCTGGTCCTCGTAAGAAAACCTATAAGGCTCCGGAATAATAAACCTTGAGCATCGTATGAAGCTAGAAAATATCTATCACTGGTACACCGCCTCGGGTGCCTTGGTTGCGGAGTTGCCTCCAGAGACTGAATTGGAGAGGCTGATGCACGGCCTTGCTCCACTTGGTGGGCTGGTTTGTTTCGACAGCAGTTCGGCAGCATCCGACGGTCTTGCCTATGGCGTGAACACTAAACAGGCTGAAGGCGACCTTTCCCTTGATCGATTTTCTTTTGTGGCGGCAGATCCGATTGAAAGTTTTGTGGTGCCTGGTTGTGCCGATCCGGATGATGCTGAATCGATACGAAAGGTCTTACGACAAATGAAAAGTCGTATGGCTGGCTTTTCATGCCAGACTATCCCGGGACTACCTCCGTTTCAGGGCGGTTTAGCAGGAATGCTGTCTTTTGACGCTGGTCTGGCACTCTTGGGCGTTGAATATGAAAAAAGTAATCACTCGGAAACTCCTCTCGTGCAGTTTGGTATCTACGATGTCGTGTTTGCGTTTGATCACAAGCAGGGAAAGGTCTGGGCCATTTCCCAGGGTGTGCCCAGTCATACACCAGCAGAACGACGATCTCAGAGTCGGGAGCGTTTTGAAAAACATGTGTGTGCATTTGAAGGAAGGCACAATTCATCTTCTGGGCCATTGCTCGTGCCTACGAGTCAGGCATCTTCGTCTCGGTTGTATCCACTTCCTGGAAGTGATGGTGTTTTTTCAACCCACTCTTCTTCGACATACGCAAACATGGTGCAGTCGGGCATCGATCTGGTTCGAGCCGGTGACATTTTTCAAGTCAATCTCGCACAGCAGTTTTCTGTCGCTGGGTCGTTTAATCCACTGGAAATTTACAAAAAGGCTCGGGTGTGCAATCCAGCACCCTTTGCCGGCTACCTCGATTTTGGTGACGCTGCCATTGTGAGTATGTCTCCTGAACGATTTCTCAAGGTGACGCGAGGTTCCGTCTCGATGCATCCCATCAAAGGCACGCGTCGCGTGCTTTCTCGACCAGAAGCAGATCTCTATGCGAGTGCTGATTTGCACTCGAGTGAAAAAGATCGAGCTGAGAATGTCATGATCGTGGACCTTGTTCGGAACGATCTTTCACGTGTCTGCGAACCGAAAAGTGTTGTTGTAGAGGCGCTCTGTCGCCTCGAACGATTTCGATATGTCCAGCACCTTGTTTCGGTCGTGTCCGGGCGACTTGTTGCTGGAGCAAGTGCCCTTGATGCAGTGCTTGCGGCGTTCCCTGGCGGAAGCATAACAGGTGCTCCGAAGTACCGGGCCTGTGAGATCATCTGCCAATTAGAGGCGAATGAGAGAGGGCCTTATTGTGGAACCCTCGGCTATGTCGGTTTCGACGGGAATGCGGACTTAAACATTCTCATCCGTACATTTGTGGTTGGCGAGAACAACATTACGTTTTCAGCGGGTGGTGGCGTGACCGTCGGGAGCGATCCAGCAATGGAGTATGCAGAGAGTCTTCATAAAGCAGAGGGAATGCTGTCTGTGTTTGAGTCCACTGCTGCGGGGGGCTCTCTATGATTGTTATTCTCGATAATCGAGACAGTTTTGTTTTTAATCTGGCACGGTATTTTGTACTTCTTGGCGCCCAGGTGAAAGTGTTGCCGAGCCATGAAACCGATCTTGAGGAAATACAATCAGCGAAGCCACAAGCACTTGTCATATCACCTGGCCCGTGCACACCAAAAGAAGCAGGTGTTTCGATAGCATGTGTTCAGAAGTTTCGGGGAATCATTCCGATACTGGGAGTTTGTTTAGGTCATCAGGTGATCGTTGAAGCACTCGGTGGAACTGTTCTCGCGAGCAATGATCCACGGCATGGTCGAATGAGCCATGTTACGCACGACTGTACGGACATGTTTTCAGGAATTCCTAATCCAATGCCTGCGTGTCGATACCATTCTCTGATTGCCGAAGAACAATCCCTGCCGCAGGCACTGCAGGTGACGGCACGGACGCAGGATGGTGTGATCATGGCCGTTGAGAATCCAAAAGAACATCTCTACGGTGTGCAGTTTCATCCCGAGTCAATACTTACGCAAGGAGGCTTTCGTCTCCTTGCTAATTTTCTCTCGACCGCCGGAATGGTTGTGGATAGTGGACTCCTCAAGCAGCTTGATAGGTCTGTTTGCGAGCAGGCTGGATGTGTCACGGCGGCGGTGGATGGCAACCAGGCTCGTGTTGTCACATTCTGAAGGCTTGGTAGGCAACAGAGTCCGAGAGAGTGCCTCTATTACCAGCACCGCTGCCTTGCTAGCAGGCGAGAAAGCTGACCGGAGAGATTCAGCGAGAAGTTGTGATTGTCGTGAAAGTAGAGTTTCTCATGCAAATCACGCAGTCCTCCAGCCTTCTCTCGGTTTTGGCACGGTCTTTGCATTCAGGTAACGACGTCGCTCAGGTATGCAACACATTGATGCAGTGTGGCGACAGGGCAGGACGCCGTTCCTGCTTTCTTTTCAACACTTCAGTCAGGCGGAGGCTTGCTATGAAATTTATAGGGGATCGTTGGCTTTCTAGTCTGCTCATTGGAGCAGCGTTAACACTTGTGGTAGGAGTCGTGATGACTGCCACCGCACCTGTGGCTTGCGCCCAGGAAGAGGAGGGTACGGAATCTGCTCCAGCTGCAGAGGAACCAGCTGCAGCAGAACCAGCTGCAGCAGAATCAGCTGAAGGAGATGCTACTGCTGAGGCATTATCTTCTTACATTGCTGAAACAGATTACACGATCAACACCCTGATCATGTTTATCTGTGCGGTCCTCGTCATCTTTATGCAGGCCGGGTTTGCAATGGTTGAAATAGGACTTAATTCCGCGAAGAATGCGGTGAATATCCTTTCGAAAAACGTGATGGATCTCTGTGTAGGGGTTTTGTTGTATCTGTTTATCGGCTTTAACCTTATGTATCCCGGAGATGGATGGGTTGTTGATGGATGGTTGGGTGGTTTCACACCAGGTGTCGTTGCCTCTGATGGCACTGACTATGGTGATTACAGTTCCTACGCCGACTTTCTGTTTCAGGTTGCTTTCGCAGCGACTGCAGCGACCATTGTCTCAGGTGCTGTTGCCGGACGTATGAAGTTTTCAGCATATCTCGTCTACAGTGCAATTTTGACTGGTCTGATTTATCCAATTAGTGGTGCCTGGAAATGGGGTGGCGGATGGTGTGATGCCATGGGCTTCCAAGATTTTGCGGGAAGTGTTGTGGTACATGCCGTTGGAGGTTTTGCCGGTCTTGCTGGTGCGATCTTCCTTGGGCCACGTATCGGTCGCTTTTCGAAAGAGGGAAAAAGCTCTCCAATACCGGGGCACAATATCTCATTTGCAGCCCTCGGCGTGTTTATTCTCTGGGTCGGCTGGTATGGGTTTAATCCAGGTAGTCAGCTGACTTATGCTGGAGCTGCAAACGCAAATGCGACGACCTATATCGCTCTGACAACAACCTTGGCTGCTGCTGCAGGTGCTGTAGCGGCACTCATCACGGCATGGGGTCTGTTTGGGAAGCCTGATGTCACGATGGCACTTAATGGTGTGCTCGGTGGCTTAGTGGCAATCACAGCAAATTGTGATCGTGTGTCACAGCCTGAGTCACTCATCATCGGTGCTATCGGTGGTGTGCTGGTTGTCATGGGTGTTCTGCTTCTTGAAAAGCTGAAGATTGATGACCCGGTTGGTGCCTGGCCTGTTCATGGCCTCTGTGGTGTCTGGGGCGGACTCGCCACAGGTATCTTTGGTGATTTGCCAGATGGGATTGAAACCGTCGGTGCATTCTTCACTGTTCAGTTAATAAGTACGGTTGCTATCTGTGCCTGGGCGTTCATCACAATGTCTATTGTGTTTGGCGTCTTGAAAGGTATGGGAATGCTTCGGGTGTCACCTGAAGTAGAGCAGTCAGGTCTTGACCTTGAGGAACACGGAGTTCGTGCATACCCCTTGGGTGCCGAACCCTCTTAAGCCCAGAAGGATGCCCCAATGGCCTGGGCGGGCATTCCGCCTTGCTCTCCCAGGCCGGGGTGTTTCCTTGATGGAAAGATTCGGTAGGCGGCTGTGATATCCATTGCCGTGGGTGATCGAAAGATTGCCCACGGCAATTTTTTATTTCAATCAGGCTACCTATTTTTGGTTTGTTCGGAAGCCGCCATTTATATTCATAATCTGTCCAGTGATGAAACTCGCCTGTGGAGAAATGAGCCATTGAACAGCGTCGGCAATGTCTTCAGTTTCTCCCCAACGCTCGAGTAGACATTCTCGTACCGCTCGCTCGTGCCACTCCTTGCTGGCCTGATCACCCCAAGCGGTTTTAATCCAGCCGGGAGCTACGCAGTTTACTCGAACATGCGGTGCAAGGGACTTTGCCAGGCTCTTTGTGAAAGCCATGACGGCACCCTTGATTGTGCCAAATAACTCTCCGCTATCGCCCTCCATGCCAGTGGCAGCCTGATCCCATCCTGTTGTGACGATGGAACTGCCATCATGTTTCTTGAGCACGTTCCCAAGACCTCTGCCGAGTAAAAGTGTTGATTGGACATCTGTGTCATAGAGAAGCTGGAGCTTGTCTTCGAAGGGAAGTGATGCAGACGATCCGGTCAGCGTGTCGGCTCCGGCAATAAGACAGGCAGCATGAAGTGTCGGGCATGTCTTGGTTACGGCTGCAATCAGTTCAGCGCAGCCATCAGATGTTGCAATATCTGTAAGAAACACGCCGGCAACGCTGCCAGTCGAACGTCTGATTTCCTCAGCTACCTGTTGGGCAGCATCTGCATTGCGGCCATGGAGAGCTACTGCTGCTCCAGACTCTGCTAGTCGGATGGCAACCGCACGCCCAATACCACTCGTGCTGCCGGTCACAAGAACGGTCTGCCCAATCATGTCATTCATTGCTACTCACCCTTCTTGTTTTGTTGAGTAGCATCTTCTGGCAGTGCAGCCTTGCGTCGAGCCGCGTTGCGTCGAATGGAGACTTCATAACAAGCAGCCTCTTCTGCGTTTCGGACGAGAAGATTGGTGCCACTGACGCACAGGGTGTTCCAGGTTTGTCCATCAAGTGCCGCAAGGCGAGCCAGCACAGTAGGTTTTTCATGTGTTGCCTGTACGGCAACAACTTCTCCAGATTCAGCCTGAATAAGTAGAACGTTACCAACCCGAAGAAGCTGTCCCTGTCCGTAGCGTCCTTGCTTCCACATGCGTGTCCCGGAAGAAAGTTGGACGCATTCGAGAATGCCATCGGAAAGTCCGTACGCATACCCATTATAAATGGCAACATTGGTGAACTTGGTCTTGAGGAGATTTGACTGGCGCCAGATTGGCTCGATGCTCCAGATGCCACCGGTGTTTGTAAGCGAAAAGACTGCCGATCCAATGCCGTACCCTTTGGAAATAAACAGTTTGCTCGCGTCAAGGAGATGTGGTTGCGAACAGCTCGCATCCGAATTTGAATGTCCCGGCCATTCGCATTCCCAGAGTTGATCACCTGTTGGGAGATCGTAGGCAGCTATGTGGCCTTCATTCACGGTGATTACTGCACTTTGACCGTTCAAGCTGAGTGTCTGAGGTGACGCGTAGGCGATTTGTTCCGTACCGGCCAGCCATACCTGATCCCCTGTCGTTCGGTCGTAGGCGACAAGAGAAACGTAGGGCGACGTTGCGGGATCAAGATTGCCGTCATTGACGTCTTGAGTGTCCGAGGCTTTTCTCGGGCCGCCGGCAGGGACAATGACCAGTTTGTCCGTGACAAGTGGAGAGCCTGATCGTCCCCAGGCAACTGCCGCGGCGTGTGTTGCTCGATCAATGCCCAGATCAGCAACAATATCTTTTCTCCACAGGACCTTGCCCGTGCTGCCTTGGATGGCGTGGAGCCAGCCAGTTGCACCCGTGGCGTAGACAACTCCATCGCGAATGGTCGGTGTCGATCGCGGGCCAATTCCACCAAGGACTGTTTCATGCCGTGCTGGAACAGAAACAGCCCACTCTGGTTCACCGGTTGCAAGTGCGTAGCAGGTAATTGATTCGTCCTCCCCTCTCTGCTCCAGCGTGACGGCGTGGCTGCCATATGTGGCAAAGCCGCTCCAGCCTGCTCCAATGGGTCGTTTCCATATGCATTGCGGTGGGTTGGCCTTCCAATTTGTATCCAGCTCAATGCCATCAAGACTCGCTGTTCCTTCAGGGCCAAGGAAGCGGGGGAAGTCATCGGATGTTGCCGTCCACCCGGAAGACACGTTCTTGTTGGTGGTCTGTTTCGCAATGGTGGCAGCCGAAGGCAGCAGAGCATCACGTCGGGCCTGCCACCGGAAAGCAAACTGTGGCACGAGGTCACCGCTTACACCGTCAATACGAAGAAGAGCCAGAGCAAGAAGAACTGAGATGACAAGAAAGGCAGTGACGCTCTTTTTCACACGTGGCTGAAAAGTACTTTCCCTGAGAAACCAGATAAAAAGAGAAACCAAACCAGTGAAGGCCAGGATAAGGGTGATGATATTGCGTACCGCTTGATCAATTACGTCACCAACGAGGACTTCAAGCCAGCCGTATCGAACCAGCGCGATCGCTGCCACGAGAGATGCCAGCGTCACCCAGACTTTTGTTGTGGGTACGATCTGACGAGGTGGTGGCACGGAGTCCCCTTCTGAGGCGGGGAGAGTTGATGTCATAAGATTTGTTGTCTCTCGGAAGAGGGTGCATGTCCGCTGCTCTGAAAGGCGGTAAACAGCGGATTCTATACGGATGTTCTACAGGTGCCGGTTCCAGTTGGGCAATATCATGGAACTTTCGTCATAACCGGATTCACCGGAATGCAGGCGGTCAAACATCGGTTAGACTTGGTGGACGGTCTATCATTTGATCTCAGCATCTCATGTGAGGTGATTTGCAAGCTGTGGCTGGTCTTATACCACCTGTGGCAGAATGACACCGCTTCATACAATTACAGAAACCGATTCGTGGTCCCTCCCATGGTCGAGCCAATACCAACTATGCCTGATCCCTCGACAAAAAAGGTCACTGCTTCAGGGCCATCAACGCTGTCTGTGCATGCTGGAGAAGCGCGGGTGAAGCCAGGCTTTTCGATCACAGATCCGATCTTTGCTGCATCAACATATACGTTTCCTGATACCCAGGCGATCGTTGACTTTCTTGAGCAAGGCCAGCCTCGTGAGGAGTATGGACGATACGGTAATCCGGGCGAGCGAGTTGTTGAAGACAAGTTAGCGGCGCTTGATGCTGGTGAAGCCAGTGTGCTTTTCGCGAGTGGCATGGCGGCATTCGTGGGTCTTTTAATGGCTCATGTTGATGCAGGAGATGACATTGTCTTCTTTGACGAGTGCTATCACCGAAGTCGTGAGTTCTGTCGGCGTCATTTGACTCGTTTTGGTGTCGGTTTTCGTGAGGTGCGTACCTGTGACTACGATGCAATGGAAGCAGCAATCACGCCGAGAACAAAATTTCTGATTAGTGAGTCTCCCACCAATCCACAGTTGAGTGTGGTTGATATTGAGCGATTTGCTGAAATTGGTCGCAGGAATGGGGTGCTGACATTAATCGATGCGACTTTGTCTACTCCGTATAACGTGAAGCCACTTGATGCAGGCGTCGACTTTGTATTGCATTCAGCTACAAAATACCTTGGTGGCCATAACGATCTGCTGGCAGGTGCTGTCACCGGTTCTGCCGAGTTGCTCGACCCTGTCCGTAACCTGCGAGGTATTATGGGTGGCGTGAATGCTCCACATAATGCGTATCTGCTGGAGCGTGGCCTCAAGACGCTTGCTCTTCGTATGGAACGACACAATGCAAACGGACAGGCCGTAGCAGAGTTTCTCGCTGGTCATCCACGAGTGGAACGAGTGCTGTATCCCGGCCTGCCAGATCATCCATTTCATGCCATCGCCAAGCAGACGATGCGTGGCTTTGGTGGCCTTGTGACTTTCTTTCTTCGAGATGCAGACTGGCGGCAGACAGCCTCTGTTATTGATGCGGTAAAAATCCCTCGAATTGGTCCGAGCCTGGGTGGAGTTGAGTCACTGATCGAGCAGCCGATGGTGATGAGTTACTGGGATTACACACCTGAGGAGCGAGCTGGTTTTCGAATTCCAGACAATATGGTGAGAATGGCTTGCGGCATCGAGGATGCTGAAGATCTCATTGCAGATCTGTCTGCAGCCCTCGATGTGTCGGAGTAAGGAATGCAGTTTCGCACGCGTGCAATTCATGTAGGGCAGGAAGCCGATCCATCCAATGGTGCGGTTGTTCCACCAATTCATTTGGCAAGTACATTTGTTCTGCCAACTGCAAACGGTGATGATGCCCAGTACGACTACGCCCGTACCGGTTCACCGACACGACACGCCTTCGAGGCGGTGATGGCCTCGTTGGACGGTGGCGCTCGCGGGTTGGCTTTCGCTTCAGGCATGGCCGCAACGCACTGTGTGACGATGCTGCTGAAGCCGGGCGATCACCTCGTCACAGGGACAGATATCTACGGCGGCAGTTGGCGGCTCTTCAATAATGTGCTAGCGGAGCGGGGCATCTCAATCACTGCTGTCGATACCACGGATCTTGCAGCTGTTGAAAATGCGATCCGTACAGAGACCCGGATGCTCTGGATTGAGCCGACTGGAAATCCATTGCTATCAGTCACAGATGTTGCCGGGTGCGCTGCACTTGCTCAGAAGGCTGGTGCCTTACTTGTCGCCGACAATACGCTTGCAACTCCAGTGCTCTGTCGACCACTGGAGTTGGGTGCAGACATTGTGATGCATTCGGCAACAAAATATATCGGTGGGCATAGTGATCTGCTCGGTGGGCTTCTCGTTGCACGTGATCAAGAAGTTGGTGAACAGCTGCATTGGATGCAGAATGCGACCGGTGCAGTGATGGGGCCTTTGGAATCCTTTTTGTGTTGTCGGGGTGTGAAGACACTTGAGCTTCGTGTTCATGCGCAGTCAGCAACAGCGCTTCGGCTGGCTGCGTGGTTGCACAAGCAACCAACCGTGAAGCGAGTTTATTATCCTGGGCTTGATGGCGACCCCGGTCATACCGTTGCGACGAAGCAATACCATGGAGGTTTTGGCGCCATGGTGAGCTTTGAGATCGATAGCGACGTGCAGGGTGCCCAACGCTTTGTTGAATCAACGAGGCTGTTTCAGTTGGCCGTCAGCCTTGGGGCTGTAGAATCTCTGATCGAGGTGCCAGCCGTTATGTCGCACGGGGCATATGCACCGGAGGCTCGTCGTGCAGTTGGAATAAAAGATGGGTTGATTAGGCTGTCCGTTGGCCTTGAGGAGGCTGGCGATCTTGAGAACGACCTATTGCAGGCGATGGATTCTCTGTCGGCATCATGACGCCCAGAGCCTAGGGGTGATAGGTAGGCTGCATTGAGAGTGTCAGTTTTGACGAAAGTTCTGGCTGTATCGATACCGATAACTTTCCTGAATGCATCGGCAATCACGATGGCTGCATATGCCATTCGTGAACGCTCAGCCAGGAGAGAATCATGCGTCAGAATCAGCTTCAACTTGTCGCACTTGTTGTGTGCCTGAACGGCCTATTTACTAGCGTTGTGTGGGGGCAGAACGAGTCGCCATCTACGAAGAGCCTCCGCTGGACGCCCCATCGAGCAGCTGCTCGACCACTCGACACACGCAGTGTGATATCTGACAAAGAACGTGTCGCTGCAGATTCACCGGAAAAACCGTCAGGTAGTGAACTTGCACCTTCACTGTCGAATGCGGTAGCCAAAAGCCAGCAGGTGGCAGTGTCGCCAAGCACATTGCCTGAGCCGACGAGTGCATCGCCCAATAAAGCTGCTCTTCCTGCGACAGTGTCTGTTCCAGACACCATTCCGGCTCGTGCTGCAAAGCCGTCGTTACAAGTTGTTGCAAAAGCACCTCAAGAAGACTTTGCACCGCTTCGAAAACAGCTTGATCCGAGCCGTATGGTTGAGAATCTCAGTGAGTGGATGGCTGACGCACAGCCTGCGAAGTCAACAGGGACGGTTTCAGCCCGTCAGGGTGACGATGGGCCATTTGGACTTGGAATGATGCGAACACCGCAGGGCCACAATGCTGGCCGACCAATTGCTGCTCATGAGCGGCCGGCTGATCTTCAAGACGTTGCAAAGCAACGTATGGGCGGTGGTCTTGCACCAACCTACAACCCGCGGACAAATCAAACAGCAGCCAGGCCTGAGCGATTGGCAATGGATGTGAATAAAGTTCCTTCTGTCATGGCACGTAAGGCGCAGGCAGAGGCAGTCCCACCGCCGCCAGTTTCCAAGAAGTCGGTACCAAAACAATCATCTGGTTCTCAAGACAGTTCAATGTCCAGTGAGCCGTACATATCCGGTGATTCAATGATCATCGACGGTCCACCAAGTACGAGTTTTGATTCGTACAGTGAAGGGTCTCCTTCAATGGGCGAAGAGATGTGGATGGGACAGACACCGGCCCAACTTCATGTCGAGTCGTTTTATGATGACCCATATGCCTGTGAAGAAGATTGCAATCCTATTCCAAGTTGCTGTGATGGGGCGATCTGTCGGTGGCTACATCAGTTTGGCAGGCCCTACTACGGTTGGAAATGGTACCGAGACTTTACTGCCAGTGTTGGGGTGACTGCCTATGAGAATGAGCTTGACCTCGGGCTCACAGGGAATTTCGGCACAAACGAATATCTGAACCTCGGCATGCCACTTTGGAATGCTTTTGGATTAGGTTGGCAGGTAGGTGTTCGGGGTACGCAGACAGGGTTTGGTTCACGTACGATTAGTACTGGTGGGATTTTAAACCCAACAGTAATTGATTCTCGTCATCAGCAGTTTGTGACAACAGGCTTCTACACGCGAGCATTCGAGGGGCGTGGGCTGCAGGGCGGAGCGGTCTTTGATTACCTCAACAATACAGGTTTTGTTGGAACGGCTGATATCAAGCAGATGCGCAGTGAAATAAGTTACGTGTGGGGATACCATGAGTTGGGTTTTTGGGGTGCATTTAATGCCGGTAAAGGTTTAGGAATTATCCAATCGCCAGGCGGGCAACCATTCGTAAATAATACAGTGCACACTTACAACGCGTTTTATCGGGTGCAATTCGGTGATGCCAATGAGTGGAAGGTCTGGGGCGGAGCGTCCCACGAGGGTCA
>ERZ802819.1309-NODE-1309-length-15511-cov-9.73473_pt1 | contig 15511 bp, 14 predicted proteins | sample MGYA00345647_ERZ802819 | MGnify/ENA primary metagenome ERZ802819 (study PRJEB30503, sample SAMEA104212355) | marine metagenome | biome: Westerlies Biome; feature: [SRF] surface water layer (ENVO:00010504) within the epipelagic zone...; material: water... | reverse complement strand
CTTCAATAGCATGATAATTAATTAAAAAAGATGGTATGGAGGAATGTTTTCCTCCTCGATGTGTGACTAAATATTGACGAAAAAGAAAATCATCTGACTCTATTCTTCGTTGTAAAGACTTCTCCATCAATCGATAACTTATCGCTGTTTTATCATCTAGTTTTTCAATACTAATATTTTCATTTAAATACTCTAAATCGAAGGTAGCTAAACGTGCATTTTTCCTTGTTCTTTGATAGGTAATATCATCCCATTGGTCATAATTAGACTTATAGCCTAATCTTGACTGAAATTCAGGACTATCTAATACTCTGTCTTGAAAAACAGATTCAAAAAATTGATTAGCTTTTTTAATTTCGTCTTGATCAACCTTGGTACTGGTACATCCATTAGCTCCAAAAAATTGTAGCGTAATAATAAGTAGTAATAGTTTAATATATTTTGTCATAATTCGCCTAATTTAACAACAATTCTGCAGACAGAATTGTATTTTCTACTAACATTGCAATCGTCATTGGACCTACGCCTTTTGGAACCGGGGTAAGTGAACTTGCTTTTCCGGAAACGCTCGATTGATTAACATCTCCAACAATACAAGACTTTCCATCCCTCTCAATACGATTAATACCTACATCAACAAGACAAGCCCCTTCTTTTATAAAGGAAGCATCTAAGAATTCTGGTGAACCCATTGCAGCTACTACAACATCTGCTTGCTGCGTAAAATATTTTAAATCTGATGTACCGCTATGACATATTGTGACAGTTGCATTTCCTAGTGATTTTAAGCTTGATAAGACCGAAACAGGCCTTCCAACTATATTACTACGTCCTACTACTACAACATGCTTACCATTTAAATCTACTTCAAAGTGTTTCAACATAAACATAATGCCTTTAGGAGTACATGGAATAAATCGTGGACGTCCTATTGATAATAATCCAGCATTCTCAGGATGAAACCCATCTACATCCTTTGTTGGATGAATTGCATGTATAACTTTATCACTATCAATATGATTTGGTAAAGGTAATTGAACTAAAATTCCATGAAAACTATCATCGGTATTAATTTTTGCAATTAAATCAAGAAGTTCATCTTGAGAAACATTCTTTTCAAGACGATGTAGTTCTGATTTTAAGCCTAAAGCATCAAAGCGTTTGGTCTTATTTCGAACATAAATTTGCGAGGCTGGGTCTTCTCCTACTAAAATAGCTGCTAAGCCCGGTGTAATACCCTTATCTTTTAGTGAGGCTATACGTTCATGTAAGCTATCATAAAGTGCATGACTTGCTTCTATCCCAGATAAAATTTTTGTATTAATCATTTAAGCCCCTATTTATTACTGTTAAACTATCTCTTCAATACGTTCTACCAAAGATTTAATCTTTGATTCCACTTCACCCTTAAAAGAGTATTCCCCTCTTTGGGCACTCATTAATTCATCAGAGATGTTCATTGCAGCTAAGATGGCTATCTTGGATGCATTTAAAGATGATGGAGCTGATCTTTGAATTTCAGCCATTTTCTTATCAACTAAAGCTGCACATTCTCTTATGTGAGCTTCGTTAACTGTGGCACGAATAGAGTATTCTTGACCAAAAATTCTAACTTTAACAACTTTTTTTTCTTCATTTTCCATAATTATCTTCCTATTAATTATCTCTTAATTTAGCATTAAATTTCTTTGTTACAACATTTATAATTTCTGCAATAACTGCATTTACATCATTATCTTCAAGTGTTTTTTTAACACTCTGAAACGATAAATTAAACAACACGTTTTTCTTATTATTTTCCTCTTTTGACTGGTAAATATCTACAGGAAGCACATCTTGCAATATTGACTGATTGATTGATTTCATTGATGCGCATACTTCACCTAGATTAATGCTACTATCAAATTTAAAATTAAGATCTCTATTTACGACAGGAAACAAAACAACATCTTGAACCTTAATACTATGATTATAATGTTCTATGAAAAGGGATGTATTAATATCCATTATACAAACATTTGATTTATGAGCAATATCTAGTTTTTTTAGAAATGAATCGGATACCATACCTAATGATCCAACCGTATTCTTTTTTCCATCTACAATACGATAAAATACGTCGAAATATGAATGTTTGTTCTCAATAAATTTAACTTTAGCTTTCGCAAGCATTGCAAAGGCATTTGTTGCAACACCCTTTAATAAGAAAAGATTATTTTCTACAGAATCAAAATGAACATTCTTATCATAAAAATTTCCATGTACTAAGCAAGAGAAGCTACCAACCTGATTTATATCCTTTAGCGTGTTTCCTTTTTTTTCAAATACAGTTCCATACTCATATATTAATGTATTAGAGGAGCCATTTTTAAAATTAAAATCTAAGTTTTCGAATAATCCTCGATGTAAAGTTGTACGTAAGGTATTCATTCTTTCGGATGAAGGATTCATCACAGATACTGGATTTATTCCAAAGGCTTTTACCTCATCAAGGTCTTGCAGGGAGTTATTGTAGCATTGATTGAATCCTAACGAAGATAAGTACTTTTTTAACTCAAAAATTGGTTGTTCTGCATCATTTGCATATTGCATTTGAGAAGAAAAACTATAGGAAGATTGTATTTTTTCATATCCATAACAACGTAATACTTCCTCAATTAGGTCAACTTCATGCTGTATATCATGTCTAAATGATGGAATAGTACAATCCCACCCCGTTTTTGATTTCTTATTATTAATGTGAAGTCCATTAAGAATTGAAGTCACCGATACTGAGTCAATTTCATGACCTGTATATTTTAATAATTTATTACTTGAGAGTGTGACTTTATGCAATGTTGAATCGATGGTAGATTCATCTGTGACGACTGATTCTAAACTACCTCCAGCGACTTCATTCATTAAACCAACAATCATATAAAATGCTTCCAAAGTAGCTTCTGGATCAGCACCTCTTTCAAAACGTCTAGATGCTTCTGATAATAAATTTAATTTTTTAGATCCTTTTCTTATGACAACGGGATCAAAATAAGCACTTTCAATTAATACGTCAGTAGTAGTATCTGACACAGCACTATCTTTACCACCGATAATTCCAGCTAATGCTATCGTATTAACAGAATCTGTAATAATTAAATGATCTGTATCTAGTTTATAAGTTTCTTCGTCTAATGCATGAAATTTTTCATCTTTTTTCGCCCACTTTACTTCAATGGTAGGTTTTGAAAGCTTATTTAAATCAAAAACATGTGTTGGATGCCCAATCTCTAATAACATAAAATTTGATATATCAACTAGATTATTAATGCTCTTTTGCCCTACAGACTTTAAATAATCTGCTAACCATTTAGGCGATGGGCCAACTGTAAGATTTTTCATTGTTCCTGCTATATAGCGCGTACACCCACCTTTTCCATCTAATTGAACCTTTACAACATCTTTTCCTTTTGATGTAGCTTTAACTACCTCCATAGGAATTTTAAGCTTAGACCCTGATATAGCAGCTATTTCTCTAGCTATTCCACGGTGACTTAATGCAAATGCTTTATCTGGAGTTACTTCTACATCAATTGCATCGTATGCTTCTCCTAAAATAGTATCAATCGTTGCACCCACTTTACATGAAGTGTCTAAAACCATTATACCTTCATGTTCTTCTGATATTCCAAGTTCTCTTTCAGAACAAATCATTCCAAAACTCTCAACGCCTCTAATCTTAGCTTTACCAATTTTAAAATCTCCAGGTAATACAGCACCTACTTTAGCAAAAACAATCTTTTGATCCTTATCTACATTAGGAGCACCACAAACTACGTTGTATGTCTCTATTCCATCTGAAACCGTACAAACCTTCAGTTTATCAGCATCTGGGTGTTTTTCGGCTGATTTTACCTCACCTACAATAATATGATCTAAAGAACTAAAATCAGTCACTACTTCTGACTCAAATCCTTGCATAGTTAATTTATCTGCAAGTTCAGATGCAGAATAGTCAAAATCGACAAAGCGTTTAAGCCATGATAAAGAAACTTTCATTAAAATTGCTCCAAGAATCGTTTATCATTCTGATAGAAAAGACGTATATCTTTTATTCCATATTTAATCATTGCAATACGCTCTATTCCCATTCCAAATGCAAAACCTTGATATTTTGTATTATCATAACCAACATTTGCAAGCACATTTGGATTTACCATACCGCATCCTAAAATTTCCATCCATTGGTTAAGTTTATCGTTCCATATATCAACTTCTGCGCTTGGCTCAGTAAATGGAAAATAACTTGGTCTAAAGCGCATTTTAGTACCTTTACCAAACATTTCTTTTACAAAATATTCTAGGGTTCCCTTCATTTCCGCGAATGAAGATGATTCATTTATTACTAAACCTTCTACCTGATTAAATAAACAAAAACTTTTATAACTTACTGCTTCGTTTCTAAATACTCTTCCACAGCAAATGTGGCGCAAAGGTGGATCTTGATTTTCCATCAAGTGAATTTGAACATTAGAAGTATGCGTTCTTAGAACTGTATTTGGATCAACAAAGAAAGTATCTTGCATATCTCTAGCAGGATGATGCTTTGGTACATTCAACGCTTCAAAATTATGATAATCGTCGTCAATTTCAGGTCCATAGGCTACAGAAAAACCGATAGATTGGAAAATTGACTTTATCTCACTGGTAATTTGTTCCAACGGATGTAAGCTTCCTTGAGGAAGTTTATAACCAGGTAATGAAAAATCTTCTGATTTATCGTTAGAAATGTCTTTATTTGGACTTAATTCATTTATTTTTTTATTAAAGGCATTTGTAAGATCGTTTTTTAGGATATTGAGTGTTTTTCCATACTTAGGTTTTTCAGAACCAGGAAGTTTTGTGAATTCTTCAAAGAGCGTAGTAAGCTTACCTTTTCTTCCAAGATATGTAATACGGATATTTTCGAGGTCAGTAGATGTGTTACAGCTGGATAAATCTGATTTGAAAGATGCCTTAATTTCTTTGATAGTGTTATCTAATGACATCTTTAATTTTTTATTTTTTCTTTAAATATTTTACAAGGTCTTCAAACACAGATGGATTGTTAACTGCTAAATGAGCTAAAACCTTTCTGTCTAAATCGACACCTTTCTCCTTCAATAAATGTACAAAATTTGAATACGATAAACCATTTAATCTTGATGCAGCATTAATACGCACAATCCATAGACGTCTAAACTGACGTTTCTTTTGTCTTCTATCTCTATAAGCATATAAGCCAGCTTTTACTACCGCGTCTTTAGCAGCTTTATAATTACGACTTCTTGCTCCGAAATATCCCTTCGCTAACTTAACAGTCTTGCGATGTCTTCTATGTCTTGGTACTGAACTATTGGACCTTGGCATAACTTATACTTTCCCCATCATTTTTTTCATGCGCTTCTCAAAAGAAGGTGCTACTACTGTTGCTTTTTTAGCTGAACGCTTCTGATCTCTATCTCTACGTATTAACATATGAGAGTGACCCGCTTTGTTACGTTTCAGTTTTCCAGAAGCAGTAACCTTAAATCTTTTTGACACACTTTTTCTTGTTTTCATCTTTGGCATAATATTTCCTATTTCGGGGCTAATATTATAGATTTCTTTCGTCCCATCAAAGGAGAATCTTTTTCCATTTGTGCATGCTCGCTTAATGACGACAAAACACGTGTAAGTAAATCTTGACCTAAATCTTGACGCGACATTTCTCTTCCTCTATACATCAAAGTAATCTTTAATTTATATCCACCACTTAAAAACTTTTTACCCATTTTTAGTTTATTTTCTAAATCATGATCTCCAATATTTGGTCTCATTCTTAATTCTTTAACTTTTATAACTTGATGATTTTTACGACTTTGCTGAGCTTTCTTCTTTTCTTCATATTTAAACTTACCAAAATCCATAATCTTACATACTGGTGGCTTTGCGTTTGGTGATATCTCAACAAGATCTAAACCCACATCTTCCGCCCTATTTAAGGCTTCTGGAACTGTTACAACACCTATTTGTTCTTTGTCGTGCCCTATAAGTCTCACTTTATCTGCATAAATTCTATTATTTACTCTTATTCTTTGTTTTTTAATTCGGTACTCTCCTATCATTTATTTCATCTAATATTTCTTTAGAGAAATCCTCGATTGAAACGGTTTGTTGTTGTTTAATAAATCTTCTTCTTATAGTAAGAGTGCTGTCTTCAACTTCTTTTTCTCCAACTATAATCATAATATTAACCTTTTGCATCTCTGCGTCTCTAATTTTAGAACCAATTTTTTCTGAACGACTATCAACATCAACTCTGAGTCCTTTAGTTTTTAATGTATTACATACCGAGTATGCGTAGTCATTGTATTTATCTGAAACAGGAAGTATTGTTACTTGCCTAGGAGCAAGCCACAATGGAAAGTTTCCACCAAAATGCTCAATTAAAAACCCAATAAATCGTTCATGTGTTCCTAATGGCGCTCTATGAATACAAAGCGGAGTTTTTAACGACCCATCCTTATCTGTATAATGAAGATTAAATCGCTCAGGAATAGCAAAATCAACTTGATTAGTTGCTAAGGTAAATTCTTTGCCAATTGAGCTCCAAACTTGTACATCAATTTTAGGACCATAAAAAGCAGCGTCACCTACAGACTCAACAAATTTTAACTTAGCATCTTTCAACGCATTTCTTACATCATCTTCGGTCTTTTTCCATAACGTAGGATTGTCAATAAACTTATCACCTAACCCTTTTGGATCATGAAGACTTAATCTCATTTCGTATTTTTCAATACCAAATATTTTAAAATACATCATGTAAAGATTGCAGACATCAATAAATTCTTCCTTAAACTGTTCTTCTGAGCAATATATATGACCATCGTTCATTTGCATACTTCTAACACGCATTAGCCCAAATAGCTCTCCAGACTTTTCATATCTATAACATGTTCCGTATTCAGATATTCTATATGGCAAATCTCTATAACTTTTAGGGGTATTAGCAAATATCTTATGATGATAAGGACAATTCATTGGCTTCATATAATAATCTATTCCATCAACATCCATTGGAGAAAACATACTTGAACTATAATGGTCAAGATGACCTGACTTTGAGAATAAGTCACCTTTTGTTAAATGTGGAGTTCTGACTCTCAAATAACCACTTGCTGTTTCTTTTTCTTTTGCTAACGCTTCTAATTCATCAATTATTACCGTTCCATTTGGAGTCCAAAGAGGTAATCCGGGACCTATTTCATCATCAAAAAAGTATAAGTCTAATTCTTTTCCAATTTTTCTGTGATCACGCTTCTTTTGCTCTTCAAGCATTAATAAATATTTTTTGAGATCCTTTTTATTTTGAAATGAAGTTCCATAAATCCTTTGTAATGATTGATTATTTTCATCTCCTCTCCAGTAAGCTGATGATGACGAAAGTAATTTGAAATGCTTAATAACTCCAGTAGACTGTACATGAGGACCTCTACAAAGATCTGTAAAATCACCCTGGGTATAAACTTTTAACACCTCAGAATCATCTAAATCATTAATAATTTCTAATTTATAATCTTCTCCAATATCTTTAAAATATTCTAAAGCCTCTTTTCTTGACTTTACATCATGAACTATATCTATTTTTTCTTCAGAGATTTTGAGCATTTCTTTTTCAATACTTAATAGGTCATCTTCTGTAAAAGGAGTAACTACATCAAAATCATAATAAAATCTATTCTCTAAAAAAGGTCCAATAGTTACTTTTGTTTTAGGAAATAACCTTTTAACAGCTTGAGCCATTAAATGAGCAGTACTATGCAGAAGAACACTATGACCATCTTTACTTTTTCCATCAAGGAATTGTACTGTACAATCATTCTCAAGTTTTACGCTAAGATCCATAAGAACTTTATCGACTTTGCAAATTAATGTATCATTTGAAATACCCTTAATTGAAGAAAGTAGATCTAGTGGTGTTGTTCCGGTTGGATATTGCTCGGTTCCAAAACCTACGATGTTAATAGAGATATTTTTCACTAAAAATTACTATCTATCATGAACACTGCCATTGAAAATAAACTTACCATACTAAATACGCCCATACGATGACGTCTAACTAATAATTTTTCATCTTCTGTTAAATCTTTTCCATTTAAATCTGAAACTAGATTTTGTTCCTGCTTTGAATCATAATATTTTGCATAAAATTGATCTAACCAATTCATACCTTTTTCACAATCTAAATCATCGCTTGAGCAATGGGTTAAAAATACGGACGAATCAGTACCTGGTATTGGACGGACTAGTTTTGTTGCTAGTTCCATTCTCGACAATTCATCTTGAAGTAATTCAAACTCTTCAACATCCCTATAATCAAAATCAAAATTTTGAAGCTCTATTGTTATTGCCTGATACTCTGCTTGAGTATACAAACTTATAACATAGCGTTGATTATCTGTAGGTAAAGAGATTTGTGCTGGAAATATTCTTTCTGAGGATGCCCATGGTAAATTCCATACATATACATCTGCTACTGCAACATTGGAATAAATATTAACTAAGGACTCAGATTTAAGCATAGCTCTACTTCTTTCTGAATAATTATCACTACCAGGTGTATGAGAGTCTGGCTCAATTTCAACATTTTGACCAAAAAGAAGCTGCATGCCAAAAAATATGGTGAAAAAAATTTGTATTGTTCTCATTGAAGAAAATTTAATATAGAATACCTCAAAAAGGTATGATTTATTATAGATGAATTAATCACTTAAAAGACAAAACTTCTTGTTCATAAGCGAAACAACTTAACCAAATATCAAAATACTCTTCAGCTCTTATTCTTCCATATTCTGATATGAGAACGTCTAAGATATCGTAATTCTTATCCTTAAGGTATGGGTTAGCCAAATATACAAAAGTATATGTACCGTCTTCATTCTGACCTTCAGGAGTTAAGAATTGCAAGCTATTATAAACTGCAATATCATTTCGTTTAAAAGCAGGAAAAATAATCGTTTTATTCATCATTTCAAATTGACCCATTTTTGTAGGCAAGATATGATTAATAGCCATCATCGTTGAGCTATCTAATGCATAAACGCTTGTTTCAGCTTTATTTGCATCATTTGGCTTATTATTAATGCGCTTAGATAGTTTCTCTCCAACTGATAGAGATACGCAGCCATTTATAAACAATGCTACCACTACAAGTATAATTCTATTTATTTTAATCATCCTAAAATAATGAAAGGGATATACACCCATTAAGTGTTAGTGAAAGTAATATTAATATAATCTTCTTCATGTTCAATCTCCTAAAATAAGTATTGAAATTTAATAAATAATTGTCTTTTGCTTTCAGTTAAACTTGAAAACATATTATCTTCTGTTTCTAGCAAGTCATTGATTCCAAAATATAGCGCACTAAAGGCATTTGGTTGATAGGTAATCATTGGCTCAATAAACCAAGAATTAGAAAAGTCACTGTATTGAATTTTTGTTCTCATAGTGAGCTTTGAATTAAATGAATTATTTATACCAGCTCTTAATAAAATTCCATCATAATTATCTTCTGCCTTTTGGTATGAAATACCAATACCAAAATTAGATTTATCTGATATTTTATATTCAACATAATTTGTTACCTGATAAAAATTTGAATTTTCAGGTATATCTAAATTTCTAATAATAATTTCTCTGGATTGCAATTCATTATAGATCTTAAGCTTTGAATTAATTTGGTTGCGGTAGCCAAACTCAAACTCATAAAGATTATCAAATTGATACCCTCTAAAATTTTCTCTTTCAAACTCCAAGCTAAACTTAAAAAAATCTCCATTTCTTAAATCTGAACTAGTAGATAATGATAATTCTTGTTTTTTAATAAGTCCTGTATAGTTTGTTTTATAAATAGTCGAAATGTTATAATCTGTTTTAAGTAGCTTTGGATTAGTTTCATAAAAAACGGTTTTTCCTCGACTAGCTTTAAGCCATTTAGTAGCATTGTTTCTTTCAAAACCATTACTAGTTCTAAACCCTGGAGATCGTAACCTCAGAACAACTCCAAAATTATCAGTTCTTGTTCGCTTATTTAAACTAAAGCCAAGTGCATTACCAGTCACTTTTTCTCCATCAAAATTCTTAGTATATCTTCCACTGTCAAATGTCATATCTTTATCATCTGCAGTAGGTTCATATATGTATTCAAAATTATCAGATTCATTATGAATTGATGCTGTTGCATGTAAAGTTATATGGTAATTATTTCCAGGATGATAATGAAAATCTAAACCTCCTGTAGTCATATCTCCTGCATCATCAAATACCCTATTAGTTAAAATGGCTCCTATAGATCCTCCGTTACCACCAATCATTCTTTTGGCTCGAATAATATTTGAAGTACTTTTGCCCATTGAAACTATTGTACTAGTTTCTTCGAAAGGTAACAATAACAAGGATGATTCATCGCGAGCACTAATAACTCCATATGATGTTTTGCCAATTTTACCAGTATACTTTGCCGCTATGGATGGATCATTAATAGTTCTAGAGTAAAATAAGTTTATGTAACCGCGTTGAGATTGAAACTTAAAAAGCTCTGCACCTTGGCTAAAAAATGGTCTTTTTTCTTCAAAATAGAGAGCATTAACAGTATTTACATCGTTTTTTATATCATCTGATTCAATCTGACTAAAATCAGGATTTATTGCAATTTCAAGTAAATCAACAGAAGAAATGGGAAGCTTCATAAATAATGACGCTTCATCTGTTGAAGATGATGCATTTGTTGTAAAGTCATCAGAAACTGCAGCAACAACAGAAGGAATGTATTCTATATTACCTCTTTTTTGTTTCGGTGGTTCTATATTTTCAAGAAAGCCTAACTGACATGTCTGACATGCTATTCCATCTAATCTAGAGGTCCAGTAAACATATCTTGTTAATTCATCGGATAATGTAAATCCTCTACCAAAATCGATTCTCCAGGTTTGAATTGGTGCTATGGAATATCTTAGGCTCGAAAATGGAATAACCATTTCAACCTCATACCTATTATCAAAAATTTGAACTTTAGTGTCATAAACAAGATCCAAAGACTGATCAAAGCCATAAGTAGCTCTACCATCTATTTGAGCTCCTCCTGCACTTACTCCAATACCATAGGTCAATGATTCATCATCAAAGGCATCAATATTTATCCAAACTCTATCATCTTTGTCATCAAGATTATCTCTCTTTGTAATACTATAGCGCAACTCATCTCTATCAACAAAGGCTTTAAATGATATATAGAGATTAGTATCATCATACATCAACCTAGCTTCGGTTTTTAATAAAGCATCTTCGCCCTGAAACGAACCTGAACCAATAAAATTAGTTGCTACCTGCGCATTACCCCACTCCTCCAAATCCACTTTACCATCGAAAGTAATAGATGAACTCATCTTAAAGGGCTTATAAACCGGTCTTTCGGAAAGGTCTTTAAAAGATTGACTAAATAAAGATGTCAATAAGAGACAAATAATAAATTGTTTTTTCATGTTAATGCGCATCAATAATAGTAAAAATATTATTAATACAGTACTATATTATTTAAAGATTAAACTTTTGATTTCTTTTAGCAACATTAAAACCGTTTTTTCTAATCTCTTTTGTAGCATTTGAAGAAGTATTAAGGGCAGGATTTGTATGATTTAAATGAATAAAATGAACACTAGATTTATTTTTAACCTTTTCTAATACTTTAAATGTTTCAACAATAAAAGGATGAGGAATTTTTGACATATCTCTTCCTGGTAGTTCATTAATATCATAAAATGTTCCATCTAGTAAACTAAAATCATTTTCATGAACCATATCTTGAATATTTATGTTCCATTTCTCCCATTTGTCTATATCGGGTATGAAAATTAATGATTTATTTGGTCCTTGAATTTTATACCCAACTGTTTCAGAAAATTCATCTCTATGAGGAACAAGGAAAGGTGTAATACTTAAATTATCATTTAGACTAACACTGGTGTTATTTTTAAGACTTTTAATATCAATATTATTTAATTCAATAAGCTGACTCCATGGACCATTATTAGTTAAAAAAATCTCCATTTTAGGCATAGCATATACTGGAATTTCTTTTGCGCCCATAACTTCACGTCCTAGATGAATTAATCCTGTATAGTGACCAATGTGAGCATGAGTAAGAAAAACGCCCTTAAATACCCTTTTTTGTTCCATTGTTAAGGTGTTTAATTGAACAGAGAAGTCTGGTGTGGCATCAATGATCCATACTTCATTAGTTAAGGGATCAACAATACCTATACTTGATACTTGATTATGCAATTGTGGATTATCCCATTTGTGAATACAACATTCTTTTGTACATGCAGCATGGGGAGCTCCTCCGTCTTGAGCAATACCTAGAACAACTACATAAGGTGTTGATTTAGATTCGATAAAACTAAAAAATACTATTGAAGCGAATAATAAAGATATTATTCTAACCAAATAACTGACCTTCATCATCAGTTGCAACTTTTGGTTTATTTGGAGAGTTGTAAATAGCCTCAATTTCTTCTTTATGCTTTTCTACAACAACTTTTCTTTTAATAGACATTTTTGGTGTTAATTCACCTCGATCAACAGTCCATTCATCTGCGATAAGTGCAAACTTTCTAATAGATTCATAGCGTGAAAAATTTGTCATAGTATTTTTAACAATAGCATCGAACATATCATAAGCTTGATCATGAGCACAAAGAGACTTGTAGTCTAAACTCGCCAAACCTTCCTTTTCAGCCCATGCCAATAAGTTTTCCTTATTTGGTACAATCAATGCAGAAATAAAGTTTCTGTCGTCTCCAACAACATTACATTGTTCAATATATTTACTAGATGTAAGTGAAACTTCCATAGGTTGTGGTGCAACATTTTTTCCACCTGAGGTTACAATAAGGCTCTTTTTTCTATCCGTAATTCTTAATAAGCCATCTTCATCAAATTCACCTATATCTCCTGAATGAAACCATCCGTCAACAATAGATTCATTGGTTGCTTCTTCGTTTTTATAATATCCTTGCATAACACAGTGACCTTTACACAAAATTTCACCGTCTTCAGCAATTTTTACCTCTACTCCTGGAATTGGTTTACCTACTGTACCAAATTTAAAGAAACTAGGATGACCAATAGTCATAACTGGACTAGTTTCTGTCAAACCATACCCTTCAATAATTGAAATTCCAATTCCACAGAAAAATGATCCTACCTCTTTTGATAGTGCCGAACCGCCAGATGAACAAGCTCTTACTTTACCACCAAGCGCAGCTCTAAACTTATTTAAAACTAACTTATCAGCTATTTTATATTTTAATCCTAACATAAATGGAAGTTGTTTGCTTGCTTGACGATAAGGAACTGTCTGCATTCCAACTGCAATAGACCACTCAGCAAGCGATTTTTTAATTCCTGTCATTTCAGAAACAGTATCCATTATTTTTGCATGTATTTTTTCAAAAATTCTTGGAACAGCTGTTAAAAAAGTTGGTTGAACTTCCCTAATATTTTCGAATAATATTTCGGGAGTAAAATTCATTTCAGCATAATATATAGAAGTTCCTTGACTAAATATTGAATAATGACCGCCTACTCTTTCAAAACTATGACTAATTGGGAGGAATGAAACAAATCTTTCTATGCCATCTTCTGGCTTTAACTCTGGGTTAAGCTCCATTGCTGCCTTTATAGTACTATCGATTGAGAGAAGATTATTACAGATATTTGCATGACTAAGCATAACACCTTTAGGATTTCCTGTAGTTCCACTTGTATAAATAAGTGTAAGAAGATCATCCTCAACTACGGTTTTTGATAGGTCTCGAATATCATGAACTTCATTATTCATTTTAAAAACATGAGAAAATTTTACAACATTATCTTTATTGCCATCATAATTATCATCCATAATGATAATAGTGTTTAAATTTGAATTTGCATCATTTATTAATGGGTAAACTTTATCTAACTGTAATGCATCTTGAACAATTGCAATTTTACTTTCTGAGTGCTCAACTACATATCTAGATTGAGCAGGAATAAGTGTTGGATAAACTGGAACAGAAACAGCTCTAATGTGCGCAATAGCGTAATCTGAAATAGCCCATTGACGAGAATTTGCACCAACAATTGCCACCTTATCATGTTCGTTAATACCTAAATTTTTTAATCCATTAGCAAAATCTTCAACTAACTTTTGTAAATCTATTAACTCAACTCCATCCCAACCGTTTTCACCTTTCGTAAAAAAGGTTTTTTGGTTTGGTCTTTCTTCTACTAGATGTTGAAACATTTGTGGTACGGTTTTAAATGACACTTTTTCTCCTTGGTTAAATACTATACTATTGACAAGCTACATAATTTACTTGAAATTTGTCAACATTTTTGCCGGGGTGGCGGAATTGGTAGACGCGCCGGATTCAAAATCCGGTGAGGATTTCCTCATGTCGGTTCGAGCCCGACCCTCGGTACAAAAAAAGGGCTTATGAAAAGCCCTTTTTTTTAAAACTAAATAAAATAACTATTATTTCTTTTCTTCACCTTCTTCTTCTGGAGGAAATACAGATTCATTTAATTTCTTAAGATCTTTCTTTATATCTGAAATAGATCTTCTTGTTCTACGTTTTTCGGAATCAAAATTATCTTCAAGACCTTCTAAATCACGCTGAACATTCTTAATCTTTTTACTTAAATCACGATCAACTCTTTTAATTTCATAAGCTAAATCATCAATTAAACTACCAAGAGAATCAGCTTTAGTATAAATTAATTTTGTATTAGCTGTAATACGATCTTGACCTCTTTTAATTTCTTTTCCTTGGCCAATATTTTCAAGTTCAACAGCTTTGACTCGTTGCTTGAATTCTTGATTTACCATATCTACATGCTCAACTTGCTCTTGTCTCAATTGGGCCATTTCATCCATTGCAGAGTTATATTGTAATAATGAGAAACCTACTGCAAAAGTAAGAGCTAAAGCGACAACGCTAAGAATTTTTTCTGTACTTGTTAACATTTATAATACCTCAATTGTTTTTTTTAAGTCCACCGAAACTAATCAATGAAAACCCAATATGAAAACTTTTTTTTTCTAATTGGGAATTTTTCCAATACGTGAAAGTCTTGGAGCATAACTATCTAGATTAATTGAAAACCATGTAATTACTGGTTGACCTAATATGTGACTCTCCGGTACAAAACCCCAATATCTTGAGTCTTCACTATTATCTCTATTATCTCCCATCATCCAAAAATAATCTTGTTTAACTTTATACGAATCTACATCTGTGATTGATTCTCCATTTATGTATAAATGCTTAATGTATTCTTTTTTAAACATAGGAGACCAAGGATTAATCAACGTTGCCCCTTCAGATGGAACATAGTCATTAAATACAGATCTATCTCCTGTTCTCCTAAAAATATCTCTTGGACTTTTATTTGTGAAATTAAATTT
>ERZ802819.1308-NODE-1308-length-15515-cov-6.80498_pt1 | contig 15515 bp, 10 predicted proteins | sample MGYA00345647_ERZ802819 | MGnify/ENA primary metagenome ERZ802819 (study PRJEB30503, sample SAMEA104212355) | marine metagenome | biome: Westerlies Biome; feature: [SRF] surface water layer (ENVO:00010504) within the epipelagic zone...; material: water... | reverse complement strand
AAATGTAACGCAAACTTAACATATTTTAAATTGATACGCAAACGTTACATTTTAAAAATTAAAATCAAGATCAAACTTTGTTTTGGCTAATAATATTTATCGATTTAGATATATCGTTGGCTTTTTTTCGCAATAATTCAATATCTGATTCAAGAGTGTCATTAACTAATACAACTCCCATTCGTCTGTATTCTCTGGTTGATGGTTTACCAAATATTCTCAATTCCGTATTCTCCTCTTTTAGCGCGGTATCAAGGCCAACATACTTTGGTATACTATTTCCTGAATCTGAGGCAAGAATAACAGATGATACACCAGATTTATTACGAGTAATATTTGGAATGGGATATCCAAGGAATGCTCTTGTATGAAGTTCAAATTGATTTAGATTTTGCGTTCCTGCAAGAGTGACCATTCCAGTATCATGAGGCCTAGGAGATAGCTCAGAAAATATAACTCCCTGAGAAGTCAAAAAGAACTCTATTCCCCATATGCCTGCTCCACCCAATGCCTCTGTGATTTTTTTTGCCATTGCCTGAGCAGTCAGGAGATCATTTTCAGAAATCACTGATGGTTGCCAACTTTCTTGGTAATCGCCTCTTTCCTGCCTATGACCTATTGCTGGACAAAATAAGGTATTGCCATTTTTTTGAGTAACAGTCAAAAGAGTAATCTCCGTATGAAAGTCAATGAATCCCTCAACAATGACCTCTTTCAGGTCTCCCCTACTTCCGTTCATCGCATATTCCCATGCATCTGCTATCTCGTCCCCCGACTTAATCAACGTCTGTCCTTTTCCCGAAGAACTCATCAGAGGCTTAACAATGCAGGGAAGACCTATCTTTTTTATTGCTTCTTCAAAAGTTATTCTTGAAGATGCATATTCATAAGGAGCTGTTTTTAGGTTTAAATCCTTGGCTGCCAAATCTCGAATCAATTTCCGATTCATCGTATAGTTTGCAGCTTTGGCACTAGGGACAACATGAAATCCTTCTGCCTCATAGTCGTATAGACGATCTGTTCTTATACTTTCAACCTCAGGGACAATAATATCAGGTTTATGCTTAACAATTGCTGCATCTAGTGCTTTTCCATCTAGCATATCAAATACTTCAAAAGTATCTGAAACTTGCATCGCTGGGGCATTTAAATAATTATCACATGCAATTGTAAACATACCGTAGCGTTGCAAAGAAATAATGACTTCTTTGCCTAATTCTCCGGAACCTAAAAGCATTATTCTTTTCATGGTATCGTTTTAAATTTCAATTCCTTTGATCAACAACTTTCTGCAAGGTAACTTTGTAATAATAATTTTTAGGGATCCAAATGCGGTATTTTACATTTTTTATTATCATCATTTTTTGCTCATGCCAACCGGATATTATACCCGACAATATTCCTGATCCTGTAGATACTAATTCTACGCCAAATTATTTAGTAAAAAATTCTGATTACATTTTTGATCAAAATAGCCTACACACATTTGAACTTCGTCTACCAGACTCCTCACTCGCGTTTCTAGACTCTGAGCCAAGTGCTGAAATCTACAGAGAGGGTAAACTAATCTTTCAAGGTGATACACTGAACTCAGTTGGTATAAGATATAAAGGCGCAAATGGTGCATGGTGGGGCTGCACCTCTGGAAACGGTCCCGGGTTTAAAACCTGCACCAAATTATCCATGAAGGTTAAGATAAATTATAAAGAGTCTTCTAGAAAGTTTTATAAACTTAAAAAACTACAGTTCCATTCTATGAATCACGACCCATCTCAAATGCATGAGAGATTAGGCTATTGGCTTTATAGAGCTGCAGGCATCCCCGCTCCCCGCTCTGTTCATGCCCGTCTAGTAATTAACGATATTTATGTGGGCCTATTTGCACTGACTGAACAAATTGACGGTCAATTTGCCAAATATAATTTTGATGATGATGGCGGAAATATCTACAAAGAAATATGGCCATTAAATAGTAACGGAACACCCAAAAGCACAGAAGAATATATCAATTCGTTAAAAACAAATGAAGATGAAAATCCATCTGTTCAAACTATAAAAGAATTTGGTCAACAAATTTCAAATGCCAGTAGTAATCAAGTGATTCCAATTATTAGTAACCATATGGATCGAGACGAAATCATATCTTATGCTGTTATTGATAGATTAATTAGACATGATGATGGTGCTTTTCATTGGTATTGCTTTGGATCAGACTGCGCTCCTCATAATTTTTACTGGTACGAAGAACCGAACAATAAAAAATTACATCTCATTCCCTGGGACCTCGACCTGGCATTTATGAATTCAATCACCAATGAGCATACAGTTACAAACCTAAAAGATGATTGGGGACAAATATCCAATAACTGCTATCCCTTCCAATACGGGTTATTGGAGCAAAAATCAGCTGCATGTGATAAACTGGTTTCAGGATGGGTTTCCTGGGGAGGGCCTTTATACGGTCAGATAGAAAGTCAATATGAAAACAGTTTATTTTCACAAGCACAAGTTCACAGTCTTATTAACCTTTGGGCAAGTCAAATAAGAAATGCTACTATTGAAGCAAATAATCTTCACAGTGATGCTATACCCATCTCCTATTGGGAATGGAGCATGGAAAAGCTCAAAGACCAAACTGACTACTCCAGAAATAATTAGAGAATCCAATTCCTATCAATTTAATTTTTGATAAACAGGATGGTTGTATTTTTGCTGCATGATTCTTGGACTTATCAAAGAGAGTAAAACACCGCCTGATCGGCGAGCAGCTTTGACGCCTAAACAATGTGAAAAATTACTCTCAAAACATGATAATCTTCAAATAATTGTCGAACCCAGCGATGTTAGGGTTTTTTCAGATCAAGAATATCAAAAATCAGGGTGCAAATTAAATTCTAACATTGGAGATTCCGATATCTTGTTAGGAGTTAAAGAAGTTTCAGTCGATAAGCTTATCCCAGGAAAAACATATTTTTTTTTCTCACATACATTCAAAGAGCAACCCTACAATAGGAGTTTACTTAAAGCTTGTCTTGATAAGCAAATAACTCTTATTGATTGGGAATTATTGAAAAAAGACAAAAATCGTTTAATTGGATTTGGTTATTATGCCGGGCTAGTTGGAGCTTTTGAGACTTTAAGAGGTTTTGGAAGAATGACAAAAAAATACTATCTGAAATCTGCAAAAGAGCTGGGGACACTACAAAAAATTAAGAAAGAATTAAAAAAAGTAATATTACCGAGCACCTTTAAAGCAGTTATCACTGGAACGGGTAATGTTGCAAGAGGGGCCGAAGAAATTCTTTTGAACGCATCTATAAACAAATGCAATTCTCAAGACTATTTAGAATCAAACTCAAGATTACCCAATTTTACAGTTCTTGAAACTTCAGACTATGTAAAAAGAAAATCTGACGGACTCTTCGAGAAAAGCGATTTTTATCAAAATCCAAAAACTTATGAAAATGCATTTCAGCCATACACCATGGTATCTGATATTTTTATACCATGCCACTTTTGGAAAGAAGGGAGTCCTAACTTTTTTGACTGGACTGATGTTTCAAATCCAAAATTCAGAATATCATTTGTAGGGGATATAAGCTGTGATATTTTGGGGCCAGTTGCAACAACCATTAGACCCAGTACTTTAGAAAACCCCTTTTACTCGGTTATAAATGGTAAAGAAGTTGGGTTTGGAAGTAAAGGTAGCATTGGAGTTTTAGCAGTAGATAATTTACCCAGCGCAATCCCTTTGGATGCAACTCATGGATTTGGTGAAATGTTTATCGAAAAAATTCTTCCGAATTTATTTGGGGACGATAAAAGAAAAATTATACATAATGCCACACAAACAAAGCTGGGGGAATTAACGCCTAACTACAAATATTTAGAACCTTTTGTTCATGGTTTTGATTTAAAACAAACAAGTGCAGAAAAAATAGAGTTGGAAATAAAAGAGGAAATCCATCGCGTAAAAAAAGAAATCGAGGTGATATCTGAAAACCCGTCGCCACCGACCTTTTTGAATACAATCATTCCAATCGAAGAATCAGATGAAAATCTTCAACGTTTAACGGAATTACTTTTCAATTTAAATTCTGCGTGTACAAATGAAAAAATTCAAAATGCAACCAGAATAATATCTCCCTTATTATCAGAAATGAATAATGAGATATTAACTAACGAATTACTATTTAAACGAATCTCCTTCATAAATCAAAATGAAAAAAATCTTGATCATGAAGACATTATGCTTCTTGAAAAGTATTTTAAGAATTTTTCACGGAATGGAGCTTTACTAAATGCTAAAGAAAAATCCATACTAAAGTCAATAGACAAAAGGCTATCATCTGCAAGTCTGGAATTTTCAGAAAATGTATTAAATGATAACGAAAATTGGTTCCTAGAAATTTCGAATGAACAAGTTTTAGATCTCCCTGAGACTATAGTTAAAATGTTAAAAGGAGCTGCCGAACAAAGAGGCTTAAAGTCTTATTGCTTAACACTTGATGCTCCCATTTACGTCGGTTTTATGACTTATTCAACCAACAGAGATCTCAAAAAAAAGCTTTGGAAAGGATACAACCAAAGAGCCTGCCGCGGGGATTCAAATGATAATACTAAACTCATGACTGAAATTGCTGAGCTGAGACAAAAAAGAGCTTCGGTTCTTGGCTACTCAAATCACGCTAGTTTCGTTCTTGAGGAACGCATGGCAAAAGACCCCGAAACAGTCCATCAATTCCTCGAGTCCTTAAAAGAAAAAGCTCTACCAGTGGCAAAAAAAGAAGCAATTGAATTAAAAAAATATGCTAAAGAATCCTTGAATTTTCAAGAGGTAAAGAAATGGGATGTTCCATTTATTAGCGAAAAATATAAAAAAGAAAAACTGGACTATAATGACGAGATTACCAAACCTTATTTCGCGTTAAACCAAGTTATTGATTGGGCTTTTTCTATTGCAAATAAACTCTATGGATTGAAGTTTCAAATTTCTAAGCAAGAAGGCTATCATCGAGATGTACAGGTCTATAATGTTACGGACTTTAAAGGAAACTGGGTTTCTCATCTACTTACAGATTGGCATCCACGGAAAGGAAAAAGAAATGGGGCATGGATGACAAGTTACCGAAAAGCATATCAAAGGAATAGCGCAAGGGTATATCCTATCATTAGTCTCGTATGCAATTTTAGTACTTCTTCTGATGAAAAGCCAGCACTTTTAACATTTAATGAGGTCCTAACTTTATTCCATGAGTTCGGACATGGAATCCATGGAATGTTGGGAGAAGGCAAATATGCGACACTAACTGGAACTTCAGTAGCATGGGATTTTGTTGAATTACCATCACAGTTCATGGAAAATTGGTGTTTTGAAGCTACGGAATTAAAACAATGGGCTCGACATTATAAGTCTGGAGAGCCAATGCCTGATTCTATAATTACGAATATTAAAAAAAGTCAGAAATTTTTAGAAGGAATGGCGACAATTCGTCAAATTGGTCTTGGTCTTTTAGACATGGCATGGCATAACCCTTCTAACAAAGAAATTCTTGATTATAAGAAGTTAGAAGAATCAATATTTGCAGATTTAGAATTATGGTCTAAAGAACCTGGAGTCACTATCTCATCGGCCTTTTCACATATTTTTTCTGGAGGATATTCTGCAGGTTATTATTCTTATAAATGGTCTGAAGTTTTAGATGCCGATGCCTTTAGTCGTTTTTCAAATGAACCGGACAATTCAGAAGTGGCTCAAGATTTTAAAAAGCTCCTCAAAGCAGGGGGCTCAATCGACCCATCAGTTTTATTTAAAAATTTCATGGGTCGAGACCCGAATATCAATGCACTGCTAACAAGAGCTGGTCTAGATGAATGAAATTCGTGCAAAAAAACACCTTGGACAGCATTTTTTAACGGATGTTGGAATTGCTAAAAAAATTGTTAATTCCCTGAGCTTAAACTCATATAAATTAATTCTTGAAGTGGGTCCGGGGACCGGCGTTCTTACTCAATTTCTCATGGAAAAACCACATGAAATCCATGCAATCGAGTTAGATAAAGAGAGTGTTTCATTTTTACAGTCAAAATTCCCAAAACTTTCCAGCAGGCTCTATAATCAAGATCTTTTGAGCTGGAAAGAACCTAATTCCATTGGAACAAATAATTATGGATTAATTGGCAATTATCCATATAATATTTCCACTCAAATACTATTTTGGATGCTTGACAGAAGAAAACAAATCCCTGAAATGGTAGGAATGTTTCAAAAAGAGGTCGGACAAAGGATTGCAAGTGGTCCAGGCAGTAAAAACTTTGGCATTACAAGCGTTTTAACTCAAGCTTACTACAATGTTGAATATTTATTTTCTGTTGAACCAGAATGTTTTTCTCCACCACCAAAAGTCAAAAGCGGAGTTATTCGCCTTGTAAAAAAAGCCTCAGAGCCCGGTGTAGAATATCGTAATCTCAAGTTAGTTGTGAAGACAGCATTTAATCAAAGAAGAAAAACCTTAAGAAACGCGTTGAAATCACTTAATTTTGTAGATAACAAGGTTTTAGATTCCGTTTCAGGAAAAAGAGCTGAGCAACTTAGTGTCGAGCAGTTTATTTCCTTAGCGAAAAGTTTTGAATAATGTCGTTTAAAGTCACAGAAGAATACGTTAAAAATCTCAGACAAGAACTTGAGTCAAAAGACTCAGATCTCAGTCAGATATTCAATGAAATTCATGCTGCAGATATCGCCGAAATTTTAACCTATTTTACAATTGATGAGGTTCAAAGACTTCTCGAGCCAATTAAGAAAGATTTACTTTCCTCAATTCTAACATATCTCGACGAAAGTCTCTTAAATGAGTTCTTAGAATTATTATCAAGTGTAGAAATTGCAGAGCTGGTATCAGAGAGTATGGATACCGATGATGCTGTGGATATTATATCCCTACTTTCAGAGGAAAAAAAACATGATGTCCTTAGTCATGTTGATGACCTTAATTTGGCGAAAGACCTTGCAGATCTGCTGACACATGCAGAAGGCACAGCAGGTGCATTGATGGCCACGGAATTAGTTAAGGTCAACCAAAATTGGACAGTTTTGAAATGTGTTAGAGAAATGAGACGTCAAGCAGAAGGGATAGATGTCGTACATGCTGTCTATGTGGTTGATGACAATGATATCTTATTGGGTTCTTTATCGTTGAAAAAACTTTTAACGACCTCCACAAAAACTGAAATCTCGGAAATTTTTGAAAAAAGCATCCATTCTGTAACATCCACTTCAGAAGATGCAGAAATAGCAAAAATTATGAAAAAGTATGACTTATTCGTTGTGCCTGTCGTCGATGAAATTGGAAGGCTCCTGGGTAGAATTACACTTGATGATGCTGTGGATATTATTCAGGAAGAAGCGGATAGTAATTATCAATTAATATCGGGACTTAGTGATGAGGTTAGTAATGAAGATGGCCTTTTTCAGACTACCAAAGCTCGTTTACCATGGCTTTTAATTGGTCTTTTGGGAGGTGTCTTAACATCTACTGTGATTTCGGAAAATGAGTCAGAAATAACTCTAATACCCCAAATAGTATTCTTTATTCCTTTGATCGCAGCAATGGGTGGAAATGTTGGAGTTCAATCATCCGCAATTGTTGTTCAAGCTCTGGCAAATTCTACACTTCAAAAAAATATTTGGCAAAGGCTGGCAAGAGAACTTGGCGTGGGGCTCTTTAATGGTCTGATCTGTTCTTTGGTTATCGTAGGATACAGTTGGGCTATTGGCCAAGGGCTATTATTTGCCACAGCAGTAGGATCTTCTTTACTGGCAGTTGTTTTATTTGCAAGTTTATTTGGCACCGCTATCCCATGGATTTTAAATAAATATAATATTGATCCCGCCCTTGCCACTGGACCTTTTATTACTACCACAAATGATGTTTTAGGTTTAAGTATCTATTTCGCAATTGCAAACGCATTACTATAGAGTGTCAAAAGGTTGGGTTCTCGCATTAGACTTTACAGATTCAACTTTGGAAGAAGGTTTGATTCGTGATGGTTATAAGATCGATAAAAAATATAATGAAACTCTACCTCAATTATCAAAAAGTCTTGAGAGAGCAGAAGGGATTATTCTAAGAAGTAGACTTTCTTTGGATAAATCTGCTCTAAAAAAAGCAATTAATCTAAAATGGATCGGTCGATTAGGATCAGGTTTAGAAAATATAGATACTGAATACGCCGAAGAAAATGGCATTTTATGCTTAAGTGCAGCAGAGGGAAATATGAACGCTTTGGCCGAACATACTCTGGGTTTGCTATTGAATTTATCACATAATATTTCTCGAGCGAATAATGAGATTCGATCAGCACTCTGGAGAAGAGAAGAAAATATTGGTTGGGAATTAAACGGGAGCACTGTCGGAATAATTGGATATGGTCCAATGGGATCGGCATTTGGATCAATTCTTAAGTCAATGGGAGTGAACATCATTTCCTATGATAAATACCTAAAAAATTATGCGCCTAGCCATGTTAAAGAAGTTGATTTAGAAACTCTACAAGATGAATCAGAAATTATAAGTATTCATCTCCCATTGACAGAAGAGACAGTGAATTTTGTCGATAAAAATTTTATTCAGCGATGCAAACGACTACGAATCTTAATTAATACAAGTCGTGGGAAAATACTTAATACAGCAGATACATTTAACTCTCTTAAGGAAAAAAGATTTCAAGCGCTTGGACTAGATGTTCTTGACTTAGAGGAAAAATCTTTAGAACTACAAGAATCAATTCTTAAACAAAAAAAAGATTTCATTGACCACCCTCAAGTACTAATTACCCCTCATATTGCAGGATGGAGCAAACAATCCTTTCCAAGGATGGGTGAAATTTTACTCAATAAAATCAGGGAAATATAAAATTTATAAACTGGATATTTTTCAATTCATTCTCAATGAAATATTAATACTTTAGTACTATGCAACGAGTTCTATTTCTATCTATATTAATTTTTAATTTTTCGTTGAGTGCTCAGCGATCACTTCAATCCATAAATTTAAATTTTCATACTGGGTCATCTAATCATATCGGCGATCTTGCATCAGGCAACATAAACGCAATCTTAACAGAGGCAAGGAGTAGTTTTGGTGGTGAATTTAGTTTTTACGGTGGTCCAAAATGGGGAATTGGAATTGAACTTGACTATGGTAAATTATATGCTGATAACTCCAATCATCAACTAGCCAATTATACAGGCGTTTTAGTTAGAAGTAATTTTGTGAATTCAGGCCTCAGGATAACATATAATATCTTAGAGTATGGAAAATATTGGAAGCGAAACTCGGTATCTCCCTATATTTTTGGAATGGGTGGAGTGGCTCTAAGCCAGAGTAAATATATGACTGACGTTATATACCCTAGTGATTGCGTATTCGATACTGGAACCAATATATCTGGATCTTTTGGTGGAGGTTTGGGAGTCAAAATACGCCTCAATGAACATTGGACCACTAGCGCAGAAATATATAATTATTGGATTCCAGGAGATCGTCTAGAAGGTTTTCATACATCAGATGATCAAACACCAGATTTACTTCTTGGCTTAAGAATTGGGCTCAACTATTCAATCTACACTTGGTGATTAGATCTCATTTCACTCCAATAAAAGGGCCTGATCCATTACAGCACTGCTCTGTTCCATCATAGGTTGACCTTTTCTTTTTAGCCAATTTTTTGATTCTTCATTAGGATTTCTAATTGTATAAAGGACCAAATCATTTTCCAAAAAAACATCATAAGAATTGAGTTTTGAAACTGCTATCGCAATTAATCTCGGTTCACTAGAAATACAAAATGTGCCTTTGGTAGCAGAATGTTGTGCCAAATTCACAGTAAGGCCAATATTCGAAAAAATATTGTAAATATCACTAAGCTGACCATCGGATATGAAGCTTAAATCCTTTGACTTTACTTCTATCATAGTTTGATTTGATTTCCTCAAAAAACACGGGATCTTTGGTTTTAAAAAATTAAAATTGGAAATTTGAGTTGCTCTTGATTTATTATCAAAGAATGAACGCACGTGTAAAACTATATTTCTGCTCTTTAAGGGCTGAATAGTCTTAGGGTGAATAACTGTGGCTCCAAAGAATGCCATCTCCATTGCCTCATCGTAAGGAACCTCATGAAGAAGTTGAACATTTCTAAAAAATTTTGGATCTCCGCTCATGAGTCCAGGAACATCTTTCCAAATTGTTAGTTCCTTGGCTTTCAATGAATATGCAAATATGGCTGCTGAATAATCAGACCCCTCTCTACCTAATGTCGTAGTCTCTTTAGTTTGATCTGAAGCGCCAATAAAACCCTGAGAAATCCAAACTCCGTGTTGGTTTATCAATTTATCATGAATACTCCTCTCTGTATATTCCAGATTAATCTCAGCTCTTTTGTGACTACTATTTGTCTTTATAACCATTCTCGAATCTAACCATGACGCATTTGGAAATTTAGTCTGAATGGCAGCATGCAAAATTATAGATGATAAAATTTCTCCAGCAGAAACAACGGAATCGTATAACCTTTCATAAGGCAAATCTATAGATAGCTTCCGGATGCGATTTAATTCTCCTTCAATTCCTAATCTTAACACTTCATCAAATAAATTTAATGACTTGGATATCTCGATATGAAAATCTTTCAACTCCTGCCATATTTGATTTTCTAAATTCAAATCTTTATTGATTCGTGCCTCTAGATAAGACTCCAAGGCATTTGTTGATTTTCCCATCGCTGAGACTACTATCAGTAATCTTCCATTGCCAAATTCAGATACTAAATCAATAGCTCTTTCTAGTGATTTTTGATCTTTCAGAGAGTTTCCTCCAAATTTAAAAACAGACCAATTTGTCATATTCGATATATGAATTGAGGGTATTCAAAAGGAAAATTTTTCATATCTAATTCTGATAATCTACAAGGGTACCAGTCTCTCAGCACTTCAGATCCAATCGATTCATAAAAGCCAATAGCTTCAGTGTTCCAATTTAATACCTCCCAATGCAATCTTTTTGCATTTATCGACCTCGCCCATTGTATGGTTGATTCCATTAACCTTCTTCCAATTCCTTTGCCTCTAAAATCTTTTCTAACAATCAAGTCCTCTAAATGAGCAGTTAAACCCTTCCAGGTGGAATATCTCTCGTGACACAGAGCCATTCCGAAAATCACATCTGTGTTTGCAGAAACTGCAAGCATGCAAATAAATTTATTTGACTCCCAATCTCTTTCTAATTGGTCTTGAGTTATCACAACTTGATCAGGTTCCTTCTCAAAGAGAGCAAGCTCTTGGATCAGGGATAGAATTTCAGGAAAATCCGACTTTTTTGCCCATCGAATCGAAACATCCTCAATTTGATCATTCATATCGTAAAAGTAATAACCCATGCTCTACCTTTAACCCAACCCTTGATTATAAAAAATGAAACAACATCGACCTACTACTCTTGGAGAATTTTTGGTAGAAAATCAAGAAAAGTTTCCATATGCCACTGGCGAGCTATCTCAACTTTTGTCATCGATTCGACTCGCATCAAAAGTTGTAAATAGAGAAATAAATAAAGCGGGGCTTGCTGATATACTTGGACATGCTGGTTCAGAAAACATTCAGGGTGAAAATCAAATGAAATTAGATGTCTTTGCTAATGATACCTTCATTAGAACATTGCGTTCAATGGGAGAGGTTTGCGGGGTGGCAAGTGAAGAACTTCAAGACTATATAAGTTTTGATGATAATATGCACTCCTCAAGTAAATATATTGTCTTAATTGACCCTTTAGATGGTAGTTCCAATATTGATGTCAACGTATCTGTGGGTACTATTTTTAGTATTTATCGAAGAATATCTAAACCGGGAAACCCTGCAGACTTTAGTGATTTTCTTCAGCCTGGGAATATGCAAGTCGCTGCAGGATATATTGTATACGGGTCCAGTACTATGTTGGTCTTTACCACAGGACATGGAGTCAACGGATTTACCCTAGATCCGAGCATTGGAACTTATTGCCTTTCGCATCCAAATATGAAAATTCCAGAAAAGGGTAAAATTTATTCGATCAACGAAGGAAATTATGTTCATTTCCCAAGTGGAGTAAAAAAATATTTGAAGTTTTGTCAAGCTCTTGATATCCAATCCGATCGGCCATACACAAGTCGATATATTGGCTCCTTAGTTTGCGACTTGCATAGAAATATATTAAAAGGAGGAATTTATATTTACCCCACAGGAACCCTGAGCCCAAACGGCAAGTTGAGGTTACTTTATGAATGTAATCCTCTGGCGTTTATTGTTGAGCAAGCTGGTGGACGAGCCACAAATGGTGAGCAAAGAATTTTAGACATAAAACCTACTGAACTTCACCAGCGCGTGCCTTACTTTGCAGGATCAACCGCAATGGTCCTTGAGGCCGAGTCATTTCTTGCGGAATGATTGAAAAATGCAGGAAAAAGAACTAATTACTCAATACCAAAAAGATTCTAGATTCATAGATTTTTTTGAATCTTGGTCAACAGAAAATAAAGGAAATATAATCCCAATTAATGGATTATCTGGGTCCTCAATTCCATTAATAGCTGCATGTACATTTGTTAAATCTGGGAAATCATGGATTATAATTCGCCGAGAAAAAGAAGAAGGAGCTTATTTCTTTAATGATCTAGAAAAATTACTTGGCCCTCAAAGAGTTGTTTTTTTTCCAGACTCCTACAAAAGACCCTACTCAGAGCAAGAAAATCTCGATAATATTAATATCGGTCTTAGAACAGAGGTACTCGAGAGGTTAAGCACACCGTCTAAACCATGCATTATTGTTACTTACCCAGAGGCTATTGCAGAAAAAGTGATATCCCAAAAATCGCTAAAATCAAAAAAATTAAAAATTAAAGTCAATCAATTTATTGATTTAAATTTTTTCAATGAAAATTTATTTGACTTAGGTTTTGAGCGTGTAGACTTCGTAGAATTACCAGGACAATTCTCATTAAGAGGAGGTATTGTTGATGTATTTTCATTTTCACAGGAGAATCCAACAAGAATTGAATTTATTGGAAATGAAGTTGAGAGTCTAAGAGCATTTTCAGTAGAGGATCAACTTAGCCTTGAAAAAATTTCAGAAATAACTTTAATTGCAAATATTGAAAATAAATATGTCGATGAGCCACGGCAATCTCTTCTAACGTATTCTCAAAACATTGAAAATATATGGATTCCAAATTCAGACGCTATTGCGGAGCAAATAGAAAAATGTTACAGGCATGTGGAAAATATAATCTTGAAACATTCTCAAACAAAAGGTAAGAATGATCCCTCCCTACTACAGCTAACAAAAGAAGAATTCCGAAAAGAAATTACAGAAAAAATAATTATTGCCGATTCAAATCAAACAAATATTTCAGAGAAAAATTGGGGAATATCGCCTCGTATTTCTTTTGCCAAAAACTTTCCGCTCCTAATAAAAACATTCAATACTCATCAAAATAATGGAATCCAAATCTGGTTAATGTATGGGCAAGCTCAACAAAAAAAGCGCCTGGAGTCTATCATTCACGATATGAGTGATACACAAATTCAAATTAATTGGGTTGAGGGAGCATTGCACATGGGTTTCGAAGACTTACCTGGGGAAAAAGTAGTTTATACAGATCATGAAATTTTTGAAAAATATCAGAAATTTAATTTGCGAAGCGGATTAAATAAAGCACAGGCAATAACCCTTAGAGAACTAAATTCATTACAAATTGGTGATTATGTCACTCATGTAGACCATGGTATCGGTAAGTTTGGTGGATTGCAAAAATTAAATATTCAAGGGAAAAATCAAGAGGCCATCAAACTTATTTATAAGGACTCTGATCTCCTTTATGTCAGTATACACGGGCTGCACAAAATTTCAAAATTTAATAGCAAGGATGGCGCAAGCCCTTCCATAAATAAATTAGGATCACCCGCATGGCAAAATCTAAAGACAAAAACAAAATCAAGAGTTAAAATATTAGCATATGATTTAATTAAACTCTATGCAAAAAGAAAAGAGGCAAAAGGGTTTTCCTTCTCCCCTGATAATTATTTACAAAATGAACTAGAAGGATATTTCCAATACGATGATACACCTGATCAAGGAAAAGCAACATCAGATGTTAAATCAGATATGGAATCTACCATTCCAATGGATCGTCTAATATGCGGCGATGTAGGGTTTGGGAAAACAGAAATTGCTGTGCGTGCTGCATTCAAAGCTGTAAATGATAACAAGCAAGTTGCAATTCTTGTTCCAACAACAATCTTGGCCTTTCAGCACTTCAAAACCTTTAAAGAAAGACTAAAGGGCTTTCCAGTAAGAATTGATTATTTGAATCGATCAAGGAGTTCAAAAGATATTAAGCGAATCTTAAACGAATTAAATGAAGGAAGAATCGATATTATCGTCGGGACTCATAAGCTCGCTAGTAAAGATGTAAAATTTAAAGACCTTGGACTTTTAATCATTGACGAAGAGCAAAAGTTTGGAGTGAACGTAAAAGATAAACTAAAGACCATAAAGGTTAACGTTGATACTTTGACATTGACTGCTACGCCGATCCCAAGGACCATGCAATTTTCATTGATGGCAGCTAGAGATCTGAGTGTGATGAATACACCACCTGAGAATAGACAACCAATCGATACTCAAATTATAGGTTTTAATGAAGAAAAAATTCGTGATGTTTTAGATTATGAAATTCGTAGAGGTGGCCAAGCTTTCTTTATTCATAATAGAGTTGAAAATATTAAAGAGATTGCAAGCTCCTTAAAGAGATTACTTCCTGATGCTCGAATAGCCATTGGTCATGGAAAAATGAAAGGGAAAGAATTAGAAGATATACTAATGGATTTTATGGATAGCAAATATGATATTCTTGTTAGTACCACCATTGTTGAGAGTGGGCTTGATGTCCCATCTGCAAATACCATGATTATAAACCAGGCTCACAAATTTGGGCTGAGTGATCTTCACCAAATGCGAGGAAGAGTGGGAAGATCGAATAAAAAAGCCTTTTGCTATCTGATTTCTCCACCAATAAATGGATTACCTGAAGAATCAAGAAAAAGGCTTCAGGCACTTGAGCAATTTTCTGATTTGGGATCTGGTTTTAAAATTGCTCTTAGAGACCTCGAAATTCGGGGTGCTGGAGATTTATTGGGAGGAGAGCAAAGTGGGTTCATAAATGACCTGGGCTTTGAAACATATCAGAGACTTCTCTCAGAGGCAGTGAATGAACTCAAACATCAAGATTTCAAAGATCTCTTTGAAAATAAAAAAGATGGCTTCCCGGAGGTTAAATTACCTTGTCAGATTGATACAGATCTGGAACTTCTTTTCCCTGATAGTTACGTGAATTTCGTTGCAGAGAGATTGAGAATCTACCGAGACCTGAACAAAATCAATAATCAAAACGAACTTGAAAAGTTTAGTATCAGTTTAGAG
>ERZ802819.1306-NODE-1306-length-15525-cov-9.51092_pt1 | contig 15525 bp, 10 predicted proteins | sample MGYA00345647_ERZ802819 | MGnify/ENA primary metagenome ERZ802819 (study PRJEB30503, sample SAMEA104212355) | marine metagenome | biome: Westerlies Biome; feature: [SRF] surface water layer (ENVO:00010504) within the epipelagic zone...; material: water... | reverse complement strand
TGAATAGACTTGTCGAATAGTGCTATCCAAATTTCGCCAGAGTTAATACCTTTTATATATGGATGATTTTATAACTAAAACAGTTTTAACTAACGGTTTAACCGTTGTAACAGAACATATTCCCAGTGTAAAAAGTGTAACTGCAGGTATTTGGGTCAAATCCGGTGCACGTCATGAGACGCAGAAACAGGCAGGGGTAACCCATTTCTTAGAACATATGTTATTTAAAGGAACCAAAAATCGAACGGCCTTTGAAATTGCACAGTCTATGGAATCCGTTGGTGGTTACCTAAATGCTTTTACCTCTACAGAATACACTTGTTACTATGCTCGTTGCCTCGACACTGAATTAACGACAGCCTTAGATGTGTTATCAGATATGGTAATGAATCCAATCTTTCCGAAAGAGGAAATTGAAAAGGAAAAAAAGGTTGTGATAGAAGAGATGAAAATGTACCGCGATTCCCCGGATGATTATTTGTTTGAAGAATTCACTAGTCATTTATTCCAAAATCACCCACTTGGAAGGCCAATTTTAGGTTACGAAGAAACGGTATCTGCATTTTCAGATGCCGATCTTTTCCAATATATGAGAGATCGTTACGCCCCTGAAAATTTAATTGTAGCTGTTGCGGGAAAGGTAGATCATGACACGGTGTTACAGTATTGTCAAAGGGTACTTACAAGTCAAGATAGACAATTGGTAGAGCACCCTATTGAAGTATTAAGTCCTCTAGATACTACTCCTCTATCCCTGACAAAAAGTATTGAACAGACACATTATATATGGGGCAGAAGAGGGCTACATTTTGATGATGCGCAAAAGTATGTACTATTACTTACTAATACCTTATTAGGTGGTGGCATGAGTTCTCGTCTTCATCAAAATATTCGAGAAAAGTATGGATACTGTTATTCGGTACAAACGTTTAACCAAAGTTTTCTGGAAACAGGAATTTGGGGGGTCTATGTTGGTACTGATAAAGAGTACGTTGAACATGTACATGAATTAGTAGTTGAACAGCTAAATCTTCTTGCAAAAGAGGAAATAGCAAGTAAAGAATTATCAGAAGCCAAAGCTCAATTGAAAGGAAAACTCCTTTTGAGTCAAGAAAATACATCTAACCGGATGATGCGATTAGCTAAAAGTGAGATTTACTACAAGCGTCATGTAGACTTAGATGAATTAGTTGAGCATATTGATCGAGTTCCTGCCGAAGACATTATGATTTTTGCTCAAGGGTTTATGAATGAAAGTGAATTTGTAGAAGCTAAACTAACCCCAAAATAGAATCATAGATAAAAGAATGAAAAGACAATTGACGTATATACATCAATTAAAAAATTATATCTCCACGGACGTCGACCTTGCTGGCTGGGTGTACAATGTGAGAAGCAGTGGAAGCTTGGTATTCATCGAATGTAGAGACGGTTCTGGAATGTGCCAATGTATAGTGAATAAAGAAGAAGTGTCTGAGGATAGCTGGGAAGCAGCGGTTAGTTTAAAGCAAGAATCCTCCATTCGCTTACATGGATTTGTGGTATCGGATGAACGAAGTATTGGTGGGGTAGAACTCCAAGTTAAGAAGCTTGAAGTAATTCAATTAGTGGCAGATTATCCAATCACACCTAAAGAACATGGCATTGAGTTTTTAATGAACCGTCGTCATTTATGGTTGCGTAGCCAGCGACAATGGGCTGCTATGCGTGTGCGAAATGGAATCATATTTGCTATACATAATTTCTTCCAATCAAGAGGATTTATTCAGACAGATACACCTATTTTTACCCCCAATGCAGCAGAAGGGAGTACGACCTTATTTGAGACTGATTTTTTTAATGAAAAAGCCTATTTAGCGCAAACAGGTCAACTTTACGGTGAGGCTCTTGCGATGGCTCACGGTCTCATTTACACCTTCGGTCCGACATTTAGGGCCGAAAAATCCAAAACACGTCGCCATTTGTCTGAATTCTGGATGATTGAACCAGAGATGGCTTTCTATGACCTAGAGATGAACATGGATTTAGCAGAAGATATGTTAAAATCTATCGTTGCTGAAGTACTAGATAAATATCATCATGAATTAGCGCTATTGGAACGTGATACCAGTTCTCTTAAACGATTGGTTGAAAAAAATTTTGTACGAATCAAATACGATGAAGCGGTTGACATACTTAACTCAGAGAAAACAGCTAAAGTATTAGATGAATTAATTCAACAACGAAAAACCGATAAAGAAGAACTCCTCCAGGAACAAGATGCTATTCAAAAAGAACATGGTTCTGCAAAAAAATGGAGAAAGAAGCAGATAGAAAAACGCATTATTGATATCCGTACTCGTGTTGATCAGATGGAAGAAGATTTGCGTAATATTCCAAAATGGAAAAAATCGGCCCAAGAATTTACATGGGGTTCCGATTTCGGGGGAAGTGATGAAACGGTACTGACCATGCAATTTGATGTACCTGTTATGGTAACACATTGGCCCGCTGAAATAAAAGCTTTCTATATGAAGCGAGACGAAACGGATACCTATGCTCTTGGAGTGGATATTTTAGCCCCAGAAGGGTATGGTGAAATTGTTGGTGGAAGCCAAAGGGAAGATAATTTGGACCTCATTCTTGCTAGAATTAAGGAAGAGGGTTTGGATCCAGAAGTATTTGATTGGTACATCGATTTACGACGTTTTGGAAGTGTTCCCCATGCTGGATTTGGCTTAGGGTTAGAACGAACAGTTGCTTGGATATGCGGACTTAGTCATGTTAGAGAGACCATTGCATTCCCTCGCATGATGGGAAGGATAACGCCCTAATAAACCTTAGCTTACTTAGTGTAACATGGCACCAAAGAATTCATCCCTTGAGCTTTTTCGCGAAGCAATTGCTTCATTAAACAGGGAAGAAGTTCATCCAATTTATGTGATTGAAGGGAGTGAGCATTTCTTTATAGATCGATTTTTACAGCGAATTCTTCAAATAATTCCATCACATGAACGTGATTTCAATAGTGATTTTCTCTATGGAAATGAGGTGCAGTTAGAAGCGGTCCTTCAATTAGTCAAAAGTTATCCTATGATGGCTGAGAGGCGATTGGTAGTGGTGAAAAATGCCAATGATCTTTTCAAAAGAATGCATGCTAATGTACAAGATGACTTCTTGCATTATCTACAGCACCCGAATCCTCAAACTATTTTTGTAGTACATTTGGAGACAAAAATCCCAAAAAATACTCGACTAGGAAAGGGATTACATCAGGCCGGGATACATAATTTATTATTTGATCCTCTAGCAGATCATCATTTAGCGAGTTGGGTAATGGGCTGGGCTAAACAAGAATACTCAACTAGCTTAAGTGAACAAGTTGCCCAATTACTGGCCCAATTAGTGGGCAATGATTTGAAGCTTTTATCTTCAGAAATAGATAAAATTTGTACCTATACAGCCAATAGTGAAGGTGAAATTGACCTTAAAAAAGTCCGTTCCATCGTTGGGTCCTATCGAGGTTTCGATGTGTTTGAACTCAAAGAAGCTATAAACCAAAAAAAGATTCAAGAAGCCTTTTTTATTGCCGAGAGAATCCTACAACAAAGTAAATCTGATACCGGTGAACTTATTCGTATTGTGGCTTTTTTATATTCAGATTTTTTAAAACTGTGGCAGATCATTCGGCTTAAGCAAGCTTCTAAATCAGACAATGAGATACAAAAAGCTCTTCACATAAACTCACCATATTACTTCAAGCGATTATCCGCCGATGCAAAGCGGTATACTGCTGCGGATATGATGGCAATATTTAATGCATTGTTAGACGCTGATAGAGCAATCAAAGGATTTTCTACGATGGACGTTAATGGAATACTTATGCTACTTATCAAACGCCTCATTCATCCGCATAACTACGTATAAATTTAACCTCAGCAATGGCTTAGTAATTTAACAAATCCAACACCTGCTCCCTGAGGCGATGTTGTCCTAAATAGCCATCTTCTAAATTCTTGTTGAATGGGATAGGTGTATGGATAGATGATACTCTTTTGATAGGAGCATCTAACCACTGAAAGGCGTGCTCTGAAAGATAAGCAGCAATCTCACTCATGGGGCCCATTATTTCCGAGGCTTCTTGAAGCAACAAAACACGATTCGTTTTCTTAACAGAACCTAGCAGAGTGGACCAATCGATAGGGGCTAAGCTCCTTAAATCAACGATCTCAACAGAAATGCCTTGTTGGGCCATTTCTGTAGCCATATCTATAGCCCAATGAACGGGCCAGCCAAAAGTAATGATACTCATGTCGTTCCCTTCGCGTAGTACCCTAGCGGCATGAATATCGGTCCATTCTGCCTTGGCAGGTACCGCCTCCCTTAGGCTACGGTAAAGTCTTTTATGTTCAAAAAACAACACCGGGTTAGGTTCTAATATGGCACTGTAAAGCATGTTTTGGGCATCTTCTACAGTGGATGGTACTAAAATTTTCAGGCCCGCATGAGGCATAAACCATGATTCTGGAGATTGTGAATGAAATGGCCCTGCCCCAACACCTGCTCCATGAGGTAAGCGAATGGTCACATTAATTCCCGGCGTCCAACGGTAATGCGATTTGGCAATATTTTGAATGATTTGATTCATCCCACAACTCACAAAATCGGCAAATTGCATCTCAACAATGGGTTTAAAACCATCCAATGATAAACCTAAAGCAGCCCCTAAAATACCTGATTCTATGATGGGTGTGTTTCTAATTCGTTGTTCCCCAAATTCGCTTAGGAACCCGTCAGATATTTTAAAAACCCCACCATATTCGGCTACATCCTGTCCCATAAGAAGCACTTTTTCGTCTTCTCGTAGACTCTGTGATAATGCACTAGAAATTGCATCGACAAACCGTTTTTCTACCACGTTTTTTGTTACCGTAGCCTCAGGAGTAGAGCTAGATCTGTATTGAGGGGCAAAAATAGCTGCTCGTTCGACTTCTTCATCAAAACTGGGATTATTGGCAACTAGTGCTTTGTTTAAGTCCGTTTTGAACAATTCTCTAAGCCGTTTGCTATGTTCAGAAAATTGCTGATCGGTATAGTCGAAACTCTGGCGAAGATACTGCTCAAAACGCACGATGGGATCTTTCCTTGCCCATTCAGCCATCATATCTTTGGGCACATACGCCGTCCCAGAAGCCTCTTCATGTCCCCGCATTCTAAATGTCTGTGCTTCAATGAGCACTGGTTTACCCTTTAAAGCACTGGCTCGGGCTTCTTTTATGGCATTCATTACAGCAAAAATATCATTCCCATCGACTTGTATACCTTTAACACCATAGCCAATGGCACGGTCTACTAAATGTTCGCATGCGTATTGTTGCGATGTTGGAGTGGATAGACCATATCCATTATTCTCTATGATAAAGACTACAGGTAAATTCCAAACAGCAGCCAGGTTTAAGGCTTCATGAAAATCACCTTCACTAGTGGCTCCATCCCCGCAAAAGGATACAGCAATAGATTGATTATCTCGTAATTTGTTGGCAAGTGCTAAACCGTCTGCCACAGGCATCATAGCCGCTAAGTGTGATATCATACCAACTATCCTGTGCTCTAAGCTACCAAAATGAAAAGATCGTTCACGGCCCGAGCTAAAGCCATCAGCCTTGCCAAAAAGTTGACAAAAAAGGGGGTAGAGAGGTACATTTCTACTTGTGAAAACGCCCAAATTTCTGTGCATGGGGAGTAGAAAATCTTCATTATGACAGGCCTTTGTCACCCCAACCGAAATGGCTTCTTGTCCAATACCCGAGAACCACTTGCTTATTTTATTTTGCCGTAAAAGCGTAAGCATCTTCTCCTCAATGAGTCGAGGAAGCAGTAGAGAATCATACAGATCCAAGGCGCTATCTAGCTTTGGAAGATGGGTATCATTTTTCTTTGAAGTGATTAGGCGTGAAGACATTAATTCCGAAAAATTTATTTGTCTAGTAGATACGCAAAAATAAGTGGAGCAACAATGGTTGCATCAGATTCTATGACAAATTTTGGGGTATCCACACCTAATTTCCCCCACGTTATCTTTTCGTTAGGAATAGCCCCGGAATAGGATCCATAACTAGTGGTTGAATCACTAATTTGGCAAAAATATGACCATAAAGGCACTGAGATACCCAAATCCTGTTCAATCATAGGTACCACACAAATGGGGAAGTCTCCAGCGATTCCACCACCAATCTGGAAGAAGCCAATACCTTTTACAGATTCTTTCTGATACCATGCCGCCAGTTCAATCATATATTCTATCCCGGATTTTACAACCTGTGGATTGGTTCTGCCTTCGATGCAATGAGAGGCGAAGAAATTCCCACAGGTAGAGTCTTCCCAACCAGGAACAACGATGGGTAAATTCTTTTCTGCGGCGGCTAGTAGCCAAGAGTGTTCCGGGTTAATTTGATAGGATGATGCAATATCTCCTGACAACAGTAGGTCATAAAAATATTCATGAGGAAACTTCCGAGTTCCATTGCTAGCGGCATTGACCCATCGCCGGACTAAATGCTCCTCAATTACTCGCATTGCTTCCATCTCAGGTATGCAGGTATCTGTGACTCGGTTATAATGATTATTGAGTAGCTCTTGTTCGTCAAAAGGACTTAAGTCCCGATAATTAGGAATGCGCTTATAGTGTTCGTGAGCCACTAAATTAAACACATCTTCTTCTAAGTTAGCCCCTGTGCATGAAATAGCATGAACTTTATCTGCCCGAATCATTTCTGCCAAACTTATCCCTAATTCTGCAGTACTCATTGCTCCGGCCAAACTTACCAACATAGAATGGCCTTCTAGTAACTTCTGTTCATAGGCTTGGGCAGCTTCAATTAATGCGGCGGCATTAAAGTGCTTAAAATTAGTTTGTAAAAAAGTAGAAATTGGTCCTTTTGACATTGCCTTTTAGCGTTATAAAGTTAAACTGTATTAAAGATAGTTAATTGAGTTAGAGGAGGGTTATGTCGATTATTCAAACCATATTAATCGTCATTGGAATTTTCTTATTATTAGGTGGAGTGTTAGTATTACTGTCCAAATTAGAGGAATGAAAACAGTACACCAATAGAAATTAGCATTATTCATCATAGCCGAGTATGGATAGCATATTACTGACCGATTGTTCGTCTCGGTAAAGATAATCTATAAGATTACCATGTTCATCTTTGTCTACTACAATTTGTCGTGGTGACGGGATTAGGCAGTGTTTTATGCCCCCATACCCCGAAATTGCTTCCTGATACGCACCTGTGTGAAAAAACCCAATGTACAGAGGATCCTCATCTTTTTTATCTTCGTATGCAGGCAAAAGTATTTGTTGATTTAACTGCTCAGAGTTATAGTAATCGGAATGGTCACAGCTTATACCACCAATATGAATACGTTTATAACTATGTTCCCACTTGTTAATAGGGAGTAGAATAAATTTTTCATTGATGGACCAGGCATCAGGTATGGTATTCATTAAGCTATTATCAATGATGTACCATAATTCAGTATCATTTTGTTGTTTTTGTTCGATAACTTTGAAGATAACAGCCCCACTTTCACCAACGGTATATTTTCCGAATTCAGTGTAAATATCAGGCACTGATACCTGTGCTTCTACACAGGTTTCTTTGATGTTCCGGACGATTTCATCCACAATGTATTCGTAATCATATTCGAATCCTAAGCTGTTTCTAATTGGAAAGCCACCGCCAATATTTAAGGCTTGGAGGGATGGAGCCAATTGCTTAATCTGGGTGTATAATTGCAGGGCTTTTTTGAATTCACCCCAGTAATATAAATTATCATTGATCCCTGAATCCACAAAGAAATGGATCATATGAAGCTCAAGTAAGGGGTTTGGCTGTATTTTTTCCTTAACCAGTTCCAATAATTCTCGTTTATTAATACCTAATCTAGATGTGTAATAAGCTGCTTGAGGCTCTTCATCAATGGTTATCCGAAGACCGATTTTTATTGGCCGTTCTAGCTTATGCATAGTAATTCGATCTAGTTCTTGTACACTATCCAATATGGTGATGGTATGTTCAAAGCCTTGGTTTTGTAAAAATCGAATTTTTTCAATGTACTCTTCGGTCTTAATACCATTATGAACGATCGTGGTTTCTTTCGTTAGAGCACCTTGTTCGTATAGTTTTAAGATAAGATCTATGTCAAATGAAGAAGACGTTTCCAACGAAACCTTTTCCTTAAGCGCTGTTTTAACCACATGACTAAAATGACAGCACTTGGTGCAATAACAAAATTCATACGAACCTTCATAGGAATGCTTCTCCATAGTCTTATTAAATAGACTTCGAGCTTCTTGGATTTGTTCCCTAATTTTTGGCAAATAATTAATTCGAAAGGGAGTTCCATAGGTATCTATTATTTTCTTAAGATCGATACCATTAAAATGAAGAGTTCCATCGTGGAGATCAAAACCTTCTTGGGGAAAGTAGTACGTCTGCTCAATAAGTTCTTTGTAACTGTTTTTCATGTAGGAAATAAATTAGTAGGAAATAAAATGAATAGATTAAAGTGAAAGCTTCAAAATGGGATAAAAACGAGATAAGACTATTGAAAAGCCGTTAAACAAGATTACAAAAAGCCGTTAAAGATGACTGCTTAATGGCTAACAAAAAAACAACGAATAACCAATAAAATTAATCACATTTAAATCCAAAAAGAATAGTTAGCACAATTTTTTTTTACTATCTATTTTAATGCTTCTATGCTATAATAGAACCTTTAGCTGATTATGAACAAGCTCAGATAATCAACACAAACTCACCGTATTGCACCTGCATCGTCCTGCAATTTTTCTCATTTGCATAAGCCTGTTAGCCATAGGTTTTACACCACTTGTGTATGCTCAATCCGCCAAAAATCCATACAAATTAACCCGATTTGTACTGGTTGATGCAACCCTCAATCAACCAAAAACCACGGAGTATACACCTAGCTTAGGTCAGCAAAATAAGCCTGCGGCAATAAGGACATTCATTTCCGATGTCATTATAGATACACTTCTGAATAAACCCTACAGCGACGAATGGATAAGTGAATTGGTGACAAATGTGTTGGTCAACAAGCAGCGGCCACTAGCTTCCAATGAATGGCTTCAGATTGATCAACTCAATGAAGACCATGCAAAAGAGCAGGTTGAATTATTCTTAAGCATACAAACTAGTAAACCAGAAAATCAATTGGATAAACAATCCGGGACACGTATTCCTAAAAGTACGGTCGAAGGTGTGTTAGGAGTGGTGCCCTTAGATGAGAACCGATGGATGTTAGTGGGTGATCTAGAGTTACGAATTCCTGAACTATGGAAGGTGAATCAGGCTTTGGATTTTCGATTTACTCGAACCGATATCGATTATAGCTCAACCTCACTCCGTATACAGCAACCTATTAGCGAGCAATTTCTTTTAGACGCTTTTATTGAGCTAGAACAAAGAGACAGTGTATATCAACAAAGTATAGTCGGCTTAGGAGGAGGTTGGCTTGTAGATGTGGACCGAAAGTATACTCTGAATTTGGCTTGGGAGAATAGCAGCTCTACCCGTCAACTACCAACCAATTTACATGCCTACCAAGCTATCGCGGTAGAATTAGGAACGTATCAGCGTTTTAACATCGCTGAATGGAACTTAGCTACTCAATTAGACGTGCGATCAACTCACCAAAAAAGCACACCGATAAGCCCTCAATTTCCCGGAAATACAACTCAATGGCTTCATTCATTGCACCTTGAAACTACACTTGAATCACCTAAAAAAGGCGTAGGTTTTCTACGAGTAAATCAGGTGTACGATCAGGTTTGGGCTGAGGAAGTACCTTGGACCTACGCCATTGTATTTGGTGGTGCCAAAAGCCTACCTGGTTATTATGAGCGTCAATTCGATGCACAATGGGCCTATCGATTCAAAACTAGTTATGTCATTCGCATGAGAGACAACGATTTCTGGGAATTTTTTACCGCCGGAGCCTATTTTCAATTCTTTGAGCCCAACATGGAAGTACCAGGTACCAATCAAACAGTATGGTCGGCAGGGTTTAGCTATTCCTTTAGAACCGACTTTGGTAGGGTGCAGTTGGCATTAGCTACTCCCTTATGGTCAATCTATAAAGGGTCGAAGTTGCACCTGAATGTAGGCCGCTAAAGCTTGGGTATTGCGGGGTGTATGTGTATATTTACGCCCTAATTTATGGATAAAATGATTCAACAAGATTTAGAAAAGCGGATATTGATTTTAGATGGTGCAATGGGAACCATGATTCAGCAGCACCGACTTGGAGAGGCAGATTTTCGAGGGGATCGGTTCATCGACCATCATGTTGACCTAAAAGGCAACAACGACCTTTTATCTCTGACTCGGCCAGATATCATAAAAGATATTCATTTGGCCTACTTGGATGCTGGAGCTGATATTTTAGAGACCAATACCTTTTCTAGTACCTCTATTGCACAAGCAGACTACGATTTGAGTGACTATGCCTATGAGTTGAATAAAGTGAGTGCTCAATTGGCCAGGCAGGCCATAGAAGAGTTTGCGTCCGAACAGCCTAAATATGTAGCCGGAGCATTGGGCCCGACCAATCGTACCGCATCAATATCACCCGACGTAACACGACCTGGGTATAGAGCTGTTCAATTTGACGAATTAGCGCAGGCTTATAAAGAGCAAGCCAGCGGATTAATGGATGGGGGATCCGATCTACTACTAATCGAAACCATCTTTGATACTTTGAATGCCAAGGCTGCCATCTTTGGATTGTTGGAGCTATTTGACGAACGCAATCAACAGCTTCCAATCATGATTTCAGGTACCATTACCGATGCAAGCGGGAGAACCCTATCTGGACAAACCGTTGAAGCCTTTCTTATATCAGTATCCCATGCGCCAATACTCAGTGTTGGATTAAATTGTGCCTTAGGAGCGTCTCAATTGAAGAATTATGTTCGGGTTTTGTCAAATAATGCGCCACATTTTATAAGTGCCTATCCAAATGCAGGATTACCTAATGAATTTGGTGAGTATGACCAAAGTCCGGAGGAAATGGCCACAGAATTACGCCCATTTTTGCAAGAGAATATGATCAATATTATAGGGGGCTGTTGTGGTACTACCCCAGAGCATATAAAACAGATAGCGTCACTTGCTAGTGAATATGAGCCAAGGGTGCGTACTGTAAAGGAGGAGCTATGAAGCCCTCACCCTTACGGCTAAGTGGATTAGAACCCTTTATTGTAGGCCCTAATACCAATTTCATTAACGTAGGCGAACGTACCAATGTAACGGGCTCTAAACGATTTTTACGTCTGATTAAAGAAGGTCTGTACGAACAGGCCTTAGATGTCGCTCGTGACCAAGTAGAAGGGGGGGCTCAGATACTTGATGTGAATATGGACGAAGGGTTATTAGATAGTGCTCAGGAGATGGCACACTTCTTAAACCTTATTGCTTCTGAGCCTGACATAGCTCGAATACCTATAATGGTGGATTCCTCAAAATGGGATGTTATTTTGGCGGGATTGAAAACCCTGCAGGGTAAGGGGGTGGTTAATTCCATTTCTTTAAAGGATGGAGAACAGATTTTTATCGAGCGTGCACGAATTATCCAAAAATTTGGTGCCGCTGTAATCGCCATGGCCTTCGACGAAGATGGTCAAGCTGACACATTGGAGCGGAGAATTGAAATCTGCGAGCGTTCGTATCGCATACTAGTACACGACCTAGGATATGATGCATCGGATGTCATATTAGATCCTAACATATTTCCGGTAGCAACTGGGATGGAAGAACACCGTAACAATGCAGTGGATTTTTTCTTGACAGCTAAATGGATTAGAGAGCATTTACCTGGTGCACATATCATTGGTGGGGTAAGCAATGTCTCCTTTTCTTTTCGCGGAAATAACAAAGTGCGAGAAGCCATTCATGCGGCCTTTTTATACCATGCTATTCAACATGGTATGGATATGGGCATTGTTAATCCGACTCAATTAGAAGTATACAACGAAATTCCTGAAGAACTACTCACATGTGTTGAGGATGTGCTATGGAATAAGCGCGAGGATGCAACTGAGCGACTTTTAGATCTAGCCGATTCGTATAAGGATGACGGACAAATTAAAGAAAAAGTTCAATTGGCTTGGAGAGAAGAAGGGGTGAGCAAGCGTTTAGAGCATGCCTTGATCAAAGGAATAACCGAGTTTATCATCGATGATGTTGAAGAAGCACGACTCCATTACTCCTCGCCTCTAGAAGTCATAGAGGGTCCTTTAATGGATGGGATGAACGTAGTTGGAGATCTCTTTGGCGAAGGAAAAATGTTTTTACCACAAGTGGTTAAAAGTGCAAGGGTTATGAAACAAGCAGTTTCCCACCTAACCCCATATTTAGAAGCTGAAAAAGAACTCCTCAAACAAGATACTTCACGTACTAAAATATTACTTGCGACAGTAAAAGGTGATGTTCATGATATTGGAAAAAATATTGTAGGAGTGGTACTTGCCTGTAATAACTACGATGTAATTGATCTCGGGGTCATGGTACCCACGCACAAGATTATTGAAGCTGCTATTGAACATAAAGTCGCTATGATTGGGCTTAGCGGCCTAATTACCCCATCCCTAGATGAAATGGTAGATGTTGCTCAGGAAATGAAGAAAGCCGGCCTAAGTATACCTCTATTAATTGGAGGAGCAACAACATCCAAACTACACACCGCAGTTAAAATTGAACCAGCATACGAACACGGGGTAATCCATGTTTTGGATGCATCCCGAGCGGTGACAGTAAGTAACGATCTCTTAAGCGTTGAACATGGACCAGCTTATTTAGCCAAAATTAAAGCCGAATATGAGCAAATGAGGGTGCAATATGCTGGAAGAACCCAAAAGAAAGAATATATTGATTTTGATCAAGCTAGGGCCAATAAATGGACTGCAGATTGGGCAAACTACGAACCTAGAAAACCTAAGATACAGGGTACTCATGAACTAGAATTAGTGAGCATAGACGAGTTAATTCCCTTTATTGATTGGACTCCTTTTTTTAAGACATGGATGCTAACCGGAAAATACCCCGCCATTCTGCAGGACCATGTCGTTGGGGAGCAGGCTAGAGAATTATTCAAGGATGCACATGTGATGTTAGATCGCATGCGAAGCGACTGTCCGCAGACTGCGAAAGGAATATTTGGTATATATCCTGCACTCAGTACTCACGAATCAGTTGAATTATATCCTGCTTACAGTGAACAGGAACTATCTATGGGAATGGTAGAACCCATTCAACGATTTGAGTTTCTTCGACAGCAAGCCAAAAAGCGAAGTGGACAACCCAATATTTCATTAGCCGATTTTATTAGTCCAAAAGATCAGAATAAAGTGGATTATATAGGGTTGTTTGCGGTCACAGCAGGTTTGAATATTTCTGCATTAATCGATGAATTTGAAGCTAATTCGGATGACTACTCCATTATACTTGTAAAAGCGTTAGCCGATCGTTTGGCGGAGGCATTTGCGGAGTATTTACACTATAAAGTACGCACAGAATACTGGGCTTACAGTCATGAAGTGGTTGACAACGAAGCACTTATTGCCGAACAGTATAAGGGTATTCGCCCTGCCCCCGGATACCCAGCTTGCCCTGATCACACCGAAAAATGGAAACTCTTTTCATTGCTTGGGGTATCAGAACGAATTGGGATAAGTCTTACGGAATCTCTGGCTATGTTACCAGCGAGTTCGGTAAGTGGTTTTTATATTTCCCATCCCGATTCTCGATACTTTGCCCTTGGCAACATTCAACATGATCAGGTACGTGATTACAGTGCACGTAAAGATATGTCTGTCGAGGAAACAGAAAGTTGGCTTCGTTCGCATCTTACGTATGAACCAAAGACAACCCTAAAAAAAGAATCTAATAAACAGCCTGCCTAACCATGAAAGTAACACAATACTTTGAAAATGCTGGTGATTCAACTCTTTTTAGCTTTGAGGTTTTACCTCCTCTAAAAGGGCAACACATACAAACTCTTTTCGATCATATAGATCCGCTAATGGAGTTTAATCCACCTTTTATAGACGTAACCTATCACCGTGAGGAGTTTGAATATAAAAAACTTCCCAATGGACTTCTGGAACGAAAAACTGTACGTAAACGACCAGGTACAGTGGGCATTTGTGCGGCCCTCCAAAACAAATATAAAATAGATGCAGTGCCTCACATTATTTGTGGTGGGTTCACAAAAGAAGAGACGGAAAATGCGTTGATAGATTTAAACTTTTTAGGCATTGATAACATTATGGTGCTTCAGGGTGATGCACGTAAACCAGATCGAGACTTTAAGCCAGAGGAAGGGGGGCATACATACGCTTCCGAGCTGTTAGAACAGGTGGTAGAGTTAAATCGGGGTATATTCCTAGACGATGAACTCGAGCAAGCCCATCACTCAGACTTTTGTATTGGGGTATCTGGTTATCCAGAAAAGCATATGGCTGCCCCCAATTTAGAATTGGATATGAAGTATTTAAAGCAAAAAGTAGACAAAGGGGCTGACTATATCGTCACTCAAATGTTCTTTGATACTCAAAAATACATTGACTTTGTTACTAAATGCCGGGAAATGGACATTACTATACCTATAGTACCAGGTTTAAAGCCCATTACTTCACTACGACAACTTACGATCTTACCACAGATATTTCACATCGATTTACCTTTTGATTTAACCAATGCACTAGAAAAGGCCAAAAATAACGATCAGGCAAAAGAAATTGGTATTGAATGGGCTATACAGCAATCAAAGGAGCTCATTGAATTTGGTGTTCCTACTTTACACTATTATTCAATGGGAAAAAGTGAGTCGGTCTATAAAGTAGCTCGTGAGGTATTTTAGTTCGACCTTAAATAATGCTATCTTTGCAATATACGTAATGGATAAGCTTGATAAGCGGTATCCAATGCGAAACTGATACAGCTAAAGCACACACATTAGACGCTGAATTTATGGTCGAAATGGAAATTTTTGGGCTTACCACGAGCACGCGGACAGCGTCTGCATATGCCCTTATTTTAATTGAAGCAGGTGGAAGTCGGCGACTTCCCATAATTATTGGGGCATATGAAGCGCAAGCAATCGCGTTGGAAATGGAACAAATAAAACCACCTAGGCCAATGACTCATGATTTGACTATGCAAATCATAACTGATTTAGGCGGGCAAATTGAACATATAGTAGTTCATCATTTAAAAGAAGGTACCTACTATGCTAATATTTTCATTAAAGGTCCAATATCGCATCATGAAGTAGATGCCCGACCTAGTGATGCCATTGCCCTAGCGGTTCGTTTTTCTTGCCCTATTTATGTTGATGAGCTTGTACTAGAAGAAGCAGGGGTAGAGCATGAAGAAAACCCTAATGAGGAAGGCCATGTAAATCCAACGAAAAAACCTCATACGCGTTCAACCGAAGAAAAGAAAAGCCCACTTGAAT
>ERZ802819.1295-NODE-1295-length-15603-cov-8.76106_pt1 | contig 15603 bp, 10 predicted proteins | sample MGYA00345647_ERZ802819 | MGnify/ENA primary metagenome ERZ802819 (study PRJEB30503, sample SAMEA104212355) | marine metagenome | biome: Westerlies Biome; feature: [SRF] surface water layer (ENVO:00010504) within the epipelagic zone...; material: water... | reverse complement strand
TGTATGCTTTGTGTGCTGCCCATTGTTTTGTTTAATTCTGTGATGTGCCCTTTTTCTTGAAGATTATTTATAACATCAAAGCTTAAAGTTTTTTCATAATCAAGGCCAGAGTATGGCCAGTCTTTATGAACTCTTGGAAGCATCGTTGCATCACCAATTGACAGATTAAAATCAATTACACCAGAAATGACTCTAAGAATCGCAGCAGGTATATATGATCCACCTGGTGATCCAGTTATTAATGCTAGTTCATTATTTTCATTAAAAACCATAACAGGAGCCATTGTGCTCATTGGTCTTTTTCCTGGTTGAAACTTATTGCCATGACTAACACGCCTACCCATTTTAGAAACATCACCAGATTTATATACTAAGTTGTTCATCTGGTTATTCATGAGTATACCCGTTCCTGGAATAGTTACTCCTGAACCAAAAGATGCACCCAGGGTATATGTGTTTGAAACAGCATTACCATCTGAATCAATGATTGAATAATGAGTTGTATCCCTGCTTTCATTGATGACTTCAATAGGCTTAACTTCAGAAGCTTTACTAGCTTTTTTAAAATTTATAGAAGATGCAAGCTCTTTTATTCTCTTATTTGATAATAATTGATTAACAGGTACATCGTAAAAAAGAGGATCGCCGACTTCACTTGATCTATTATTATGACCTCTTCTGATTGCTTCAGAAATTAGGTGATAAGTATTAGTTGAGTTGCTCTGATATTGAGATAAATCATATTGACTTAGTATATTTAAAGCTGTTAACAAAGCAATTCCACCACCAGATGGCGGTCCAGCTGTAAAAACTTTATTACCCCTATAATTTGCAACAATGGGCGCTCGAATATAAGGCTTATAACTTTCTAAATCTTCTTTTGAAAATAAGCCACCATTATTATTCATTGCGGTAACTATTTTTTCTGCTGTTTCACCTTTATAAAAACCGTCCCTACCATTTTTAGCAATTAAAGAAATAGTATTTGCTAATCCTGGAACTATAAAAATTGAATTTTCTTCTAGGGGCTTGTTATCTTTAAAGTATATATTTCTAGATTCCTCATCCGATTTTAGTCTTGGAGTACTATCTATAGCTTTATGCAAATCATAGGTTACTTCAACACCCTCTTTGGCTTGCTTAATCACTGGTTTAAGAATTTCTTCTAAAGAAAGTTTTCCGAATTGTTTGTGAGCTTCTAACAAACCTGCAACAGTACCTGGTACAGCAGAAGCTTTATAACCTGTATTTACAAGTTTATATTTACCCTTATTAAAATTTTTTGGTAAAGATTCAAGTTGTTTATTTGAGTTAATTGGTAAATCAAAAATATTTTCTAGGTTTGAATTTAGAGGTGAAGAGCTTCTATAATCAATAAAAAAAATCTCATCTCTTTCTTTGATGTAAACCAACATAAAACCACCTCCACCAAGATTGCCTGCTCTTGGAAGAGTTGCTGCCAGTGAAAATCCAACTGCTACAGCAGCATCAACTGCATTTCCTCCTTTATTTAAAATCTCAACTCCAATTTCAGATGACAAATAATTTTGGGTTACTACCATCCCTAAATTCCCTATGACTGGATGATAAGGAGATTCATAATTAATATAACTTCTTGATTCAAGATTGATGCTTAAAAATATAAAAATAATAATATTTTTATATTTCATTAGAAAATCATTGGTGCTAGAAAATATGCAAATAAAGTTACTACAACAATACCAATAATATTTAAAAAGAATCCTGCTTTCATCATTGTTGCAATTGTAAATTTACCTGAACCATATACTATTGCATTTGGGGGTGTTGCTACTGGCAACATAAAAGCACAACTTGCTGCAAGACAAACTGGTACTGTTAAAGAAACTGGTAATATTCCTAAACCTACTGCAACGGCACCAAAAACAGGTAAAAAAGTTGAGGTTGTTGCAACATTACTGGTGATTTCTGTTAAAAATATTATTAATGCTGCAACTGCTAATATTAAAAATAATGGAGGGACTGAACTTAAAATATTTAAGCTTTCACCAATCCACAAACCAAGACCTGAAGAGTTAATTTGTGAAGCAATAGATAAACCACCTCCAAATAAAATTAATAATCCCCAAGGCAAATCCTTACTTTTTTCCCAATTTAAGAGTTCGCCTTTATTGTTTGATGGAATTACAAATAAAATAATTGCTGCAATTATTGCAATTCCGGCATCCGTTAAACCACTTATAAAATTATCCAAATAAGATCTTGTAATCCAAGCTATTGCTGTAAGTGCAAATACAAGAGATATCTTAAGCTCATCATTTGAGAGTGGCCCTAAATCTTTAAGCATTTTTTTTAAATAGTTTTTTGTTTCATTTGTGGTGATAAATTCTATTGGAAAAATGTATTTGGTTAATATTATCCATGCAAAAAATAACATTACAGAAGCTAAAGGAACCCCAAGAGACATCCATGATGCCATTGATATTTCAACATTATATGTTTCTTGCATGAAAGCACTAAAAACTATATTTGGGGCAGTGCCTACAAGTGTTGACATACCTCCAATAGTTGCAGAATATGCAATACCTAACATTAACGCTGTATCAAAAAATTTAATATCTTTATCACTTAGATTTGGAATAGTTCTACTAACCACCGTGCATACAGCCAAACCAATTGGAAGAAGCATTAATGTTGTCGAAGTGTTCATAACAAACATACTTATTAGCGCTGCAACAAGCATAAAACTACCAATTAATTTTCCTCCACTTGAACCAGATGCAATAATCATATGTAGCGCCATTCTCTTATGTAGTCCTGATTTTTCAATTGCTAAAGCAAGCATAAAACCACCCAAAAAAAGATATATATTTGGATTGGCATAAGGAAGTGCAGCTTCTTTAAATGATGTAACACCCAAAATTGGAAATAAAGCTAGAGGTATTAACGCTGTAACAGGAACAGGAATAGCTTCTGTTGCCCACCAAACAGCCATAAGTGACACAATTGCTGCAACAAACCATGCATTTTGAGTTAATTCATTAGGCGGAGAATTTAATATAAAAATAAAAAAGATTAATAATCCTAGCCAAAATCCCTTTTTTTTATATACATACATAATAGTTTTTTCTTATTAAATATTAAAAAGGGAGTTTACACTCCCTTTTTGAATTTATGTAAGTCTATCAAAATCTAAAAGTTAGATCTAAATTATAATATCTACCAAAATCATTATGAGCACCCATCCAATAACCATAAGTTCTATCAGCAGTAGGAGCTCTTTTGTCAGTTATATTTTTAATTGTAAACCTGGTATTCAATCTATTGCCATTAACTTTTGTTCTATGTGATAAAGATAGGTCATGAGTTTCCATAGCGCCAACCCAATACATTGAATCAACTTTTGTTTCATCAAAACTACACTGGTAACAAAGACTTCCACCACTTCTGGCATAGGTTCCAGCTTCTCTGCTATTATATGATTCTTCAAAGCCAGTTTTAAAATTTGTTCTCCAGGTAGCCTTTAAATTACCTCTTTTATAACTTAGAGTACCAAAACCTTTTTTCTTAGGAACTGCATTTTTTCCAAGAAGTTGTTCGAAACCTGCTACGTCAACAGAGCTACCAGCAAAAAGTCCCTGCTCATCTGCAGCAACAATTTCAGCTGCAGGACCTGAGGCTTCTTGATAGAAATCGCTTAAAATTGATATCTGGTATCTAAATGCAAAATCTCCCCACTCAGTTTCGTGATCAAAAAATAAAGAAATATCAGTTCCTGATATATATCTATCGTCAAGATTCATAAATGGATCTTCAATTCTTAATATTTCTCCTGCAGGACAAAGATTAGTATTTGGAAAATATTGATCCCATACTGCTTGGCTTGGAGCAACATCACGAATAACAGCTGGATTTCCATCGCATGAACCATCAAGTCTTAAAAGTAAATCATATGCCGCGTTATTTTCAGCACCAAAAATACCTATAGTTTTTTCTTTATCAATTGACCATCTATCAAGTGTAATTAGAAGATTGTCAGAAGGAGTATATATAAAACCAATGGATTTATTTACAGCTTCTTCAGGTTCCAACTCCGGGTTACCAACCGATGCTGCTAATTTATATGCTGTTATATCCCAAAATACAGCATCAGAATCTGGATCAACAACACCAGTTTCTGGATCAATTAGGTCTATATCTTGACCGTTACCTAAATAAGCTCCAACTGCATCGGTATAGCTAGAATTTCTAGGAATGTATGGTGAATTAACAGTAATCAGGTTGGGTGCTCTATATGTTGTTGATGCAGAGCCTCTTAATGACAATCTATCATTTATAACATAACCTAATGCAAGTTTGCCTACAGTAGCAGCATCAATATCAGAAAAGGATTCGTGTCTAAAAGCTACTTGTGCGTCAAGGTTGTCACTAACTGGAACTTGAAGCTCCATAAATAATGATGAAGTTGTTCTCTCTCCACTTGAATCGGGCTGAGGGCTTGACATAGCTACTGCTGAGTTAAATGGAAAAGTGCCTTCTATTGAACCATATAACTGCTCATCAGCCTTACCTCTGTCAGTATAAGTTGGTGTTATGTCTGCACTACAAACTGGTTCAACAGTATAAGTTATGGAATTAGTTGTGGCATCATAAGCAGCACCTTCACCAGCTGTACAAACAGTTTGATCATAGAACTGGATAGTTCCGTCAAGTCTGTCATCCAAGTCATCATCAAAAGCTTCCTCTCTAACTTCAAGACCAATTAACATTGCAATCGGACCAGCGCCAATATCTCCAATATCATTATTAGTCATTTTAAAGTCAATCATGCTAAGAGTTGTTTCTTGAGCTCTTTTAACATCAATAAGAGCTTGTTCCAGATTCATGCCTTCCATGCCACCTGCAAACAAATTAATTGCACTCTCATCAGTTTTAGCTAAACCCCAATCAAGAAGATCCATTGCCACTCTGCCTGCAGTAGTGTCATCAGATGTTGCTTTTGAATATAGAACTGCTCCTTCCCAATCCCATTCATTAAATGTTCCTCTCATACCATGCAGTAATCTAATTGTTTCTAACTCAGTTGTATTAGTTCTTAAATTTGGAAAACGAAAGTAATATGCCGCCATTGGACTATATGTACTATATGAGTCATTAAATAAGTCGCCAGAGCCTGAAGTAGTTCCATCACCATTAGCGCAATTGGTAGGAGATTCTGTATATGTATCATTTGACGAGAAAGTATCTTCATGACAAGCCATGTAATAATCAAATAGACGACTCAAATAATAATTTTCTTCAGGTATTATTAAAGATTGGGTCTTACTTACTGCTTTAACACCCAATGTGGAAGATCCATAAAGCTGTCTTGTATTTTCGGCAGTGTAGTAACCAATTTCTGAAAAAGTTTCATACCCCATAAACTCGCTATTAATGTAGACGAAAAAATTATGTCTTTCTTTTGCAGAATAAGCCTGTCTATAAAAATTGTAATTCATTCTATTTGTTGAAGTTGAATCTTCAATGCAAAGATCTAAGGGTGAAAGACCTGCTCCATCAGGACCAATGTTTATTGCAGAGGAAGCCTCACATTTTTCTCTTCTATCGTATTGAATTGGAGTACCATCTGGATCAAGCATATCTGCTGGATAAGCATCAATGTTGATAGGGTACATTGTCCAAGCTGTTTCATGACCATCTAAAGGTATCCATTGTCCCCATGGTGTCTGTGAACCTGCATTTGTCATGGTGTTATAGGTGCTGCCGCTACTATAATCAAACCCACCAGGAATTAAATTATAATTTGGTACATAGTCCTTTAAATGGTCTGTTTTAGCAGCCAGCCATCTAGGATCTTCATATGCAAATTTAGCTCCACCGTCATAGTAAGTGTATGAAGCATTTATATTTGTAACACCGTCAGCTAAATCTTTTCCAAAGGTTACATTTAACTGTGCATTTTCATCAGCAAAGTGATCAAATGCTGAAAATTTAGTTCTAACAGTAAGACCATCGTAATCATTCTTTAAAACAGTATTTACAACACCTGCTACTGCATCAGCACCATAAACAGCAGAGGCACCGTCTCTTAAAACTTCTAATCTTTGTACACTTCCTATAGGAATTTCATTAGCATTTACAGACTTAACAGGAACGGTTGAACCACCAACAAAATCGGTGTTATAACCAGCAGTATTTACCATTCTTCTGCCATTAAGAAGAGTTAATGTGTTACCTACTCCAAAATTTCTTAAATTAAAACCTGATACATCACCCCTTGCGCTAAAAACAGTATCAGATTCATCTTCAGCTAAAGTGTTTTCACCTTGAGAAACAATAGATTCTATTAATTCGCCGCCTGATTCAATACCCATATCATCAATTTCTTCACTTGTGATGACGCTGACTGGAAGTAAACCAGTAATCGAAGCGCCTTTAATTTGAGTACCAACAGTAATAACTTCTTCTATATCATCATCAGCAACACTATCTTCTGTTTCATTATCTTGGGAAAATAGACCCACTGATATAACTAATGGAAATAAGAACAAATATTTTTTACACATTTTATAACCCCTTTAAAGAATAGAATTTTTCATACAATATATCACCTATTTAAAATTTATGTCTATTAAATTTTGAATTAATATATTAATATATATATAACCTAAGGTTATATATGCTTTCATCAAAACAAATTGAAATTTTTTATCAAGTTTACAAAAATAATTCTGTAACAATTGCTGCACAAATACTTTCTATTTCTCAACCTTCAGTAAGCAAGACTTTAAAAATTGTTGAAAAGAATATTGGCTTTAAACTATTTCAAAGAAAAGGAAAAAAATTGATTCCGACGGATGAAGGTGATGCATTATTTGAGCATGCAACAATTGTTACAAACCAAATAAAAAATTTTAACTATATTGCAAATATATATAAAACACGTTCGAGCGATTTCATTAACATAGGGACTACTCCATCACTATCTGAAAATCTTGTTCCCAAACTAATTAAAAGATATAAAGACATAAATGCAGATGCAAAATTCAATATTATCAACTTAAATAGTATAGATTTAATTGAAGACAGATATAAACCAGATCTTGATATTACAATTTGCTTTAACGCCAAAGATGACTTGAGCTCTACTAATATAGTTTTAAGAGAAGGAGTCCATAAACTTGTATCGGCAAAAAAATATAGTCTTGATAAACATATAAATATTAGCGATGTTAAGCATTTGCCTTATATTGAAATAACTAACCTTCTATCTCTATATACAAAATCTAGTATTATGAATTATTTAATTGATAACAACTTAGAAATGAATTTTTATCTTAAAACTGATTCATATAGTTCAGCCCTTTCAATTATTAATGAGGGCACTGGTATCGGAATAATTGATGATACTACACTTAAAAAAGCTGATATTGAAAAAGTTAATATTTCTTCAATTAATGATATAGATTTTGAATACCAAATTAATGCTGTTATGAAAAAAAACATACCTAACGCAGATGTGAATAATTTTTTTAATTATCTTGCTCAATAATTTTAATAAGTTTTTTTATCCTTTCTTGAGCATCTGATTTTTTAAATAAAGACAAAGTAAGTCCTAGGGAAGGAGAATTTGTTGATCCAGTTAAAGCAATTCTTAAGGGCTGGTTTACTTTTGGCACGCCAAGATCCTTAGATTCTCTGTAGGAGGCTAACATTTTATCTAAGCTCTCTTCAGTCCAATCATCGATATCAGTTAGGAGAGAATTTAAATCATTTAAAATTACGGTTGAATTTCCTATGAATTTTTCTATTGCTATTTGATTATATGAATTAGGGTTTTGATAATAACAAACTAAATTTTGAGCAATTTCTTGCAATGTATTACCAGATGCTCTCATTGCTTCAATTAGTAACTCATATTTATTATGAGACTCAAGTTCGATATTCAAATCCTTTAAAAATGGTTTAATCGAAATGATAAATTCATCTATTGAAAGATTTGCCATATGTTGAGCGTTTAAATAATCTAATTTAGTAGTATCAAAAATTGCTCCTGCTTTTTGTATTTCAGTAATTTCAAAATCCTTGATTAAGTCACTCATATAAAAAACTTCTTTATCGCCCCGTGACCAGCCTAGTCTTGCAAGAGTATTTAATAATGCAGAATCTAAATAGCCAGCTTTTTTGTATTCTTCAAGACTTGTAGCAGCATGTCTTTTTGAAAGTCTTTTCTTATCACTTCCAAGAACTAATGGGAGATGCGCATATTCTAATAATGGATATCCTAAAGCATTTTGAATATGAATTTGTCTAGGCGTATTACTAATGTGATCTTCTCCTCTTATTACAGTTGTTATACCCTGCTCAAAATCATCAACAACATTACATAAATGATAGGTTGGACTTCCATCACTTCTTAAAATGACTAAGTCGTCGAGTTCAGTGTTATTAAATATAATCTCTCCTCGAACAAAATCATTAACAACAACAGTACCCTCTTGCGGAGTTTTTAATCTAAGGACAGTATCTTTGGATTTATTTAAATTGAGGTCTCTACATCTACCATCATATTGCGGTTTAAGGCCTGCAGCTTGTTGTTCCGATCTCATTTCATCCAGTCTCTCTTTTGAACAATTACAATAATAAGCCTGGCCAGAATTGATTAATTTTTCTGCGGCTGCCTTATATATATCTCCTCTATTAGATTGATTTATAGGCTCTAAGTCTGGGATAAGACCAATTGAATTAAGACTATTTAGTATATTTTCTTCAAACTCTTTTGTTGATCTTTCGCGATCAGTGTCTTCTATACGAACTAAAAATATCCCGTTATGTTTTTTTGCGTAAACATAATTAAATAATGCTGTTCTAACTCCGCCGATATGAAGAGTACCAGTTGGACTGGGAGCAAATCTAGTTACAACCCTTTTCAATGAACCTTTCTCCATATTGTTTCAATTGAATTTAATTTTTCAATGTCAGCCAGTCTTTGTTCGTGCTCTTTGAGATCACTTTTATCTGCTTTAACTTGTACTAATTGCAATTTATCTTTTGAAATTAAATTTTCAGAAAAACTTTTTTGCTCTGAAAGCTTAGAATTATCATTACTGAATTCAAATTTACTTTGACCGCCTGTTAATGCCATATAAACATCAGCAAGAATATTTGCATCTAATAAGGCACCATGAAAAGTTCTATCATAGCCTGAAATATTAAATCTCGATGCCAATGCATCTAAAGAATTCCTTTGACCCGGATATTTATCTCTAGCTATTGCTAAAGAATCTTCAATTTCGCATATTTCCTCTAAAGCTGGGTACTTAGAAGAGGCCAGTTTAAGTTCATGATTTAAAAAACCAACATCAAAAGCTGCATTGTGAATAACTAAAGTTGAGCCATCAATAAATTCTAGAAATTCTTCTGCAATATCTTCAAATAAAGGTTTATCTATAAGATCTTCATTCATGATTCCATGGACTTTTGACGCCTCTTCATCAATAAGCCTTGTTGGATTTATGTATGTGTGAAAATGTTCTTCAGATTTATTTCTATCATTCATTAAAACAGCACCGATTTCTATAACTCTGTGACCTTGCTGCACTTCAAGTCCTGTTGTTTCAGTATCTAGAATAATATATTTTTTAACCATTTTTGTTCAATAATAAATCGATTCCTCTATTGGCCAATTGATCAGCTATTTCATTTTGTTCATGTCCGGAGTGACCTTTAACCCAGCTCCATTTTACATCATGAATAGAAACATAATTATCTAACTCAATCCATAGATCTTTATTTTTAACATTTTTTTTTGCAGCATTTTTCCAATTATTTTTTTTCCAATTGTCTATCCAAGATGTTATTCCTTGCATGACATATTTTGAATCCGTTGTGAGATTTACCTGACATGGTTCCTTTAGGACTTTCAGGCCTTCAATTGCTGCCATTAACTCCATCTGATTGTTTGTTGTATTATGCATGCCGCCGAAATATTCTTTTTTTATATCTGCATACTCTATTAAAACACCCCACCCTCCAATTCCTGGATTACCTCTACAAGCACCGTCAGTATAAATATTTACTGTTTTCATAAAATTAACTTAGAATTTGCATATGATTAATATTGAGCCCATAAAAGCATTTGATGACAATTATATTTGGTTAATGACAACTAATGAAGGGTCAATAGTTGTAGATCCGGGTGAAAACATAAATTTACTTAAAGTAATAGAAAAGAAGAATATTAAGTTAGATGCGATTCTAGTAACTCATCACCACTATGACCATACTGGTGGTATTAAAGAATTATTAACTAAATATCCAAATTTGAAGGTTTATGGGCCAAATAATAATGTTGATTTAATTAAATCTAGGCTTGTAGATGGAGAATTATTAAATGTTATAGGTGTTGATTTTGAGGTTATTGAAATACCCGGACATACTCTTGATCACATTGCCTATTATGCAAATATTAATAACTCACCATTATTATTTTGCGGCGATACATTGTTTGCAGGAGGCTGCGGAAGAGTTTTTGAGGGTACGTTTGATCAAATGTATGAATCTTTAATGAAATTAAAAAAGTTACCTCAAAATACCAGAATCTATTGTGGGCATGAATATACTATTAATAACTTAAAATTTGCTAAAGCAGTTGAACCAGATAACATTGACTTGATTGCAAGGTACAATGATGCCATAGATCTCAGAAAAAATAATATCCCAACACTACCATCAACCCTGTCAATTGAATTAAAAACAAATCCTTTTTTGCGAGCTGAGAAAAATAATGTCCAAAAAATTATTCCACATGAATTTAAAACAGGCTTAAGTGAAAAAGAAATATTTAGTGCATTAAGACAATGGAAAGACAACTTTTAATCTACTTAATTTTTATATTTGCTTTAAGTGGTTGTCAGACTACAGACACACCAACATCGTCAATTGAGCAAAAGATTGAGAAAAGTGAAAAATTAATAGAGACAGAAATTCAATACACTAATATATGGGATTACATAGTTCAAAACTCTAATACAGAAAATGAGTCATATCTAGATGATATGACTCTTGAATTTATAAATAAACATTTAAAAAATAAAGATAATTTTGATGAATATCTAAGTAACTCGTATTTTTTTATATATTATGTTGTTCAAGAACTTGAAGCCGCAAATTTACCCGTAGAGCTTGCACTTATTCCTTTTATTGAAAGTAATTATGATCCTTTCTCCATTTCCCCATCAGGAGCTGTTGGTTTGTGGCAGTTCATGCCGAAGACTGGCAGATTTTATAATTTAGAAAAGTCTTGGTGGAATGAAGATAGACATGACCCATATAGATCAACCCATGCTGCTATAGGATATTTTAAATATTTATTTGATAGATTTGATAACGATATATATTTAGCTCTTGCTGCATATAATGCTGGCCCAACTTATCTAGATAGACACATCAACAAAAATAAGAGAAAGAACCTTAATACAGATTTTTGGTCTCTTAATCTTAATAATCAAGTTACTAACTACATTCCTAAATATGTTGCTTTAAGAGAGATTATTTTTAATCCAGATAAATATGGAGTAAAACTCCCTGAAATCCCATTTGAGTCAGTTGTGAAGAAGATAGAAATACCTGGTCAAGTAGAAATATTAAATCTAAGTGAATACCTTGATATTAAACCAGAGCTCATCTATAAACTAAATGCTGGATACACAAAATGGGCATCAGCACCAAAAGATAAAAGTATCTTCTATGTTCCTATAGAAAAAACATACCTGCTTGATAGTCCTGATAGCCCTTTCGAAAATGTAAACCAAATTAATTGGATTTCACACAAAGTTGTTAGTGGCGATAATTTATGGAATCTTGCAGAAAAATATGACACTGAAATTCAAATAATTAAAAAAATTAATTATCTTGAAAAGGATCTTCTTTCTATTAACGACACATTATTAATACCTTTAAGTAGCATGCAATCAAATAACTTTATTCCATATGAAATGCATATAGTCTCTGAAGGAGATACTCTGTGGTACATTGCTGAAAAATATAATATTGAATTAGCACATTTAATTAAAATTAATTCTTTGAATAAGAATTCCTATCTTCAATTAGGTCAACAACTAACAATAGGCAACAAAAATATTCATAGAAATATTGAGTCTAAAAAGAGAACAATCCTTTATTCAGTTAAACAGGGGGACAATTTATATAAAATATCAGATCTTTTTGACGTATCTATTGAAAGTATAAAAGAAATTAATGAATTTCAATCAAACCAATTAATGCCAGGCCAAATTATCAAAATTGCTATAAGAGCTTTTTAAAATTATTCTGAAGTTTTTGGATCTAATGCATCCCTCAACCCATCACCAAAAAAGTTTAATGCAAATAAAGTGATTGTGAATGTCAGGCCTGGATATATCAATAACCAGCTATATTCCTCCATGGATTCTACACCGTCTTTAATAAGAGTGCCCCAACTGCTCATAGGTGGCTGAATGCCTAAACCTAAAAAGCTTAAAAAACTCTCTAGCAGCATAACCTGAGGAATTGTTAAAGTTGCATAAACAGCGACCGGTCCAAGTATATTTGGCAATAGATGCCTCTTAAACATTGCAAAATTGCTTACACCCATTGCTTGAGCTGCTAAAACAAACTCCTGATTTTTTAGACTTAATACTTGCGCACGAACAATTCTTGCCATTGTTAACCATTCAACTGCTCCTATTGCTAAGAAAAGCAACCATAGATTTCTTCCAAAAATTACCATTAAAAGAATGATAAAAATTATAAAAGGAAGACCATATAATATATCTACAATTCTCATCATTACCGAATCTACTTTTCCTCCGGCGTAGCCAGCAATAATTCCCCATGAAACGCCTATAACAAGAGCAACTGTTGTTGCAATAAAACCAACTAATAATGAAATTCTTGCGCCATATAAAATCCTAGAAAGTAAGTCTCTGCCGAGCACATCAGTGCCAAGTAAGTGAGCCGAAGACGGAGGCGATGCTCCTAAATCTAAGTTTTGATATGCATATGGATAGGGTGCAATCCAGGGAGCAAATGCAGCTAATACAATTAAAACTATTAAAACAACAGCACCTGCGACTGCAGCTTTATTTTTGAACAATCTTCTAATCGCATCTGACCATAGTGAGGAGGACTGTGACATTATGTATCTCTCGATCTAGGATTAAGCCATAAAGCAACAATATCAGACAATAGATTGAAAAAAACAATCATAAAGGAGAAAAAAATTGTTGTGCCTAATATCATTGTGTAATCTCTATTAAATGCGGCTTCAACATAAAATCTCCCCAAACCTGGTATCTGAAAGATAGTTTCAACAACAAAAGATCCTGCAAGTAATCCCGCAACCGCCGGGCCTAAAAATGATACAACTGGAATAAGGCCACCTTGCATAGCGTGCTTAATTACGACCATTTTTTCTGAAAGACCTTTTGCTCTAGCAGTTCTTATAAAGTCTTGATTAAGAATTTCAAGCATTCCACCCCTACTAAGTCTTGCTATATATGCAGCATAAGCAAAACCCAAAGTTAATGAGGGTAAAATTTTATCTCCAGGAAGTTGTCCCCATCCAGAAACTGGAAGTAATTCAAGATTAATTCCAAAGATCAATACTAAAAGCGGGCCTAATAAAAAAGTAGGCACGCAAATACCAATCATTGCAATAGACATAGGAATATAATCTAGAAAAGTGTTTCTCTTTAGAGCTGCAGTAACTCCAGATAAAATACCAATAAACAACGCTATTAGCATGGAATATATTGCTAATTCAAAAGTGACCGGCAAGCCAGTCATAATTAATTCTGTTACTGAACGACCAGGAAATCTAAATGATGGCCCAAAATCTCCAACTAAAATTCCTGACATATAGTCAAAATATTGCTCAGACAAAGGGGCATTTAAATTATATGCCTCATTAAGATTTTTTAAGACCTGCTCAGAAACAGCCTTATCGGCATCAAAAGGTCCACCTGGGGCAAGTCTCACAAGAAAAAAAGTAATACTTGCCACAGCAATTAATACAGGAATAGCCAGTAATATTCGTCTTAGAAAAATGCCAAGCATTTATATTAGTCTCTCTCAATCCTTATATATTTTGGATGATGATGACTCAAGATATTTGGGTGCCAACCCTTTACATCCTCATGAAGTTGGTAAACTCGTACATACGTATAAATAGGTGCTATTGGCATTTCATCAATCAGCAGTCTTTCTGCCTCCATTAAAATCTTATATCTTTCCTCTTGATCAAGTGTAGCGTTAGCTTTGGCCAGAAGATCATCAAACTCATAATTGTCCCATCTAGTTTTATTATTTCCTCTATTTGGTCTCATCGTATCTAAAAAAGTATTAGGATCTTCATAATCTCCTATCCAGCCTGCTCTAGATACTTGAAAGTCTCCAATCATCTCTCTACTTAGATAGACTTTCCAATCTTGGTTAACAAGTTCTACATTAATACCTAGGTTTTGTTGCCACATTTGTTGAATTGCAAGAGCAACTTTTCTATGTCCTTCACTTGTATTAAATAGTATTTCTAGCACTGGAAACTCGTCTCCAGAATCATATCCGGCTTCTTTTAAGAGATTTCTTGCTAAATCAACATCATATGGGATCTTTGTATCTGGATAAAACCCATTTGATCCAGGCGGAGTAAATGAGTATGCAGGAATTTGTCCACATCTTGTTACAGATTCGACTATTTTTTGCCTATCAATAGAATACGCAAGAGCCTTTCTGACTCTGACGTCATCTAATGCTTCGTTAGCTGTATTGAATCTATAGAAATATGTCCCCATATAAGGATGTATTTTTATATTAGGATTTATTTCTTGAATATTAGGTTCACATTTATTTGAAGGGAAAGTGCTTGTAACGTGAAGTTGACCAGCTCTAAACATTCTTTCTTCAGTCATTTCATTAGAAATAGGATAAAAATGTATCTCATTTAACTCAACTATATCCGCATCCCAATATAATGGATTTTTATCAACTACTATTTTTTTATTTAATTCCCAAGTCTTTAGATTAAATGGTCCATTACACACAAAATTTCCAGGTCTTGTCCATTGACCATTCCTGTCGTCCATGGTTCCATGTTTTAAAACTGTAGGCTTATGAACCGGCCAAGTACTATAATGACTTAATAAGCCAAGAAAAAATGGCGTAGGTTCTTTGAGCGTTACTTCTAGCGTTTTATTATTTAGAGCCTTTACGCCAACATTCGAAAAATCATCAATGGTTCCATTGTGAAACTCTTCAGCATTCTGAACATAATAAAGCATATCAGGATATTGTGAGCCTAAGCTAGGAGTTAAAATTCTTTGCCATGACCATACATAATCTTCTGCTGTAACATCATCTCCATTTGACCATTTACCATTCTCCTGAAGATAAAAGGTATACACCTTACCATCATCACTAATATTCCATGATGCAGCTGACCCTGGGAGACTTTCTCCGCCACGAGGATTGGAACTAGTTAGGCCCTCGCACAATGCTAAAAGTAAATGATGCTCAGGCACACCAGTAACAATGTGTGGGTCTAAGCCTTGAGGCTCTGTTCCATTACATGAAGATCGTGAGACCGGC
>ERZ802819.1293-NODE-1293-length-15611-cov-8.1834_pt1 | contig 15611 bp, 10 predicted proteins | sample MGYA00345647_ERZ802819 | MGnify/ENA primary metagenome ERZ802819 (study PRJEB30503, sample SAMEA104212355) | marine metagenome | biome: Westerlies Biome; feature: [SRF] surface water layer (ENVO:00010504) within the epipelagic zone...; material: water... | reverse complement strand
TGACGTGAAAAATGACCAACTGGTCGAGATCGAACGCATGCATGCGCTTTTAGTTACGCTCTCAGATGATCCTAGGGCAAATTTAACCGCAGGTTTGTATGACGCAGGTATTGCGATCAAGAACCTTCGTTTGATCAGCACACAAACAAAACCACCGGGGTTCATCGATCCAAAAAATCCGCGCGAGTTGCCGAAAGAAAAGCCGCCTGAAGATCCTGCTGAAAAGTCAGGAGCACAAACCGCCAGTGTGGCCGAGAACGCCGCTTCAGAATCCGATGACGAGGCAAAGCCCACCGAGGGTAAAGACGGTCGGTATCCGATGCTGAGCTTCTCTAATACCGATATGGCTTTTTCCAGAGATACCCTCGTGGCGGGCAACTACCACGGTTTCAATATTTATGACATCTCATCCAAGAAGACCCCTGAGTTAATCAGCTCAGTAGTTTGTCCTGGCGGTCAGGGCGATGTGTCCGTAGTTGGCAATCTGTTGATCATGTCGGTACAGGAAACGCGGAGCCGCTTGGATTGCGGTTTGCAGGGCATCGCCGAGGACGTAAGTAACGAGCGCTTTCGGGGTATTAGGATTTTTGACATCAGCGATTTACGCGCCCCAAAACACGTAGGTGCTGTGCAAACATGCCGCGGTTCACATACCCATTCTGTAGTTTCTGGTCCGGGCGACGATCGCAAAATCATCGTTTATAACTCCGGGACATCAAGCATCCGAGAACGCGAGGAAATGGATTCCTGCTTCGATGAATCGCCTGGAGACCCACGAACCGCGTTGTTTCGCATTGACGTGATAGAAATTCCTGTTGAGAATCCCGAATTATCGCGCATCGTCAGCAGTCCCGCTGTGTTTGCCGACGATGACACCGGCGCGCTGGCTGGATTATGGCGTGGTGGTGATCATGGCGATGAGACTCAAGACACCCGTCCAACAGATGAGTGTCATGACATTACTGTGTTCCCAGCAGCGAACATAGCCGCAGGGGCATGCTCGGGTAACGGCATCTTGTTCGATATCTCAGACCCGCTTAACCCAACCCGAATAGACGTCGTGAGCGACCCCGGCTTTGCGTATTGGCACTCGGCAACGTTTAACAATGACGGTACTAAGGTGTTATTTACCGACGAGTGGGGTGGCGGCACTCGAGCTAGATGCCGTGCTTATGATCCGCTCGACTGGGGCGCTGATGCGATCTACGACATTGTAGATGGCAAACTGATCTTCAAAAGCTACTTTAAGATCCCTGCGCCCCAGTTAGAGCAGGAAAACTGCGTGGCACACAACGGGGCAATTGTGCCAGTCCCCGGTCGAGATCTATTTGTGCAAGCTTGGTATCAGGGAGGCGTCTCGATAATCGATTTCACCGATTCCAGTAAACCTTTTGAGATCGCCTACTTTGACCGAGGTCCCATCGACGCTGAGGAATTGGTCACCGGCGGTTACTGGTCGACTTACTGGTATGACGGATTGATCTACGGCACCGAAATCATTCGAGGTCTGGACGTCTTTGAACTGCTGCCCAGCGAATATCTTTCCGAAAATGAAATCGCTGCGAGCAACTTAGCCGATCAAGGCGCAGTGTTTAACCCGCAGCAGCAGCTCGCTGTAACCTGGCCTGCACACCCGCAAATCGCATTAGCCTATATGGATCAATTTCAAAGGGCGGGTCGGGCGGTTGCCGGAGATACTGAGCTCAGGGAAGTCCTTCAAAATGCCGACAGCCAAATGTCTTCAGGAATGGGCAACCCCCTGCTTGGGCGACAGATACTAGAGCTGGCGGATGCAATAGACACTAAAAGTATACGTTTGCAGCCTCTTAAAGAGGTTTTGGTCGGCATTGGGGTCGCTCTGAGGAGGTAGTTGCTCTAGGACTCACTTTAGTGAGTCCCAGCGAGGTTAGAAGCTTGGGGATGCGCTTGCGACTTCCTCGGAACGCCGTTCGAACTCGCGCATCTTGTAAAATGATTCCATATTCCTAGAAGCTCAAGTGGCGTTTTGCCAGCGCATTTTCCACCAACGACGCAAGCGCCACGGCCGAGCAGCGCCCCCTCGTCTTCAATTTTTAGCTCATCTATCACGGCCGGTAGGAGACTTTGTTAGCCGAAGAATCAGAGATTCAGAAAAACTTCGAATTGGCCACGATTAGGGATACCAAATAGGAACTACTATCCTATGCAGCCGTCGCCCGGCTGCCGAGTCATAGCCGACAGACTCAATATCGAAACCCTAACGTCCACTATATAGAATATATCAGTTCTCTTATATTCGCTATTTTCCGCACTTAAATCGACCTACTGTTACCGCAAGTAACTCATTGGCAATTTACATGAAACCTCAACAAAAACCGAACGAATTCGAAATACGTGATCTTCCGTCAGTCGATACCGCCGAAATAGTGCAGCTGCCCAAGACACAACGGCAATCTGACCTGCTTCAACCAGATGAATCCATGTCGGAGTTCGAGTGGGCACGCGTGACCAGCAAAACTTGGGATATGGAGCAAGGATAGCGAGGCTTTCTGAGGCGAAAAGTAACACTCCTGCCGTGATACCGACGAAAAGCGGATCACAACAGAACACTACTTTAGCGACCGAGCCCCGAACTATCGGGTTATCGAGCGAGGCAGCCCTGCTGACCGGCACGCCGGTTAGCGTAGAGGCCAGTCTAAGGATGGTCCGGGGATCAGATCAGCACTGTCTCGGAGCTGGCTTAGTCTTTCACTTAATACTGGCCACAACATTTTGTGCGAACTCTCTTTGCAACTCGTGTTTTTCCTGAATCGTCTTGAGTGTGGGGATCTGCCGATCCAGTTCTTGAGGCTCCAACCTCCCGAGGCGTCTGTAATTACCTGCGTCCATGGCTAAGCGAGCATGAACGATAGCGCCGTTAGGATCGCCAGCTTTGCCTGATCCGTAGTAGCCATAGCCCTCTACCATGCTGCGAGTTCCTGTAGCCTGAAATCCACATCGCCAAAGGAACTTTTCACTCGCAGCCGACAGAACCTCAGGACTAACGGTGAGGTGAAAAGACTCCTGCTGGCGGATAAAAGGCTGCACTACTGAGTTGGTGATGATATATCGTAAATCACTAGACCGATTTACCGCGCCGCCATGCAGCACGCGGCCGTCCATGAGCATGACGGTCCCCGCAGGCGCTTCCAAATTAATAGGATGAGGCACTTCTCCGAAAGTGCCCTTGCCTTCGATATAGTGTTTGTGCGACCCAGGAATCAGTAACGTACCTCCGTTCGTCTCATCAACGTCCTGTAAAATGTAAACTGTGTTGACCAACACAGGTGCATCAAGAAATGTGTAGGAACCCACCAGCCCCTGATCCTGATGGAGACCTTGTGGATGACAGCCAGGAAACGAGATATTGGCTAAGTAGCTTAGGTGATGCCAGCCGGAACCGAGCATCTCATCTAACAATTGCTCGATCAGGATCCCGGCCTGAATAGCGTCCGTTTCATGCGTCATGCACTGCACGAAAACTTCGCCCTTATTGACCAGCGACCAGAGGTTCTGTTGAGCCAGACTGAGGTACGCTACCCCGATATCTCGTTCAGCCTTAGCTTGCTCGACAACACGACGGTAAATGCGCTCATTTTGATCCGACGACAACGCATCTTCGATTAAGCAATACCCCCACTCATGCATGTCGCGCCGCAGCTGCGAAATATCTTTCGTTGGTACTGGGAGCGCTATATCTCTCCAGTATGAATGCTTGCGAGCAATGGTGGTGTCATAATACTTACCTTCTCCCCAAATTAATTCATCGCCTGTCCTTGGCGCGCGCATCCAAGGATTTGCTTTATACAGTGAACGATAAGGCTCCCTTGAGTCCACGAAATCGCGATAAGGCATTTCCGCGTCCTTCGAGGCCGCGGCGATCGCTTCCCGCGAAAATTCTGGTGGCAAAGCGTTCTTCATAGTCTCCCCCCTCAGCCGTCGTAACTGAAAATCGCATTCGGCCCAGAGAATTTCAAGTAAAGGTTTACTTTTTATAATCTATTTCCCAAGACTTGAATAGCACTGCGGATCAGTGCCATCAACGAGTCGCACGCATATAAGTGTTGGCTTTTTCGGCAGATCGTCCCGATGGCACTCCGAACTTACTTTGAATATCGCAAACCATGGGAAGATGTTAGAACAAAACCGACCGGGCGGACTTCTTAGCGAGTAGCTGGATAGGATGCCTTAGCTTGCAACCATTCGGCTAGGATTCCATTTAGCTCAGTCGGTTTCTCTTGTGCCATCCAGTGCCCACAGTCCAAACGACGCTCTGTCAGGTTTTTGCAGAACTCGCGCATGGGGTTAGCGAAGCCGGTTGTTGTGGTGTCGCAAACATAGTCGTAAGTTGCGTGCACAAAGAGTGACGGCATAGAGAGGGTCCTGTCGGCTTTTTCATCGAGATAAGCTTGATTGGCATCACCATTGACATACCACGCGTTTGGTCCAAAAAAGCCATTTTCAGTAAGATGCTTAGCGTAAATTGCGATATCTTGTTCGGTGACGACATCGTAGTCTGGAAGAGACTCCGGTACGCCGCCGAGTGATGTAAACCAGCCGCCATTCAGACGCGTGACCGCGGTACCTGAGATGTGACCTTGCCCAAGGGGATCGCCCTTACGGAACAAAAGTTTTGCCAAATTTTCCGGATTTTGCTCCATTTCTTTCTGCGCTTTTTCGAAATTCTCGTAATAAAAAAGTTGATAGTCCCATTGACCCGCAGGGTATTTGTCAGCCGGATATAAATCCCGATTTATTGCGTACTCGAGGTCTTTTGGATTGCCTGAAAATCCATAGGGAACGCAAAGACTCGCTACCGCAGCAGCACGCTCCGGATGGTGCAAAGCGACGTTCCATGCAACTGGAGACCCCCAATCATGCCCTATCCATACCGCCTGTTCGCGACCAATGCTGTCAATAAGTTCAATCATATCCTTCACAATTTCGCGCTGAGCGTACGCTTCGTGATCCGTATAAAGCGTAGAGCCACCATAACCACGCATATCAGGTGCTATGGCTCTATAGCCAAGGCTACCGAGGTAGGAAAGTTGGTGCCGCCAACTTATCGACAATTCAGGCCAGCCGTGAGTCATGATTATCAACGGACCATCCTCAGGTCCGCATGCTCTATAAAATGTGCTGTGCCGCTCACTAGAAAATCGATGTTCCGTGATTTCCACTTCTTAGTCCTTTGGTTTCTGCGCTAACAGAGTTTAGATCGCATTGCCGCAATCGCGACAGGTATTTTCAAAAAGACAGTATCCTTACCAAGCGCACGAATATTCGGAGACAAGTTTATGAGCACCGCCACTACACAAATCAGCCACTATCAAAAGAGTCGTTTCGAGGCACAGACATTTGACGGACACAGAATTTCCCACGATATTTATCGCAGAGGTTGCGGTGCCCCATTGGTGCTACTGCAAGAGTTACCCGGCATTGGCCAAGCAACTCTTGCCCTAGCTGATGAACTTGTCAATGCAGGCTTTGAGGTCGTGATGCCACACTTATTTGGCCCTCTCGGTAAAACTTCTATCGCTGGCAATCTGGTTCGCGTCATGTGTTTACGAAAGGAGTTTCATCTAATTAGCAGCGATCGATCCAGTCCAATCGCTGATTGGATTCGGCTACTTTGCCGACAGATTAAGGAGCAACGCGACGTAAAAGGCGTGGGCATCATCGGCATGTGCCTTACTGGCAACTTCGCAATACAGCTCATCGGGGACGATAGCGTCCTGGCTGCAGTCGCATCGCAACCAGCGATGCCTTTTTTTACGCAGTCTGCCTTACATATGTCGTCCGACGACGTGGCAAAAAGCCGCGATAGCCTAGACGAAAAAGGGCCCATGAGAGTCTTACGTTTCGAAAGCGACCCATTGTGCACAGCCAAAAAATCGGAGTGTATTCATCGCGCCTTCAATAGTGATGGCATCACTCGAGTTCAAGAGATAACCCTTCCGGGGAAGGGTCACTCCGTGCTGACGTTGGACTTCGTAAACGAGAAGGGCCACCCGACTAGGACAGCCTTGGACGAATCAGTAAAGTACTTTAGCGAACGCTTAAACCAGCCGGGTTGATTAATAAGGGAAATCTCAAGGCCGAATCGGCGACCCTTCGAGGACAAAGTAGATTTTTCCCAAAAAAGCAGAGCACTAAGATGACCGCATTTTTCAGGTGTTAATTGTCGGACCGGCAGACCCGCAATCAAAATGAAAGCACGGGCGCCTTTCGAGGGACCCGCCGGAGGTTATAATCTCATCTAATACCAATACTTGGTCGCCAGTTTTTTTCACAATAAAAGCGTACACATCCTCAAAAAAAAGCGGCATCCAAAAGGGTTCTGGTATAGGGCTCTTTAGGGCTCGAGAAAATCGCATCAGCAGATCCCTGCTCCACCGAGCGACCGTCCTTCATGACCAAAAGATCATGCGCCAATGCCCGCACTACCTTTAGGTCATGGCTTATGAACAAATAAGCTACTTTGTATTTCTTCTGCATATTCAGGAGCAGATCAACGATTTGCGCCTGCACGGAGACATCTAAAGCGGAGGTAGGCTCATCCATAACAATAAGCTGAGGCTTGAGAATTAGGGCCCGCGCAATGGATATCCGTTGCCGCTGGCCGCCAGAAAATTCATGAGGGTAACGGTCCAACATGGCGGGATCCAAGCCAACTTCGAGCAACAAAGAGGACACTTGAGCGTCACGGTCCGCTTCGCTCAAGGACGGTTCATGAATACGCAAACCTTCCCCTACAATTTGAGCCACATTCATCCGAGGAGACAAACTCCCAAAAGGATCTTGAAATACAATCTGAAGCTGCCTACGAATCGCCTTCAAGCGTTTTTGCGATAAGGCGGCCAAATCAGTATCGAGGAACACAATTCGCCCTTCACTTTTGATCATACGAAGAAGAGCCAAGCCTAAGGTGGTTTTGCCAGAGCCCGATTCACCCACGATACCTACGGTCTGGCCAGCGCGAATCTTCAATGAGACGCCTTTCACCGCATGAACAAAATCTCCCTCGCCGATCCAAGTGCGACCGACAGGATACTTAACTTCGACCTCATCAAGCTGAGCTATTACTTCAGGCTCTTCGTTGCCTAATTCAACAGGCGGCGACAAAAATTCCGCCGACAGAAGGTTTTTCGAATACTCATGGGTCGGCGCTTGAAAAAACGCTTTGGCGTCTCCCTGCTCTACGATATTCCCAGCCTTCATCACGCAAACGTCATCCGCGACACTTCGAACCACCGCAAGATCATGGGAAATGAGCAAAAGCGTCATCTTCATTCGTGTTTGAAGATCTTTTAAAAGCTCTAGAATTTGCTTTTGAATCGTGACGTCTAGTGCCGTAGTGGGCTCATCTGCGATCAGTAACTTGGGTTGAAGCGACAATGCCAGCGCAATCATTACACGCTGACGCTGGCCACCAGATAGTTCATGCGGATACTTATCAACACTGACTGCTTCATCCAGTCCTACTAAGTCAAACAGCTCTCGCGCCCTCGCCGCAACATCTTTTCGCCCTAGGGTGCCCTGCTGTACAAGCATCTCGCAAACCTGGTAGCCAATCTTCTGCAGTGGGTTTAGCGAGGTCATCGGCTCTTGAAAAATCATCCCAATTTCTGAGCCTCGAACTGCGAGCAACTTAGTTTCGCCCGCACCGACAAGCTCTTCCCCCAATAGTTTGATGCTCCCCTGAGCGTGCGATGCATAGGGGTAAGGCAGGAGTTGCGGTATCGAAAGAGCCGTGACCGTTTTGCCTGAACCCGACTCGCCAACCAAAGCCATAGCCTGGCCTTCGGCAACGTTAAAACTAACCCCGGATACGACTTCCTCGCCGCCGAAAGCAACACTGAGATTAGAAACCTCAATTAGGTAGTTACTCACCGGCGCCGTCCTTTAGCCTGTACCAATGCGTGTTAATGTTTTTCGAGGATCAAAAGCATCTCTAATACCCTCACCAATGAAGATCAATAATGTGAGCATTAACCCGACCGTCACAAATCCTGTAATTCCGAGCCAAGGCGCTTGGAGATTACGCCTGCCCTGGTTCAAGAGTTCCCCTAATGAAGCCGACCCCGCCGGCAATCCAAAACCTAAGAAATCAAGAGCAGTTAATGAAGTTATCGCACCGCTCAAAATAAAAGGCAAAAAGGTCAACGCCGCTGTCATCGCATTCGGTAGCACGTGGCGTACCATTATAGACAGATCATGGTCCCCCAAAGCTTTTGCGGCGCGTACATATTCAAAATTTCGGGTACGTAAAAACTCCGCTCGGACCACGGAAACGACGCTCATCCAACTGAAGGCGGCTAGGCAGGCTAGCAGCCAGAAAAAACTTGGCTCAACGATGCTCGCCAGAATGATCAATATGATCAAAATCGGCAAACCTGACCAGATCTCCACGACTCTTTGACCAATCAAATCTGTTAGACCTCCGAAATAACCTTGAATGGCTCCGACAGCTACCCCTACAGTAGCGCTGATAAGTGTTAACAATAATCCAAACACTACAGATAAGCGGAACCCATAAATCAATCTTGCAAGAGTATCTTTACCTGCATCATCTGTACCTAACCAGTGGCGCGCATTTGGGGCGCTAGGGGCTGGGCTCCCTAAATATTTGTCTGCGGTTTTGTAACTAAACCGAATCGGAGGCCAGATCATCCAGCCACCTAAATCTTCGATCAAATTCTGCGTGTAGGGATCCCAATAAACGGCAGCAGCTTCCATCTCCCCTCCAAGTTCCTGCTCCGTATAATCGAAGAGAACGGGGGCCCAAAATTCGCCCCCGTGATACATCACAATCGGTCGATCATTTGCTACCAACTCCGAGAATAGGGATATTGTGAATAACACAAGGAATACAGCCGCAGAATAATAAGCTCGTTTATTGTTCTTGAATTGATGCCAGCGTCGCTCGGATAATGTAGACATGTTAAACAGCCCAACCCACCTGAAAAATCACCGGCTTTCGAAGTCAATTCGTGGATCAACGAACACGTAGATAAGATCACTCACTAGATGCATAAATAATCCGACCAACGTCAAAATATATACGTTGCCGAACATAATGGGATAGTCACGCTTAATAATAGCGTCGTAGGTGAGCAGTCCCATTCCGTCAATCGAGAAAATGATCTCGATCAATAATGAGCCCGTAAACAAAATTGCAACGAATGCTGACGGAAATCCGGCTATAACAACCAACATGGCATTACGAAAGACATGGCCGTATAGGACCTGACTCTCGCGCAGGCCCTTGGCGCGCGCCGTCAAAACGAACTGCTTACCAAGTTCCTCTAAAAACGAGTTCTTAGTCAACATAGTCAGCGTCGCAAAACCGCCTATCGTGAGAGCAATCAACGGCAAGCATAAGTGCCATAAATAGTCAGCTATTCTGTCTGGCCATGACATCGCATACCAATTCTCTGACACGAGCCCACGCAAAGGAAAAATCTCTAAATATCCGCCGCCCGCGAACAAAACCAACAGCAAGATAGCAAACAAAAATCCAGGCACCGCGTACCCAATGAAGATTATCGAGCTCGAAAACACGTCGAAACGAGTTCCATCACGGACAGCTTTACGAACTCCAAGCGGGACCGAAACACCATAGATAATAAGTAATGCCCAAAGACCAAGGGACATTGATACAGGCAGACGCTCTAAAATCAGATCCAATACCGAGACGTCTTGAAAGTAGGAGACGCCAAAATCAAAGACAAGATAACCAGACAACATAGTAAAAAACCGCTCGTGCAACGGTTTGTCGAAACCGAACTGCCTTTCCAAGTCTTTTAGCAATTCGGGGTCAATGCCGTAATTTTCTGCCAGCGAACTGTTGCTAGCGGCACTTGCGCTCATATCCCCACCGCCGGTTATATTTGAGGTGGTGGATACATTTCCGACCGTTAGCTTGGAGATAATTTGCTCTATCGGGCCGCCAGGAACAAATTGCACAAGCGTAAAATTAATCAAAATTATTGCAATGATCGTGGGAACCAATAACAGTAGTCGTTTGAGTACATAGCGCCCCATAGCTCAGTCCCCTCTCAGCTCAGCAAGACCAACTTTGACTCGATCCGCTTTAGCAGGATCCCACCACCAAGTATCGAGCCAGACTTCACCCTGATTTAGAGCAAGTTCGTGATTAGGTTTACCGAACTTGTCCCAATGCACCAGCCGATATCCCGGCATGCCATTGTCAGGAATCCAATAAAAATTCCACAACAGGACTCGGTCAAGCGCGCGAGTGGCCGCGTAAAAATCCTCGCTATTGGTGGCAGCAAGGACCTTCTCGATCAGCGAATCGACCGCTGGATTGCGAATATTCATCCAATTCTGGGAGAGAGGCATTTCAGCTGATTGGCTGCTGAACCAGTTACGCAAGGCGAGGCCGGGTGTGGCAGAGGGGATATAAAGCGCATCACCACCGTCAAACTTCCCACTTTGCATTCGATAGATCCAATTCGACACCTCGGGCGATCGAGCTGTCGTTTTGATGCCGATGCGATTCAATGCCTCCACAAAAGGCATCGCTTTACGCAGATTGAATGAGGAGACAAAAATGAAATCCAAAGTTAAGGGCTCGCCGGTTGCCTGGTCAGTCATAACTCCGTCCGTCAACTGATATCCAGCCTCTTTGAATAACGCTAAAGCGCGCAGCTCTCGTCTTCTATTACGTCCATATCCGTCCGTGTCCGGTTTCTGCCATGCCTCGGTAAAAACCCTAACGGGTACCTGGTGACGCAGCGGCTCGAGCAAAGCGAGCTCTTCTGGCGTTGGCAAACCACTGTGAGCCATGGGCGAGTTAAAAAAGTAACTGCCTGCATAATCATAGAACCCATACATCAGCACACGATTTGCCCATTCAAAATCATGCATATACCAGAGGGCTTCGCGAATACGCACGTCGTCAAGCGGCTGCTTTTCGAGATTCCAGATGATCGGCCACCACATTCCCCATGGGCGATCTAAATAGACTAACTCGCGATTAAAATACCCCATATCTACCGCAGGAAAATTGTACTGGGTCATCCACTGCTTGGAGACAGATTCGTGTCGAACATCTATTACATCTGCTTTGATGGACTCAACCATTATTGACTCGTCGCGATAGTAGTCGCACTTGAGATAATCAAAATTATGACGGCCGCGCATCGAAGGAATATCTTTTCCCCAATAGTCGTCAACACGCTCGTACGTGACGTACCGGCCTAGAACGAAGTCCTTTACTTTGTAGGGCCCGCTCCCCAGCGGCGGAACGATCGTCGTTTTTGTAGGGTCTAGATTCGACCAATAACGCTCCGATTGGATCGCAAACTGCGCCACCGCAAATGGCAAAATAGGATTACCCTCTGCAGTATCCTTGACAGCGAAATAAACCTCGTTGTCACTTATTTTCTTGACTTCAGCCAGGTCTTGGAGAGCCGTGCGGATACCTGCGTTTCCTTTGGAGCGATAATGATTAAAGGAAAAAACCACATCATCGACCGTTAACGGAGAACCATCGTGCCATAAGGCTTCAGCCCTTATTCGAAAGGCAAACTCTTTGTAATCATCTGAAATCCATACACCATCGGCCAAACGGCCATAAAAGCTCGCAGGCTCGTCATAACTTGCCTGCATCAATGAGTCAGTTGTGAAAGTGCGAATACCGAGAATTTCCGAAGCAAAGGCTCGGCGACCTTTATCGACCATGAAATTGAAATTATCGAAAGTACCTAGTTCAGGAAAGCGAAGAGTTCCCCCTGTAGGCGCAAGTGAATTGACATAATCAAATTGTTGAAAGTCTGCCGCGTACTTTAACGGCTCCAGATACGACATCCCGTGCATATACGGGTAGGAGTCCGCACGAACCGGAAAAGAAAAAACGAGACTGCCGACCACAATCGAGGTTCCGATATAGCCAACAAGCCATTGCTGCCATATTTTTTTGATGACAAAAGATTGTGTATCCAATGACTCCCTCCCAAAAGCCAAACTCTTCTCCAATGAATCAACACTACCTAAATTTGCGTAAATCGTCTAAGGCACTGCTAGATCCGGCATGCTAAAAAAATCATAGGCAAGGGCTTGTTGGCAGACTAAATCTATATGATTCTCACCACTTCTTTGCGGGAACCCGCAAGCAAACTAAGGTAGCTGTAAAAATGCAATGTCGAAAATAATAAGGAGATCAAACCGATGAGGTCATTCGAACACAGAGTCGCCGTTGTTACTGGCGCGGCCTCAGGCATGGGCAGATATCTAGCGGTACTCCTGGCGAAAATGGGTTGCAGTGTCGCTATTTGCGATGTCAATGAGGAGGAGCTGGCTAAAACTGCGTCGATGATCGAAAGGTACAACGTCGCAAGCTCGCAACACCTGGTCGACATCGCCGATAAAGGTCAGATCGACCAATTTCACGAAGAAGTACTAGCGCGTCATCAAAAAGTGGATTTAGTTTTTAACAACGCCGGTATAACCGTGATGGCAGAATTTGAAAATATGCCCGAAGACGATTGGGACCGAGTGATGAGGGTCAACTTGGAAGGAGTCATCAATATGACTCGCAAGTTTTTGCCTGAACTTAAATCTCGACCAGAATCAGCAATCATTAATACGTCATCGATTTTTGGCATGGTCGCAGTGCCCGGACAAAGCGTGTATCACGCTACAAAATTCGCTGTCCGGGGCTTTACTGAATCCCTCGCTCGCGAGATGAAAGACACCTCGTTACAAGTCCACTGCGTGCATCCAGGACACGTCGGAACAAATATCGCTTCCTCGGCAAAACGAGCGCAAGTTGGCGAGCCACGCGAGCTTCCCAGTTTCTTTGGTAGAAAAATTTCAGAGGAGGAGCAGGGGCGGATATTCAAAGAAAACGGCATGCACCCCAGCAGAGCAGCACTTATTATTCTGGAAGGCGTAAAAAAAAGGAAACCGCGGATATTCGTTGGTCTTGATGCCAAGCTAATCGAGCTTAGCCAAAGACTTTTCCCGCAAAACTATCATCGTACTTGGCCTTTTATCTTCTTGGCTTCATTCGCTCGAAACAAATTCTTAAAAAAGCCTCTTCCAGATCTACCGGATGAGCTTTAACGAACGAAGACGCCTAGATACTTTTGCTTTAGGACTCGGACTTTAATCAATGGAAGAGGGTCTGGCTGATTTTGCTTCGAATAATGCTCGAAGACGGCAATGTGACAGAGAACAGGAGAATAGCTCATCGTTTTGGTTCCTCGCGCTTCTATCGCGCGCCAGCGCCAACGCTCTGGGCACAAATACAGCGTTTGTATTATAGAGCGCTACGCGGACAGTAATCTGTGGCTTAAGGTTCGTCACCACATCAGCTATGTCCGTTTTATTTCGCTTGAGGGTTCCCAAACGCGAACACGGCAGGTTTAATGCCTCATCATTGTTTTCTGAGAATTTTATGCTCGCAAAGCCACTGAGTATTCTTACTAGCCTTATATTGCTGTCTTGTTGTCCTGTTCGGGCCATCACGGCTGAGACCGAGACTAAAAACGTATTTGCACCACTAATAGCTGGCAGTGGCACTTATAGCCGTAAAATCTCGACCAACAACTTTCAAGCCCAGGAGTTTTTCAATCAAGGCCTGCGTTTTGCCTGGGGTTTTTACTTTCCTGAGTCCATTGCATCATACCAAGAGGCCTCCCGTTTAGACCCAAGTCATCCAATGCCCTACTGGGGAATGGCTCACGCAATGGGGCCAAACCCCAATTCACGCTACGCACGAATGCCGGACGACCCCAAGGGAGAAGGCTTAAAGGCGATCAAAAAGGCGCTCGCACGCATCGATCGAGCAGACCCACTGGAAGCCAAGTTGATTCAAGCTATGTACGTTCTTTACGACAAAGCAACCATTCCCGATCAGGATAAAAGAGATCAGGCCTATCTCAGCGCAATGCGCAGTTTAAACCAGCAATATCCTAACGATTCTGATATTGCGGCGCTCTATGCTGCGAGTTATATGTCTATCGGCCGATGGGACTACTGGGACGGTGATGGCAATCCGAAATCGGAGACGCTACCTGTTGCTCGTGCTCTCGAACATATCATGGCCACAGACATGACCAATCCTGGCGTATTACATCTGCACATCCACCTAATAGAGGCCTCATTAGAGCCAGAGCGAGCCTTGGCCTCAGCAAATGCGCTGGAAGCGACGGTGCCTATTGCAGGCCATGTAGTGCATATGCCCGCACACATTTACGTACGGGTTGGTCAATACGCCAAAGCCGTGGACAGCAACATCCGATCGCAAGCGGTGGATGTCGAGTTCGCCAAATTATGGGGTGACTACCCATTGCCTAATCTTGGCACTTATCCGCTGTCGCACAAAATGCACTCCGGACACGCCTTAGATTTCGTCCGTTATGCAGCGACGGTGCAAGGCAACTACACCACCGCCATCGACGCTGCCTGGAGAATGGCCGGCCGCTTTCAAAATCGCGAAGCCATGCTGCGCAGCGGGCAAAAACGCGTCTCAGCACCTTGGCTGGTTATGAAAATATTTGCCCGCTGGGACGATCTACTCGCCCTCACCCCCAAGCATCAGGGCACACCTTATCTTGATGGTATGTGGTCCTACGCAATCGGCAGCGCCCACATCGCTAAGAACAACCTCGAAGCCGCGGGGATTGAGCTCGCAAAACTACAAGAAATTGCCAACGCGCCTAATGCAGATGAATATCGAGTGGGTGCCACGCCAGCTTCAGCTGTGCTGAAGTTGGCCGCGCTAGGTCTCGAGGGTGAAGTGTTAATGGCCCAAGGCGATCTGGACGGAGCTATTGCAGCTTTTACTATGGGCATTGATATCGAAGACCAAAACAATTACACCGAGCCGCCAGACTGGGTCCAACCAATGCGCCACTACCTAGGCGCCGCTCTGCTCCAGGCAGGGAAGCCACTCGCTGCAGAGGCAGTGTACCGACGCGACCTACGCTGGAATCAAAACAATGGTTGGTCACTATATGGTCTTTATCAAGCGCTCCTTGCGCAGAATCAAGAGACCGAAGCTGGCGAAATCTTTCAAAAATGGCAAAAGGCGTGGGCTATGGCAGATGTAACAATTACCGCATCACACCTTTGATAGGGATTTCCAGTCGTCCGAAGCATTCAGCCCCTCTCGCGCAGCAGTGCTTAGCTCATAGTTAGACAAGCTGGGCTACGTATATTTTCGCGCGGATCTTTCACACCGATTTGGCGCCAACTGCGGTTCCCTAGTCGCTCTTACAGCTACTGATAGAACGTGTTGAAAAACCAAGTCGTTTGGTTCAAGAGAGATCTGCGCACTTGTGATAATGCGGCGCTGGCCGCGGCACTGCGCGAGGGACCAACCTTAGCCTTGTACATGATCGAGCCGGAGCGCTGGCAACAAGCGAGTGCTAGTAAACGCCACTGGCAGTTAATTTCGCATGGACTAGACCACCTAACTAAGGAACTGGCGGAAATAGGCTCGACCCTATGCATAAAAGTCGGCACTGCGGAGACCGTGCTTAATGATATTCACCAGCAAATCGGGAATTTTCAGCTTCACGCTCACCAAGAAACTGGCGATGCCTGGACCTACCAGCGAG
>ERZ802819.1292-NODE-1292-length-15627-cov-11.8286_pt1 | contig 15627 bp, 17 predicted proteins | sample MGYA00345647_ERZ802819 | MGnify/ENA primary metagenome ERZ802819 (study PRJEB30503, sample SAMEA104212355) | marine metagenome | biome: Westerlies Biome; feature: [SRF] surface water layer (ENVO:00010504) within the epipelagic zone...; material: water... | reverse complement strand
CAAAATCTGAGCGGAGCTGTTGCAGGCACGGCGCCAAATCACATTCTCAGGCTAAGCCGATGGAAAAAAAATTCATACGCAATACCCACTTAATAAGGCGCACGACTTACACCAAATCATCATACATAAAGCCACACTTAACGGGTGATTTCTTCAATTTTTTACAGACTGAAATCAACAAAATCAGCATGATCTATTAATCAAAAAAGGGCCGGGCCTAGTGCCGCTTACATATGATTTTAAATGAAAAAATGGTCTTTACTAAGTTTGTTAGACCACGTCCGCGGATCAGCTGCATTTCGCACGTTTGTCAACATCAGGTTGATTATTACGCCACGTCAACTATAGTGATTTTGAAGCAATGTCTGAGTTGTTTGAAACGGCTCACTGTTCAGTGATATAGACATAAATAAGATATAGACGAAGAAACCATGGTGGAAAGATATATGACAGCCCTACGCAGCCGAGGACGGCCACGAAAAGCGTCAAAAAGCCAAATCGTGGAAAATGCCATGGCGCTTTACTGGCATGACGGATTGTCGACCAGATCTTTAAACGAATTGTGCCGCCAACTCGACTTATCCAAACCAGGCCTCTATCGAGAGTTTGGTGGTGAAGACGGGCTTATTGCCGAATGTCTGTCGCTCTACGGGCAGACAGTCAGAGATACGTTCGGGGGCATTATTAACGATGGCAAACCGTTTCAGGTTCAAGTGGACAATTTCATTGATAAAATTTTTGCCCTCCACAAACAGTTCCCTCAGGGCTGTTTGTTGATGCAAGCAACGCGAGAACAGCGGGATCTTGGGCAGGCATCTCTAAAAGCCATGCAGTCAGAGAGTTCAGACCTCTTTCAAATGATTCTTCTTTGGGTGCAAAAAGCTAAACGACAAGGCGCTATTGCGTCAAATGTTACGGCCAAAGTGGCCTCATCTTTAATCTTGGCTCAAGTACACTGCGTTCATTCTGGATTGGTGGGGGGGCTCACAAAAGACCTGGTGCGGGAACTCAGTGATTTATCTTTACAATCAATTTTACGGCCACATCGATTGCATTGATCACCAAACATAAAGCTTTGACTGACGGACGTCCATAAAGACTGCTCTATTTTTCAATAATCCGCCCCGCGAGGTACGGCTGGTACGGAGCGTGAGCCGCCATATATTCTGCAACGATATCGGCCAAATCGGGTCCAAAATCATACACATCCTGGGCCGTCTTGAACATTTTGTACCCATCCCCTCCATTGCGAAGATAATTGTTAGATACCACCGAATACAGTTTGACGGGATCAAGCGGAACAGCTCTGCCGCTGTGTAGTACCCGTACGTCACTTACGCGTTTACCAACCGTGCCCACAGGGTCGAATGCATAGGTAAGGCCCGCCACCTGTGGAAAGCGACCTGCGCCCTCCTCGACTTGGCTGACACCATTTTCCAAAGCCGCAAGCAAAGTGGCCCCTGAAACTCTAAAGGTTGAGAGAGTGTTCTGAAATGGTAAGATGGTCAATATTTCGCCCATTGTGACCTCGCCTGTGTCAAAATGGCCCGAATACCCCCACCATTTTGAATGGCGATCTGGACGCCTTGAGATTTCACACTCTCGAGCATCGCATCGGCGATCAAGACCCCCATCTCACATTCGCGGGCGCGGCACCCACCAACGATCATCTCAGCCCCGACATGGGCCACAATCTTTTGACGTATTGCTTCCAACGGCGCCGATGCCTTGGCGATCCGCCGTACCGTTTGCGCATCCTCATCAACGCCTGCATCCATAATCAACGGCTCTCCCGCAGCGCTGACAACCCCACCGGCCTCATCGAACAGAACTGTCAGTTCTCCCAGAAGTTTTCCATAAGCATAGGCAGATACGATCGCGGTATTGCCAACCATCGTTGGATAGGGCCCTTCGGCGCGATCAGAGATATTGGATAAAAACGTATTGGAATGCCCCCCAACAATCACATCCACGCCTGTAGTGTCGGCTGCAACCCGCTGATCCACGCCATACCCCGAATGTGACAATACGATGATTTTGTTCACTCCCTTGGCAGTCAGTTCGTCAACTTCACGCTGTACTGCCGCCACCGGATCTGTGAAACTTATGTTGTCCCCCGGACTGGCCAGATCTCTGGTGTCTACAGGCGTCAACCCGATTAAGCCAAGTTTTTCGCCACCGCGCTCGATGACCGCAGATTTCGCCAGCTTGCCCAGCAGGCGCGGCTCAGCGCTGATATCTGCATTTGACATCAAAACCGGGAATGTGACCGCATCAATAAAACCGCTCAGAACCTCCGGGCCGTCATCAAATTCATGGTTGCCCACCGTCATGGCGTCATAGCCCAATTTGTTCATCATTTCAGCGGCCAACCGGCCTTTATAGTAGGTATAAAACAGTGTCCCCTGAAACTGATCGCCGCCATCTACCAAAATTGAATTGGGGTTGCGTTGGCGGGCCAGTTCAATCGCCGTTACCAGTCGGGCGGAGCCACCAAAGCATTTTCCCTCGGCATTATCAGTCACACCACAAGCGCTGTCATATTTGCTGATCGGCTCAAACCGCGCATGGAAATCATTGGTATGCAGAATGGTTAACCGATAATTTTCAGCCGCGAACCCGGCACTTACGCTAAAAAAAATAATGCTCAAAATTAATCTAAAAATCATCCAAAATACTCCTAAAAGTATACTTATATAGACATTAAAGACACTATAGATTGTGTAAGTCAAAACCTGATTGGGGCGGATGTCATAATTTTCACCTGCCCCTGCTTGACGGCTGATCATGTTAGAGGCATCACCGCATCATGCTTATCTACAAAATATTCCGCAAAGGTGAATGGGCCGTGTTGACCAACAGCGGTGTGACCAAGGGCGCTCCTATAGATCTGGCGGATGGGTTTGTTCATTTCTCAACTGCGGCACAAGTTGCTGAGACCGCCGCCAAGCATTTTGCACAGGAAGACGACCTGATGTTGCTGGCGCTTGAGGCCGACCTTTTGGGTCCGGATTTAAAATGGGAGCCCTCACGCGGTGGCGCGCTGTTCCCACATTTGTACCGCGCTCTGTATCTAGACGATATCGTTTGGTCCAAACCCTTGCCAAAGGTGAATGGAACGCACCAGTTCCCCGAAGACATGTCATGAAGATGATCGAAAAACTGGGTCTCATTGCCCTGCGCCGCCTTGATCCGGAACGGGCGCATGGGGTTGCTCTGAAGGCCCTACAGATGGGCATTGCCCCCGTAGCTGCCCGCCGCGAGGTGACGTCATCGCGGCTGCAGTGCCACGTCGCTGGCTTACAGCTGGACAATCCGCTTGGGCTGGCTGCCGGGTTTGACAAAAATGCGCAAGCGATTGCGCCACTGGCACGGGCCGGCTTCGGCTTTCTAGAAGTAGGGGCAGCCACCCCGCAGGCCCAGAATGGCAACAGCAAACCGCGTCTGTTTCGCCTGACCGAGGACCGTGCTGTCATCAACCGCTTTGGTTTTAACAATGACGGGATGGTGGCGATTTCCGACCGGATGCAAAACCGCCCGAAAGGCGCGGTGGTTGGTCTTAATCTGGGCGCAAATAAAGACAGCTCGGATCGCGCTGAGGATTTTGCCAAAGTACTGGCCCATTGCGGGCATGCGTTGGATTTTGCCACGGTCAATGTCAGCTCGCCCAACACCGAAAGCCTGCGTGATCTTCAGGGAAAAGCCGCGTTGAGCGCACTGCTGGCCGGGGTATTAGACACCAACAGCGCCCTGCCCCGCCCGCTCCCGATCTTTGTGAAAATTGCGCCGGATCTGGATCGCCACGAACTTGAGGACGTGGCCGAGGTTGCGCTGTCGTCTGGCATAGATGGCATTATCGCTACCAACACAACGCTTAACCGCGACGGCTTGCAAAATCGCCACCGCAGCGAAAAAGGCGGCTTGTCCGGTGCACCGCTGTTTGAACGCTCAACGCAGGTTCTCGCCCGCTTGTCAGAGCTGACAGATGGCAATTTACCCCTGATCGGTGTCGGCGGCATCGGCAGCGCCGAAGACGCTTACGCAAAAATTCGCGCCGGCGCACAAGCGGTACAGCTGTATTCGGCGCTGGTCTATGCGGGGCTGTCACTGGTGCAAGACATCACCACTGGCCTTGATGCCTTACTGCAACGCGATGGTTTCAATAACGTCTCCGAAGCCGTAGGCACAGCACGCGCTGACTGGTTGTAGAGATCGCCAAAGGCGACTTGACCCATTCACAATCCGCCTATAGTTGCCACTGTTTTAAAGGCTTGATATGTGAGTATTCGCAATGAGGTCACCTGCAACCACAAAACACATCACAGCAGCCAACCGCAACCAATGGGATGCATCGGCAAAATACCATGAGCAGTCAGATCAATGGTCCGCACTAAAACTGGGTTTTGCTAAAAAGTCTTATTCGGTTCTGGATGATATTGTTTCCGCTGCTTTAACCTCAGCCGGGGTGGACGGCGCCAAGCTTGTGCAAATCGGATGCAACAACGGGCGCGAGATTCTGTCAACCTTTTCCCTTGGCGCGCGCCGGGGGTTGGGGTTGGATCAATCGCAGCAATTTTTACAACAAGCCCAAACACTGCAAGCCATCTCTGGGCATAACTGCCAATTTTTATGTCGCGATATCTATGCATTGCCAAATAATATCGAGCAGGATTTTGACATCGCCCTGATTACCATAGGCGTTCTGAACTGGATGCCTGATCTCATCCGGTTTTTTGAAATTGCCGCAGGCCTGTTGCGACCGGATGGCCATATGCTGGTTTATGAAACCCACCCCTTTTTAGAGATGTTTGATCCAGAGAGCGCGACCCCACACACTCCAACTTTTTCGTATTTCAAAACACAGCCCCATGTTGAAAGCGGTCTGATCACCTATGACGGTGAAAAAATTGCCAATCCCGGAAAAAGCTATTGGTTTCCCCATCAGCTTGGCGCAATCGTAAGCGCCATCACAGCCGCGGGGCTTCAAATCGCCAAGCTTGAGGAATTCCCTCATTCGATCCGCGAGGTGGAGTATGATATTTTCGCCGGACGATCGGCACAATTGCCCATGAGCTATCTTCTGCAAGCCCGGAAACCTTAAGTGCGGCAGGCTTGGCGACTACAAAACACTATCGCACAGACATCTTACTGGTGTGGGTTCTTGTTGTTCAAACACCCCTTCGCCTTTAGATCCAAACACAAACAAACTTGCCAGCAGACCCGCTATTGCGCCCCTACACGCTCCAAATGAGAAACATCCTTCGGGCCAACATAGATTTCGGGTGCGGCATAATAGGATCAGACAGGGCCGCTTTCAGCGAATGAACTCCCAACCCGTTGACCGATACCAGCTGAGTAAGACCAACAAATGGTCCGCGTTAATTCTTTTATTTGTATCAATAAGATAATTTCACATCTCGCCCCGCAAGCCTTATGTCGGGTGACCAGAAGTGGCAGGTCCATTCTTGCGTGCGCACGATAAAAGGATCTGAACTGGTCACTGTTGCTTTCAAGTCGCTTTTTTCCAATTCAGCCAAACGGTGGCTGTTGAACTGCCACTCGTTATTGTCGATAGATACTCGCACGTTTTGATAGGCAAACTCCGCCAATATCGTCTGTACTGCCACCTTGATTTCTCGCCTTTCTTTCTCAAATGCGGAAACGGAAAAAGCTTTCCTTCACTGGGCCAATGTTCAAGAACCCTGTCGGTATTTTAACTGCATTGCAAAATTCCTTGGCGCTTAACAGGCCATAGTCAGCATGAGACCAACTATGATTGCCGCCGTGATCCCCACCTTTCACAAAAGCGTTCAAGGCTGGAACACCCTACTTATACATTCGTTTTCAAGCAGCAAACCCAGTCGCAATAATGGTCTCACCCCTGAGGTCCTGATTGATGTACCGAACGAATGATAAACCTTCGAACGGCGCTGTTCGACGCGGCAAAACAAAGGGCAAATCATCAAGTGTGGTCAATATTTCATCGGCCCAGACAAGCGTTAGCAGCAATAAAATGACAGCGACGACCAGACTACTCAAAACACATTATTTCGAATGAGATTTCCCAATATTTTTAAAAACTGGCTTATACTTGGCCAGTTGGTAATGTAACCTATTCAGAATGTGGACTTTTTCACCGAAGCACAAAGGCCTGTCAATGCAGGGCGGCTTGTTCAAGCGCCCGGTAGCGCAGGCCAAGTGTCAGCCCCCGCGCCACAAACGAAACCAGCAAAGCCATCCAAAGGCCATGGTTGTCCAAAGATGGCAACAGACACAAAACCGCCAAAGCATAGATGACAAAACTGACAAACATCATGTTGCGCATGTCGCGGCTGCGGGTTGCTCCGACGAAAATTCCATCCAGAATGAACGGTCCGACAGCCAAAAGTGGGGCGATCACCATGTAGGGCAGATAGTCACGAGCCACCAGGCGGACCTCGGGCGCGGTGGTCATGATGTCGATAACCGCGCCTCCAAACAGTGAAAATCCAAGCGCGAGAGCCAGCGCGCTGATACCTCCCCAAACGCCTGCCAACAGCGCCGCGCGCCGCACTTGGTGACGTAATCGAGCCCCAAACGCCTGTCCAACAAGCGCTTCTGCGGCAAAGGCAAACCCGTCCAGGCCGTGGGCGGCAATCTGTAAAAACTGCAACAGCACCTGATTGGCCGCCAACGTCACATCGCCAAAATCGGCGCCAAGAAATAAAAACGACACCGTAATTATTTCCAAAAGCAGAGACCGAATCAAAATATCACGGTTAACAGACCACATCAGGTTCAGACGCGCACGATCAAACACCTGTGACCAGTCGCGCCACAGTGGCGTGATAAAAGTGTGGCGGCACAGCCAAATCGCCAGAGCAAGTCCACTCCATTCAGCTACAAACGTTGCAATCGCCACACCTTCGACGCCCCAACCCAAACCCAGTACAAACCACAGGTCCAGTGCCACATTTAAGCCGTTCATCCACAATTGGATCACCAGCACCGCGCGGGTGCGTTCCTGCGCCACCAACCAGCCTGTGATACCAAACATCGCAATCGCCGCCGGGGCACTTAAAATCCGAATGGTCATATATTGACTGGCCAGATCTTCGACCTCAGGCGAGGCCGGCGACAACTGGAATGCAAGCCAAAAAAGCGGCTGTTGCAAGATCACAAACACCACGCCACCACCGCAACCCAGTAATAGAACCCGTGTCAAAAGTGCGGCCACTTCGCCATGCTGACCCGCCCCCAAGGCCTGACTGGCTATTCCGACGGTCCCCATCCGCAAGAAGCCAAACAACCAATAAAACGCGCCGAGAATAATCGCCCCAATTCCGACAGCGCCAATCGGTGCCGCTGCTCCCATTTGACCCACCACTGCGGTGTCAACCGCGCCCAGAATAGGCAGGGTCACATTGGCCAGAACAACTGGCAGCGCAATGTTTAAAACCCGCCTGTGGGTGACCGCTGCGCGATCATCCCCCATGCGCTCAGGCCTTATCAGGCATTAAAAAATGCCCGGTTGCCTGGGTGAACAGCCGCGTGCGCTTGTCCTGCCACGCCTCGACATTCACCGACGCATAGCGACGCCCCGAGCGCGCCACTCGCGCCCTTGCATAGGCATCGCGTGGCAAACCAGACCGCAGATAATCAACCGTAAAATCGATGGTTTTGGGCAAACGTGGCAGTTTCCCCGCTTCGAGCGTTGCCAAATCGAGAACGCCAGATTCCATATCTGCCCAGATTAGCGACCAACTCAGCTCAATAATCGCTGTGATCTCAAGAAAGGCCGCAATCGCCCCTCCGTGCAACGCCGGCAGTATCGGATTGCCGATCAACTTGTCGTCAAACCGTAAAAGGGCCGTTAATTCATCGCCTCGCCGGTCAAATTCAACCCCAAGAAACTGAATATAAGGCACGCCTTGCACCAGCGCATTGAGTGCTGCATCACGGCGCTTTTTGACCTGCTGGACCGGTTCAGGATGGCGTCGCTTGAAAGAGGGCTCGGCGCTCATGAAACACGCCCCTCGACGGTAAAAGCACCCGTCGCCGTCGCAACAGGACGGGTTTTATCATCATCAAAAGCGTTAGCCCGCACAAAGGCCACCGAGCGCGTAACCCTGTAACACACAGCGCGGGTGGACAGCGCCTGCCCCGGCGTCGCAGGCCGCATATAGTCAATGCGCAAATCTATCGTCGCCGTGCCGCTTGCACAAGCCGGATGACTGATCACCGCAGCACCACAGCAGGTATCCATCAGCGTTGACACGGCGCCCCCATGGATCACCCCAGTTTCGGGATCACCAACAAAACGTGTGTCATAGGGCATGGTCATCTCGGCCTCTCCGTCGCCAAGATCGATAAACGCCATACCCAGCGCAACCGCATGCGGAATAGCTTCCATGAACTGTCGGGCAATTTTGGTCTTGTCGGTCGCCATCTTGAAACCCCATTATTAGTCTATCTATAAGGCTCTCTTGCACAAATTTGCAAACCTCTATGTTGCCCTTGCCAAGCCTTCGCCTTAGTTTGGGCGGAAGGGAGAGAAGTCATGTCTGATCCGCGTCTAACGTTCAAAGAAATGTGCGCAAAATATGACGTCACACCGCGTACGCTGCGTTATTATGAATATATTGAGCTGTTGCAACCCGATCGCGAGGGCAGAGCGCGATTCTATGGCCCACGCGAATGCGCCCGCATGACGCTGATTCTCCGTGGACGCAGGTTCGGTTTTCAATTGGAGGAACTCCGGCAGTGGCTGTTGATGTATGAAAAAGAAGGTACCGTCGCGCAGATGAAAGCTTGGATTGAGATGGCTGACCGACAGTTGGTTGACCTCGCCATGCAAAAAGAACAGTTGCAACACGCCATGGATGAATTGCAATCACTCCGCAACGAAACCATTCAGGATTTAGAACGCAAAGCCTAATCAACCGGAATGGATAAAACGTCAGAGAGCGCCCATGCGGTCAGCCACAACTTTACGTTTACGTCAACGACAGAACTATGATAGGAGGTATCAAAGGTTCGGTTTTTCAATGCCGAAATCAATTCACCACGGAGCCAAATCAAAGAGACCACAATGGCTAACGAAATGATGACGATCCAGCAAATGAGTGCAGATTTCGAGGTAACGCCTCGGACACTGCGGTATTACGAATCGATCAAATTGTTATGCCCACTGCGCTCCGGACAGCATCGTCTGTTTAACAAGCGCGACCGCGTCCGACTCAAATTGATACTGCGCGGGAAACGATTTGGTTTCAGCTTGGAGGAAATCCGCCAGTTGCTCGACCTGTACGAAATAGGCGATCAGCAACATACACAGTTTCAGCGAACCTATGAACTTGCCCAATCACGTCTTCAAATTATGGAAAAACAGCGTGCCGAATTGGACGAGACCATCCATGAATTAAAACATCTGCTTAAAGAGGCCCGCGCTCACGGTACCAAAAATGGTTGGGTTGAAAGCGGCGATTTAAATTAAGCGAACATAAATATTTTTATATTGGAGGATATATGCCAGAATATGCAGCACCCGCAAAAGAAATTGAGTTTATTTTATTTGAAGTGATGAACATCGCCGCCTCGTCAATTCCCGGTTACAGTGAGATTGACCCGGCATTGGTGGCTGCCTTGGTGCATGAAGTCGGAAAAATATCCACCGATATTTTACTACCCCTAAATGCGCACGGCGATACAGAAGGCTGCCGACTTGACGCCGGGATCGTACACACGCCCAGCGGCTTTGGCACCGCATTCAAAGCAATACGAGACGGTGGCTGGAGCGGTATTGATCTGCCCGAGATCTATGGCGGTCAGGGCATGCCCTATTTGATGGGAACGATCACCAATGAAATATTTTCATCAGGCAATCAATCTTTGGCCATGTTTCAGGGCCTTACTCACGGGGCCGCCTCAGCGATTCTAGCGCATGGCACCGAGGCGCAGAAAGCCACCTACCTTCCACCCATGGTCGCCTGTGACTGGACTGGCACAATGAACCTGACGGAACCACAATGCGGCACTGATCTTGGATTGATGCGCACCAAAGCAGTCCCGCAACCCGATGGCAGCTATCATATCACTGGGCAGAAAATCTTTATATCGGCCGGCGACCATGATTTGGCTGAAAATATTATCCATCTGGTCTTAGCTAGAATTCCTGGGGGACCAGACGGAATCAAAGGGGTGTCGCTGTTTATTGTACCCAAAGTGATGGTAAATAGCGACGGCTCTCTGGGTGAGCGCAACGCCGTCACTGCGGGCAAGATCGAAACCAAAATGGGCCTGCACGGCAATCCCACGTGCGTAATGAACTATGACGGCGCCACCGGCTATCTTTTGGGTGAACCCCACAAAGGCATGCGCGCAATGTTCACCATGATGAATGAGGCGCGCTTGGGCGTCGGAGCACAAGCCATCGCGCAGGCCGAGATCGCCTATCAAAACGCAGTTTACTATGCCAAAGACCGGCTGCAGGGCCGTGCCGCATATGGCGCGCAGAACCCCAAAGGCCCTGCCGACCCGATAATCGTGCATCCCGATATAAGGCGCGCGTTACTGGATCAAAAAAGCTATCTGGAAGGTGGGCGGGCGCTCTTGCTTTGGGGTGCTGAGCTAATTGATCGCGCACAGCGCTCACAAGACGAAGCCGCTTTGGGTTTAATCTCACTGCTCACCCCGGTGATCAAAGGTTTTCTCACCGACGAGGGCTACAAGATGACTGTTAAGGCACAACAGGTTTTTGGCGGCTACGGCTATATAGAAGGGGCGGGCATGTCACAATTCACCCGCGATGCCCGCATTACGATGATCTATGAGGGTGCCAACGGGGTGCAGGCGCTTGATCTGGTGGGGCGAAAACTTGGCCAAGAGGGCGGGCGCCATATCCGCGCCTTTATCAATATCGCAACCAGTTTCATCGACAGCCATAAAGGCGAGGACCCGCAATTTGAAAAGACGTTCACAGCCCCGCTCGCCGCGGCTCTGAAAGACCTGCAATCGGCCAGTTTATTTTTCATGCAACATGCCCCGAAAGACCCCGATACCGTTTTGGCAGGGTCTTATGACTTCATGCACCTGTTTGGACATACCTGTATGGGCCTGATGTGGGCCCGCATGGGGTTGGCGGCGCATAAAGCCTTAAAAAACGACCCCTCTGACGCAGCGTTTTACAAGACGAAACTGACGACAGGGCGCTATTACATGTCCCGGCGTCTACCCGCCACCGCCCTACACCTGCGACGGATCGAAAGCGGTGGTGCGATGGTAATGGCGCTGAACGAAACTGATTTCTAACACAGGGATCAAAGATTGAACGAAGTGCGTCACAAAACTTTGTCCCAGCGGTGGTGTTTTGACACAAACTCGACCAAGCGGTACAAACCCTGCTGATACCGCGCGACAGACAAACCGTAACGGCGCAAGGGCGTCAACAGGTGCGGTAAAGACCAAATTTAAGGAGATATTTCATGCAGTCTGCGTGGATGAGCGACGAACATAAAATGCTGGCCGATATGACGGAAAAATTCATTCATGACGAATGGGTGCCACATTTTGACCGTTGGCGCGATCAAGGTGAAATGGACCCTTCCACATGGCAGCAAGCCGGTGAGCTGGGTCTGCTTTGCCCCTCAATTCCAGAAGAATACGGCGGCCCCGGAGGAGATTTCGGCCACGAGGCGGTCATTCTCATGGAGGGGGCTCGCTCAAATCTTGCAAGCTGGGGCCACGGCATCCATTCGGGAATCGTCGCGCATTACATTTTCTCTTACGGGACCGAAGAACAAAAACAACGCTGGTTGCCAAAAATGATCTCTGGTGAGATTGTCGGTGCACTGGCCATGACCGAACCCTCGGGCGGGTCAGACGTACAAGCGCTTAAGACCAAAGCGGTTAAAGATGGCAATGTCTATCGCCTCAGCGGGCAAAAAACCTTTATCACCAACGGCCAACACGCCAATTTAATCATTGTTGCTGCCAAAACAAACCCCGAAGAAAAGGCCAAGGGCATGTCGCTGATTGTGCTTGAAACTGACGGTGCAGAAGGATTTCAACGCGGCCGCAATCTCGACAAGATTGGCCTGAAGGCCGGCGACACTTCAGAATTATTTTTCGACAATATTGCCATTCCGCCCGAAAACTTGTTGGGCGGCGAGGAAGGCCAAGGCTTTTATCAGATGATGAAACAACTGCCGCAGGAGCGGTTGATCATCGGCTGTGGCGCGGTCGGGGCGATGGAGGGCGCAGTCTCGCGCACCATCCAGTACTGCAAAGAGCGCGAGGCCTTTGGTGGCCCTTTAACCCAGTTTCAGAACACCCGGTTCAAACTGGCAGAGGTGAAGACAAAAACCACCGTGTCTCGGGCCTTTCTTGACGAATGTATCACCGAGCATCTCAACGGAAACCTGACCGTCGAAAAGGCGGCTATGGCAAAATACTGGCTGACCGATACGCAAGGTGAAGTCATTGATGAATGTTTGCAGTTGCATGGCGGCTATGGTTACATGCAGGAATATGACATTGCCGAAATGTGGACGGACGCGCGCGTGCAACGGATTTACGGCGGCACAAATGAAATTATGAAAGAATTGATTGCGCGCTCTTTATAAGTGAAAAAGCGGGATTTTGGCGCAACGCCTGCTGCTCCGCCGAAATATTCAAAAAGCCGCCCTCAGAGCGTCTGAACGTTAATTACCGGCCGCCATTGGCCCTAAATATCCAAATAGGAGTGACCATGACCCTTAAATTGCATTGCTTTGGTGAAAGCGGTCACAGCTATAAAGCCGCGCTTGCTTTGGAAATGAGCGGTCTTGACTGGACGCCAGTGTTCATCGATTTCTTTTCCGGCGCCACCCGCAGCGCAGACTATCACACGACGCTCAACCCGATGGGCGAGGCACCAGTGCTGATTGACGGAGAGATCAGACTGACACAATCTGGCTTAATTCAAAACTATATCAGCGAAAAGACCGGTAAATTTGGCGGTGTCAATGCCGCCGAACGCCGCGAAATCCTGCGCTGGGTGCTTTGGGACAATCATAAACTCTCATCCAATGCCGGCGCGTTGCGCTTTATGATGAATTTCCTGCCCGAAGCAAAGCGGTCAGCCGATGTAATCGGCTATTTGGGCGGTCGGTTGAAAGCGTCCTACAAGGTGCTGGACACTCATCTTGAGGGCCGCAACTGGATCGTATCCGATACCCTAAGCAACGCCGATCTGACCTGCTGTGGCTATCTTTATTACCCCGAACCTTTTGGATTTACCCGCCAAGACTGGCCTAATATTGACCGCTGGCTCGATAATATTGCCGCCAAACCCGGCTGGAAAGCCCCCTATGATCTGATGCCCGGTAGCCCTGCTGACCGCGCGTAAACGGAGATTATCATGACCGACGCCTATATCTATGACGCCCTGCGCACCCCTCGCGGCAAAGGCCGCAAAGACGGTGCTCTGCACGAATTGTCTGCGCTGCGGCTGTCTGCGCAAACGCTGAACGCATTAAAAGAACGTAACAATCTTTCCGGTCACGCAGTAGAGGATGTGGTTTGGGGCAATGTTACCCAAGTGGGCGAACAGGGCGGTTGTCTGGCACGCTCGGCGGTGCTGGCCTCGGATCTGGATCAATCGATCCCCGGCTTGGCGATAAACCGGTTTTGTGCCTCAGGGCTTGAGGCGGTCAATCTGGCGGCCAATCAGGTGCGCGGTGGCGCCGGCAACGGCTATATTGCCGGCGGCGTTGAAATGATGGGCCGCGTTCCAATGAGCAGCGACGGCGCTGCAATTGCCGTTGACCCAAGCCTCGCAATGGAGACGTATTTTGTTCCTCAGGGCATCAGCGCAGACCTGATCGCCACGCAATACGGATTTAGCCGCGATGACGCCGATGCGTTTGCGGTTGAATCCCAACGCCGCGCCAAATCCGCCTGGGAAGATCAGAGGTTCGACAAATCGGTCATGACCGTGCAGGATCAAAACGGTTTGACGATCCTTGATCGGGACGAATACATGCGCCCCGAGACCAATATGCAAAGCCTCGGGGCGTTAAAGCCATCGTTCAAAGATATGGGCGAGACGATGCCCGGTTTTGATAAAGTCGCTCTCATGCGGTATCCACATCTGCAACGGATTGACCATATTCACCACGCAGGCAATTCATCCGGAATCGTCGATGGCGCAGCCGCATTGCTGATTGGCAATAAGGCCTTTGGGCAAGAACACGGGCTGACCCCACGCGCGCGCATTCGCGCCACGGCAAAAATTGGAACTGACCCCACTATTATGCTGACCGGACCGGTGCCGGTGACCGAAAAAATCCTGAAAGATGCGGGCATGAACATCGGAGACATTGATCTGTTCGAGGTCAATGAAGCCTTCGCTTCGGTGGTGTTGCGCTTTATGCAGGCCTTTGATGTCGACCACGACAAGGTCAACGTCAACGGCGGATCCATCGCTATGGGCCATCCGCTCGGCGCCACGGGGGCGATCATCCTTGGCACGCTGCTTGATGAGTTGGAACGCAGTGGCAAAAGCACCGGACTGGCGACACTGTGTATCGCATCCGGCATGGGTGCCGCGACAATCATCGAGCGGGTTTAATGCCAAAAACCGTCATACCTGAGCTGCAAACCGAGGTGCCCAAACCGCATCCGGTTTTGGAATGCCTGCTTGGTGCTTACGATTATAGTATCATCGGCGAGACTGGTGGCCTGACGCAGTTTGGCGTCCATATCGAAGTCCTGCGCCCGGGGTCAAAATCATCGCTGCGCCACTGGCACGAAACCGAAGATGAAATGATTTATATGCTCTCAGGCGAGGTGGTTCTAATCGAAGAAACTGAAACCCGCTTGTGCAAGGGCGATGCCGCCTGTTGGCCTGCAGGTGCGGCCACCGCCCATTGTCTTGAAAACCGCAGCGATGCCGATGCCAGCTATCTGACCATCGGCACCCGCAATCGAGTAGATACAATTCATTTTCCAGACCACAACCTGATCACCCACAAGGATGGAGCAGCGCGCCGCTACAGCCAAAGCGATGGCAGCCCCTACCCCGAGAGGACCTCAAAATGACAGATTTTACGCTCACCAAAGAGACCAATGGCATTGCAACAATCATTTGGGATTGCGAAGGCAAGGCGATGAACATCATGACCATAGACGCTTTGCAGGCCTTGAACGGTTTGATCGACACCGCCTTGGCCGATGACGCCATCAAGGGTATCATCATCACCAGCGCAAAACCCGACTTTGCCGCCGGTATGGACCTAAACGTATTGGGCGCGATGACATCGTACGCCGGCCATACGCCGGCAAACGCATTATTTTCAGCCATCTCGGGTATCCACGCGATGCTGCGCAAGATTGAACGCGCCGGTATGGATCCTAAAACAAACAAGGGCGGCAAACCGGTTGCCAGCGTCTTACCCGGCACGGCGCTTGGCATTGGCTATGAGCTGCCTTTGGCAACCCACAGAATCTTTGCCGCCACCAACCCAAAGGCCAAAATTGGCCTGCCTGAAATCTTGATTGGCATTTTTCCCGGGGCCAGCGGCACAACACGTTTGTCGCGAAAAATGGGTGCCATGGCCGCAGCCCCCTATCTTTTGGAGGGCAAGACATTATCACCCCAAAAGGCCA
>ERZ802819.1288-NODE-1288-length-15653-cov-35.7588_pt1 | contig 15653 bp, 18 predicted proteins | sample MGYA00345647_ERZ802819 | MGnify/ENA primary metagenome ERZ802819 (study PRJEB30503, sample SAMEA104212355) | marine metagenome | biome: Westerlies Biome; feature: [SRF] surface water layer (ENVO:00010504) within the epipelagic zone...; material: water... | reverse complement strand
GAAACCACCTTTGAGTGATGCATAAGTCGCATGGAAATGCGTCATGAAAATATTCTAAATAAAAAGCTGATAAAAGCATTGAAGAAGATATTAAAAAAGATATTTTAAAAATATTATTCATTAACATTTACAAAATATAAATCGAAAAAATTATAATTGCTATTCCTAAAATACTAGATGAAATTAGAATGTGTTTTTGTAAAAATAATAATGCTGGTTTACCAAAAAATTTAACTAAATAAGCAACTATAAAAAAACGAATACCTCTTCCTAAAATAGACATTAAAACAAAAGCAATTATGTTTACTTCAGCTATTCCACTTGTAATGGTTATAATTTTATATGGCAGTGGTGTAAAAGCTCCCAAGAAAATAATCAACATTCCATTTTCTTTATAAGCAAACTTGACAGCATTAAACTTTTCTTCAGTAAACCATGGAAAATATAGAAATAAATTTTCAATAGATGGCCCAATTAAATATCCTAAAAACCATCCAATGACTCCACCTATCACAGACCCAATTGTGCAAATAAATGCAAATCTAAAAGCTTTTTTTGGAACAGCTAAAGTTAATCCTGCCAAAAATGGATCAACTGGAAGGGGAAAAATGATTGACTCAATCATAGAAATAAAGCCTAAAACTTTGTCAGCTAATGGTTTAACTGCATTCGTTTTAGCTTTTTCAATTAAGCTATTTATTATATTTTTATAATTGCCAAAATTCATAATTAATATGTCTTATTTATATCTTTTAATTTTCCTACATTGATATATATAATGTTTATTCAAGTATACTTATAATTAAAATATTGGGGATATGGTGAAATAGGTAAACACGCTGGTCTCAAAAACCAGTGCCGCAAGGCTTCCCGGTTCGATTCCGGGTATCCCTACCAAAATTAAATTATAATTAATTAATATGTGAAATTATTTATGTTTAAATTTTTAAAAATTTATAATATAAATAATTAGTTTAGAATCATTTTAATTTAGATTTATTGGGAGGGATCTATATGATACCTAGCGCATTTACTTTTTATAAACCAGATAATATAGAAAAAGCTGTATCTCTTATGTCAGACTTTGGCGATGAGGCAAGGGTAATTGCTGGAGGTCATAGTTTGATACCAGTAATGAAACAAAGACTTACAGATATTAAACATTTAATAGATTTGTCTGGGATTAATGAAATTAAAGGTATTGAAATTACAGGTAACCAAATATCAATTGGTGCAATGACCACTCAAGTTGAATTAATTAACAATGAAGAATTATTTAAAAAGGCACCTGTTATTAGAGAGGCCTCTCTACAAATAGCAGATCCTCAAGTCAGGAACTTAGGTACTATCGGGGGTAACGTAGCTAATGGTGATCCTGCTAATGATATGCCAGGATTGATGCAACTATTAGATGCCACTTATAAATTAAGTGGGATAAATGGTGTTCGTGAGGTAAAGGCTAGAGACTTCTATGAAGGTGCATATTTTACTGCAAGAGAAGACGATGAAATTCTTATTTCAATTTCATTTGAAGCTCCATCTGGGGGGTATGCTTATGAAAAACAAAAAAGAAAAATTGGAGATTATGCAACTGCAGCTGCTGGCGTTATTATAAAAGTTGAAAATAATAAATGTTCAAGTGCTTCTATTGCACTTACAAATTTGTCAGATACACCGGTATATTGTGATAAAGCAGTTGATATTCTCGTTGGAAAAGAAATTGACAACAACTTGTTAGACCAAGTCACTAAAGCTTGTGTTGATCTGTCTGATCCAGTTGCAGACCAAAGAGGTCCAGTTGAATTCAAAAAATATGTCGCTGGTATTGTAATTAAAAAAGCTCTTAACAGAGCTATCGAAAGAAGTTAAATCTAGGAGGATTAAAATGGAAAAAATAAATGTTTCCATGAAAGTTAATGGAAAAGAAGAAAGTTTAAAAGTTGAGCCGAGAACCCTATTAGTTCACGCATTAAGAGAGCATTTAGAATATACTGGAGCTCACATCGGCTGTTCATCATCTCACTGCGGTGCTTGCACAATAGATATGAATGGTAAATCGGTAAAGTCTTGTACAGTCTTCGCGCCTCAAGCTGAAGGTGCTGAAATTTTAACTGTAGAAGGTATAGGTTCACCTGACAAACTTCACGCACTTCAAGAAATGTTTAAGGAGCATCATGGTCTGCAATGTGGATATTGTACTCCTGGAATGATAATGAGGTCATATAGGTTTTTACAAGAGAACCCTAATCCAACTGAAGAAGAAGTTAGATTTGGTATTTCTGGAAATTTGTGTAGATGCACAGGCTATCAAAATATTGTAAAATCAATAATGGCCGCTGCTAGTAAAATTAGAGATGAAGCAAACGTTGAAAAAAAGGAAATTGCATAATGGATGACGTAAAAATACCATCAAGTGAAGAAAGAAAAAGTGCTTTAAGTGGTCTTGGAACTTCAAGGAAGCGAGTTGAAGATGCTCGTTTTACTCAAGGTAAGGGCAATTATGTAGATGATATTAAACTTAAGGGTATGTTATTCGGCGATTTTGTTAGGTCCCCAGTTGCTCATGCTAGAGTTAAAAATATTGATACAAGTGCTGCTTTAGCATTGCCTGGTGTGCATGCTGTTTTAACTGCAGCTGACTTAGAGCCTTTGGGATTACACTGGATGCCAACATTAGCTGGTGATAAGCAAATGGTTCTTGCAGACGGTAAAGTTCTTTTCCAAGGTCAAGAAGTGGCTTTTGTTGTTGGAGATGATAGGTATGCTGTAGCTGACGGTGTGTCTCTGGTTGAAGTTGAATATGATGAATTACCTGTTGTAACTGACCCTTTTAAGGCTGAACTGAAAGATGCACCTATTTTAAGAGAAGATATAGCTGATCAAAAAGAGGGTGCTCACGGTGCACGAAGACATCCTAATCACATATTTACTTGGGAAGCAGGTGAAAAAGAAGAAACTAATAAAGTTCTAGATGAAGCAGAAGTTGTTGCTGATGAAATGGTTTATTATCATAGAACACATCCTTGTCCTCTTGAAACTTGTGGCTGCGTAGCCTCCATGGACAAAGTTAACGGGAAACTTACTGTCTGGGGTACTTTTCAAGCTCCGCACGCTGTAAGAACTGTTGCATCTCTCATTTCAAGTATTCCTGAACATAACATTAGAATTATTTCTCCTGACATTGGTGGAGGATTTGGAAATAAAGTTGGCGTCTACCCTGGTTATATTTGTTCAATTGTAGCTTCTATTGTAACTGGAGTACCAATTAAGTGGGTAGAAGATAGAATGGACAACTTAATGGCTACAGCTTTTGCCAGAGATTATTGGATGCATGGCAAGATATCAGCTACTAAGGATGGAAAAATTACCGGGTTATGGTGTCACACAACAGCTGATCATGGAGCATTTGATGCATGTGCCGATCCGACTAAGTTTCCTGCTGGATTTATGAATATTTGTACTGGTTCGTACGATATTCCTGTTGCTTATTTAGCTGTTGATGGTGTTTACACTAATAAGGCTCCTGGTGGCGTTGCCTACAGATGCTCATTTAGAGTAACTGAAGCTTCATATTTTATAGAAAGAATGATAGAAGTTCTTGCCTCAAAGTTAGGAATGGACTCCGCTGAGCTTCGATCTAAAAACTTTATTAAAAAAGAGCAATTCCCTTATACTTCTGCTCTTGGTTGGGAATATGATTCAGGTGATTATCATCAAGCTTGGGAAAAAGCTATGACATCAGTGAATTATAAACAATTAAGAGAAGATCAGAAAAAACAACTTCAATTATTTAAAGAAGGCAAATCACGTAAATTGATGGGTATTGGTCTTAGTCACTTTACAGAAATAGTTGGTGCTGGCCCCGTTAAAAATTGTGATATTCTTGGACTAGGAATGTTTGATGCTTGTGAAATTAGAATTCATCCAACAGGCTCAGCAATAGCAAGACTAGGTACAATTTCTCAAGGTCAAGGTCATGCAACCACATTTGCTCAAATATTAGCGTCTGAAATTGGTATTCCGGCATCTGATATTACTCTTGAAGAAGGTGATACAGATACAGCTCCTTACGGCTTAGGAACTTATGGATCACGTTCTACTCCTGTTGCTGGAGCAGCTACTGCAATGGCTGGCAGAAAAATAAGAGCTAAGGCGCAAATGATTGCTGCATATTTACTCGAAGTTCACGATGATGACGTAGAATGGGATGTTGATAGATTTTCAGTAAAAGGCGCACCTGAAAAGTTTAAAACTATGAAGGAGATTGCATTTGCTTCTTACAATCAGGCGATCCCTGGTGTTGAACCCGGTTTAGAAGCTGTTAGTTATTATGATCCTCCAAATATGACTTATCCAAATGGTGCTTATGTAGTTGTTATGGAAATTGACGTAGATACAGGAGTTAGTGATATTAAAAAGGTTTATGCTCTTGACGATTGTGGCACCAGAATCAACCCCATGATTATTGAAGGTCAAGTTCATGGTGGTTTAACAGAAGCCCTAGCTATATCCATGGGACAGGAAATTGCTTACGATGAGCAAGGAAATGTCATGACAGGGACTTTAATGGACTTTTTTATTCCGACTGCTTGGGAAACACCAACTTATGAAACTGATTATACAGAAACGCCAAGCCCGCATCATCCTATTGGTGCAAAGGGTGTAGGAGAAAGTCCTAATGTTGGAGGTGTGTCTGCTTTTTCAAATGCTGTACATGATGCTTTTAAACCGTTTGGATTAACTCAAGCACATATGCCACATGATCATTGGAGAGTTTGGAAAATTGCTAAAGATCTAGGCCTTCACAATTAGTCTAGCTGATAAATAAATATGCAATGGCAAGATATTAAGAAGTGTCTATATAACCTAGATTATATAGCATCAGATGAGCTAGCTATGAGTATTCATATAGCTAAAAATCTAGGTAGACCCTTATTATTAGAAGGTGAGGCAGGTATTGGAAAAACTGCCTTAGCCATTGCATTATCTGAATTATATGAGACAAATCTTATAAGATTGCAATGTTACGAAGGACTTGATTCAGCATCAACAATTTATGAATGGAATTATCAAAAACAATTACTTGCAATTCGATCTAACGAAAATAAAAGTAACGATAAAATAAATATTGATAACTTTATATTTTCTAGAGATTTTCTTTTGGAAAGACCCCTGTTGAAGGCAATTACCCAAAAGAAAGCACCTGTTTTACTCATTGATGAAATCGACAGAGCTGATGAAGAGTTTGAAGCTTATCTCTTAGAAATTTTATCAGAATACCAGGTTTCCATTCCTGAATTTGGGACAATAAAAGCTGTTTCAAAGCCAATTGTTATAATAACGTCTAACAGTACTAGAGATTTGTCAGATGCGCTGAGAAGAAGGTGTATTTATAATTATGTGTACTATCCAAAAAAGGAATTAGAACTTCAAATATTACAAAAAAAAATGCCTAACATTGAAACTGAATTAGCAAGACAAATAGTAAGCTTTGTTCAAAACTTAAGAATCGAAGATTTAGAAAAAAAACCTGGTATAGCAGAAACTCTAGATTGGGCAGCTGCTATATCAGGATTAGGATTAAAAGATTTATCTGAAAATCACAAAATTTTACACTCAACCTTAGTCTGCTTATTAAAGACAGAAAGTGATAAGGCTACGGTTTCTTTGGAAACAAGTCAGAAATTAGCTAAAGTTTAATATGCTTAAACCTACAAAATTTTTGATACGATCATCAAAAACTTCTAGGTTGTTAGATTTCAATCATCATATGTTTGCTCATGGTTTTAACACCTCTTTTGACCAAGCAACTCAGTCGCTTGAAGGGTTACAACATATTGATTTATCAAAGATACAAGAATGGAAGAATGCACTAAAATCTATATACTGTTATAATTTTGAAACTTTTGAAAAATTTGATGAACTGTTTGATTCTTTCTGGACAAACGAAGGAAGAAAAAAAACAAATGTTCAAAGACAAAATAACAATAAAAATAATAAAACTATTAACACCAGAAGTATTTTAGCTCCCCCAGAGCAAGGAACACTTGATAATGATTCAACAAATAAATCTATGACTAATAACGAAAATGATATGGAGGTCTCTAGTAACGCAGTATCTAAAATAACAGCAAGTTTTATAGAAAACAAAAAGAAAACAGATTTAAAAGAGCTAATCGATACTGACTTACAAAAAAGAATTCATTCGGCTGTTTTGAAAATTGCAAAATCAATTAAACATAAAAGATCAAGACGATTACTGGCAGATAGAAAAGGCGCTAAATTAGATTTAAGGAAAATTGTTAGTAAATCGCTAGCTTATGAAGGTTATCCTATTAAGCTATATAAAAAAAGTAAGCCTAAAAAGCCAATGAGAATAGTAAGCATATTAGATATATCTGGCTCTATGAAAGTATATAGTCAAATTTTCTTAACTTTTGTTAAAGGCTTGGTAGGCGTAGATCAATCTTCAGATGTATATTTATTCCACACTAGATTGATGAGAGTTACAGAATATCTTAAAGAAAATGACACGCTAAATGCTGTTAATAGAATTTCCTTACTTACAGAAGGTTTTTCTGGTGGTACCAAAATAGGAAAGTCGTTAAAAGAGTTCAATAATATTTATTCAAAAAATAATGTTAATGGTAGAACAGTTGTTATAATTATTTCGGATGGTTATGATACAGGAAATCCTAAAATTGTATCGCAAGAGCTTGAAAAGTTAAAAAAAAGAAATTGTAAAATAATTTGGCTAAATCCTCTTCTTGGATGGGAGAATTATGAACCAGTTGCTTCAAGCATGAAAGAAGCATCCCCTTATCTAGATTTATTTGCACCTTGCAGCACTATTGAAGATTTAGAGAATTTAGAAAAAGAGTTATGCGTAATATGACAAATAATGAAGAAAAGTTAAATTTTGAAAATGTTTTGGAAACTCTTGAAAAAAAGGGATCTTCTTTTGTAATTGCCACTGTAATTAGAACTATGGCATCAACTGCTGCTAAACCTGGCATGAAAGCAATAATATCAAATAAAGGTGAAATATTATCAGGTTGGCTTGGAGGTGGATGTGTAACCAATGCTGTGCGTAATACAGCTTTAGAAACATTAAACTTAAAAAAACCAAAATTAGTTGTCTTAAGTCCAGATGATATAAAAGAAGATTTAGACGAATTAAATAATGATCAAACTTTTCATAAAAAAAATTATTGTCCTAGTGAAGGTTCAATGGATATTTTTGTTGAGCCTTTTTATCCTAAGTCAGAATTGATAATTTACGGTGACACGCCAATTGCAAATGAATTAGTTAAGTTTGGAGAGAAATATAGCTTTAACGTAGTAAATGTTAGAAACTTTCAAGATGTAGAGAATTATAATTTAAATAAATTTTCTGAGAAATTTGTTGTTATAGCTACTCAGGGGAATTCAGACTTAGTCGCAATAACAGAATCACTAAAAATAAAAGCAACTTACATAGGTCTTGTAGCGAGCAAAAAAAAATTTCAGGCTTTAAAAAAGAAAATAACAGATGACGGTATATCACAAGAAAAATTAAAAGATATAATTTGTCCTGCAGGAATTTTTATCAATGCTATTATGCCCGAGGAAGTAGCCTTATCAATTTTTGCTGAAATAATTGAGTTAAAAAGATCTGGTAAAATAGGAAGTAAAAAATTTTAAATAATAAATTTAAGTAAATCGGAGAAAATAATGGAACTCAATGATGAAATTACAATTCCAGCAAAATTAGAATTAGTTTACAAATCTTTAAATGATCTTGAGGTGTTAAAATCATGTATCCCTGGATGTGAAGAACTTATAGAAGAGGATGATGGCAAATTATCTGCAAAGGTGGTTTTAAAAGTTGGTCCAATAAAAGCTAAGTTTAAAGGAAAGGTTAGCTTAGATTTATCAAATGGTCCTACAAGGTATTCTCTTGTTGGAGAAGGTGATGGTGGAGTTGCTGGATTTGCTAAAGGTGGAGCAGATGTGGAGTTAATCGAAGATGGTGACGAAACAATATTAAAGTATGTTGCTAAGAGCGAAGTCAAAGGGAAAATTGCCCAACTAGGAAGTCGATTAATTTTGAGCACAGCTAAAAAGTTAGCTAAAACCTTTTTTGAAAATTTCAAAGAATATATGGAAAAAGATAAAAAATAAATTATTTATTAACCTAATACAGACATACTACTCTCTTCATTAATTTGTCTGTTTCTTGAATAAAATTTTAAATTTATATCTTTATTAATATACTTGAGATTAATCTTAAGTGGTTCCTTGTCGTGATTATTTCCATTCTCACAATATTCAATTAATTCAGACATCAACACTCCTGCAACTGGAGCATTTTTAAATTGATTACCGCTAGTTCCAATTGCCATGTAAAAACCAGGTAAGTCAGATTTGTCATATATTGGTATCCAGTCATCTGTAACATCATATAGTGAAACAACCCCTTTTACATTATTAGAAATGGGTAGATCAGGATATCTTTGAGCTTGACGTAATACCTGAGTTTGCCATTGGTCTGTAAAATTTTCATCCCAGTTATCAGGGTCAACAAATATTCTTTCATCGCATTCAGGATCTTCACTTCCAATTAAAATATGATTTCCTGTTTCAGGTCTGCTATAGCATCCTATATCACCGTCAGAAACAACAAATGCATCTGCCTCATAGTCAAAATTAGCAGGAGAAGATACATGAGATACTTCTACTTTTAACGCTTTTGTTTTAATATTCATTTCTTTTTCAACTTCAGCCATTTGATTAATTTTCATTGAATGCGGGCCTGCAACATTGATAACTACTTTAGAATGAATTTTACTACCATCTGATAACTCTACTCCGGCAGCCCTCTTATCTTTTTTTATTATACTAACCACTTCTTTATTAAACAAAAACTTCCCTCCCTTTTCCTCGGAGGCAATCTGTAAATTATATGCGGATAATTTTGGATCATTTACATAACCTGCTGTTGGAAAAAAGATAGCGCCTTTAAGCAATTGATTTTCATGTGTACCAAATTGGCTATCAGATGGAGCTTTAACAGGCGCATATTTATGAACATCTACTATAGGCAAGTTAGATTTAATATCATTTGGACCCCATAGTTCAAAGGGAATATTAAGTTCTTTTGCTCTATTGATAATAGTATCTAGGTATCCATTCTCCTCTGTTCTATAAATCATGCAGCCACTCTCAACAAATTTTGCAAAATCATGGTCGGATGATAATTCTAGATAATCATTCCAATTTTTCCAATAATGGTAACCCTCATAAGCCATCGCACAGCCATCAAAAGTGGAATAATGAACTCTTATAATAGCACAAGATGCTGATGTTGATCCGTAACCTGATTCAGGATTTTTATCAATATTCAAAGTTTTCCAGCCTTTTTTTGACAACTCAAAATTTATTGCTGATCCAATAACACCTGCTCCAATAATGATTGCATCGTAAGTTTCGTTCATAAATATTCCTTTCAAAACTTTTTTTTAAAATTAAGTGTTATATAAATTTCTTAAATCTGCTGAACTTTGAATATGTTGAATAGTTTCATCAAATGAATCTACTTTTAAAACGCCATTTTCCCAAAAAGGTACATTATCAATTTTTATATTATGATTGGATATCATCCAACAAATTTCTCCAGGAGCATAATTACCACAGGTATGAAAGTGTAAATATTTTGGACTTGGGAAAATAGTGTTTGACCATCTGTCAGGATTTTCTTCAATCGAACTTGAATAATGAATACCTGGGTTCATACCTGCATGCCAAGAATGAACAATATCATGTTCTATATTAAAAGTTTTTGAAACATTTTCATAATGTTTTTCAATTTTTTTAACTACTTTTTTCTCTCCGTTTAAATTAGCTATTCTCCCATTTAGGATGTTAGCAATTACTGGACTATCAATTTTTAAGCTCATTGGTTCATAAACTTTTGACCCAGTTGAAGTTAGGTAGCCAGTTAGAACTACTTCTCCAGAAAAATTTTTTGCAAGTATTGGTGCTGGTACAACAACTGGAAATCTTAAAACACTAGTATCTTTATTTTGATCTATATTTTTTTTATTAATTGTACCTTTTAGTTTCGTACCTAGGGGACAAGAAATTTCAATATTATTAGCTTCGAAAATAATTTTATTTATTACATCTTTAAATTTTCTCATTTCTAAATAATTTGTAGATGAAAACAAGGAGCAAAGTGAGTCAATATTTCTAGCATAAGACATAATTCGCTTTGTATTAGATGACGGCGTTTCAAATCTTTCTTGGTCACCAATCCTAGCAAAAAATATGGCACAATCATAATTATCTATAATTTTTTCAAGAGTACTTTTGGAATTATTTTTAGGTTCCCCAACAATTAATAACTCAGTATTCAGGCCTAATTGATTTTTTGCATAATTATAAACGGCATCAGAAATTTCTTTGTCGTACCAACCAAACTTCGGATCTTCCGAAATAATTAACAAAGAATCATTCTTATCCAATTCAGCACAATTATTAAGAAGATTATTAATACTTTTATTTAGTAGTTTTTTGTCCATAGTAACTTAATTTCTGTAAGAAAACGCTTTACCAAATCTCCATATTAGATAATCACCACACGAGATTGGGTCTTCTTTAGAGTTAAAACTTTGACCATGGACTTCTTTGGGGTCAACCATTGTCTCAGGATTTGGATCAAAAGCTAAAACTAGAGATAACCTCTCTAGTTTAGATGAATTGACAACTCTATGAGGAGTAGACTTATATTCACCTCCAGTCCATCTAGATAATAAATCAGCAACATTTACAATAATGGTATCTTGAATTGGTGGAGCATGAAACCATTCTCCATTCACGTCCTGAACTTGTAACCCACCAACATTGTCCTGACACAAAATAGTTAGAGTGCCGAAGTCTGTATGAGGACCTACCCCATATTGATCATTACCCATTTGTTCTGGTTGACTTGGGTAATAAACCAATGAAGCTCTGCTAAGTGGCCTTGAGGAGTTTTTTAAAAAAAAGTCTTCATTTAGACTCATTGCAATAGCAAAGCCTTTCAATAAGTCTTTAGCCAAAAGATCAGCTTGATTAAAAAAATCCATACAATTTTCTTGAAGAGATGGTAAAAAAGATGGCCATAAATTTTGACCTCTTAGTGGGTGATCTTCTAAAGATTTTCCATTTTCATCTTGATATCCCCATAAAAAACTTTCTTTTAAATCTACTTTAGCATCGTCTTTCATTTGAGCACCACCATAGCCTAACCAACCACGATGTTTTTTTGAGATTTTGACAGTTTCTTTTTCTTTATTATTTTTATTAAAAAATTGTAACCCATACTCACGTGTTTTTTTGATAGTTTTACTTGAAATTCCGTGATTTGAGACATATAGAAAACCAAGATTTTTGTTAGCTTCATGTAATTTTTTTGCAACTGATACTTTATCGCTTCCATTTCTTAAAGAAGAAACATCTATTATGGGTATTTTTTTAGGATCTAATTCCTTTGCATAAGCGTAACTCATTTTATCCTCTTATTTTTTCAATTCTAACTATTTAACTGATCAAAAGCCTCTAAGGCCTTGGTACTAAAAGTTATTGAAGGTCCACCTCCCATATAGGAGCACATAGCTAAAACTTCTATTAGTTCATCTCTAGTAGTTTTCAGTCTGATCAAAGACTCAACGTGTAAACCTATACAACTTTCACACCTAGTTGAAATAGCTATTCCTAAAGCTACAAACTCTTTGGTTTTTTCATCAATTAAACCACTCTTTTTTGCCTCATTCCCCATGATAGAAAAACCTTTAAACGTATCGGGAATTTCTTTACTTAAACTCACAAAGTCTTTTTTTGTTTTATTTAAAAATGATTTCCAATCCATACTTCACCTTTATAATTTACTAATGAAAGTTTTATTAATAATCTCAATTTTTTTTATCCTATTTGATTTTCATTAGAGCCCATTTTTTTTTCAAGCATTCTTACAAAATAGCTAATTATTAGCACTAAAATTAAATATTCAAATATTAATAAAGTATAGATCTCTAAAGGACGATATTCTGTAACAACTATCTCATTTGCTCTTCTTGTTAATTCTTGCATGCCTATTACAGATGCAAATGCTGACATTTTTACAATATAAATAAACTGGTTTGCTAACGGAGGTAAAATTCTTCTTATTGCTTGAGGAAGAATAATATGCCTCATAGTTTGATAATAGTTTAACCCAATTGTTTGAGCAGCTTCTGTTTGGCCTCTATGAATTGATTGAATTCCAGCTCTAAAAATTTCAGCAGTAAAAGCACTATCAGATATAGCTAAAGTTATTACTGCTCCCCAAAAAGCATCTATGTTAATATCTAAACCAAGAGACTTGAATATTACTGGCAATCCATAAAAAACCCAAAATAACATAGGTAAAAGAGGGATTGCTCTTACAAATTCAACATACACTCTGTTAATTGATCGAATAATATAATTATTAGACATACCAGGCAATGCTATTAACAAACCGATTGTAATTGAAAGCAATGCAGCAATTATTGATAGCAAAATAGTCGAAGAAAAACCACCAGCTAAAAAAACAATATTATTCCAACCTGACTTAGTTGAGGGATCTATTACGTACCAACCCCATATGTCTGAAGATGAACATCCGGACAATAATAAAATGGCTAGTAGAAGTATATACTTTTTCATTTTTAAAATTCTATTTAAAAAATAATTGACATTAATTATTTTTTGTATCACTTTGCTAACACAGTGGTACAAATAAGGCAAATAATTTGATTTCAAAAAACGAAAATGAGCTTTTTGAAGCGATAGTTTCCATAGATAATATAAAAGAATGTAAGAATTTCTTTTACGATCTGTGTACACCATCGGAAATTAATGAGTTTTCAACACGTTGGCTTATTGTAAGATTATTATCTAAAAAAATACCATATCGACAAATAGCAACTGAAACTGGGGTAAGTACAACTACTGTAGGTCGTGTTGCAAGATATATGAAGTATGGCCATAACGGCTATAATTCAGTGTTAAAAAACTTTTATGATAAAAAAAATTAAATTTTTAGGGAGATTTTCATGAAATTAATAAAAATTTTAATAGTTTCAGTTTTTGTTTTGTTTTCAGTCAATAATTTTGCATTAGCTGAATCTGCTTTAAAACAAATATTGAGTTCTGGTAAGTTAAAAGCTGGTACAACAGGAGACTTTAATCCATTTTCAGTCAGAGATACTGCAACTAATAAATATAAAGGCTATGACATAGACATTATGAGCGAATTAGCTAAAGACATGGGTGTAGACATAGAATTTGTTCCAACAGATTGGAAAACTATAGTCAACGGCGTTGTTGCTGGCAAATATCATATAACTGGTTCAGCATCTATAAAAGCCTCTAGAATGAAGGCTGCTGGTTTTTCTGAAAGTTATTTGAGTGTGAATTTCAAACCATTCACAACAAATGATAAATCATCTAAATTCAATGGATGGGATTCTATTAATAAAAAAGGTGTTAAAGTTGCTACTACTTTAGGGACTGCTATGGAACCATTAGTTAAGGGATGGTTTCCAAATGCAGAAATTAAAAGTGTTGAGGCACCAGCTAGAGGTTATCAAGAAGTTTTAGCTGGAAGGGCAGATGTTTTTGTAACATCAAACTTAGAAGGTTCAACTTTAAAAGCTAAATATTCAAATATTAAGGAAGTATCCATAGATGCTCCGAGGTCACCTACTCCTCTTGCTATGTTATTGCCACAAAATGATCAGGTTTGGATCAATTTTGTTAATCACTGGATAAAAATAAAAATGGCCAAAGGATTTTTCAAAAAAACAGCGCAAAAATGGGGCTTATAATAACTAAACTTAAAAGAGAACTTTAGGGTTCTCTTTTAACTTAAGATTACTAAACAGGACGAGTAATGTCTTCATGGATAAAAATGATAGATGACAGTGAAGCTGACGAGGATTTAAATTTAGCACTTAATCAAGCTAAAACTCCTCATGGCACTGTTGACAACGTATTACGTGTACACTCTCTAAGACCGAGTACAATGATCGGTCACATGAAACTATATAAATCAGTTTTACATGATAAAAAAAATACTATCCCTCAATGGTTCCAAGAAACAATAAGTTCATATGTGTCAATAATTAATAAGTGTAAGTATTCTTATGATAATCATTGGAAAAATGCAGCTTTTTTAATTAATGATCAAAATAAAAGTGATAAAATTAAAGTAGTTTTAGAAAGTCACAAACCTGAAGATTATTTTAAAGGAAAAGAGTTAGCTTTATTAATTTATGCTAAAAAATTAACTCTATATCCTTCTAGATTTAATATAAATGATTTTAAAAAACTCAAAGTAGAAGGTCTTGACGATGGAGAAATTTTAGAGGCTAATCAGATTATATGTTATTTTAATTATGTTAACAGATCTATTAATGGTTTAGGTGTTACAACTGAGGGTGACATAGTGGGATATTATGAAAACGAAAAATAACAGTTTTTAAAGATTTAATATGCCAATTGACAATTTAAATTTGGATAAACAGTTACTAGTTACGTCAAAAAACTTAATTAAAAAATTAGATAATTGGAATATTAATTATAAAAGTTTTTCTCACGCTCCAGTAATGTCAGTCCAAGAAGCTAAATTAATTCAAAACAAGCTCTTTGGTTTTGACAAGGATAAAGGACATATTAAAAATCTTTATTTAAGAGATAAAAGAAAAAATAATATATTATTAGTTGCACATCAAGATGCCTCTATAGATTTAAAACTATTAGCAAAAATTATTAAAATGGAACGACTAAGCTTTGGTTCGCCGGATAGACTAATGGAAAATTTAGGAGTTTTACCGGGAGCAGTGTCACCATTTGCAATGATAAATGGGGCCAACAAAAATGTGTCTTTATTTTTAGACAATAGTTTAAAGTCATTTAGAAAAATTTATGCACATCCATTGGAAAATGATAAAACTTTAGAAATATCAATTGACCAATTAGAAATTTTTTTTGAAAAAATATCAGTCATCCCAAATTGGATTAAACTAGGCTTTACTGATAATTAAAAAAAACATATTATCAATAATTATTGACATGTCCTAATTCATAAAACAAATTTATTAAATGACATCTGTACATTTTTCAAAAAAATACATTTCTACTCTTATTATTGTCTTATTCATCTTCATAATATCAATATTTAAATCTGTTAACGCAAAAGACAGTTCTTTAATGATAATGATAACAGACAAAAATTGCTTATATTGTATTGTATGGGAAAAACAAATTGGTAAAATATATCCAAAGACTGAAATAGCGGAAAAATTTCCATTACATAGAATAGAAGTTGAAAATTTTATTAATTATACGAAATATAATTTAAAAAAAACAAATATAACACCAACATTTATTTTTATAAAAAATAACAATGAAGAAGGACGTATTGAAGGATATACAAACCCAGAAATGTTTTGGTGGCAAGTTGACGAAATTATTGATAACTAATACAATTAATTAGTTAATTAATTAATTATTATTTATAAATTTAACGTTAGCTGGAGATATTAATGAAGCGAATTAAGATGAAAATAATATCTAGAAGAAATGTTCTATATTTATTAGGTGGAGCT
>ERZ802819.1286-NODE-1286-length-15665-cov-18.2209_pt1 | contig 15665 bp, 12 predicted proteins | sample MGYA00345647_ERZ802819 | MGnify/ENA primary metagenome ERZ802819 (study PRJEB30503, sample SAMEA104212355) | marine metagenome | biome: Westerlies Biome; feature: [SRF] surface water layer (ENVO:00010504) within the epipelagic zone...; material: water... | reverse complement strand
TTGATAGTTCGGTTGGTGGTAAAACCGGCGTGAATGCCGCTTCAGGTAAAAATCTGATTGGCGCCTTTTACCAGCCAAAGGCCGTGCTTGCCGATACCAGCCTTTTGGCAAGCTTGCCAGATCGGGAATTGCGCGCTGGCTATGCTGAAATGGTCAAATATGGGCTTTTGGGTGATGCCGCATTTTTTAACTGGCTTGAAGTCAATAGCAGCGCTGTTCTGGCGCTGGAACCCGCCGCAATCATGTATGCCATATATATATCATGCAGTGCCAAAGCACGCATTGTCGAAGCCGATGAACGCGAAGCTGGAAAACGCGCATTGCTAAATCTTGGCCACACCTTTGCTCATGCTTTTGAAGCTGAAGCTGGATATAATGGAAGCCTGCTTCATGGCGAAGCGGTTGCCGCTGGCATGGGGCTGGCTTTTGATCTGTCCGTTGATTTGGGGTTTTGTTCGCCCGATGATGCGGCAAGATGCAAAGCGCATCTTCGCGCGGTTGGTCTTCCTGCCGGGCAGGCCGATCTTGCCGCTGGAAACGCCGCGCCAAGCAAGCTTATTGCCCATATGAAACATGATAAGAAAATGCGTGACGGCCGAATGTATTTCATTCTTGTCAACACCATTGGTGATGCCTTTGTAAGCGGCGATGTGCCGCCAGACGCTGTCAAAACTCTACTTAAACGAGGTGAAAATGCTGTCTAGCCTGTGGCTTTTAGCATTAATCATTGTGCTGCTGATTATCGCATCGGCCTTTTTTTCGAGTGCCGAAACCGCATTGACCGCAGCGTCGGATGCGCGGATGCGCCAATTGGCAAGCAAAGGCAATGAACGCGCCCGCACCGTCGAGGCATTGCGTGCCGATCGTGAAGGGCTGATCGGGTCGATCCTGATTGGCAATAATGCGGTCAATGTTCTTGGCTCGGCCTTGGCAACAAGCGTTGCCATTTCGCTGTTTGGCGAAGGTGGTCTTGTTTGGGCAACAATTGCCATGACCGTGCTTTTGGTCGTGTTTGCCGAAGTCATGCCGAAAACCTATGCTTTTACCTATGCTGATCAATATGCGTTGCGCATTGCCCCAACCCTTTTATGGGTGGTGCGTTTGCTTAGCCCGCTTTCACTTGGCATCCGGTTTTTGGCAAGCCAGATGATCCGGCCAAACCCAAATGGCGATCAAGACCGCGAAGAAGAATTGCGTGGCCTGATTGAATTGCAGGGCGATAATGGCAATGCCGATGATCGTGAGCGCAAAGCCATGCTGTCATCAATTCTGGATTTGAATGAATTATCAGTCGAACAGATCATGACGCATCGTGGCACGGTAAGCATGGTCAATGCTGATGATAATATCGAAGATATCTTGCGCTTTGTGCTTGGATCACCGCATACGCGCCATCCGGTTTTTTCGGGCAAGCCTGACAATATTATTGGCGTTCTCCATGTCAAAGATTTGCTTCGGGCGCTTGGCGAGGCCGAATCTCTGGGCAAAAAACCGCTTTTGCCGCAATTGGTGCAGAATATCGCCAGTGACGCCTATTTCATTCCCGAAACCACCTTGCTGTTTGACCAGTTGCAGGCGTTTCGGACACGGCGCGAACATTTTGCTGTTGTTGTTGATGAATATGGTGATTTCAGGGGCATTGTGACCTTGGAAGATATTTTGGAAGAAATTGTCGGTGATATTGATGACGAACATGATATCGGCTTGGCGGGTCTTAGCGCACAGGCGGATGGATCATGGCTTGTCGATGGCAATGTCACGATCCGCGATCTGAATCGCGCGCTTGGCTGGCATCTTCCCGATGAGGATGCATCAACGCTGGCGGGGCTTGTGCTTTTTGAAAGCCGCACAATTCCAAGCCCTGGTCAAGAATTTCGCTTCCATGACATTCGGTTTCGCATTGTCAAACGCGAAGGTAACCGCCTGACCAGCTTGCGCCTTTGGGCAAGCTGACAAACAGAAAGACCAAGATATGAGCAGTGCTAACCCACAAGCTAACCCGGCGATCCATACGCCTTATGGCAAAGATCATCCAACCGCATTAAGCACGCCAAAAGTCGAGCGCGAATTGGTTCATCAACGCCGGATCACGCTTAATGGCTATGTCCGCAATGATGGGTTATTCGATATCGAGGCCGAGCTGACCGACCATAAGACATATCCTTTCCCAAGCGATTTTCGGGGCGAGGTTACGCCTGATCTGCCAGTGCATCACATGATTTTGCGAATCACCATTACCAAAGAACGGGTGATCACCGCCGCCGAAGCCATTACCGTTACCGGCCCTTATGCGATTTGTCCAAAAGCTAATGAGGTGTTTGACGAACTTGTCGGGCTGAAAATTGCCCCTGGCTGGCGGCGTCATGTGCAAGCAGCGATTGGTGGACGACATGGCTGTACACATATCACCGAGTTGCTTGGGCCGGTTGCCACCATTGCCTATCAGACGATATATGGTCAAGATGCACGCGAGCGCCGGATCAAATCAAATTTCACCGATGCTGACAAGCAAAGCGAACGAAGCCATTTGGCCAATAGTTGTGTTGGCTATGCTGATGATCAGGATTAGGGTTTGTGCGAAAGGACCATTATCAGTCGCTTAGATGCAGCTCCAGCGCGTGAATGCTATTGGCAAGATCTTCTGCCAAAATATCATTCACCATGCGATGACGCTGCAGGCGGGATTTGCCAGCAAATGCATCAGCCTTGATCGTCACCTCAAAATGCGTGCCACCGCCTTCGCGCCATCCGGCATGGCCTGCATGTTTATGGCTGACATCCTGAACGTCAATTTGACGCGGATTTAACCCGACGTTTAATTTTTGCGCTATAGTATCTGCCTTTGCCATATGTTATCTCCATGGAGGGGGCTATGTTTGCCTGCGAGGGCATTGATTTAGAGTGGATCATAGGATGAGACGCGCCACCGTACCAGAGTTTAAGATCGACCAGAGCCAGAATGATACTCAGCCGCGGCGTTGTGCGGCCATAGGGTGCCGTGATGAGGGCCTATATCCAGCGCCCAAATCACGCGATGAGTTGCGCGATTATATCTGGTTCTGCCTAGACCATATCCGCGCCTATAACAAGTCATGGAATTATTATGATGGACTGCAAGGCGCCGCGCTTGAAGCCGAGATCCGCCGCGCCACAACATGGGAGCGGCCAAGCTGGAAATTTGCCACCGGACAGCCAAGCGAAAATATTTTTGAAGATCCGCTTGGGCTGTTTGATTTTGAAAATCGTGATGAGGCAAAATCAGGCCGCAAACTCACCCCAGAAGAACGTGCCGCATGGAAAACCTTAAACTTGGCACCGGTTGATGATTTTGATATTGTCAAAAAACAATACAAGCTTCTGGTCAAGGAGAACCACCCCGATAAAAATGGGGGTGACGCCCAAGCCGAAGAACGGTTAAAAGATATTAACCTTGCCTATTCAATGATTCGGAAAACCATAGCCAATGGTGACAAGTCTGCCACCAGCCAAACCTAACATTTGCTTAATGTGGAGTTCTAACTGTTATGTCTGATAACGCGAAATTTGCGCCGACCCCTGCCCATTCTATGTCAGCGCCCGACATCACGGTCAATGCCAGAGACGTCTTTGGTGTTGATGCCGACATGACCGTCCCTGCCTTTAGCGAGGGATCTGATTATGTACCTGTGCTTGACCCGAACTATCAGTTCGACACTGACACCACAATCGCCATTCTGGCAGGTTTTGGTCATAACCGGCGGGTGATGATTCAAGGCTATCATGGCACAGGAAAATCAACCCATATTGAACAGGTTGCCGCGCGGTTAAATTGGCCTTGTATTCGGGTCAATCTGGATAGCCATATCAGCCGCATTGACCTGATTGGTAAAGACGCCATCGTGCTTCGTGACGGCAAACAAATTACCGAATTCCGCGAAGGAATTCTGCCATGGGCGCTACAAAATTCGGTTGCACTGGTATTTGATGAATATGACGCTGGCCGTGCAGATGTGATGTTTGTGATCCAGCGCGTTCTCGAAGTCGATGGCAAGCTGACCCTTCTTGATAGCAATAAGGTGATTCACCCAAATCCGCATTTCCGGCTTTTTGCAACCGCCAACACGGTTGGTCTTGGCGATACAACCGGCCTTTATCATGGCACCCAGCAAATCAATCAGGGGCAAATGGACCGCTGGTCAATTGTGTCAACATTGAATTATCTGCCGCATGCTGATGAGGTGAATATCGTAACGGCAAAGCTGCCACAATATGCCGATAAAAAAGGCACTGAAAAGGTTGCCGCAATGGTTCGCATGGCCGATTTGACGCGCAAGGGATTTATGTCAGGTGATCTATCAACCGTCATGTCACCGCGTACGGTCATCACATGGGCTGAAAATACCAGTATTTTTGGCGATATGACTTTGGCATTCCGGTTAAGCTTTTTGAATAAATGTGACGAGATCGAGCGTCCAACCGTGGCTGAATATTATCAGCGTTGTTTTGGTATTGATCTTCCCGAAGCGCCGATCCGGCAGGCTTCTGCCAGCTAGGTGCCAAGCACCCAGAGCAGCATGCAAGCCTAAATCATAAGCCACAGGAACAATCGCAGGAAACCAGCATGTCTTCATTTGGCAAGGATGAACAATTTCTAAAATCCAACGCCGCAGCGATGCGGGCGCTTGCTGGTGGTAAAGAGCATCAAGTAACCTATGCTGGCACCGATACGCATGTTGGCAAGGATGATGTGCGGCTGCCTGCGCTTCCGCCAACAGCAACCGCAGCGCAAAAAGCCAGCCTTCGCGGTGCCACCGATGGTGCCGCGCTATGGCTTGCCCATCATAACCCGATGACCCATAAGAAACATTGTCCTGCCCCTGATGGTGCCAAGGCGATTTTTGAATCGGCGGAACGCGCCCGTGTTGAGGCCATTGGTGCGCGTCACATGAAAGGTGTTGGCGATAATCTGAATGCCGCCTTGAATCAGCGTTATGAAAACCGCCAGATTGACGCCCCGGGAAGTGCCGATGATGCCGGTATTTCGGAGGTTGTACGGCTATTGCTTCGCGAAGAATTAACCGGATCGCCGCCACCTAAAAATCTGTCAATGGTCATGGATTTATGGCGGCCATGGGTGAAAAGCCGGGCTGGCGATCTGATTAACGAACTTGGCGAATCGCTTGACGATCAATCGGCCTTTGCCGAATTATCACGCCGGCTGATTGGCGCGCTTGAATCCGATCTTGGTGAGTCATCATCCGACGAAGATCAAAATTCAGACAATGAAGATGACCAGGATGAGGGCGGCGACAGCCAGTCCGAACAGGATGGCGAACAATCTGCCGTTGGTGAAGATCAAAGCGAAGGCGATGACAGCCAATCAATGGATGATGCTGGTGACGCTGGTGCGTCTGAAGATGGCGAAATGGTGGATTCCGAAGGCACGGATGACGGCAGCAGCGATGGCGAGTCACCCAATTCAGATATGAGTGGGGATAATAGTAAAAGCGGCGCTTCGACCGAAGGCTATCGTATTTTCGATACCAAATTTGACGAAGTGATTGCCGCTGCCGATCTTTGCGACCCGCAAGAGCTTGACCGGCTTCGGGTGATGCTTGACCGGCATATGGAAAATGTCACCTCAATCGTTGGCAAGCTTGCCAATCGCCTGCAACGTAAATTGATGGCGCATCAAAACCGGTCTTGGGATTTTGATCTTGAAGAGGGCGTGCTTGACGCGGCCAAACTGCACCGCGTCGTCACCCAGCCATTAAGCCCACTTTCCTATAAGCAGGAACAAGATACAAAATTCCGCGATACGGTTGTGACGCTTTTGCTGGATAATTCGGGTTCGATGCGTGGACGACCTATTACCATTGCCGCGGTGACTGCCGATATTCTGGCGCGCACGCTTGAACGTTGCGGCGTCAAAGTCGAAATTCTTGGCTTTACCACCCGTGCATGGAAAGGCGGGCAATCGCGCGAATTATGGCAACAGGCCGGAAAGCCAGCCATGCCAGGGCGGTTGAATGATCTTCGCCATATCATCTATAAGCCGGCAGGTGTGCCATGGCGCCGCGCGCGCAAATCACTTGGGCTGATGCTGCGCGAAGGGATTTTAAAAGAAAACATCGATGGTGAAGCCCTGTTATGGGCGCATGACCGGCTTTTGGCACGGCATGAAGATCGCCGAATCATGCTTGTCATTTCTGATGGTGCACCGGTTGATGACTCAACCCTATCGGTAAACAGCGGCAGCTATCTTGAAAAGCATCTTCGTGAGGTTATTGGCTATATCGAAGGGCGGTCACCGGTTGAATTGCTTGCCATTGGTATTGGCCATGATGTGACACGCTATTACCGACGCGCCGTTACCATCACAGATGTTGACCAACTTGGCGGCGCTGTTGTCGGGCAATTGACAGACCTGTTTGACGAGGATGCAAACAAGGGTTTGCGCCGTGCTAGTTAATATCCGGCTAGCTCGTCAACGGCATAATTCCAGATCAAAGACATAAAAAAACCCGCATATTTTGCGGGGTTTTTTTGAGCGTTGGATACACGATTATGCGGTTGTCTGCGCAGCCGCGATTTCGCGCTTTAACGCGCGGGCTTCAATCGCTAGTTCAGCGTTGCGAGCCTGCAGCAAATAAGCGTCAAGACCACCATGTTTTTCAACAGTGCGCATGGCGCTTGTTGAAACGCGAAGGCTAATCGCACGACCAAGAATTTCGCTATGCATGCGGGTTGATTGCAGATTTGGCAGAAAGCGGCGGCGAGTGCGGTTGTTCGCATGGCTGACATTATTGCCAGACATCACAGTCTTACCAGAAATTTGACAGCGTTTTGCCATAACTAAGGCTCCATAATCAGCACACACAAATGCTCTGTGTTAGAAATTTAAGGCTGGGTATAGGCCAGTCTGCGGCCAAGGTCAAGCCGGAAAACCGGCTTTGCCACTGCAAGAATCAAAACAAGCGGAGGATTCAGAGCCAATGCAATCTTTCTGAAGCCAATCGATGTTAAGCCAGACCCATTTCAAGCCGCGTGATTGTTCTGACCATGCTTTTGGTTAATCCAAATAGACTAGAAAGCGATGCTTGTGATCTAAGGCTGGCGGCTTGTATTTGCGTGCTTTGCGTTTTCATTTGCAGAAATACTATGTAGTGCCCAATGGCGCATTTGAATTGCCGTCAATCTCGCTTTTACCTACTGTTCTGAAATCTTTTTGTAAAGGTCTTTAGCATATTTAATGGCTTGGGCAGGGTCAGGGATTTGCCCCTTGATCTGATGCGGCGCGGTTATGCCGTCAGCATCCATCATCGCTGTTAGTTGGTACAAGATACAGGCTGGCAGATGCGGGCCTTCAAGCGCTAAGCCGCTGTAAAGCTGCACCAGATCAGCGCCAACCAGAATTTTGGTATAGGCTTGCCAGCCATTCGCAACACCGCCAGCCCCAATCAACCCAAGCCGCCGATCACTCAAACGCGCCACATCGGCAAGAATTGCCGTGGCCGCTTCGAAAAGTGGCGCACCCGATAGCCCGCCCGACTCACCAGCATGAACCCCGTCAAGATCATCAGGGCGTGCCAGCGTGGTATTGGTTGCGATAATGCCGCTAACCCCCGCCTCAACACAAGATTCAACAATCGCCACCAGATCGTCATGATGCAGATCAGGGGCAATTTTCAAAAAGATTGGCTTTGCTGATACATCGCCATCACCGGCCGCCTCATCAAGTCCAGCACGGCCTGCCGCCAGCAAATCGGCAAGATGCGCCTTGGTTTGCAGATTGCGTAAACCGGGGGTGTTTGGTGACGAGATATTGAGCGTGATATAATCGGCATAACGCGCTAAATGCCCCACCGCGCGGCGATAATCATCAATTGGGGCTTGGCTGGTTTTATTTGCACCAACATTAACCCCTAAAATACCGGTTCGTGCAGCCGCCATCTTTCGCAGATTTCGTGCAGCCACATCCATGCCAAGGCTGTTAAAGCCGTAACGATTGATCACCGCATGGTGTTTTGGCAGGCGAAAAACGCGCGGTTTTGGATTGCCAGGCTGCGGCAGCGGCGTGATGGTGCCAACTTCAACATGACCAAAGCCAAGCTGCATCGCGCCATTAAAACAGGCTGCATTCTTGTCAAAACCAGCCGCCAGCCCAAGCGGATTGGCAAATTCCAAACCCGCAAGTGTCACGTCTAAATTGGCCTTTGTTGACAGCGCTGCTGGACGCGGCCCCAGATTATGATGAAGCGTCGCTACCGCAACACTGTGCGCAGCCTCAGCTGACAAGCAACGCGCCAAATTTGCCAGCATTCCCCACATTAACCATGATCCGCCGATTGGACAAGCTTGCCAGCAAGCGCATCATCAATCAATTGAATGCTTTTTTTGCAGCCATAAAGCGCAAAGAATGATCCCATGCGTGGCCCCTCGGACTGGCCAAGAAGCACTTCATAAAGACATTTGAACCAATCGCGCAGATTTTCATATTCAGCCGCTTTGCCAGTGGCATAAACAACCGATTGGATATCCTCGGCACCACTAACTTCACCAAGCGCCACAAGCTGTGATCTCAAAGATTCGAGATGACCAGCCTCAGCGGCATCGGCAAGCCGGTAGGTTTTATAAGGGCGAACCATATCCCGATAATAATTGACCGCATAGCTAATCATCCGGTCAAGCTCGGCATGGGTTTTTGGGTCGATATCACCAGCATAGTCACTGACATAAGCCCAGACGATTTGCGAATCTTCTGCATGACAAACAGCCGCTAGGTTCAGCAATAAAGTAAAGCTCACCGGCAAACCTGCCTGATTGGGCAAGCCGCTGTGAATATGCCATAGCGGATTTTCCAGCTGTTCGGCATCATCTTGTGACGGTAATTTGCCAAGATGCTGGTAATATTCATCAACAGTCTTTGGAATCACATCAAAATGCAGTCTTTTGGCGCGCTTTGGCTGACCATACATGAATAGCGATAATGACTCTGGACTGCCATAACGCAACCAATCTTCAACCGACAAACCATTGCCTTTTGATTTGGAAATTTTTTCGCCATTCGCATCAAGGAATAATTCATAAGAAATGCCCGCTGGCGCTGTGCCGCCAAGCGCGCGGTTAATCTTGCTCGATTGGGTTACCGAATCAATCAGATCCTTGCCACTCATTTCATAATCAACACCAAGCGCGTACCAACGCATAGCCCAATCACATTTCCATTGCAATTTACATTGTCCGCCAGTGACCGAAACCTCGCGTTCAGCCCCGCTATCAGGATCAATATAGGTAATCGTGCCAGCGCTAGTGTTGCAATGAATGACCTTGGCCTGAAGCACCTTGCCACTATCAGGGCAGATCGGGAAAAACGGGCTGTACGTTGCCTGACGTTCCGGCCCCAAAGTTGGCAGCATGATATTCATGATGGCATCATAATGTTCGAGAACCCGAAGCAATGCCGAATCAAATTTGCCGCCAAGATAGCAATCGGTTGAACTCATGAATTCATATTCAAACCCGAAAGAATCAAGAAACGCCTGCAAGCGCAAATTATTATGTTCACCAAAGGACGGCGCGGTGCCGAATGGATCTTTGACCTTGGTTAATGGCATATGAAGATAGGCCGCCAACATTTCATGATTTGGCACATTGTCCGGAATCTTGCGAAAGCCGTCCATATCATCGGAAAAACAGATCAACCGCGTTTTCCGGCCAGTCAGACTTTCAAAGGCGTGACGAACCATCGTGGTGCGAACAACCTCACCAAAAGTGCCAATATGCGGCAAGCCTGATGGGCCATAACCGGTCTCAAACACGACTTCATCCTTGGTATCACCCATTTTATCAAGGCGGCTCGCCAGCGCACGCGCCTCGGCAAATGGCCATGCCTTGGCGTTGCTTGCAATCTCATGTAGATTTGCGGTCAGATCACTCATCATCATGCTCTTTCATATTGCGGGCAGATGGCACCGCACCAAATGCGGACAAGCTAGGGCGAGCCGCGATCAAGGTCAAGTGGCAAGCAAGCCCGAAAACAGGCCGCCCCGACAATCTGAATTTTGCTTCCTGCCTGCATTTAGTTTCACAAAACAGATGCGCAAAGCTGGCATGGCCGCCTGCGGCAAGCTATAACTGCCCTAATGCACAATTCAACTTCCATATCGCTTCCCGATCTTCATGGCGTGCCGGTCTTCTACCCGCATGGCACCCAGTTGATTTTCATCAGCCAGAATGGCGAGATCACTCATCCAAATCGTACGACTATCGCCGCCGAGCTGGCCTTGGGAATTGTACTGCTCTGCCATCGCCGTTGGAGCGGCGCCCGTGCAGGTGTCGAGATTGATCATTATCTTGACGTGATGGAATTATTCGCCTTTGTCAGGCCAGCCCGTTTTGCCCTGCCAACACCCGCTGGCCTTGCCCAGCAGCTTGGCCTTGCGCGCCCGCAAAATGGCGAAGACATGGCAACCCTATTGCCGCAAATTGCCTTTACGCTTCTTGACGAATTGGCAAATTCGCCCGATGCAACCCGCCAAGAAGCCGGGCAGATCGCCACGATGATGACGTCTGGCGGCTGGAATTGGGGGCCGTATATTCTGATGCATCTTGGCCTGCCACAGCCTGCCGCCGGCCCACCTGATAGCCGGCTTGCGGTAATCTGGAACCGTCTTGCCGATTACACTGATTACACCCCACAAACCGAAGCTGGCACTCAGCCAATTTTGCCCGATGAGGCGCGCCAGCGGCTTGCTGAAATGCTTGGTGGCAATGCCGAATTGCGCCTGCCGCAAGCCGATTATGCCGCCGCGGTTACCGCCAGCTTTGACCGGCCAGATGCGGGGCCAAGTCCGGCAATGGTGCTTGCCGAGGCGGGTACCGGCACCGGCAAAACCCTTGGCTATTTGGCACCAGCGACCCTTTGGGCAGAGAAAAATGGTGGCACGGTCTGGATATCAACCTACACGCGAACACTTCAGCATCAAATCGCCGATGAATTGACGCGCCTCTATCCCGATGCGGATACCCGCGCCAGCAAGGTGGTGATCCGCAAGGGGCGCGAAAATTACCTTTGCCTTTTAAATCTTGAAGAAGCCTTGGCGCAAATGCCCGGGCGGCCACGTCATGCCACCGCGCTTGGGCTGATGGCACGATGGACCGGCGCCACCCGTGATGGTGATCTTACCGGCTCTAGCTTTCCGGCATGGCTACTTGATCTGCTTGGCCGTGGACAGACTGTTGGGCTGGCTGACCGGCGCGGCGAATGCATCCATGCGGCCTGTACGCATTATAATCGCTGCTTCGTTGAAAAATCGATCCGCGGGGCAAAACGCGCCGATATTGTTGTCACGAATCATGCGCTGGTGATGGTGCAGGCCGCCTATGGCAGTAAAGATGATCGGCGCACCCCAACACGTTATGTGTTTGACGAGGGGCATCATGTTTTTGACGCGGCTGATAGCGCATTTTCGGCCTATCTAAGCGGGCGCGAAGCGGCAGAGCTACGGCATTGGGTTCGCGGTGCCGAAGACGGGCGGCGGGGCCGCGCCCGCGGGTTGAAACGACGGCTTGAAGATATTGTTGCTGGCGATGATAACGCGCTTGCCGATATTGAAGCGGCGCTCGAAGCGGCACGCGCCCTTCCCGGACAGGGATGGGAAAACCGCCTATCATCATCGCAACCGCTTGGCAGTGGTGAAACTTTTTTCATGCATCTTCGCGCTGCGCTTTATCTTCGGGTTGGTGATCCGGATAGTCTTTATGATCTGCAATGCGAGCTTTATCCCGCCCCTGATGATGTGGTTGCCGCGGCGCGTGATTTTGGTAGTGCGCTGGCAACGCTTGCCGTGCCTTTGACGCGGTTGATCAATTGGCTTGCCAAACATCTTGATGATAATGCCGATCAATTGGACAGTAGCCAGCGTGCGCGGATCGAAGGTGCAATCCGCGGCTTGGAATTGCGCGCAGGCGGGCCACTTGGCGCTTGGCAAACGATGCTTGCCGATGTTGATGGCGGGGCGCGCGACGGCTTTGTTGACTGGATGCAGATCGACCGGATGGATGGCCAAGATCGTGATGTTGGGCTGGCGCGGCACTGGCTTGATCCCACGATTCCCTTTGCCCATAGCGTTTTAGATACAGCGCATGGCGTCACCGTCACATCGGCAACTTTGCAAGATTATGCCGTCCCGCGTCAAATAGCCAATCTGGCGAATAATGCTGAGCCTGGCACTCATGTAACGGCCACCAGCATGAATGCGCATGATGCCTGGCAATCAGCGATTGCGCTAACCGGTGCGGCGCATATGGATCATGCGGCCATGCGGGTCAGTTTTTCATCACCTTTCGATTATGCCAATCAAACCCGTATTTTGGTGGTGAATGACCTTGATCGTGAACGCCCCGAAGCCACCGCAAGCGCAATGGCAGCTTTGATGATCGCAGCGGGCGGTGGCGGGCTTGGGCTATTTACCGCCATTCGCCGATTGCGCGCCGTTTATCCTGCCTTGGCAAGCCGGTTAGAAGCCGCCGAAATACCGCTTTATGCCCAACATATTGACCAGATGAATTTACAAACCCTGCTTGCCATGTTTCGCGAAGATCCGGAAAGCTGCCTTCTTGGCACTGACGCGGTGCGCGATGGCATTGATGTTCCCGGCGCGGCGCTTCGGCTCATTGTATTTGACCGGATGCCATGGCCGCGAAGCGATATTCTGTTTTCGGCCCGCGCCGAATGGCAGGGGCGCGAAGCCTGGACCGAACGCCAAACACGGCTGAAATTACGCCAAGCCTTTGGACGGCTAATCCGGCGAAGCAATGATCGCGGTGTGTTTGTGATGCTTGATAGCCGTCTGCCAACCCGCATGACAAGCGCCTTTCCGCCAGATGTCGAAATCCAGCGGATCGGGCTTGCCAAAGCGATTGCCCAAACGCAGGAATTTCTGGCAAAAAGCGAGACGTGAGGCATCACTAGCCCCAAAATGAAGGGCCAGTCATAATCAAACATAAGCCATGAAAAAACCGAAGGATGTTGCCACCCTCCGGTTTGATGTCTTTTTGATGAATGGTGGTTGGCCTTAGAAGCCCATACCGCCCATACCACCCATGCCGCCCATGCCGCCCATGCCGCCCATATCTGGGGCTGCTGGTGCTGCTTCTTTCGGCTCAACTTTTTCAGCAACCATAGCTTCGGTTGTGATCAAAAGACCCGCAACAGATGCTGCGTTCTGCAATGCCGAACGTACCACCTTTGTCGGGTCGATAACGCCAGCTTTGATCATGTCGGTGAACTCATTGTTCTTGGCGTCATAACCATTATTGTCATCTTTACCTTCGAGCAATTTGCCAACGATCACGGCACCTTCGGCGCCGGCGTTCTGGGCAATGTAGCGAGCAGGTGCAAGCAATGCGCGACGAACGATTTCAACACCAACCTCTTGATCTCTGTTTGCCGGTTTTAGGCTCTCGAGGGTGCTTGTTGAACGAACAAGCGCGACACCACCGCCGGGGACAATGCCTTCTTCGACAGCCGCACGCGTCGCGTGCATCGCATCGTCAACACGATCTTTACGCTCTTTCACTTCAACTTCAGTGGCGCCGCCGACCTTGATAACAGCAACACCGCCAGCCAATTTGGCAAGACGCTCTTGGAGTTTTTCACGATCATAATCTGATGTTGACTCTTCAGCCTGTGCGCGGATCTGGTTGCAACGAGCTTCGATTTCAGTCTTTGCACCAGCGCCATCAACGATAGTTGTTTCATCCTTGGTGATCTCAACACGCTTGGCAGAACCAAGCATTTCAAGGGTCAGGCTATCAAGCGAAATGCCAACTTCTTCAGATACAACAGTGCCGTTAGTCAAGATGGCAATATCTTCGAGCATAGCTTTACGGCGATCGCCAAAACCAGGAGCCTTAACAGCAGCCACTTTCAGGCCACCACGAAGGCGGTTTACAACCAACGTTGCCAAGGCTTCGCCTTCGATATCTTCGGCGATGATCAACAATGGACGGCCTGACTGAACTACCTTTTCCAGAATTGGCAGCATGTCCTGAAGATTTGACAGCTTCTTTTCGTGAAGAAGGATATATGGCTCTTCCAAAGTTGCGCGCATCTTTTCGGCATCAGTCACGAAATAAGGTGACAAATAACCACGGTCAAACTGCATGCCCTCAACAACTTCAAGTTCAGTAGCGAGGCTTTTGGCTTCTTCAACCGTGATAACGCCTTCATTGCCAACACGCTCCATAGCCTCGGCAATCATCTTGCCGATTTCTTCTTCGCCGTTTGCTGAGATGGTGCCAACCTGCGAAACTTCGTCAGATGTCGAAATTTTCTTTGAACGTGATACCAGTGACGCAACAACAGCTTCAACAGCCATGTCGATGCCGCGTTTCAGATCCATTGGGTTCATGCCAGAGGCAACAGCTTTTGCACCTTCCTGCGCAATACATTGTGCAAGAACAGTTGCTGTTGTGGTGCCGTCACCCGCAACGTCATTTGCTTTTGACGCCACTTCACGCACCATCTGGGCGCCCATGTTTTGAAACTTGTCTTTCAGTTCGATATCTTTGGCAACAGTCACACCATCTTTGGTAATGCGTGGTGCGCCAAATGATTTTTCGAGAACAACGTTACGACCCTTTGGGCCAAGCGTTACCTTAACAGCATTCGCCAGAATATCGACGCCTTCAAGCATCCGTGTTCTGGCATCTGAGCCGAATTTGACTTCTTTAGCAGCCATTTTTCAATCTTCCTTTATTTGAATTGTGGGAAACCTTTGGCGGTTTATTGAATCACACCCATGATGTCAGATTCCTTCATGATCAGATATTCCTGACCATCAATCTTGACTTCGGTGCCTGACCATTTGCCGAACAGAACAAGATCACCAGCCTTGACGTCAAGCGGCTGGACTTTGCCAGTTTCGTCACGTGCGCCAGCTCCAGCGGCAATTACTTTGCCTTCCATTGGCTTTTCTTTTGCAGTATCAGGAATAATGATCCCACCGGCAGTTTTTTGTTCTGATTCTGTGCGTTGCACAACAACGCGATCGTGAAGAGGCCTGAATTTCATGCCCTATTTCTCCTCCAAAAAAGTATGTCAAATATCCATTAGCACTCTTTGAGCCAGAGTGCCAAATTGTCACAGACCGTAATTGGGATATCTGCGTCGGTTTGTCAAGGCGTGGACAGAAAAAAAATGAAACCCAAACAGGTTGCCGAGAAAATCGTTCACCCGCGGCGATTAACTTCATCACACCTTAATTTGCTGGCGGCGCACCCCTGCGGCAATGCGCCAATTTGCAGCCCCCTTGCAGCTTGATATAGATAAGGCCATATGAATTATTATTCTCTCATTTTCAGGCTGTTTCTATGACCCACTCGTCACCCCGCTGGATCTCGCGCAATGCAAGCCCCCACGGCGACCAATTAGTCACCAAATGGCTTTTTAGCATGGCCCTACTTGTGGCCATTATGGTGGTGATTGGCGGCGTGACACGCCTAACTGGATCGGGTCTTTCAATGGTGGAATGGCGTCCCTTGATTGGAACCTTGCCGCCATTGAATGTGGCTGAATGGGATCGGGTTTATCAGCTGTATCAGGCATCACCCGAATATCAGCAACTGAATTTCGGCATGTCGCTTGCCGCGTTTAAGAATATTTTCTTTTGGGAATATTT
>ERZ802819.1282-NODE-1282-length-15677-cov-9.20177_pt1 | contig 15677 bp, 9 predicted proteins | sample MGYA00345647_ERZ802819 | MGnify/ENA primary metagenome ERZ802819 (study PRJEB30503, sample SAMEA104212355) | marine metagenome | biome: Westerlies Biome; feature: [SRF] surface water layer (ENVO:00010504) within the epipelagic zone...; material: water... | reverse complement strand
GGATGATGGTTACAACTGCAACTTTGCTGCCTCATGGCACTTTGTTCGTGGTGACGTCATTCCGGATAGTGGAAACCTGACAATGAACGCTAATAGTTCCGACGGCTCTAAATGCCCAGGTGATGGAACCGGCCCACTCTCAGAAAGAATGCTTTCTCAGTGCAAAACCACTCGTGACATGGTCGCCCTTATGGGTAACGCACGTAATGGTGATGGCGGTGAAGCACTTCTTGATACCACAATGGCAAATGCTTTGAACACGTTCTGGGGTAAAACGACTGTGGGTGAAGAAGTCGCCCAAGCTGGTGACTTCACTGTTGAAGCCTTCTGTGATGGCATGAGTGCTGATGCTTCTGGCATTGCAGCTCTCGTTGGAAACTTTGACTCTACAGAGCAAAAGCTTCATGAGTTCAATGATATCCAGCCAATCGTGAACGCTCGTCCAAATGACGTGTCGGGCGGCCCAGACGTTGGTGGCTATGCTCAGATGGTCCACGCTGACGGTTCGGTGCAGAAGCACTTTGACGTTGCTGGTGCTGGTGATGATTCTGACGGCTTCATCGGAGCCTACAAGAACTCCGGCGGTAGTGGTTACACCGTTAACGCGAGTGCCTGGAATGGTGAAGCTCGTGGCAAGATCTGGCTGAAGCAGCTAGGTGGTGTAAGTAAGCAAGCTGGTGGTGGAGCAATTGAATAATTAGTTCACTTAAGGCCCCTTCCGTAGAACCGCGGCTGCCTCCGGGTGGCCGCGGTTTTTTTTGTGTACGAACACCCAGCGTGTATTATTTGAATACGAACCTTCTGGAATCTTTCGTCTGCCATTTTGAAAAGATAGTTTTACAAAGACATGAGTACAGCTACCGAAATCGCTCACCATTCGATTCAAAGTCCATCTTTCGACTCGAATGAAAATCAGACTGCCGAACCTGGGCCTACCGAAAACAAATCCCCGGCATTGAGCCCCGGGCTGCAACTACAAATAATCGCTACGTTGCTTGGAGGCACCCTGCTTCTCTGCTCATTGCTCGCGGGGTACTTATGGGAAAAACCTTTTTTTGCATCCCTACCGGCAGCACTTTCTGTCGTCCTTCTTGCTTCTCCGCTACTTTCTGCTGCAGCAAAAGATCTCTTGTCTGGTGTCGCTGGAATGAACGCGCTTGTTGCACTTGCTGTTATTGGTGCCGCTTCGAGTGGCAAGTATCAGGAAGCTGCTGCAGTTGCATTTTTCATGATTGTTTCGTCGTTAATTGAAAAAAGAACGGCTGCCGGCGCTGAGGCAAGTATTGAATCACTCATTCGTCTAGCACCTACAAAAGCAAGTAGAATTTCTGGTGATCAGGAAGAACTTGTTGAAGCAACAAATCTTCGACCAGATGATGTGGTACGGGTGCGGCCGGGTGATACTATCCCGGCCGATGGCGTCATTATCCGCGGTGCAAGTACCGTCAATCAGGCCAGCGTAACTGGTGAATCAATCCCTGCTGAAAAAGCCAATGGCGAGGAAGTATTCGGAAGCACCATAAACCTTACTGGCCTTATTGATATCAAAGTGACCAAGGCTGGTGCTGACACGTTACTTGGGCGCGTGAAAGACCTGATCCTACAGGCTGAGAAAACGAAAACTCCAATCATGAGGGTGGTCGATCAGTACGCCGCCTGGTATACACCGACCATTTTGATGCTCGTCGGGGTCGTTCTCTTTTTTGCCCTAAAAAACAATCCGGCAACCGCATTCGATCGAGCAATTGCTATGCTTGTCATTGCATGCCCTAGCGCCTTGATTCTCGCGACACCCACTGCAATGGTTGCCGGTTTGTCTGCTGCTGCGCGACTTGGCGTCCTCATAAAAAGCGTTGCAACCTTAGAAGCTGCTCGTAATATCACAGCCATCGTTTTTGATAAGACTGGAACTGTTACAAGTGGTATTCTCAATGTGACTCGTTTAAGCCCAACAGAGCCGACAGAGCCAAGTGATCTTCTTCGCTACGCTGCATCTGCAGAACAGAATAGTCGCCATCCTGTCGCACGAGCCGTCACCGAAATGGCAAAACAGGCGCGACTTCGATTACCGACACCAACACATTTTGAAGAAGTAGCTGGTCGGGGTGTACACGCAACTTTTGAGAATGGTGATACTGTTTTCGTCGGAAGAGCGACATGGCTGAGCTCGGCTGTACCAACCCCAAATGAAGTCGACGCCGAAGAGCTTGAATCCGTCCAGTCATCAAGTGAAACAGATGGACTGTCTGTCCTTCACGTTGTCCAAAACGGACGCTGCATTGGCTGGATTGGGCTTGAAGATAACGCTCGCCCAGAAGCTGCTGGCGCTGTTGATAAACTCAAGGATCTGGGCATTGCCAAACTGACTCTTCTAACCGGTGACCGAAAAAGTGTCGCTAAGCGTGTTGCTGGGCAAATGCATTTTGATGATTACAAGGCAGAAGTCTTGCCTCATGAAAAACTGGAAATGGTTGACATGCTGAAAGATGCAGGACATCGTGTTGCAGTTATTGGAGATGGAGTCAACGATGCTCCAGCCCTGGCTGCTGGTGATGTTTCTATCGCGATGGGAGCCGCGGGCAGTGATGTTGCTATCCACTCAGCCAGCATTGCCTTACTCAACAGCAATCTGAACAGGATTCCTTTTCTTGTCGAACTGTCACGAAAAACGATCTCTGTGATACGTCAAAACATGATCATTGGTGGTCTTTTTATTGTTGCATTTGTAACCCTCGCTGGAGCTGGATATATCACTCCTGTGATGGCTGCTGTCCTCCATGTTGTCAGTGGGCTTGCCGTTGTCTTTAACTCAGCGCGACTTGTTCGATGCGGTGAAGATATTGAACAGCAAGAAGCGACGGACGAATAGATTGAGCATGGTGCCATTGGTTGAACAAACTACGACGTGTTTCAACCAACGTCACGTTTCTGGAAAAGAATGATGGCAAGGCTCAGGAACGCAACGCTGATGCATACTGCATACAAGGTCACGACTCCCAGATATTCGAGTGTTATCGTATGCCCTTGAGTCAGTGCATCAGCTGGCCAAAAGAATTGAAGGTTGGGCAAGATGTTAGCAAATGGTTGTAGCCAAGCATTACTTTGTAATGTCACTGTGGCAAAATATTCACCAACCAGACCGACTAGGAAGAATCCGATGCAGATAAGGAGAGTCGCCACCTGTCCAAACCGCGTTGACGCTGCGATAGCAATACTTGTTATGGCAATAATCGCCTCAAAAATGAGTACAAGCCCGATCATCAGCTGTGGATCAAAATCTGAACTTGGGCTTTGAATTTTCCACTTTCGGCTAATGCATGAGATGGTGAGAAATGAGATTAATGCCAGAACAAAGCCCGAGCATGCAAACGTCGCGGGGAATGACCACCTGTAAAGGTAGTTGGCCAATCCAGCAATAAGAAACGTGAGCGCTATTGCCAAAAATCCAAAAAGTATCACCACTGGATCAAAGATATCTTCTGCTCGAACACTTGACTGAACTTGATGTCGAATGGTTAATAGAAACACAATTGATAGGAGCCCATATGCAAGACCTATGGCTGCTATGACACCCAAAAACTTACCGAGAACAACAAATGACCTCGGAACCGGCTTACTGACAACAGTCAGCACCGTCTTGTTTTCAATTTCCTTGCAAAGAACGCTGGTAGCAATAAACGCTGACATCAATAACCCTGTCAGAAAGAGCGTACTTAACCCAAGGTCAACGAGCAGTTTGTTGTCATCCTCAAGCGTGTAGCCAGCAACATTGACATTCAGGAGCATTGCCAACAGCCCACCGCAAATAAGCACTGTGTGGACTGGCTGCCGTATTGATTCAAGAAGAGCATTTCGAGCGAGGGCAAGAATAACCATTTCGCTAAATTAGCCAATTATCCCTACGAAATGAATGGTTGCGTTCATAAATGGTTGAATTTCATGGAAAACTCTCAATAAAAGTACATCATTTTGAAACATTAGAATTGGATGAGTGGGTCTCCTCCTGCTTGTTCCCTTGCTTCGTAGACATTTTAATAATGTTAAAGAAGAAGGTAATTCGAATCTGCTTTTCCTCCTTCATCGTTTTGCCCAGACGAACAGTTGATATCTGAAATGAATCGCAATGATCGAAACAACCATCAGGACGACACACTGCTTTACAGTCGTGCTCTAACTGCTGCAATTTCTGGTCTTGCCATCCAGTTAATTCTGATGCTGGCGGCAGCATTGACCGCCCTGTGGGGTGATGCACAGGCTCTCTATGCAGTTTCATGGCACATGCTGGGTGGCTTACCTATTTGGATCATTCTCGTTCTTCTCTACCAACAACACGAAACTGAACGAGTTCAACGCCTCGCAGCTGAAAAATTAGAGGACAGCACAAAAGCTGCCGCAATCTTTGGGAATCTAAGTGACGATCTCGATGCTGTACGGAACCGCCTTGATCGACTTTATCGCTATGGCCTTCCCATCATCAGTGGTGTTGTCGCTCTCTACTTGCTTGCAACAGGAGCAACACTTCTCTGGTTTCACTTTCAACAGGTAGCAGATGGCAGTGTAGCCGCTCTCTCCGACGATTGTGACCCTGTTGGACTGATGTTTGTCACTGCTGCTATCTCATTTACCGCATTCGTGAGCGCTCGCTGGCTCAGTGGCTACGCGAGACAGCCTGCCTGGCAACTCCTTCGAGGTGGTGCCAGTTATCTCATGAGTTGCTTTGTCATCACGCTCCTACTCTTTGTTGCTTCGGCAAGCATTGCTGTTATCGATGACCAGTTCGTCCTTGGCTTTCTATCTGTTGGTATTCCTGCCGTTATGATGTTGGTGGGGACTGAGATTTTGTTGACTTCACTGTTGGAGTCTTACAGGCCAAAAGTACCTGGCGAAACCCCTCGGCCTGCATTTGATAGCCGCGTATTAGGATTACTTACTGCACCTGAGTCACTTGGAAGAGTTGTTGCAGAAACAATTAGCTATCAGTTTGGTGTCGAAGTGTCCCGGAGTTGGCTTTATCAGCTTCTTGGACGAGCGGTTACGCCACTCACACTATTTGGTGCCACTGTTCTTTTACTGCTCAGTTGTATCACTATCGTTGGGCCGTACGAGCGGGGCATTCAACTTCGTTTCGGCACGATTCAGGGAACACCCCTGCAGCCTGGAATCCATCTTAAATATCCATGGCCAATTGATACTGTTGAACTTCATCCCGTTGGCCGCGTTCAAGAAATTCTCATTTCAAGTGATCTGACCGGGACTTCACGTGATGCCGAGGCGATCCTTTGGACCACTGATAGCGATAAGAAGGCTGGCATTGGTCAAGAGAATTTTCTCGCAGCCCCTGGCCAATCCGGAACGGGTCTCAACACGACAGGCGTGTCTTTAATTGCCGCCGACATTGTTGTTCAGTATTCAGTTGGTGATCTCATCCAATTCGTACTTGGCTCAACAGATCATAGAACTGCACTAAAGCTTGTTGCGCAGCGAGAAGTATCGCAATATTTTGCATCCCATGATATCGACAACCTTCTTGGCCCCGGCCGAACCCAAGCAGGGAAAGAACTCTCTGAGGTGATTCAGAACAGGCTTGATGACATGCAACTTGGTATCAACATCGTTGGTGTTGCCGTCACGGCACTCCATCCACCAATTGGTGCTGTATCTCGAGCCTTTCATTACCAGATCGGAGCTGTCCAGCAAAAAGAAACGAGCATTCAGATGGCGAAACGAGACGCTGTCAAGCAGTTAGCCAAAGTAGCTGGCTCTGTTTCACGTAGCAGGGAAATAGATAACGCCATTCGTGAACTCGACACTCTTCGGAAAGATTCCGATTTGAGTCACCGAGTCGAAATTGAAAAAAATATTGATCAGCTATTGACTGATGCTCGTGGAGAAGCCGCTGAGATCGTTCATAAGGCTCGATCGTATAGATGGAAACGATCTGTAGGTGAACGCGCTAGCAGTGATCAATTCGAGGGCGAGCTTCTTGCTTACCAAGCGGCTCCCATCTATTACCGAACCCGCAGATTTCTTGAAATTCTTGCTGAAGGCCTTGTTGGTCGACGCAAATTTGTGATTACTGGTGATCCCGGTGATACACCTGTATTTCAAATGGACTTCAGTGACCCGACATCTGCAATTGATACCCTCCTGACAGAATAAAACGACACTAGAGAGCTATTGTGAAAAACTCATTTATTATTTTGCTTGGTCTGATCATCACGAGCCTCTTGTTAGTAAAGATGTTTTGCTACCAAGTCCGTTATGATGAAGTTGCTGTACAGACAACTTTCGATAAGGCCGACAATAGCAGTATTCGTGAAACACCTGGGCTCAAATGGCGTTGGCCCTGGCCGATCAATAAGGTTGCCTTATACCCAAAACGGCTTCAGGTGCTCGAAGATAAAATTGAAGAATTACAGACGGCCGATGGGAAAAGTGTGATAGTAAGAACCTATCTCACATGGCGAATTTCGAATCCTCTTGATTTTTACATCACTCTGAAAAGCCCCTCTGAAGCGAACAGACAAATGTCATCTCGGCTTCGTGAAATTCGTGGGCTTATTAGTAAGTATCGTTTTGATGAATTGGTCAATACTGATCGAGATTCACTGAAGCTTGATCAAATTGAGTTGCAGGCTGCAAACTCATTAAACACAGCATTGAAGCAGGCGGGTTATGGAATTGAAGTTGAAAGTGTTGGTATTCATAAGATAATCCTGCCGGAATCAACCACAGAAAAAGTTTTTGAGACCATGATTGCTTCTCGGGAACGACTTGCTGAGAATGCACTACAGGAGGGCCAGGCGCAGGCGTCCGCCATCCGTAGTGAAGCATCAAGTGCACGTGACAGAATCCTTGCGTTTGCAGAGCGGAAAGCACAGGTCATACGCTCACTTGGTGACCGTGAGGCAGCCCAGCAGTATGCAAATTTTGCAAAGGATGAGGACTTCGCCATTTTTCTGAGGAAAATTGACGCGTTGCAAAAGATGCTGGACCATAACACCACATTCGTCTTGTCTGCAGAGAGTCTGGGAATTCTCGACTGGTTTAATAAAGATCCAGCGAGTCCAGAGCTGCCATTACCGCAAGAAAGTCAAAAGTAAATACAATGGACGAGACGTCTCCTAATATCGAGGCCGATGCGCCGCCAGCGCTTGATCCAGCGCAACAATCCCTTTCTGAAGCTCTTCGAGTGAGCTTTGGCATCTTAAAGATTGTTATGGTCGTACTCCTCATAGCATACGCATTTAGTGGCACGTTCTCTGTTGGGTCGAATGAGGTCGCATTGCGTTTACGCTTTGGTAACTACGTGGGCAGTCCTGGTCAGCGAGTACTTGAGCGAGGTACGTACCTCGCTGCGCCTTTTCCAATCGAACAAATTGTGAAAGTTGATACTCGTCCGTCTACTCTTCTGCTTGAGGACGAGTTCTGGTTTGAAACAACCAAAAATGATAGTGGCCTCACAAGATCACAACTTCAATTTCAAAAAGCTGGCCCTCTGCATCCTTTACGAGATGGTTCGCTCATTACTGGTGATTCAAATATCGTCCATGCAAAATGGGCATTAACATGGCGAATCACTGATCCCGTTGCGTATCTAACAAATATCGGCTCAAAAGAAGTTGCTCAAGAACTCGTCACCTTAACTTCTCAACAAGGTATTGTTCACTCGATAGCCCGTCTCACTGCTGACGAAATACTACGAGGTATTGTCAATCGAGAGCAGATGCTCGGTCTCATACAGCAGAGACTCGATGACATGCGAACCGGCATTACGATTGATCAAGTTACACTCGATAAGGTTTCAGCACCGCTACGCGTCATGAGAAGTTTTGATGCAGTCACCAGTGCCGAAAGCGATCGTGCACGTCGGATCGTAGCAGCCCAACAAGAGCGGGCTCGTATTCTTGGTGAGACGGCAGGAGAGGCGAGTGAGCCACTACTGGATCTTGTGAATGCCTACTCACAGGCAACTGAGCTTGAAGATCCGGCACACGCTCAAGAAATTGAGACTCTCATTGATACGGCACTTCTCGAATTGAAGATAAATGATAGTGTGATTGGTGGCGATGTTGCTCGGGTCATGAACAAGGCGCAGACCTATCGAACACAAATAACCGAACAGATTGCAACTGAAGCTCAGTCTTTTTCACAACTGCTGCCTCAATATCAATTGAATCCACGGCTTGTAATGACAAAACTATGGGAAGATGCCCGAGAACAAATACTGACCGGTGATGTTGAAACGTTTTACACCGTACCGGGTCAGCTTGAGCTCCAATTCAACAGAGATCCAGAGATTCAAAAAGAACGACAAAAAGAGCAACTGCGTTCTCAGAAAAAAGCACAGGAAGATGCCGAATCGAACCGCTAAAAGGTTGTCATTTTAATTGAGGAATAATAGTTGCTGTGATTCAATCTACAAATGACATCGATATCGCTTGTGCAGGACTAACGAAAACATTTCGTGACTTTTGGCTACGACCAAGGGTGCGGGCTGTTGAGAATGTTGATCTTGAGGTTCGACGCGGTCAGGTTTATGGCCTTCTTGGCCCAAACGGATCTGGCAAAAGCACAACGATCAAAATGCTTTTGGGCCTGCTGCAACCGACAGGAGGACGAATTGCAGTTCTTGGGAAACGACCAAAAGATGTCTCTGTAAAACAGAACATTGGGTACCTCCCTGAAGAGTCATATCTCTACCGATTTCTGAGTGGACGAGAAACACTTGAATATTACGGACGATTATTCAGGTTAGATCGCCAAGCTCGACGTGAACGAATTGACATGCTTCTTGAGATGGTTGGCCTCGATGCTGTTCAAGATAGGCCCGTGGGTGAGTATTCAAAAGGCATGCAACGTAGAATTGGACTCGCGCAAAGTCTTATAAATGACCCCCAACTGCTGATTCTTGATGAACCAACCAGTGGCCTCGACCCGGTGGGTGCAAAGCAAATCAAAGACCTAATAGCCACTCTTGCTTCACGTGGAAAAACGGTTCTTCTTTGTTCTCATCTTCTTTCTGACGTGGAAGATTTATGCGACAGAATTGCCATCATGTATGGTGGAAAGGTTCGGTCCGAAGGAACATGTGAAGGCTTACTTCAGGAAGAGCATGCTTCGCTTCTTGAAACTTCAGAAATTCCCGAGACTGCGCTTGCTGAAGTACGAGAAGTTCTCGGACGACATAGCGTTACAATTTCTAGTATCAAAAGACCCAGGAGACGGCTTGAGAGCCTCTTTCTTGAGATTGTCGAAAAGGCTCGGGCCGAAGGACTGAAGACATCGGGTGCAGGGAACAGTGGAAGTGTTGCCTCATTTCTTGCGAATCCAACGAATGAAGAGCAATTACCTGTCGAGTCAGAAGCTACAAATAACGTCGACGGCGTCGACACGAAACTTCTTGACAGTCTCGTAGATCGGTGAATCCATGACGACCGATGTACATCATTCTGATACCGGGGATCCTCAAGAACACCCGCCGCAACCGCGTGTTGATGGTGATGGAATACCACGTTGGATTCATGATCAACTGTCTGAGAAGAAAAGCCTGAGGATTTGGCAGAAGCACAAGATCACAATTTTTGCTGTTATGGCTTTACTCACGGCGGGCGTTGTTAGGCTTGCTGGATTTGACGTTGTGGCCATCTCACTGAGTGGAATGATTTGCCTTGGCATAGGCTTCCAGTGCGGCATTTTTCTTTTACGGAAAAGCTTTTCGAGAAGTCACCCGATTACGGCAATAGCCCGTACTATGATCGAAGAGGCGGTGAATACAAAACTGTCTGTCATTCTTGTTCTTTTGGTTGTTGTGATACTTCCGACGTTACCTTTACTTCTTGATGCTGATGAGCGTCTCTCGTATCGGGTCCAATTTTTTCTTAGTTGGTCCCTGTCAGGAACAATGCTGCTCCTGGCAATGCTTGTAATCTCTCTATGCTGTCATAGTATCGCGGACGATATTGAAAGCCATCAAATCCATATGGCATTTTCAAAACCATTACGCAAATGGGAATACCTCTTGGGCAAATGGCTCGGCGTTGCGTCAATAAGTTTTCTACTTGTCGCTCTGGCCGGCATTGGAATCTATACCTTCACTACTGTGCTGGCTCGATCCAACGCTGTTGACAGTCAAGACCGGCTTGATGTGCAAGAACAAGTACTTACTGCTCGGGCAGTTGCCAAGCCGGTTCATCCAAGTGGTGACGCATTTGATCAATCTATTGAAACAACCATTGCTGAAATTCGTGAACGCGACCCAGCTCTTTTTGATAAGAACCCAACTGGTGCCCGAAAAAAAATCATTTCTCAACGAATTCATGAATGGCACACTGTTACGTCAGATGTCTATTCAAGCTACTTGTTTCAAAACCTGAATGAGGCAAAAGATCGCACGCCTATCATTCAATTACGACTTGAGCCCTGGGCCGACAACTCTGGCATATCAGAAGCAAAGGTTCGATTCGCAATGTGGCTTAATGAGCGTCCTTTTCCAGTTCAAAACGGCATTCATGAGACATATACATTTCGACAAGGCGTCATTCAAACACTTGATCTGCCAACAAGCGTAATTGATGAAGATGGCCAGCTCAAAATCACAATAGCAAATAAAAATCTTGTAATGGCTGGTGAGGATGTACCGACAAGTATTTCATTCACTCCTGGAGATGGTCTTGAAGTACTTTATCGTGTTGGTTCTTTTGAAATGAACTTTATACGTTCACTACTCATTATCTTATGGAAATTAGTGATGATTTCTGCCGTAGCCTTAGCTGCCGCAACATGGCTGGGCTTTCCGACGGCTCTTCTGACTAGTCTCATGGTCTACTTTACTGCGACTGCCAACAGCTTTTTTGCTGATGCAATTGATATCTATACAGGTTTGGATAGCAAAGGGGCGACGCTTACGAGCATGTTCCGCATGCGATCTCGGCTTTTCCTTGAAAGGGTCAACAAGTTTGAGTGGTGGGAAGCTACCAAAACGATTGGTTCGTATCTTGCAGATTCGTTCCTGTCGCTTATCCCGTCTTTCGGAAATTATGACTCAATCACCCAACTTGCAACAGGACGACTTGTACCTTTACAAGAGGTCGGCCTTGGTTTCCTCATTCTTGGAATCTTTTATCCATCAATTCTTTTATTTGCAGGATGGGTCTTACTCGAACGGAGAGACTTAGTAAGCACTTCATCATGAATGATCGTGGAACAAGTATTACCGCAAGTGTTGTCTTTGTTGCCTGCCTTGCTGCTGCCACCACTCTCGCGGGTATTATCCAAAAACAGCGCGATGATCTGAACCTTATTGTCAAGATGGAAGGTGTATCAGGCATGCCACCGCATGTTGCCGTGGTGACAGCGGCACTTGGCACATTTCGTGGCCTTGCAGTTGATATGCTCTGGGCTCGTGCCGATCATCTCGAACGAGAAGGTGAATATTACGAGGCTCAGACACTCGCCCAATGGATTACTACCTTACAGCCACGATTTAAAAAGGTCTGGTGGTTTCAGTCCTTCAACATGGCATGGAATATCTCCGCTGCCACGCAGGTACCAGCAGAGCGGTGGGGTTGGGTTAAAAAAGGTATTGAATTGCTCCGATCTCGTGGAATACCACTCAACCCAGGTGCTGCTGATCTTTATTTTGACCTTGCGTGGATCTTTGAAAATAAGATTAGCAGCAACACCGATAAGGAGCATTGGTACTACAAAGCAAGACTTGCAGCGGAAATGCAAGAAGTCCTTGGTGACATGACCAGTGGGAAAACAGCTGATCAAATTATTACAAGCTTTCAAAAGATTGTTGATGCACCATCATCTCTTATAGAACTCGAAAAAGACACACCTGAAATCAATGAGGCGCTCGAATTCCTTGACTCCAATGGGCTCAAGGCCGATGAGGAAACTCTTCGAATGCTGGGACGAGCCATAATGTACCTAGCCTCTTTTGATGCGACTATTGTTAAAACATCTCCACTTCCCCCTGGCACGAATAAAGAATTTCTTCTCGCCATACAGGCCGATAAAGAAATGGCTGCGCTAATCTTTAATGACCTTGTACCATACCTTCAAAAACGGGTACTTGAAGATCACTATCAGATGTCGCCAGACAGAATGCTTGATGTAATGAATCGCTATGGCCCGCTTGACTGGCGACATGGTGATTCACATGGAATTTATTGGTCTGAACAAGGAGTCAAAGTCTCTCGCGCGCTTGAGCGTCGTGAGCAAATTAATGAGTTATCTCTTGTACGTGGACGACTCATGATGATTATAAATCTCATGCGGTCTGGAAAAATTGATTACGATGCCGTAAGCAAGCGGATCGATTTGCTTCCGGATCCGCGATTTGCCCCGAAATTTGAGACTGCAATCGAGGACGCGCTTGAACTCATTAATTCTGATCAGGGTGTGGCGGCTGCCGATTTTGGACTCGCAGAGGAAGCTGACTTATTCGCTACCTGGGAAACTTTTCTAAACCTTGCAACCATTCTAAATTTTCTCTACGGAGATGAGGCCGAAGCGCAAAAGTATTTCAAGCAGTATAAAAAGCTTTTGTCACAACAGGGTTTTGATGAAGAGCCAGCTTTTCAAGGCACACTTGAGAATTTTGTAGCAATTCGATTTGCCGATATGGCTGAAGTCAAACTGGGAGATCTTCGCCAACTGATCGACGCTATGATTCGTCGCTCTCTGGTACAGGGATTGGCTCAGGGAAATTTAAAAACATTCAATCGGTTTATCAAACTTGCAAAAGCTGTTTATGATAAACGATACGGAGCTGCTGAGCGTGGTGAAGATACCATGCTGGACTACAACAAATTGCTTCCCTTTCCCAAGCTCCTTGAAAACTCGTTCCAAAAAGTGATTACAGAAGAATCGCTCGCAATCCTTTTACGAGCACGCATGTGGGCCTGGGCTCCGGAACAGCTACGACAGAGTGTCTATCAATCCACTAAGGACACTCTTGAAAGGCAGGCCCTCGCTGCTGACCTGGATCCATTACGAGCATTTCCTCCCCCGCAAGGCGACGACCAATCAGCTTCAGAAAAACCCACAACAACAAGTATAAGTGAATGATGTTCGCTTTCGAAAAGTACACCAGTCCGAAAATGTGGAGCATCTGGAAGTCTTGGATTGGTTTTCTTGAGAAACCAGTTGATAGCAGCGGTCTTGTTCTATTCAGAATGCTCTTCGGAGCATTAATGGCTGTCGACCTTCTTGATTCATGGGACTGGCGAGTGACCATGCTCACTCAGCGACCTATTCACTTTCCTTTCTACGGCTTCGGCTGGCTGCCTTTATTGCCGGAGTGGCTTGCCGTCATAGTCCAAACATTGCTCATTGTTGCCAGTTTATGCATCGCATTTGGTTGTTTTTTTCGTACTGCCGCTTTTACTTTTGTTCTTGGATATAGCTATAGTTTTGTAATTGACCGAGCCTACTTTAATAACCACTACTATCTCATTTGTCTTCTCGGACTCTGGCTTCTCCTGGGACATTCGAACAGACGCTGGTCACTCGATGTCTTACGGAAATCTACTGAACCAACAAACATGATCCCGCAGTGGCAAGCGTTGGGCCCTGCCATCCAGATGGCAATTCCATATTTCTTTGGAGGTCTCGCAAAACTAAATCCTGACTGGTTACGTGGTGAGCCTGCGCGTTATCAGGTTTATCAAATCTCTGATAATCCACTCTACAGTTTCCTAGTGAGCCAGTCGTGGTCAGGAATACTTTTTGCTTGGAGCGGCTTGCTATTCGACTTATTTATTGTGCCGATGCTCTTGTGGAAAAAGACACGTGCTATTGCAATCTGTTTACTAGTATTTTTTCATGTCACAAATAGTGTCATGTTTAATATTGGAATTTTTCCTTGGCTGGGTATCGCCGGAATTGTTCTTTTTTTACCTCCCTCATCCCTGACTCGTTTTCTTCACTATTTTTCAACCCCAGACAATCCAACGAGTGATGACAACGAACATGTGACAAAAACACTCTTGAATTCGTCCAATATCATTGGAGCCTTTTTTTGTTGTTGGTTCGCCATACAGGGCCTACTTCCTTTACGTCACTATTTTATTCCCGGCAATGTTGGATGGACATGTGAAGGATTTTATTTTGCCTGGACCATGAAGCTTGACGTAAAAAGCTGCTTTCTTAATTTTCACATTTGTGATGCCGCTACCGGCCGGTGTGTTTCAGTTGATCACCACAAAGATCTCACAGACTATCAACAATATTTTCTTCCAAGAGAGCCAAAAGGAATTGTGCAATATGCAAAGTTCCTCAAGTCACAAGCCATTATTGAAGGCCTTCGAGATCCTGTCATCGTTTGTGACTCAATTTGTTCACTTAATGGCAGGCCATATCAGTACATGATCGACCCACAACAGGATCCAGCAGAACTAACTATACCCAGATTTTTTCATGCTCAGTGGATTGTGCCACTGAATACTGCTGCACCTATCGGAAACTACAAAACACTGGCTCAAAAAAATGAGGTCGTGATGCAACTCGCCAGACAGACACGTCTTGATAAAAACATCTGGCCAAAAAAATTATGGGGGAAAAAGATCGTTGATGTCACACCAAAAAAACAAATTTCACAAGACAGGAATAAAGAACAGCTCTGATCGCAATATTGTTTTATTACCGTCGGAAATATTTCGATTGTGTTAGTGATTTCTTACGAATATGAGAAACCTCGAAAATTCAAAGCCGGTAATTCTTAAAACAATCGCTTTTCTCACAGAATTCTCATTTCTTTTGAAAGACTAATTAGGCGAAGATATGGATGTCAGAATCCTACCCTCACCTACCTCGCCCCACCTTCGAGGAACACATGTTGGTTCAAAAGAATCACGACGGAGAGATGAATCATCACTTTCCGAGTTTGGAAAATAGAGGATTTACCCTTATTGAACTTCTTGTGAGCCTTTCAATAATGGCAATCCTTTTTGCTCTTTTGTTTCCCGCTCTACAGATAGCGCGTGAAGTTGCACGCCGAACGGAGTGTGCAAATAACATGCGGCAGTTTGCACTGGGAATGCAGTCTCATTCCCAAACCAGTCAGCAACTTATCGGCTGGAGAAATGAGATTAAGAGCTATTCAATCGAAAAACGTAACTCAGAGCCTGAGGAAGCTCTTGTGTCTTGGACAGTCATGATGATGCCGTATGTTGAGGAACTTGTGAAGTATGATTGGTATACAGGATATCGTTCTGAAAATGAACATATAGATGATCCCCGATCATCTCGGATGAGAATTTTCTCTTGTCCATCACAAGACTGGAGTAGAGACGACACACCTTACCTTGCCTATGCTGCGAATGGTGGCACAGGCTGTGAGTATCTCTCTGGATCTGGCACTCAGAAGACTCAGTACACAGGCGATGGTGCGCTTACGGATGCTGTCGGCAATTCAGATACCAATCCATATTATTTTAGTACTCGGCCAAAATATCGACCCGCTCAGTCAGAATTTAGAGGATTTTTAGAAGGCACAACACAAACAATTCTCTTTACTGAGCGAGCTGGTCCTCACGTTCCTGGTGAGGTCGTATGGTGGGCGAATCCCAAACCTGCCAAACCGGGGCGAGGTGCCGTTCTTTCAAATCATATTATTCTTCATCCTCTGCCACCAGGAGATACTGAAAGAAGAGACACGTTTTACATCA
>ERZ802819.1277-NODE-1277-length-15707-cov-9.16222_pt1 | contig 15707 bp, 12 predicted proteins | sample MGYA00345647_ERZ802819 | MGnify/ENA primary metagenome ERZ802819 (study PRJEB30503, sample SAMEA104212355) | marine metagenome | biome: Westerlies Biome; feature: [SRF] surface water layer (ENVO:00010504) within the epipelagic zone...; material: water... | reverse complement strand
GCCGTGGCGCTGGCGTGCCGGGGTGGGGGGCGAGCTGTCTGGAACGGATTCGTTCGCTTTTCATCCGTGGCAGCCGTATCAGATGGTGTTTCAGAAGAGTCGTCGGCGGGACTCGTTGCGGCAAGCATGGCATCAACCTGTTGGTCGACAGAGCGTGCCGGAGAGTTCTCTGCAGAATTTTTTGATTCAAGCCGCTCTTTCCAGAGACGTTCTCGATTGACGCGCATTCGACGGTGTGGCCAGCCCGCATGCTCGAGAGCAGGTCGGGTTGGAGTCTCAGTTGGATTCTGGCTATCAATTGTGTCGTAGCCACCCTCTCGTAGATCAAAAGAAAGCTGTTCTCGGTTTGCAGGGTGCTGAAGATATCTGCCAAAGTCACTTACTTGTGCATGGGTTTTTGGGTCAATGCCGATGAACATAACTTGCCGTGTAACCCACTGGCCACGGACCTGAAAACTGAGCATGGCCGGCACAGCAACGGTTGGAGTCATACCGGCTATCTGATCACCTGCAGCTCGGTTTATTTCATCGATGTGCCATTGTGGATCCTGAAAGCCAGAAAGAGAGTGGCTTTCAAAAACAATATCGGAGAGGATTCCGTGGATACGGGTTTGCATTTCATTCGAAAAACCCGCCATGACCGCGTTGACTACGATCATTGTTGCCACACCGAGCGTCACGCTAATGACGCTTGCCAGTGCTATCCATCGCGTACGAAGATATCGCCAACAGAGAAGAAGTTTGTACATAGCGCCAACGCAGCATCAGCCGCCAGTGTGGGGACGATGAATTGGAAAGAGGATGACGTCTCGGATTGAGCTGGCCTGTGTCAAAAACATGACAAGGCGATCAATTCCAATACCGAGGCCACCGGCTGGTGGCATGCCGTGTCGAAGTGATTTAATGAAATCATGATCCATTCGGGCCATGGATTCATCGTCGGAAAGACCGTCTAACTGTGTCCGAAAAAGCTCTTCCTGGAGATCAGGATCATTGAGTTCTGTATAGGCATTGGCTAACTCCATGCCAGCAACGTACAGCTCAAATCGCTCAGCAATGTCCGGAGCATCACTTTTTCTCTTGGTCAGTGGGCAGACAGCCGCTGGATAATCAATGACGAAGATTGGGCCGGAGAGTGTCTTTTCAACCGTTTCCTCGAAAAGTTCACTCTTGATGACATCTGGGTGCCGGCCCGCTGTTTCAATTTCATGCTTTGACGCCTCAGCCGCCACGCTCGCTGGATCCTCTGGGTCACAGCCCGTCACCTCAGCAAGCAAGTCATCGTATCGCTTTCGAGGAAAGGGTGGCTTCAGGCTGACGTCGTGCCCCATCCAATTGAATGTCTCCGGTGTGCCTGCGGCCTCAGCGGCTGCAACGAGTACAGCTTCTGTCAGGTCCATCATGGAGGCGTAATCACCATAGGCCTCGTATGCCTCCATCATGGTGAACTCAGGATTGTGTCGGGGGCTTATGCCTTCGTTGCGATAGACACGACCCAGCTCAAAAACTCGTTCCATCCCACCAACAAGCAATCGTTTCAGATGGAGCTCTAGAGCGATTCGCATCACCAGTGGCATGTCGAGTGCATTGTGATGAGTTGTGAAAGGACGGGCTGCCGCTCCACCAGCGGTTTCTTGAAGTGTTGGTCCTTCAACTTCAAGATAGCCACGATCGGTAAGGACACGCCGTATTGCCTCAATAATTCGACTTCGAGCAACAAATCTGTCGCGTACACCCTCACCGTGAATCAGATCGAGGTAACGCATCCGTTGACGCAATTCTGGATCGACGAGGCCGTGATATTTATCGGGCGGTGTTTCAAGTGACTTCGTGAGGAATGTCAGACTGCTGGCGAAGATTGTCATTTCACCAGAGTTTGAATAACCAAGTCTGCCTTCGACTCCGATAATATCACCAAGATCAAGGCAGCCCACGACTGGCCAGGTATCTGGGCCGACCTGCTTTTTACCGATCATGACCTGAAGGCGGCCAGTGCGGTCAACAAGATCAAGAAAGACCAATCGACCAGCATTGCGGAGTAGCATGATGCGGCCCGCAACGCGAACGGTTGGCCCATCATCAGCATCCTGGGCGATGGATTCTCCCTCTTTTCGAATCGATGCAACAGCTTGGGAGTTATCGAATCGACTGCCCCATGGATCGATCCCAAGTTCCTGAAGTTTTGCCAGTTTATCTCGACGTGCCTGGAGAAGAGCAGTGACAGTAGACGAAGGCTGATCGGTATCAATTGGTGACGGAGAAGACATCTGTCGGTTCTAGGTTTCCTGAGGATACGAAGGACTTCCAACAACGGAATAACTCATTGTCTGCTTTTCTCACAAATTTCGAAAGGGCAGCCATCCCAGAGAGAAGCCATAACCGGACTCTAGTCGAATACGGGGCATTCAGGGTACAACCCGGACCTATAATAAAATGATGTTGAGACGAGCCTGAGACCTCAGAGTGACCAGTGACAATGGATCTACGAGCCCACCAAAGACCGGCATTATTCAGCGTCGAAGTACGGACGTCCCAGTGGGACAATATGGTGTTTTGGTACCGAAATATTCTCGGCCTCCGGGTTTTGGTCCGTGTTGTTGATGATGGCTATGCATTATTTGAGGCGGGTGATACGCGGGTCGCAATCCTCAGTCGGGAGAATGCCGGTGAGGCCAGTGGACGTTGGAGTCTCGGCTTCGAGGTAACGGATCTAGAGGCTGCGTGCATTCGCCTTCGAGAGGCAAATGCAGATGTTGTTGAACCGAAAACTCATCCTGAGGGATTTCGAGAACTTGTGACCAATGACCCCGATGGAAACCTGCTTCGGCTCTTTGCGTGGCCAACAGTCTAAGATCGCCGCCTCAAAAAATCGTCTCACAATGAAGATGATTGTTTACCAACCACTGGTTGTGAGTCGTATACGGCAAAGATGCATGTCGGCTGTCATGAATAACGAACGACCGTCTTCGCCAAAGCAGCAATTCGCTGTTTTCTGTCCGGTGAGAATTGTTCCAAGGTGAGTTCCATCTGCTGCTATGACCAAGACACCACCCGGACCCGTTGCAAACAGGTTTCCTTTCGTATCAACCGCCAAGCCATCAGGGTTGCCTTTTCGCTTTGCTGAAAGATTCCTAGCATCAAAAAATGTTTTTCCAGCATCGAGCATTCCGTTGTCACCGACATTGAATACTTTCAAGATAGGCTCATCAGGATCAGACTGTGCTACGTACAGTTTTTTCTGATCAGGTGAAAATGCAATACCATTTGGACGTGTCATGGTCTTGCAGAGGAGATCAACGGTGCCATTTGGCTCCACCCGAAAGACTCCACAAAAGTCTATTTCTCGTCGTGCATCATCGAATCCATCAGGAAGTCCGTATGGAGGATCTGTGAAATAAATTGCCCCGGAGGCATGAACAGCTAAGTCGTTGGGGCTGTTAAAACGCTTGCCGTCCCATGCATCAGCAAGCGTTCGTTTACCACCATTTTTTTCAAGCACACTGATTCTTCGGTCGCCATGCTCGCAACAGAGCAGTCTGCCTTCTGTATCGAGTGCAAGGCCGTTGCTTCCTCGTTCTTTTCCGTAACTCGCCGGGCCGGTAAATCCAGCAGGTTCAAGAAAAACAGAGAGCCCACTTTGTGAGTTCCAGCAATGAATGCGATTATTTGGAATGTCGCTAAACAACAACGATTGAGAAGGAAGGCCCCCGTCTCCATCCGGAATCCAGACAGGCCCCTCTGACCACTTAAAACCCTTTGCAAGCACTTCGATTGTGGCGTTGGGTGAAATGAGTGCGTCAATATCTGGATGCAATCGTTCAACACTTCCAACAGTTGGTAGCCCGTCAGCTGCTGCTTGGCTTGCAAATATTGATGTCATGATTGTAATGAGGAGGTGGAACAGAAATATGCATCGACATGGTGCGTTCTTCGCCACAATTCATTTCTCCAGGCATTTTGTCAAAAGACACTCGGTCACGTAACGAACAATGACTTCTCCACCGGCACGTGTTTCACACCCGCCTTGGACTATCGTACGAATGGATTCTGAAACTGGTGTAATCTATCCATCAATGACAGAAAAACATGAATACTTCGGGAGAACAGTCTACCATGAAGTTTTAGAAGGCTTTAGTAGATCCTCTTCAATCACTTGAATTCTGTACGGTTTGTAAAGTCGACGGATCTTTTTCTTGCAGAAGACCTCGTTCCAGGTAATCAAGAAACGTGATGAAAAGTTCATGCTCAGTTGATAGCAATACGAGTTCTTCATCGAACAAGAGTTCGCCTACAGAAGGTTTTGGCCTCACGACATTAACGGCGCTAGTCATTACGGGCATGATTGGCTCAGGCGTTTTTGTGACATCAGGCTTCGCGCTTGAATCACTTGGCTCACGGGTGTTTGTGCTGGCTGCCTGGTTTGTTGGTGGCCTTGTCGCTCTGTGTGGTGCGGTCGCCTATGGAGGCCTTGTACGTCGGTTGCCAAAGTCTGGTGGAGAGTATCTTTATCTTTCCCGTTGGCTCCATCCATTTTGTGGATTTCTTGCTGGTCTTGTGTCGTTAACAGCTGGGTTCAGTGGGGGGATAGCTTTTGCGGCAATGACATGTCAGGAGTATGCCAAAGGTATTCTGGCATTACCGGCATGGATGCCCAGTCAGACGATTGCAACTGTGGTGCTGATTCTCTGTTGCCTGATCCATGTCGAGGCAGGGCGGGTTGCAGCACGAATCAATACCACCATTGTGCTTCTGAAGATTCTGACACTTCTATGTCTCATTGTGTTCGGGTATTCAGTTGTTGGCTGGCCACTGGAAGCTACAGGAAAGCCAATGGATGTTCCGCTACCAAATGCAACCATCGGTGGATTCGCGATGGCGGTCGTGTGGGTCATGTTTAGTTACACAGGATTTAATGAAGCAATTTACGTTGCATCAGAAGCTCGTGTGGGGCGACGAACGGTACCACTGGCTCTGCTTGTGGGCACGCTGATTACGACGTTTCTCTATTTTGCAATCAATGATGTTTTTCTTCGTTCGGCACCAATTGCCGATTTAGCTGGTCAGTCACAGGTTGCAGCGGTTGCAGCTGCGGCTCTTGGTGGTGAAACCGCTGAGTGGTGGATGCGATTCGTCATTGTCCTTTCGACTCTGTCTGCCGCAGCAGGAATGACAATGGCCGGTTCACGTGTCGCCACAGCAATGGCAGACGATGGACTTTTACCCAGATGGCTACAAGGACAGGCTGGGCGAAGCAGGGCAGTCGTACTTCAAACGAGTCTCGCCCTGATCCTCGTCTATGTGTCGACGTTGCGAGATTTGCTGGGCGCTCTTGGTGTGACGCTCTCCTTGTGCTCAGCCCTGACTGTCGGAACGCTCTTCTTGTCCAAGACGCAGGCCCGCGATAAGCCTGATGAATCAACACAGCCATCGCGGTTTGTGTTGGCTGCTGCTGCAATGTACTGCGGTGCGACACTTCTTTTTGCCACACTGTATGGATGGCATGATCCATGGCAGTGTGGCGGAATTCTCGCCATTTTTGCTCTGGCGGTCGTACTCTGGCCGTGTGTGAGTTCCTCAGCGCTCTCGCACGCTAATCATTCTCAATACGACTGAGTATCACAATTAAAAAAGTAGCAATAGGACCCACCAGCAATGAGATGAGACACCATGCCAGTCCACTCCGACCTTTTCCTTGCGCTAGGCCGGCATTGATAAGAGAAAGTGTTCCCCAGCCGACAAAAAAAGTTGAATCGAACATTTTTTAGACCGTGATCTATGACTCAGAGTCCTGCCAGGCTGAGACGGGAACACAACTACAAAACAGATTCCTATCGCCATGCACATTGTCGACTCGACCGACTGGAGGCCAGTATTTTTTTCGCTTTAAGTCAGCGACAGGAAAGACTGCTTCCTCTCGAGTATAAGGCCTTGTCCAGTCCTGGTCTGCAATACAACTTGCGGTGTGTGGTGCATTGATGACAGGGTTATTATCTTGTGGCCACGTGCCTTCCTCGATGTGCCGAATCTCTTCACGGATAGCAATCATGGCTTCAATAAATCGATCAAGCTCATGGAGATCTTCACTCTCTGTCGGTTCAACCATCAGGGTGCCAGGAACTGGAAAACTCAATGTCGGTGCATGGAATCCGTAGTCAATAAGTCGTTTGGCAACATCTTCTGCAGTGATACCACTTGTTTCCTTCAGTGGCCGAAGGTCCAGAATGCATTCATGGGCAATGCGTCCATGTGTCCCTGTATAGAGCGTGGGATAATGATCTCGAAGCCGTACGCTGACGTAATTGGCCGCTAAAATTGCAGCTTCCGTTGCGTGTCGTAACCCTGAGCTGCCCATCATGCGACAGTACATCCAACTAATTGGGAGAACCCCGGCATTTCCTAGAGGTGCCGCAGAAATCGCACCGACTCCGCCACTCGTTTGGACACCACTGGTTTCGTGGCCTGGCAGAAAAGGCACGAGGTCTTCAACAACACAGACTGGCCCAACACCGGGCCCTCCACCACCGTGTGGAATACAAAATGTTTTGTGAAGATTGAGATGACTCACATCACCACCAAAGTGCCCGGGTTCGGCGGTTCCAACTAATGCATTCATGTTTGCACCATCGATGTACACCCGCCCACCATGATCATGGACAATGTCACAAAGATTTTTGATCTCAGATTCGAAGACGCCGTGAGTGCTTGGGTACGTAATCATCACAGCAGCCAACTGATCAGTGAACTGCTCGCACTTTTCCCGAAGTTCAACAAGGTCGACATTTCCTTGGTCGTCACAGCCGGTGACAACAACTTTCATGCCGGCCATCTGTGCGCTTGCAGGATTTGTTCCATGAGCTGATGCTGGAATCAGGCAGATATTTCGGTGACCTTCTCCGCGAGCACGTTGCCAGGCCCGAATGACAAGGAGTCCGGCGTATTCTCCTTGGCTTCCAGCGTTCGGCTGAAGGCTGATGCCTGCATATCCAGTGGCTTCACCCAGCCACTTGCAGAGCTGATCCTGGAGAATTTGATATCCCTGAAGTTGGTGAGATGGTGCAAAGGGATGGATGTCAGCGAACTCGGGCCAACTGATCGGAATCATTTCACTGGTTGCATTCAGCTTCATGGTGCAACTTCCCAATGGAATCATTGTTCGGTCGAGAGCAAGGTCACGATCAGCTAATTCACGAAGATACCGGAGCAACTGGGTCTCACTGCGATGTGCATGAAAGACAGAGTGGGTGAGGAAGTCGCTTTTCCGAATGCAGGTGTCCGGAAGAAGTGACTGAGTTGATGGTTCACATGTTTTCAGGTCTTCGACAAAATTTTCCGGTAGCGTGAAAACGTCCCACAGAGTGCGTACGTCAGCATCACATGTCGTTTCATCAAGACTGATTCCGATATGATTCGCATCAATCTTTCGGAGATTCATTCCGGCATCCTGCGCGCGCTCTATAAAGGAATCGGTTAACTCACCAGTTTGGAGACACAGCGTGTCGAAGGCGTGTTGATTCGTTATTTCTATACCCAGCTTCTGAAGGCCGGTTGCGAGAAGAGCGGTTTTCTTTGCAATACTCTCCGCAATTTTCTTGAGCCCCACGGGGCCATGATAGACAGCGTACATTGCCGCAACGACAGCAGGCAGAACCTGCGCGGTACAAATGTTTGAGGTCGCTTTCTCGCGACGGATGTGTTGTTCTCGAGTCTGCAAAGCCAGGCGATATGCTGGTCTTCCGGAATGATCAACGCTGACACCGACAAGTCGTCCCGGCAGTGACCTCTTGAATGCGTCGCGGCAGGCAAAGTAGGCCGCATGCGGACCTCCGCAGCCCATAGGCATACCGAAGCGTTGCGTTGATCCCACAACAATATCCGCACCCCATTCACCTGGTGGTGTGAGAAGTGTCAATGATAAAGGGTCTGCAGCAACACAAAGGAGTGCCTTGTGTTCGTGAACTCGATCTGCAAGGCCGTGCCAGTCCGGTATGTCACCTTCTGTGGTTGGGTACTGCACGAGGGCACCAAAATATGTTTCCTCATCAACCATGTCTGCGACATCACCAATAATGAGATCAATACCCAGCGGCTCCGCTCGTGTTGCCAAAACTTCCAGTGTCTGTGGATGGCACCTTCGGTCGGCTATGAAGGTAGACTCCTGACCTTTTTGCATTCTGTGGGCTAATGTCATTGCTTCGGCAGCAGCCGTTGCTTCATCAAGAAGAGAAGCATTCGCGATAGGCATGCCAGAGAGGTCACAAATCATTGTCTGAAATGCAAGCACTGCCTCCATGCGGCCCTGAGAGATTTCTGCCTGATACGGTGTGTAGGCGGTGTACCAGGCAGGATTCTCCAAAACATTTCGTTGGATAACCGCTGGAGTATGCGTGCCATAGTACCCCTGACCCAAGAAACTTTTGCAGACGTTGTTCTGCTGGGCGACAGCCTTCAGTTCTGCAAGTGCTTCTTGCTCTGAGACAGCCGATGGTAAATCCATCACCGTTCGCCTCAGGATGCTCGCTGGCACAATTTCTTCAATCAACGCATCTCGACTTTTTGCTCCGATGGCTTCAAGCATGAAGTGCTCATCGGTTGGTGAAAGGCCAATGTGTCGACCTGCAAATTCTGGATTGTCATCAGATGCAGTCGTTTTGTTACACGCAGGTGCGTGAGATTCAGATGAAAGAGTGTGTGGAGAAGCTGTGCCAGAAGACATACAAGGTTCCTTTCCTGACTGTGCCGACGCGTGTTGTGCGTGCTGTGGCAACTGACGTTGTGTTCTATCCGCCAGAGGAAACAGTATGGCCGAAACCATGCTGGGAACCCTGTTGTCCTTGGACCTGAGAGATTCACCCGTGAGCATCGGCTCGGGGTTTGCCCCTTCGGTGGACGCCGCCTTTTGCGTTGTCACTCTCCAACAGAATTATAAAATGTCAGTACTTTTGCCTGAGCGTTCAGCCTTCGGCGGTCTTTCGACTCTCTCCTGACCCTTTCTATCATAGGGTCTGCCAGAAGAGCCGGCAACACATCCCAATCAGATGTGTTCCTCGAACAGAGTTAAGCTAGGCAGGACAATCGACACCAGTCGGATATTTGTTGCTGGATAGCGTCACGAATCTTTCGGATTTCTACCAACTTTTCTTCATGGTTCCCTGTCACCGTTGATGGATCTGGAAAGCTCCAATGTTCACGGGTAACCAGTCCAGGAAAAGACGGGCAACGTTCCGCGCTTGTTTCATCACAGACAGTGATCACACGGTCGTAATGACGTCCCTGTTGAAGAACTTCATTGACGCCGGTAGTGACTGCACTTGAGATGTCGATGCCAATCTCTTGCATCACTTCGACAACGAGCGGATTAAGAGTGCCTGGTTCAATTCCTGCGCTTGATGCCAGGAAGGAACTTTGGCACATCTGATTTACAAATGCTTCTGCCATTTGGCTACGAGCACTGTTATGAATACAAACAAATAGAATTTGTTGTTGACTCGCTTCTTCACAACATCCACTGGTACCGACGCCACATTTCTCTGGTGCAAGGCAGGCGGTGTGATTCGTACCAAGCGTAAAGAGTAAACCGGACGGTGTCATGTCAGCCAATTCAATCGGATAGTGTGCCGTCGTATTGCCTTCATACTCTATTTCAACTGCAAGTTCATCGGTTTTGAGCACCTGCCTCCCGAGTCGAATGATCTCTGCAAGCGTTGTTGTTTCCAGCCGGTGATCGAGGTCATCACCCGTCCAGAGTTGGAGTTGGCATGTCACCTGGCTTCGTTGTGTTCCTCCACAGTCAATAAAGTCCTTTTGAATGCGTCCTACTTCGGTCACATGGAAATGAGCAGGTACAAATGAGTTGTCAGGAAGCATCCAATGCATAGGTTGCGATGGATGTGCGTCTAGACAATCAAGCAGTTCGCGTATGTTCATAGATGTTGGTTTCAAGATGCTGGATAAAAGATTGTTTGAACGAACATAGTAAATCAGTTTGTGGCCGATCCAACATTCTTCCATCCTAGTCTCGCGTGGGACTGAATGTATTTGGTAAAGGTGCCCCCCCACCGACAGAGGAGTTGTTGGGAGTCTGCCGATGGGGGAGCGATTGGCAGAGGGTTTATAGAAACGTATTGTTCAAGTCGTGTTAAATCGGCTCAGTTACACGAAAAACAAATAAAAGCATGCACGCGGCTCTGAAGGTGATCGGTGCTTCCAGTGAGACACGACACGTCCCCGCCGGTGAACCGATTTCAGGCATTTCCGAGCAGGGAAGTAAGGGTATAAATACCCAAAAATGGATTTGGAAATATTTGTTTGCTTTTGATGAGGAGGGTGTTTGCAAACAAGGTTTCACAAACCTGGCAGCCCATTCTCATTCAAAAGAGGGGGTTCTCGAATCCTGATTATGGATTTGTTGAATAACGACTTCACTTTTTCCATTCAGACAGGTGAATAAATACTTGAGTCATTGAAACGACTCCTTTTATGGAAGGCGTATTCAATTGAATATCTACAAAAAGCGTGAAGGAGAGAACCACATCTTTGCCAGCCGCTGTTAGTGGCCCTCAGCATCTCTACCGAGTTCCTGATCAATCAGAATAAGGCCATGACCGTCTCCGCCAACTAAGGAGAGTCGATCGTGGACATCATCAGCTTCAGCAGTATCAGCAATTTGTTGTGGAACAAACTGTGTTATGAAACTGTGCGTGAGATGGTCGTTATGTTTGTCTGCCAGATCGATCAAGTCATTCATCCGTTGCATCAATTTATGCTCTTGGGTTCGAACTTGATCAAAAGCCACAACAGGATTGTCCCATTCACAGGAAGGCGCTTCAATTGTTGCAAACTTTGCTTGGCAGTCTCGGTCATTCAGGTAATCAACAAAAAGGCCCATGTGGGTCAGTTCACCAGCTGCTTCCGTACGAAACCATTTTGCCATTCCTGTTAATCCACGAACACTGGCCCATGAAGCCATTGAAAAATAAAGGAACGCTGCGGAGGACTCGATACGTATTTGTTCGTTCAGGGCGGCGGCAACTTCTTCATTCAGTGATAGTCGAAAACTCATCAAATTCTCCAGCGTTCAAAACAGGTAAGTGAAAGATTCGTTGATAGTCTACTTTTAAATCCTAGCAATCTAATAGCACTTCGGGCAGAGGAATCTTTTAACTTTCATAAAAATCTTTTTATAGACAGTGATAATGAGATTCATTCTCGAGAATCAGTATGGTGCAAGTTTATTTCGTATCGACACACACGATATCAATGAAAATCTGCGATTATTCCATTAGATTTGATATCAGTTTCACGACGAATAAAACGGTTTGACAATGTTCTGCTCAGGTACTGTGCTCTGCCAGTGTGTCTGGCAGACCTCTACGCGAACAGTCATGATCTCGCGGGTTCCTGTCTCTCGCCGCTTCGGCATATCTTGAACGGTGTCCGCCAGCAATACTGGTCTTGGGCACGAGGTATCTGTTTTTAAGCCGTACTGTCTTCGTACACCGCAAACTTCACCGTTTCGGTTCGCCGGTGTCGTTGCACCTTATCGAGGGAATTGCGCATTATCAGTATTTCAGCGATCCAGTCGCAGACGAGTCGCAAGATGCGTTTGCAGAAATGACGATATTTCGTAATGAGAATCGGGTGGAATGAAATTTTGTGAAAGAGAGAATATGAGATCAATTCGTGTGGTGTTGGTATTGGTGTGTGGTGCATTCCTGCTGGCTGGTTTGACACAGGCAGCTGAATCACCACAGGTAGCTGAGTACACCCACCACCTGGCAGCTTCAAAAAAGGTGCCAGGTCTCCATGCTGGGGAGCATCCGCTGCCGTTGCCTACAACGATGAGCCATATCGAGTACGAGAAAATACTCTTCCCGTTTATCAAGAGCCGAGCATACGCAACACAGTTAGGATGGAGTCACGACAAGTACGTGCGTGATACCGGTGCGTATGTGAAAGGGAAATACTACGGAACGCATCCCGCAGTCCGGTGCTTTTATTCACCGAAGGTGATGTACTGGTTAACAGGCAATCCGGATTTCTGGCCCGAGGGTCGGGATGCGGGGCAGGCGCCGAAAAAAGCACCTCGTGAAGGTACCATTCCCGACGGTGGAATGATCATTAAAGAAATGCTCCCACCACCAGCCGCTCGGTATGAAGGCATGACCGAAGAAGAAATTCTTGCCGTGTTACAGCTCCCTTCCTCAGCTGGCTGTGATGTAATGATCAAAGATAATTCTGGATCACCAGATGGTTGGTTTTGGGCAAGTGTGTATGAGGGTCAGAAATATGACAGCTCTGACTCCTTTGAGTATCCACAAGCTGGGTTTAATCTCGCCTGTGTACGGTGTCATTCTGTTGCTGAGGAGGGTGGGACGTTTTCGTCGCTTCGGAATATTACGGGTTTTCCGGGTGAACCGATACAATATTTTGTCGATAATACATGGCGAGAAATTCCAACTGCGCTGCAGCCCTATGACTTCCGGCATGATCCAGATCCTCCCAAGTTGCGTGCCCCACAGGGGCCGGGTCCAACACGACCAAGTTTTGAGTTTCTTAATACCTACAAATCTGCACGATACGTTACGTATCCAGAGGTGAAGAAGTTTCCAGCGGAGTCGAATGATCGTGTCACGCCACATGCTTCAATCCCTGAACGATTTCTGACATCAGATCAGTGCATGATGTGCCATAGTGCTGCCACTGGTCGGCACAGCGCAAGCCCCGTCATGTTTCTGGAAACCAAACGGGGAGGTCTCAACGTGTCACCGTATGGCGAGTGGCGATGGTCACCAATGGGTCTTGCGGGACGAGATCCTGTTTTTCATGCACAGCTTGAAAGTGAGTTATCACAACTTACGCGAGAATTACCGGGTGAGCAGGCCGATGTGTACGGAGATCAAGTAGTGAATACCTGCTTGCGGTGCCATGGTGCCCTCGGAAAACGACAGCATGAATATGACACAGGGCTAAAACCATGGGAAACAAAGGGCAAAGAAAGTCTCGATTGGTTTCACGTTGCCGATCCAAATCACCCGCACCATAAATACGGTGGCCTCGCTCGGGATGGAATCAGTTGCACCGTCTGTCACGGAATGGTTGAAGAGTATGCAGATCTTCAGGGTTTCTTGGCCAATTCAATAACGGGCCAATTTAAGACGGGTCCTGCAAATGAGATTTACGGACCTTTCAAGGACGTTGTCACCAAGCCAATGCTCAAAGTGCTTGGAGCCGCTCCAAAACACAGTCCTTTTATTCAATCATCACGAATGTGTGCGACGTGTCATGTGATTAATCTGCCAGTCCTCGACTGGCCGTTGGGGCATCCTCCTGCCGGGGTTGAACAACCGCCACAAGACCAGCTGGAACAATTACTTGCATCTGAAAAGACACCACAATTCCAAGGCTTTGCACATAAGATTGAGCAGGCGACGTATTTAGAGTGGCTCAACAGTAGTTTTCAAGATGAATTCGGCCGGACGTCCGAATCACGAAGCTGTCAAGAATGCCATATGCCCAAAGGGTATGAGAGTCCTGATGGTGATATCTCAATCGATCAGATTGCAACGAAGATTGCTGTACTTCAAGACCATGAATACCCTGAATCTGATCATTCAATTGCACGGGAGGATCATCATGTTCAATTTCGTAAAGAGGGTTTTCGGCGGCATACATTCCAGGGGATGAACGTCTTCCTGCTCGAAATCTTCAGGCAATTTAATGATGTGCTCGGAGTTCGATTACCCGATTATGAAACCGGCGTGGAAGGGATTCACTTTGCCATTGATAACTATGTGCAAAACGCCCAGAAAAATACGGCCACCGTTGAAATACTGAATGTGGAAACTGCTGGCCAGACCATAGCGGCTGATGTGAAAGTGACAAACCTGACCGGTCATCGTCTACCCAGTGGTGTTGGGTTTCGTCGCGTGTGGATCGAGTTTCTGCTTGTGGACAGTACCTATGGACGTGACCGGATTATCTGGTCTTCGGGTTTAACAAATGGTGCCGGCGTCATTGTTGGAGAGAATGGCCGAGTATTGCCGTCAGAATTTTTTGATGAGGTTGGAGATGGTCAACATCAACAGCAAGCGTATCAGCCGCACCATCGTGTTATCAGTAATCCGAATCAGGTTCAGATTTACGAAGAGTTGACTCAGAATGCATCCGGAAAATTTACAACAAGTTTTCTGCATCGGACACATGACGCAAAAGACAATAGGCTTTTGCCTCGCGGGTGGTCAGCAAAGGGGCCGAGCAGTGAGATGCCAGCAGCATTTGTTGAAGCGACACACCCACATGGTGTAGGAGAAGATCCGCAATATGCTGATGGGCAGGGTACAGATATTGTCAGTTATCGTGTCACGGTGCCGGAATGTTTTGATTGCCGAAAGTTACGCCTGAAAGCCACGCTCTACTCGCAGGCGTGGGCCCCGTACTATCTTCGAGATCGCTTTAGCGATATTCCGGAAGGTCCAGAGGGCGATGCCAGGCGTCGTCTGTTCTTCTTGATGTCACATCTGAAAACAGAAGGAACGGTTATCGATGGCTGGAAGTTTAAGATTGCAACTGACGAGGAAGAAATTACCGAGTCGAACGAGACGGATGCTGTAAGCAAAAAGCGTTGTAGTTGAAATGATGCATTTGTAGTATCCAGAATATTTCTGAGGGGGTGGGGCTGATGGATCCGGCTGTATTATTTTTGGCCATCATGTATTGTCCATGCGTGGAAGACATGGTGCACGTTGCCAACGTTTTGTATCTCACGTCGTATCTTGTTCGTGACATTCTCTGGTTACGCGTGCTCACAATTTTTGCTGGCTTGTCACTTCTTCCATTTTATTGCAACTGCAGTGACCATATTCTTTGGGCGCCGATAGCCTGGAATCTCTTATTTATGGCGGTCAATTCGGTGCAGATCGCCATCCTGTTACGGGAGCGTCGGCCGCGCCGTTTGGATGGGCCTGAGCAAGCACTCTACGACAACGTTTTCTCTGAACTCACCCCAGGCGAATTTCGCCAGCTGGTGAAACTAGGCGAATGGCGCGAGATTGAAGCTGGAACACTGATTGTGCAGCGTGACTCGGTGGTTCACGACATTCAGGTGCTGAAGCAAGGGGCCTTAGAAGTACGGTTAGGTGGAGAGATTATCGCTCGGAATGAACCGGGGCAATTCGTTGGTGAAATGAGTTTCCTTTCAGGTGAAAGAGCAACGGCTGATGTTGTCGCCACTGAGGCAAGTCAGGTCTTGGCTTGGTCTCAGGAAAGTTTGAACAAGTTGTTCGATAAAAAGCCGGCCCTTGCCTACAAAATGCGGGGCATTCTTGGCCGGGATGTTGTGGTCAAGTTACGGGCCCATGGGAAGCCGGTGGGATGAGTCCGGGTGTACCTGGCGTTATTCTGTTTCGAACTGGTCTTCGCTTACCGTGGCTAGGTTTTCAGCTGCAGTATTCAGTTTTGTGGGACCATGCCAGTGCGTTGTGAGCTGGTTGCGTTGAGCGGGATTGAAAAACGTTTGAATAGCTTAACTAAACGACATCGAGGTGTTGTTCTGTGATTAGAACTGGTACTCAAGTCCGGCATTGATACCCTGGGCCCAGAAGCCAGTTGTCGATAGATTGAAGCTCGGCTCAGGTGTTCCCGCAAGTGTTCCACCACCCAATTGTGTCGGGTTGCCGGATGGATCTATCTGGTCCGTGACTCGACCACAC
>ERZ802819.1275-NODE-1275-length-15725-cov-10.2833_pt1 | contig 15725 bp, 18 predicted proteins | sample MGYA00345647_ERZ802819 | MGnify/ENA primary metagenome ERZ802819 (study PRJEB30503, sample SAMEA104212355) | marine metagenome | biome: Westerlies Biome; feature: [SRF] surface water layer (ENVO:00010504) within the epipelagic zone...; material: water... | reverse complement strand
CAGATAGACCTCATTTGAGTTGTAATGTTTACAACACCAAAAATGTTAAACTGTTGAAAACAAAGGAGTTACACAGATTGAGCAGAGCAAAACGAAACACAAAATGTTGTAAAGATGTTGTAAACAAGAATTTTCTGCTCTCAAACCCTTATGCAGCAAGGCTCTGAAATCGTGTAACTATTGAGTGGGAATAAACTAATGACTGCAAAAATACATTTTTACTTCGATTTTATTTCTCCTTATGCTTATTTTGCTTGGCGTAAACTTCCAACCTTAGCTAAGAAATATAATTGCGAATTAGAAGCTCATCCAGTTGTATTTGGAAAATTATTGGACAAGTGGGGACAACTAGGGCCAGCTGAAATCCCACCAAAACGAAGTTGGTTGAATCAGTATTGCTTAAGATATGCTGCACTGAATGGGTTTGAATACAATCCACCAAAAAAACACCCTTTTAATCCCTTGGCTGCTTTAAGAATGTCGTTAAAGGAAGTCAGTGGTATTGATCAACTTAGAGTAATAGATGCGATATTTAAAGGTGGTTGGAGTCAAGGTGCGGATCTAGGAGAACTATCTGCGCTGATTTCCTTATTAGCAAAAGAATCTATAGATGGAGAAGCCCTAAGTAAGAAAGTTTCAGAATCAGCCATAAAAGATTTACTGATTAATGAAACTAATAAGGCTATTGAGAAAGGAGTTTTTGGAGTTCCAACATTAATTATTGATGATAATTTATTTTGGGGCAACGACCAGATGGACCATATTGAACTTTTTTTGGATGGCAAAGATCCTCTAGATCGAGAAAAGCTCAATGATTCAGAGAGGCCGAGAGGAATTGATAGAAAGGTTTTCAAAAAGCTTGATTAGGATTTACTCACAAGCTTACACTTCAAAATATTTCGAATTCTTTAACATATGTGCAGGACCATGAGCAAGATTAATGGCTGCGTTCTCACCGTATAACATTTCCTTTTGATGCCCAAAGTTTTTTCTATTATTCGCAAGTGGAGCTAATTCTTTGGCTTTTCTTAGAGCTGCTTCAGAAAGCTCTTCAAATGAACTTACTCCTTGAACAATCCCAGCTTTAAGAGCATCAGCACCAGTCCATCGTTTAGATAATTGAACAGTCTCAAAGAAAGCATTTGCAGGAATTTTATGCTTAAACAATGCTAGCTCTGGTCTCGGGATTGGTAGACCTAATTGCATTTCATTGGCACATATAAATCCTCTATCTTCTCTCATAATCCTGAAGTCATGAGAAAGGGCAAACATAAAGCCGGCACCGAAAGTATGTCCATTGAGAGCACATACAGTTGGAATTGATAATGTGATAAACCTTCCCATTAAATACATGAATTCTTCACCGAATACTTCTCTATCACCTCCATCTGGATGATCTTCGGGAGCTTGCATCCACTCTAGATCTAGTCCATTTGAAAAAAACTTTGAATCAGTGGAAGATGTAATTAATGCTCCTTGACCTTCATCATCTTCAATTGTGTCTAAAGCTTTAGCAATTTCTCTTACGAATGTCGTATTCCAACGATTCTCCCCAGCATCCATTGTTAAAAAATAAATAGACTCTTTTTTTTCTAGTTCTATCACAACATCTCCCTACAAAGTTTATAGATCAAAACACTATACATAAAAAAATGACTGAAACTAAAGACAAACTTTTGTCAGATACTTTAATATCAATAACCTCATGACTATAAAAAAATTTAAGACAATTTATTTTATCTACAATGCTGATGGTGGATTGTTGAACGAAATCAAATATTGGATCAATAAGAATCTTTTAAAAAAAAAGACTTCGTGTGAATTATGCGATATTTCTCATAGCAAGATCTTCGTGAGATCTGAATGGTTACAATTTATAAAAGAACTAAAAAAAGAATACAAAGTAGAGGTCTTACATCGAAATGAAATTCCTGAAAGAATTTTAGAAAAAAATTATGCATTTCCTTGTGTCATTGGAGAGACAGAACATGATCTTACAGAAATCATCGATAGTATTTCTTTTAGTGGTTTTAGAAAAACCGAAGGTGTGAAAGAATTACATGAAAAGCTTTTTGAGAAAGTTGCATAACTCTAAGAGTTTTTACAACTTCACATAAATATAATTTTAAACACAATCTATCTCTATCTAAAAAAATGGATCCACTAACTCAAGGAACAGTAGGTGCAGCTTTCTCACAGTCGTCTGCGGATAAGAAAAATATATTTAAGATTAGTATTATTGGTTTTCTTGCAGGATTGGCCCCTGATTTAGATGTCTTGATTCAATCATCAACTGATCCAATTCTGTTTCTTGAATACCATAGGCAGTTCTCTCACTCACTTTTTTTTATCCCCTTTGGATCTTTAATTGTTGCAGCACTTATTTTTCCTTTATTCAAAAAATCCATGAGCTTTAAGACTATCTATATAGCAAGTTTCTTAGGTTACGCGACCCACGGATTACTTGATGCATGCACTTCCTATGGAACTTTACTTTTTTGGCCTTTCTCAAATGAGAGAGTGACTTGGAATAATATATCTATAATTGACCCTATCTTTACGATTCCTGTTTTAATTCTTATTGGGACTGCAATAAAAACCAAAAGAAAAATATTTAGCTTTTTTTCAATTGGATGGATTATTTTTTATCTCTCCTTAGGCTTTATTCAATATGAAAGAGCATTGTCGACGGCGAATGATCTTGCCGAGTCAAGAGGGCATAATCCTGAGCGCCTTACACTTAAACCCTCCTTTGGAAATTTAATTTTGTGGAAATCTATTTATGAATACGAAAAGACTTTTTATGTTGATGCAATTAGGACAGTTCAATCGTCTACTGTGTGTTTAGGTGAGAGTATCAAGATTTTTGACTATCAGGAACATCTACCTGATCTTGATAAGGAGAGTCAGCAGGCTCTAGACATTGAAAGGTTTAGATGGTTTTCTCAGGACTATTTAGGCTTTGATGAAGAAAAAAGTCTCGTAACAGATGTTCGTTACTCAATGCTACCAAATCAAATCGAGCCAATGTGGGGGCTAGTAATTGATGATCTGCGAGATATAAATGAACACGCAATTTGGTGGACGGGCCGCGACTTAGATGAAAGTCAGTGGAATTTATTCGTTAAGATGCTTGGCGGTAAAGAGTGCAAAGTTCAATCTTAATATTAGAGATGAAGACGAAGTGCAAGGAGGATATACTTCAATGACAAAGAAGGGCGTTTATGGAAACCATTAATGAATTAGCACGAGAAACACCAATTATTCATCGAACGGAAGTATTAGTTGTTGGTAGCGGTCCCGGAGGTTTAGCAGCTGCTATCGCTTCTGCAAGAGCAGGAGCAGAAACTACCTTGCTTGAACGTTACGGTTGCTTTGGAGGTAATCTCACCCAGGTGGGTGTCGAAGGCTTTGCCTGGTACCGTCATGAAAAAACCGTTGATAGTGAAGGTATTGGAATAGAGTTTGAAGAACGTGCTAAATCTATGGGTGCTTCCAATCCTGAACCTCAATCTAATAGTCACGCTATAGACGGCGAAGCATTTAAATTCGTCGCAGATGTCTTAGTTGAGGAAGCAGGTATTACACCCATGTTACATAGAACAATGGTGGCAACTATAGTTGAGAATGCAATCATTAAAGGTGTTATTGTTGAGAGTAAAGCTGGTCGAGAAGCAATCTTGGCAAAACGAGTGATAGATGCAACTGGTGATGCGGATATTGCCCATAGGGCCGGAGCCATTGTTCACAAAACACCAGTTGAAGAAATGATGGCCGCATCAGTCATGTTTTCAATGAATGGTGTTGATAAAACTCGTTTTATTGAAGATGTAAAGTCTGATCCGCATACTTATAGTGATTGGTTTGGACCAGGTTGGGGAATGAAGACATCCGGTAAAGAGGATAAATTATTTTCTCCCTATCTAAAAAAACCTTTTGAACAAGCAATCGAATCTGGACTAATACCTAAAAATCTAACTACCATTACCGGAACATGGGGTGCCATAAGCGAGCAGGGTGACCTAAGTTATTTGAATATAATCCATTTAGCAGGTCTTGATGCAACTAATCCGGATCACCTTACAAAAGGAGAAATGGAGGGTCGTAGGCAAGCAATGTTTGCCATAGAAGCACTGAAAAAATATAACCCAGGTTGTGAGGAAGCTAAATTGAGAAATTTCGGTATGACTTTAGGCATTAGGGATACAAGAAAAATCGATGCTGCATACAACATGACTGCTGAGGATGTTCATAATGAGGCTGAATTTGACGACAGTATAGGAATTTTTCCAGAATTTATTGATGGTTATGGTGTACTCGTCTTACCTACCACTGGCCGATACTTCCAACTACCATTTCGTTCTATGCTGCCGAAGGGCGTTGAAAATTTACTGGTTACGGGTAGATCTGTAGGAGGAGATAAAGGCTCTCATGCTGCAGTGCGAAATATGATGTGCTGTGCAGTTAATGGCCAAGGCGCAGGCGTTGCAGCAGCAGTTTCAATTCAGACACAATCCGATATCTCTAAAGTTGATATTAAAAAAGTCCAGCAAACATTGCTTAAACAAGGAGCGCGAATACACTAGTTATCTATTCGAACAACTTTTAATATGATTAATGATTACACAGATAGACACTATCCTTTTGAAGGTTGCTTTAACTTCAGAGATATAGGTGGTTATTTAAATAACGATGGCAAGAAAGTAAAAAAAGGTCTTTACTTTCGTGCTGGCAGACAAGATAGGATGTCAGGCATGGACTTATCTAAGCTCTCCGATCTAAAGATTTCTACTCAGATAGATTTACGTAAACCCGATGAGGTTTTGGATCAAGGCAGAGGTCCTTTAGAGGCTATGGGTGCTAAATATATAAACATCGCGGTTATACCTGAAGGAGGGAGTGATCAATTAAGCAGACTAGTTGGTGATACAGGCATCTCAGGTAAGAGGTACTTAGGTTACTTAGAATTCGGTCCTACTTCTTGGTTAAGGTTATTTGGGATTTTAGCTGATAAGGCCAACTTGCCTGTTGTTTTGCATTGTACGGCTGGTAAAGACCGAACCGGTGTTTCAACTGCCTTTTTGCTATCTATTCTAGGGGTGAGTAGAGACGTAATAGAGGAAGATTATTTACTAACTAATCTTGATACTGAAAGACAGGCAGACTTCATTGAGGCCACCACAGGTTATCCTGATGGATATGATAGAGAAAAAATGATTAAAATAGCGGGAGTCCCCAATGATGCTATGAAAGATTTTTTAGACGGTGTGGAGTCAAAGTGGGGAAGCGTTTTGGAGTACCTTGAAAAAATAGGGATTACTAAAAATCAGATGGATATGATTCGACAGAATTTTCTGGAATAAATTCAAGATAGTTTAATCAGGAAAACTTAATAAATAATGAGTTACTCAATTTTTGTAAAAGATGGCACAGCTCAAGGGGTTGCAAAGCAACGCTTAATTGAAACCATAGCTGGCCCAGAAAAGAGCGTAATAAATGATCCGTATGCTGATAAGTTTGTCATAGGGTCAGGTGTGATTAAACTTATGGGACATAGGTTAAATGTCTGGTTGACCAGTAAACTTGCTCCAGGTTTTCATGAACATCTAATATCACGTACACGATTTATAGATGACTTGATAGAGAAGAGTGCAAAAGAAGGAATAGAACAATATGTAATACTCGGCGCAGGATATGACTCTCGAGCTAACCGACTCAATCTACCGCCATCATTGAAAATCTTTGAAGTAGACCAACCTGAGGTATCGGACATAAAACTCTCCAAGTTACCCAAAGATTTACCAAATCTAGAGAACATCACTTACGTAAATGTAGATTTCTCCTATCAATCCTTAAGCGAACAACTTTTAACTGCAGGATTCGATCAAACTAAATCTACAATCTTTACTCTTGAAGGTGTCTCGCAATACATCACCAAAGAGGCTGTAAGCTCAACAATACAAGAACTTTCCTTGATTACCAAAGATGCTAGATCTATTTTTTTCATGTCTTATGTTGATGAACTTTTGAAAAAAGACCCTGCAGCCTGTTTTGGTAAAGGCTATCCAAATCCATCAAAAAAAGCTGATTTGATTCAAACCTTATCAGCTAAAGTTGGCGAGCCTTGGATATCGTTTTATAGAGATGAAGAAGTAGAAAGTATACTTGCAGAAAATGGCTATGCGATTAAAGAAAATGTGACTTTAGAGGATCTTAATTCGTTATATTTTTCACCTGTAGGACGAGTTCTTCCAGAAAATCAAATATTCAAGTTAGAACATTTTATTGTTGCGGAGTCTCTTCTGTGAAAAACTTTTTAAGCCTTAGAGTCCTTATGAAATCTATTAATCACTTAATAAAGATTCTAATATTATTATCGTTTCAAAATCTTGCACATACAGAGTCAATGGGAAACCTTGCTCAATATCCACCAACTCCCAAAGATCTGACAATTACTACATCTAAAGACGGCATGCCTCTTCTTGAGCCATTTGAAATTTCATTAAATACTGGAAAATACTACAGATTAAACATCAATTGTCCCGATGTTAAAGATGACCTTACTGGATGGCGAATTGAAATGTCTGATTTATTAAGAAATTCACATCTTAGACTTGTAACAGTGGGAGATATTGAGATTCATTTACAAGGTTTAAGTTTTAATGCAATTGAATGCGATGAGATTGGTTCAGCACACGTTAGTTTTGTACCTATAAAACCTGGTTCTTATCAACTTTATGTAGGAAATGTACCAAGTGCTGTGAGAAGGCCAATTGGCGAAGCTGGAATTCAAGAAAAAGGTAACTTTGTTCTAAGTCGTTTTATAGTAAATTAATAAATTAAGCTAAAAAAGTATCTGCATTAGCTAAAGATAAGTAAAATACACCCTTAGGACAATAAGGACAATAAGGGGAATTATGGGGATATCTTACTTACCTGTTTCAGATCACAGATTTAAAAAATCACCTTTTTTTGAATGTAATAATAGAGAAGATACTTTGTATGGTCTCTACAATGATAGACTCTATCCAATAAATTCAGGAAATAACGAAATAGAGCATTACGAACATATGCGCTCAAAATGCTGCTTATATGATGTACCTGAAACACCTTTAAAAATTACGGGTAAAGAAAGTATTGAATTTCTTAATATGTTGTTCACTAGAGATGTCAGTAAGATAGCAGTGGGAAAAGCTGGCTATGCTATTGCTTGTAATCACAGTGGAGGCATCATGATGGACGGCGTCTTGATGAGGCCCAATGAAGAGGAATTTATTTATGTTCAAGCAAACGGAGACTTTTTGAATTGGGCCCAAGCTCTATTGAGTAATTTTGATGCATCCATAGAAGATTTCGATTCTTGGGTCTTGCAAATTCAAGGACCCACATCCCTAGATGTTCTAGAGGCAGTTTGCGATATATCCATAGATGATTTTCCTTATTATGGAGTAGCCGAAGTAGATATAAATGGTAATTCTTTCTATATCTCTCGTTCCGGATGGACTGGCGAAAGAGGTTTTGAAATATATTCGAAGAATTCAGATTTTGATGGTGTAAAACTATGGAATTTTTTACTCGAGAAAGGATTACCTGCGGGATTGATGCCCTCAGATGTCTCTTCTATGCACATAAGAAGAATAGAGGCTGGTATTCTTGATTATGGAACAGATATAGATCAGTCACTCAATCCTTTCGAAATAGGTCTTGATCGTTTAGTCCATCTAGATAAATTTGATTTTATTGGCCGAAAGGCATTAATGGAAACAAATCATAAATCTTTAAGGTTAAAAGGCTTGCTTTGTGGTGAGGCTTCATTAACTAGAGGAGATAAACTAGTAGATTCCGGAAAAGAGATTGGTTTTGTCAGCGCTGGCGCTTGGTCTCCCTATTTAGAATCTGGAGTCGGTTTGATACGGCTAAATGAAACAAAACCTTCTGACCACAAAGTGAAAGTCGTAACTTCATCTGGTGAGTTTGATGCTAAAGTAGTTGACCTTCCGCTCTATGACAAAGAAAAGCTATTGGTAAGGTAATGTTAGAAAAAAAGGATTTTTTATTCACTACAGAAACAACACCCGATGTAAGTACAGATCTTTCTGGAAGTTCGAAAAAAATTGAAGCTCTATTGGGTCTTGCTGATGCTGTTAATGTAACAGATTCTCCAAATTGTAAAACTCGCTTAAATAGTTTACTGGTAGCATCAGAAATTAAGAAGAGTGGTTTGGATGTTATCTTGCAATTAACAGGCAGAGATAGAAATAGGGTAGCTTTAGAGTCGGAACTTTTAGGTGCATTATCTGTTCAAATTGATAAAGTTCTTTGTCTTAGTGGAGACCAGCCAGATGACGATGGACCAATGGCTGTTAATGAACTAAACAGTAACGGTTTGATCCAGCTCTGTAAGACTATATCTGAAGGATCTTTAACTGACGGTACAGAAATCAAAAGCCCCTTACCATTATATTCAGGTGCTGCAGACGACTTATATGTGCAGTTATCAAATCCAGAAGCAATGAATTCGTTGACTGCAAAGATGAAACAAGGAGCAAGCTTTATTCAAACTCAATACTGCTTTGATTTTGATGTAATAAAGCAATATTCAGAAAAATTAAATGATCAAGGCATATTCAATGATTACAAGGTATTGATAGGAATGGGGCCACTAAAATCTGCAAAACAGGCAGATTGGATGAGGAAGAATCTCTGGGGGATAAATATTTCTGATGAGATTCTTAATAAATTAGAATGCAGCGATAATCCTGGAGAAACTGGTGAAGAGATTTGTATAGAATTAATTGAAAAGATTATGTCTCTTCCTTGCATAGATGGAGTCCATTTAATGGGTCCAAACTGTGAAAAAGCATCAGCTAAAGTCATTTCAAATTTCAAATGAAAACCAATTTTGTAAGAAGATTACGTTATATATTTATGGAGAGAATAAATGAGCAATACTAAGGATTCACAAAATCCAAATTTCATAACATTAGAAGAAGCTGCAGAAATGAAGGAGGGTACAAGAGTTACTTTTATTCCTGGCATGCAGGCCTTATATGCAGAAGCTTTAAAGAATATTTGTTTTGTAAAAGGAGTTTCCCTCATAAGAGCTCTGCATCCTCTAATGGGCATCAATAAGCAAACAGGAGAAGACAGGCAAGCAAAATTATACGAACTTACAAGTCAGTCAAGTCTTCCTACAATGTTTCATGATGATGAAAGACCTAGAAATGTATGGATTGAACAACTTTCTTTAGCTGAAAGTATTGGTTCAGAGAATAGCCCAAAGTTGATACCGAGTAATCTGCAAGATCGTATAGACATGTTTGGGCTTTGCGCGGTTATCCTCGGTGAGGATGGACTTGTATGGAATATTAGAATTTTAAGCGACAATCCTTTGGCAAGAAAATATGGTTATAGTGAGGAGGCTAGTTCAAAAGCTATCGATAAGATTGTTGAGATAATTAAAATGATTGATGCTCGACTCGATGCTCAGGCGAAACTTGACTCTCCTTACTTAGTGGGTAAATCATTATCTGCAATAGATATTTATTGGGCCACCATGGTAATGAGTACCCTTCCTACTCCACCTGAAATAATGCCCAGAACAGAGCAAAACCAGGGCATGATTATGTGGTTTGAGAATAATTCTAAGATACCTTCAATAGAAAATGTTCTCAGTAAGAAAATTCAAGAACATCAACATTACATTCTTAAAACATATTGCGAGACTCCTGCAATTTTGGGTGGCGATCCTTTATAAAAATAAAGGTTATGGAATCAGAGTTAAATTATTCACAAAGTTACATTAGCCAAATCTTAAGAGAAGTTGAGACTATAGCTCTGATTGGCGCAAGCGCAGATCCTAAAAAGGATAGCTATAAAGTCATGAAATTTCTCTTGGATCAGAACTATGAAGTGTTTCCTGTAAATCCCAATGAAAAAGGTACTAAAATCCTAGGCCGATATTGCTATGGTGATCTTCAGTCTATAAAAGTAAAAATAGATATGGTTGAAATTTTTAGAAAACCTGAAGCAGTTCTTGGGATTGCAAAGGAGGCAGTGCAGATAGGATCAAAAGTACTGTGGACTCAGTTAGGTATCGTTGATGAAGAAGCTTCTAAAGTAGCAAAAAAAAATGGTTTAAAGGTTGTTATGAATAGATGTCCCAAAATTGAGTTACTAAATAAATAACTTAAGCTAAGATCAAATACATATGGAAAACGAAGAAAATATACTCATCAGCTCGACTTCTAAGGAAGGTGTTCTTCGTCTCATTATGAATGATCAAAATTCAAAAAATTCTCTATCAGAAGAAATGATGAATAAACTATCTAAGGAGATAAATAAAGGCTCCAGAGAACAATCAGTAAAAGTTATTATTATTGCTGCAAAAGGAAGTGTATTTTGTGCAGGACATAATTTGAAAGAAATTACAGATGCTAGAAAACAAAGTAATAATGGCGAATCTTATTTCCAAAAATTATTCGATCAATGCTCCTCTTTAATGGAATGCATAGTTAATTGTTCTAAGCCTGTGATTGCTGAAATATCTGGGACTGCCACGGCAGCGGGGTGCCAACTAGTTGCAACTTGTGATCTGGCATATGCTTCCAGCTCCGCTAAATTTGCAACGCCAGGTGTTAACTTAGGACTATTTTGCTCAACTCCTATGGTCGCACTGACTAGAGCTGTAAAGAATAAGCATGCTATGGAAATGCTTCTTACAGGAGACTTTATAGATCCGGAAAAAGCAAAAGAAATTGGACTGATTAATAATTTTTTTGAAAACAATAAGCTAGAAAAAGAAACCATGAAAGTAGCTATAAAAATCGCTAATAAGTCATCAGTTGCAGTTTCAACAGGAAAAAGTGCTTTTTATATACAGTCCGATAAAGAATTAACGGAAGCCTATCAGTATACTTCTAGAGTTATGGTAGAGAACTTATTAAAAGATGATGCTAAAGAGGGAATAGAAGCATTTATTGAAAAGCGAAAGCCTAACTTCAGAGACTAATAAAATCTTTTGTCATATTTACTAAAGTTATCAAATCTGCCAGAGGGAATTTGGAGAAGAATAGCTTTATTTGGGTTTTCTATTTTCTTCATTAGTTTTGGTTTTGATCATTTCATAAATCCCGACTTTTACTTATCTATTATGCCTCCAGCTTTTCCTTTGCACCTAGAGGCTGTTTATATTAGTGGGTTCTTTGAAATTATGGGCGGTCTTGGATTATTAATATCTCGTTTTAGAAAGATATCGGGTTGGGGTCTTTTGGCGCTTTTAATCGCTGTATACCCTGCAAATATTTATATGGCTATCTCACCTGAGGCTTTTCCAGATGTACCAATTTATGTTCTCTATTTACGTCTTTTAGTGCAATTTATTTTCTTTTATTGGGCTTTTTCTCTGACTAGACCAGCCTTCAATCCATCTAAAAATTATTTATAAAATATATAAGGTAACTACTATGGAAGATTATTTTTTTGTACTTCAATATGGACAATGGTTAATCCTTATTACTAGTATTTTGGCTCTTTACCAAGTAAGTTCTGTCAATCACAATACTAGATTAAAAGGTTACTTAGTTACTGCACTGAGTAGATTCTCTGGAGCTATAATATTTTTATTTGTAGACTTATTTGCATTTGTAATTGCTAATTTAATACAGACTTTTATTGCTTTAAGGGGATATTTTAAAAATAAGAGTGCAGAGAAAATAATACCAAAAAGTACGCAAGATATTGAAAAGTTTTGACAAGGAATAATTAATTAGAAAATACAAATGAAAGAAACACTTTTGTTCGAAATTGATAATGCTGTTGCAATAATCACAATTAATGATGCTCCTTATAATCGTATGTCATTAGAGTTTATGGATGTCCTAGAAGAGACTGTTGATAAGATAGCAAAAGATGATTCTATAAGAGCTGTAGTTTTAACAGCAGCGGGTTTGGATAATTTCTCTGTAGGAATGAATTTAAAGCAGTTTTCAGAAGGTATAGAACAAAAGGGAAGTTCTGATGCACTCTTTGATCAGAGGCTAAAAGTAATCGATGAAATTGAGACAATGCAAAAGCCATGGATTGCTACAATGTTTGGATTCTGCCTTGGTGGAGGCTTAGAAGTTCCTTTAGGATGTCATTTTAGATTTGCTGCTGAAGAGGGTGCCCAAATTGGATTACCTGAGCTCGATCTTGGGGCAGTTCCTGCATGGGGTGGAAGTGCGCGTCTAGCAAAATGTGTAGGTGAGAATCACGCTATGGATATGATTTTGAGGTCAAAAAAGATATCAGGAAAACGTGCTTTGGAAATTGGATTAGTTCATGAAATTTGGCCTTTAGAACAACTGAAATCTGCTGCCTTGTCTTTAGCTCATGAACTTGCTGGTCAACCTGCTTTAGCAGTAAAAAGCATGATGAAAGTCTTGGTTAATAGTTCTGAGCGTACTTTAGAAGAGTTGTTGAAAGAGGAACGTCAGGCTGTGAGAGATAATAATGGTACTAGAGATTCTCAAGAAGGAATGTTAGCTTTTTTAGAAAAGAGAAAACCTCGTTTTAATAAGTAAAAACTCTCAGAAACTTCTTTATGCTGAATAACGAAATTATTGTTAATATAAAAGTAAAAGAAGGAAAATTATGAGCGATTCTAAATATGTACCCCCAAAAGTATGGTCTTGGGATAGCGAAAGTGGCGGTAGGTTTGCCAATATAAATAGACCGACAGCTGGAGCAACCCACGAAAAAGAATTACCTATCGGAAAACATCCTCTTCAGCTTTATTCTTTAGGTACTCCCAATGGAATTAAAGTAACTATTTTATTAGAGGAATTATTAGCTTTAGGTTATGAAGGAGCTGAGTACGATGCATTCCTAATTAATATAGGAGATGGCTCTCAATTTAGCAGTGGTTTTGTAGATATCAATCCTAATTCTAAAATACCTGCTTTACTTGATACAACAACAAATCCCTCTACTCGTGTTTTTGAGTCAGGTGCAATTCTAGTTTACCTTGCAGAAAAATTTGGGGAATTTCTGCCTACAGAACTGTCTGCTAGAGCAGAGTGTATGTCTTGGATATTCTGGCAAATGGGGAGTGCGCCTTATTTAGGAGGTGGTTTTGGTCACTTCTATGCCTACGCGCCTGAGAAATATGAATATCCTATAAATAGATATGCTATGGAAGTAAAACGACAGTTAGACCTTTTAGATAAAAATTTAGAATCTCGAGAATACATTTGCGGAGGTGAATACAATATTTCTGATATAGCTATACATTCTTGGTATGGAACCCTAGTGCTAAATAATGCTTACAATGCTTCGGAGTTTTTAGAAGTAGATTCTTATAAACACCTAGGAAGATGGGCAAAGCAAATAACAGAACGCGAAGCCTTTAAGAGAGGTTCTTTGGTAAATAGAAAACCTAATGGACCTGATGATAAGTCCATTTTAGAACGTCATGACGCTAGCGATATAAAGCTATAACTTTAAAGAAAGATAAACTTAGCAACAAAAATCAATGTCAGGAACCAGGCTCCTGAAGAAACTTTTTTTATTTCACCAATAAAAGTTTTTATTGCTACATAAGCCAGGAATCCTAAAGCTATTCCATTGGCTATAGAGAAAGTAAGTGGAATCATAACAATCATGACTAAGGCAGGCAGTAATTCTGATTGATCATTCCAATCAAGTGTTTCCATTCCACTGAGCATTAAGATTGCAACATAAATCAATGCACCTGCCGTGGCATATGCTGGTACAGCTGCAGCAAGGGGAGATAAGAACGTAGCTAGAAGAAAAAGTATTCCTACCACAATTGCTGTTATGCCGGTTCTTCCTCCCGCCTCTATACCGGCAGAACTTTCAACATAACTTGTCACAGGTGCACAACCTAGAAAAGATCCAAAAATACTTGAACTACTGTCTGCCTTAAGAGCTTTATCCAAATTTTTTATTTTTCCTGAATCTGATATGAGACCTGCTCTTGAAGCTACTCCGAAGAGCGTTCCTGCTGTGTCAAAAAGATTAACAAAAAGAAAAGACATAATAATGCTCAACATTGTTATGTCTAAGGCACCAATGATATCTAACTTTAGGAAAACTGGAGAAATATCAGGAGGTAAAGCAAACACTCCCTCAAAATTCACAAGACCCATAAAGATACTCATTAAAGTCACAGCTAGTATTCCAATTATTATTGCCCCAGGTGTTTTTCTAATGGAAAGGATTGATATCAATAAAAATCCAAGACCAGCCAGTAATGTAGTTGGATTTGTAAAGTCACCTAAACTTAAAAATGTGGCACCGTTAGCTTCAATGATCCCTCCATTCTTGAGTCCTATAAAACCTATGAATAAACCTACACCTGCACCCATAGCAATTCTGAGATTCATAGGTATGCTATCTAACATCCACTTACGTAAGGGTGTAATGCTCATGATAAAAAATAGAACACCTGCAATAAAAACTGATCCTAATGCAACTTCCCACGAGTAGCCCATCTCGCCAACAACTGTATAAGTAAAAAAAGCATTAAGCCCCATCCCTGGAGCAAGTCCAACAGGCCAGTTTGCAAACAGACCCATAACAAAACATGCTATGGCAGCAGCCAGGCAAGTTCCCACGAAAATTGCTCCATGATCCATGCCTGATTGAGCCATCATTTGTGGGTTAACGAAGATGATATAGGCCATCGTTATAAACGTGGTTATACCAGCTAATATTTCCTTTTGGATTGTTGTATTGTTCAACTCAGTAGAAAAAAATTTTTCCAACGCAATTTTCATTTTTTATTGAAATCTCCTTTGACACTACTTTAAAGATTTATTGATTGGATACTATCTAATTCTTACTAAAAAAGTGCAAATAGGTTAAAAAAAGTGGTTTTTAGGGTTAATTTATAAAAATTTTTACCTTTCTTTTAACGATCTCTTGCATGTCAAATATTCAACGGTAGAATGTCTTTTTGGTTGCAAGACAAGGATTTTTAATGAAATTATCAAATTCCCTTTTCAGGTCTTTCCTCTCAATCTCGCTTGCGCTCTCAATAATCTCCATTAGTTCAAATGCCTACTCAAATGAGTTAGTCATCGATGAAGTTATTGTTACTGCAGAGAAAAGAGTAGAAAGTTTACAAGATGTCTCTAAAGCAGTAACTGCGTTAAGCAGTGATGAAATAGAGAGAAAGAACATAGTAGATTTTGTAGGTTTAAGCGCAATAGCTCCAGGAGTTACAGTCGCCAAGAACGAAGGATATAAAACTATTATCTCTATTCGTGGTGTGGGTGATGAAACTAACCAGAATGCTATAGCTGCGCCTTCTGTTGCATTGCATATGGATGGTATCTTTATTGCGTCTAAGTTTTCTTTAAGAACAGATTTTATTGATTTAGATAGAATTGAAGTACTCAGAGGTCCTCAAGGCACACTATTCGGTCAAAATTCAACAGGTGGAACGGTAAATGTAATTAATACAGCCCCATCGTTTGATGCCTTAACTGGTAAAGTTGATCTCACTTTGGGAGACTATGATCTGACCAAAGCTCGCGGAGGAATAAATATACCTCTTTCAGATACTGTTGCTACACGTTTTTCATGGATTACTACAGATCATGATGGTTTTTCTGAAAATCTTGTTAATGGTCAAGATTTGGATGATACAAATCATACAACTCTAAGGTCAGATTGGCTTTTTGATCTATGTGACACAACACACTTCAGCCTCTTTGCGC
>ERZ802819.1274-NODE-1274-length-15727-cov-14.0861_pt1 | contig 15727 bp, 12 predicted proteins | sample MGYA00345647_ERZ802819 | MGnify/ENA primary metagenome ERZ802819 (study PRJEB30503, sample SAMEA104212355) | marine metagenome | biome: Westerlies Biome; feature: [SRF] surface water layer (ENVO:00010504) within the epipelagic zone...; material: water... | reverse complement strand
TCAATATTCCCGAATGACGCAATCATTTCCAGTCGTGATTACCGAATGTTTGAGAAAACTGGTGTTACGGCGCAAAAAATCATTCGGCAAACGCGCAATTGCTGGCTAAGGTTTTGGCTTTGGTGGCTGCCTGTCCTGCCAGGCTTTGCTGGTTTGATCCAAAGCTAGCTTTTCAACGGAGATCAGCGCGCGTGAACAAAGCCGTCATTTTTGACCTAGATGGAACCTTGATTGACAGTCTTGGTGATATCCATGCGGCGTTGAATGACGTTTTGCAGTTTCGCAATGCACCGCCCCTGGCGCTGGCAACGGTGCGTGGCCTTATCGGCAAAGGATCGGCTAATCTGGTGAGGCGCGCCCTAACGGCGCAGAATTTGGCAATTGATGAGGCGTCCTGCGCCGCTGCTTTGGCCGATTTTTTGCGTCTGTATTCGGCAGAATCGGCAAAATTAACAACAATATTTGATGGCGCTATTGATGCACTCGACCGGCTGCAGGATGGCGGTTTTTGCCTTGGTATCTGCACGAACAAGCCGCTGGCACCGACCAAAATTGTGCTGGATCAATTTGGCCTGACGCGTTTTTTTGATACGATTGTTGGCGGTGACCAGCTTGCCAGCCGCAAGCCTGATCCGGCAATGTTGTTTCATGCCATGGCGTGTTTAGGTACCACATCATGTTTGTTTGTGGGTGATAGCGAAATAGACCGCGAAACGGCAGCCGCAGCCGGTCAGCCTTTTGCGCTTTTTACCAAAGGCTATCGAACCAGCAGTATTGAGATGTTAAATCCAGAATATTATTTTGATGAATATAGTGAATTAATTAACATTGTTAATCTTAATGTAAGGAATTGATAACAGGTTCTGCGGTTGGCTAGCTCCGATAATCCCGCCTTACAAGCCTGCGAAATAAGAAAGGACAAACCTTTATGTCAGCGTCAAAAAACAGCTTGGATCCGGTGCAGATATTATGCCTTGATGGTGATGGTATCGGCCCCGAAATCACCGCGGCAACCCGCCGTGTTTTGCAAGCGGTTGATGATCGCTTTGACCTGAATTTGACCTTTACCACCCAAGATATCGGCTTTGTGTCTTTGGCGGCATCGGGAACAACATTTCCCGATAAAGTGTTGGATGCAGCAAAGGCGGCTGATGGCATTGTTATGGGGCCAGTTTCGACCGTTGATTACCCGCCAGCCAGCGAAGGCGGAATTAATCCATCGGGTTTCTTGCGCAAACAGCTAGATCTTTATGCCAATATCAGACCTGCAAAATCTTATGAGGGTTTACCGCCGCGTGTTGGCGACAAGGTTGATCTGGTGATTGCCCGCGAAAATACCGAAGGCTTTTATTCAGATCGTTCGATGTTTTTTGGGCGTGCTGAATTTATGCCAACCGAAGATATGGCTTTGTCGGTTCGGAAAATCACCCGTCAGGCCTCAACGCGGATTGCCCGAACCGGCTTTGAACTGGCCGCACAGCGCCGCCGGAAAGTCACTGTTGTTCATAAAGCGAATGTGTTTCAGGTGTCTGATGGGTTGTTTCTTGAGGCGGTTCGCGCGGTTCGGGATGAATTTCCAGATTTTGAATACGAAGAACAGATCATTGATGCGATGGCGGCGCTGTTGATCCGCGACCCTAGCCAGTTTGATGTGATCGTCACAACCAATATGTATGGCGATATCCTGTCAGATGAAGCGTCCGAAATTGCTGGCAGTCTTGGCATGGCAGCATCATTGAATGCGGGTGAAACATTTGCCATGGCGCAGGCACAGCATGGATCGGCACCGTCATTGGCCGGAAAGGATCAGGCCAATCCGTCATCCTTGATCGGTTCGGCGGCGATGCTACTTCGGTGGATTGGCGAGCGGCGCGAAGCACCTCAATTTTTGGTGGCCGCTGATGCAATTGAACAGGCCATTACAAAGGCTGTTGCCACGGCTAGCACGCGAACGGCAGATTTGGGTGGGCCGCTTGGCACAACCGCCTTTACCGATGGGCTTTTGGCGATGATCAAAGAACCATAATTTGTCAGCGCACTCAATCTAAGCCTTGCTTGGGCGGTAATGATACCAGTCATGGAGGGCTTGCCAAGGCCGTATCTACCCTAATTATTTACAACGAGCACCAATAATGTCAAAGCCGTATCAAATGTCTCAATCTTATGTCATGTCCGATGATGCGGTTCGTTTTGCGACCATGATCATGACCGGACAGGGCGTCAGCAATGAAGATGCTGCCATCATTGCCGAATGTCTTGTTGAGGCTGATCTCCGCGGGGTGCAAACGCATGGGCTTTCAAGGCTGCCAGTTTATGTTGAGCGGGTTCAGCGCGGGATGGTAAAAGCAGTGCCGAATATGAAGTTTGAAAACCCGGTGGCGGCTTGTGGGTCGCTTGATGGTGATAATGGCTTTGGCTTTCTTGTCGGGCGTAGGGCCATGCAAGAGGCCATCACTATGGCAGATAGCTGCGGTGTTGGTGTTGTTGCAGCGCGAAACAGCAATCATTTTGGCATGGCCGCAACCTATCTTTTGCAGGCGGTCAAGGCTGGGTATTTTGCCTTTGTATTTACCAATGCGTCAAAGGCTATGCCGCCATGGGGTGGGCGCGAAGGATTGCTTGGCACAAGCCCGTTTGGCGCTGCGGCACCAGCTGGAAAGCTGCCGCCCTTTGTTTTGGATATGTCACCTGCGGTGGCGGCGCGCGGTAAAATTAGGCTTGCCGAAAAACGTGGCGAGCCGATCCCTGAGGGCTATGCGCTTGATGAAAATGGCCAAGTCACGACTGATGCAACCGCCGCGCTTCGCGGTGTTGTTTTGCCAATGGGGGGCTATAAAGGGTCAGGGCTGTCGGTGCTAATGGAAATTTTAGCTGGGGTTTTTTCGGGAGCAAATTTTGGTGGCGATGTTCCGGATCAATATACCGTCTGGGATCGGCCACAAAATGTTGGGCATTTCTTCATGGCGCTGAAACCGGGAATTTTTGTCACTGAACAGGGGTTTCGCGACCGGATGGACACGCTTGTTGGGCGGATTAAGACCAACCCGCTGGCCGACGGATTTGACGAAATCTTGATGCCAGGTGAAATTGAATCACGCCTTGAGGCTGAACGACGCAACACCGGCATTCCATTTGCGGCATCAGATCTTGCGCTTCTTGCCAAATTGGCGTCCGATCATGGCGTGGCTGAACTGCCCGAGGTAACCCGATAAATAGAACCCACAACCCAAAACGCTAATCCGAAATAATTACCCAAAAGAGGCTTGTGACATGTTGACCTTTTACTATGCAAAAAATTCTGCAGCTTATGCGCCGCATATCCTTCTTGAAGATATTGGTGCTGACTATAACGCGGTTCGTATTGATTTCATGACAGGTGAACAACGCTCGCCAGCTTATTTAGCGGTAAATCCGAAAGGGCGGTTGCCGTCACTTGTCACTGAAAAGGGGGTCTTGACCGAAACACCTGCCATTCTTGTTTATTTGGCGCAGCGGTTCCCCGAGCATGATCTGGCACCAAGCGATCCGTTTCAATTTGCCATCGCGCAGGCCTTTAACAGCTATATGGCATCAACGGTTCATGTTGCGCATGCGCACAAACATCGCGGCGCACGCTGGGCAGATGACCCGGCGGCGCATGAGTCAATGCGCGCCAAGGTCAAGGAAAACATGACCGAATATGCGCAGATGATCGAAACCCATTATTTCAAAGGGCCATATGTTCTTGGTGATAAATTCTCTTTTTGTGATCCCTATTTGGCGCTGGTGACACGTTGGTTAAAAGATGATGGGGTTGATCTCAATCCATTCGCCAAAATCAGGGCGCATGACGCCTTGATGCGCGAACGCCCGTCAATGCAGCGCGTGCTTGAACTTCATGCTTAATTTGCCGCTATTTTTTGCAATCCCATTTGTTAAAGGCAGCAGAGACCGACTTCATGCTGGTAGTTGCCGATTGGCATGATATGCTGCAAAACGCCGAAAGACATTTTTGAATTGATTTTAAAAGGGTGATTTGGCGCGATGTTGCTGGGCTGTATTGGTGATGATTTTACGGGGTCAAGCGACCTTGCCAACACATTGGCAAAGGGCGGAATGGCGGTTGTGCAATATAGCGGCGTGCCATCAGCGCCAGCAGAAGCATCTGTCGAGGCAGGGGTGATTGCGCTGAAATCGCGTTCAATCCCGGCGGAGGAAGCGATCAAACAGTCGCTAGCAGCTCTGAAATGGTTGCAAGATCAGGGCTGTAAACAATTTTTTTTCAAATATTGTTCAACATTTGATTCAACCGATGATGGCAATATTGGGCCGGTGGCAGAGGCGCTGGCATCTGCATTGGCGGCTGATGCGGTCATTGTTTGTCCAGCATTTCCCGGAACCGGACGCGCGGTGTTCCAAGGCCATCTTTTCGTCAAAGATCAATTGCTGTCAGATAGCCCGATGAAAGATCATCCGCTAACGCCAATGCGCGATCCCGATCTTCGCAATGTTCTGGGTCGCCAAAGCCGTGGTGCGGTTGGGCATGTGCCAATGGCTATAGTCGCTGAAGGCAGTGATGCAATTCGCGATGCGCTTGCTGTTGAGGCGCGTCATGGCCGCAATCTAATCGTGGTTGATGCGATTCATGATGAGGATCTGATTGCGATTGGGGCTGCGGCGCGTGATCTGATTTTGATCACTGGCGGGTCAGGTGTGGCGATGGGGCTGCCGGCAAATTTTACCAAAACTGGCCAGATTTCAGCAACAAAGCTGGGTTGGCAAGGGCAGGCTGGACGCTGCGCCATTCTAAGCGGGTCTTGTTCTGAGGCAACCCGAAAACAGATTGCCAACCATGCCAAAACTGGCGCGCAATATAAAATTGATGTCGCTAGCGTGATGCGGGGTGAGATGACAATTGATGGTCTGTTAAGCTGGCTTTTGGCACAAGACAGATTGCCGATATTCTATTCATCGGCATCGCCAATAGCGGTTCAGCATGTGCAGGCAGAATTTGGAATGAAAGCGGTTGCTGACCGGCTTGATAAATTCTTTGGTGATCTTGCCATTGCGCTTGTTGCTGCTGGGGTTGAACGTCTGGTTGTTGCTGGCGGTGAAACCTCGGGTGCGGTTGTCGAGGCTTTGCGGCTGAACGCCCTATCAATGGGGCCGGAAATTGACCCGGGCGTGCCAGCGATGCGCGCCGGATCAAATCTGACGATTGCGTTGAAATCAGGGAATTTTGGAGCTGATGATTTTTTTGAAAAGGCCGCCGCGATTTTGGCAGGAGGTGCAAAATGACGGAAACCGAGCTTCGTGAACAGATTTGCCAATTGGCGAAATCAATGTTTGATCGCGGACTTACCGTTGGGTCAAGCGGGAATATCTCAGTTCGATGTGACGATGGTGGGCTTCTTGTAACACCAACCGATAGTTGCTTTGGCAGGCTGGATCCAGCAAGGCTAAGCAGGTTTGACGAGACCGGAACATTGATATCGGGTGATTTACCAACCAAGGAAATGCCGCTTCATGCCGCGTTTTATGACAGCCGGTCGCAAGCTGGTGCGATTGTGCATCTTCATGCAACCCATTCGGTGGCGCTGTCGACTTTGCCTGTTGATGATGCGACAAATTTTTTACCGCCCCTGACGGCCTATTCGGTGATGCGGCTTGGTAGGGTTGCGCTGCTTCCCTATTTCCGACCGGGTGACTCTGCCGTGGCCAATGCCATTAAGGGGCTTGCCGGAAAACACAGCGCGGTGATGCTTGCCAATCATGGTCCGGTGGTCGCAGGCAAGCGGCTGGAAGCCGCCGTTTATGCGGTTGAAGAATTGGAAGAAACGGCAAGGCTGGCGCTTTTACTGCGCGGGTTACCGGCACGCGGACTTGATGACGCGCAGATTCGGGATGTTGTTACCCATTTTGACGTTGAATGGGATTAACGCTGCTTTTGTGATGGAAAGACAATAGCTGCCAGATGATGACCGCCAGATGATCCAGGTTATATCGTCAGCAAAATCTTGCCGCGCTGGGTTCCCGACTCCATCAATTCATGCGCTTTTGCTGCATCAGTCAGATCAAAGCTGGTAAAGGTCGTTGCCTGTAATTGCACTGGTGCTGCATCGAAAAAAGGCCATGCGGTTTTTTGCAGATCTGTCGCAACTGCCGATTTAAAAGCCTCAGGGCGTGACCGCAATGTTGATCCGGTAAGGGTGAGGCGTTTCAGCATCACCGGCATGAGATCAATTTCCATTTTTGATCCCAGATTGAACGCAAGCTGGACAATCCGTGCATCGGCATGGGCTGCTTTGATGTTGCGTGCAACATAATCCCCGCCAATAATATCAAGAATGATATCAGCACCGCCTGCCTCGCGCAGAATGGGAACAAAGTCATCCTGTTTGAAATTGATGGCTTGTTTCGCGCCAAGCGCTTCGCAATAGGCGCAGGCTTCATCCGAACCAGCAGTCGTAAAAACCTGCAATCCCATTGCCGTGCCAAGCTGAATTGCTGTCGAGCCAATGCCGCCAGCACCGCCATGAACAAGAAAAATACCATCTTGTTTGATTTGCTGCTGAAAGAACACATTGCTCCAGACGGTGAAATAAGTCTCGGGAAGGCCAGCGGCATCAATTTCAGACACGCCTTCCGGAATTGGCAAGCAATGGCTTGCCGTTACCGCAACATATTCAGCGTAGCCACCGCCATTGGTTAAGGCACAAACATGGTCGCCTATTGCCCATCGCGTTTGCGCGGCGCCGGTGGCAACGATTTCACCGGATACTTCAAGACCCAATAGGTCAGACGCGCCTTTTGGCGGTGGGTAATGGCCGCGGCGTTGCACAAGGTCAGGCCCATTCACGCCAGCGGCGGTAACCTTGATCAAAACCTCATCAGCACGCGGCTGCGGCACATCGCGTTTGCCACTGACAAGAACATCAGGACCTCCAGCCTCGCGCATTTCAATGACGGTCATTTGCGTTGGTAGGGTCATGATATATCCTTTTTAAAGCGGGTTCTGATCGAAAAAATGAGGGTTGGCATTGCATTTTTTGATGTGATTAGGGCTCTTGGCAGAGGCCTTATCCGGCTATGTGTTAGCGTAGCCAATATTATCCGTCAATTCATGGGATATGACGGTTTTTTTGTGTGATGCGTTGAACGGGTCACAACATGTCGCTTTTTGTATGAAAAAATTAAAAAATCAGCCATAAGATAAAAACCTGTATCAATTGGTTGTTGTATATTTTATTTCTGGTATACCAAATAATCTATTTGACGACGCGGGCACGAAATGTGACACTTTTGTCGCAAATTTGGAGATACACGTGGATACTTTTGACGGCGATGTTGGGGTGTGGAAATCGGCTCCGGGAAAAGGGCGGAAAACCCCCAAAGGACGGCAAGTTGATGATGCTGCTTTGGCGGATGTTCGGGCGCTTCTGAGTGACCGGCCGCGGCGACGCGATTTACTGATCGAGCATTTGCACCTGATCCAGGATCATTATGGGCATCTTAGCGCGCAGCATCTCAATGCGCTTGCTGATGAAATGCGCATTGCGCAGACCGAAGTTTACGAAGTTGCCACCTTTTACGCGCATTTCGACGTTGTGAAGGATGGTGACGTGCGGCCACCGGCATTGACGATTCGTGTTTGTGACTCGCTGTCATGTGAATTGGCTGGAGCGCAGGCGTTGAAATCGGCGCTTGAAGATGGTCTCGATCCGGCCAAGGTACGGGTTTTACGCGCGCCGTGCATGGGGCGCTGTGACACGGCGCCAGCGCTAGAAATCGGCCATAATCATATTGATTTTGCAACGGTGGAAAAGGTTGACGCTGCGATCGAGGCAGATGACACGCATCCTCATATGACCGATTATCAGGATTTGGCGGCCTATCGGGCGACCGGCGGCTATGACAAACTTGAGTTACTTCGTGCTGATGGTGATTGGCAGGCGGTTCAGGAATTGGTTAATCAAAGCGGCCTTCGGGGGCTTGGTGGGGCAGGATTTCCGTCAGGCAAAAAATGGGGCTTCGTTCGAGCTGCCGAAGGGCCACGCTATCTTGCCGTGAATGGTGATGAGGGCGAGCCGGGTACATTCAAAGACCGTTACTATCTTGAGCGGACGCCGCATTTTTTCCTTGAGGGCATGTTGATTGCGGCATGGGCGGTTGAGGCCGATGCCTGTTTTATCTATATGCGTGACGAATATCCGGTTGTGCTGAAAATTCTGGCTGATGAAATCACAAGGCTTGAAGATGCCGGTTTAGTGGCAAAGGGATATATTGATTTGCGCCGTGGTGCCGGTGCCTATATCTGCGGTGAAGAAAGCGCAATGATCGAATCTATTGAAGGCAAGCGCGGATTGCCGCGTCACCGTCCGCCCTATGTCGCGCAGGTAGGTATCTTTAATCGGCCAACATTGGTGCATAATATCGAAACGTTACATTGGATTACCCGCATTTGCCGTGAAGGGCCAGAGGTGCTGTCTTCGGTTGAAAAGAACGGGCGGACAGGCCTTCGCAGCTATTCAGTATCGGGCCGTGTGGCAAATCCGGGTGTGCATCTTTTGCCAGCCGGTTCAACCATTACCGATATTATCGAGGCGGCGGGCGGCATGGCCGAAGGTCATGTTTTTAAGGCCTACCAACCCGGTGGGCCATCATCTGGCCTGTTGCCTGCCAGCGTGAATGACGTTCCACTTGATTTTGATACATTGCAACCGCTTGGCACCTTTATTGGATCGGCCGCGGTGGTGGTGCTGTCGGATCAAGATAGGGTGCGTGACGCGGCGCTGAATATGCTTCGCTTTTTCGAAGATGAAAGCTGTGGCCAATGCACGCCATGCCGTGCCGGTTGCAGCAAGGCGGTTCAGCTGATGCAAGCCGATAAATGGGATCAGCCTTTGTTGCAGGATCTGTGTGATGTGATGCAGGACGCGTCCATCTGCGGATTGGGACAAGCTGCCCCGAACCCTATTCGTTTGACGATGAAACATTTCTCTGAAGAAGTTAGCTGAGGCCCCCATGCTAGATTCAACGCCACAAAAAACCGCAACCATTAAACTGGATGGCAAGGATATTTCTGTGCCAGAAGGCACGACCATTTGGGAAGCGGCACAAGCCCAAGGAACCTTGATTCCACATTTGTGTCACAAGCCCGAGCCTGGTTATCGCTCGGATGGCAATTGCCGTGCCTGTATGGTCGAAATCGAGGGTGAGCGCGTTTTGGCCGCTTCTTGTATCCGGCCAGTGCAAGATGGCATGGTGGTGAATACTGCAAGCGAACGTGCCGAGAAATCACGCGCGCTTGTAGTCGAATTGCTTGCCGCAGATCAGCCGGATCAGCCGCATGATGCGTCATCACATTTTTTGGATATGGCGGCATTGAATGGCGTGTCAGAAAGCCGTTTTCCGGCGCGTGACGCCTGTCATGTTCCGTTGCTTGACGATAGTCACGTGGCGATGAGTGTGAATCTGGACGCCTGTATCCATTGTAATCTTTGCGTTCGCGCTTGTCGTGAAGTGCAGGTGAATGATGTGATTGGCATGGCCGGTCGCGGTCTTGATGCGCAGATCGTTTTTGATATGAATGATCCGATGGGGCAATCAACCTGTGTTGCCTGTGGTGAATGTGTTCAGGCCTGCCCAACGGGTGCCTTGATGCCGGCAAGCGTTCTTGATGATGTGCAACGTGGCGATAGCAAAGATTTTGATCGTGAAGTCCAGTCAGTTTGCCCTTATTGCGGGGTTGGATGCCAGCTGTCCTTTAAAATCAAGGATGATGAAATCAAATATGTCGAAGGGGTGAATGGTCCGGCTAACGAAAATCGGCTTTGTGTGAAAGGCCGGTTCGGTTTTGACTATGTTCATCACGATCATCGGCTGACCAAACCATTGATCCGGCGTGATGATGCGCCGGCAAAGGGGCTGAATGTTGATCCGGCAAATCCGTTGACGCATTTCCGCGAAGTCAGCTGGGAAGAAGCACTGGATGTTGCGGCAAACGGCTTTATCAAGCATCGTGATATTTCGGGCAAGCGCATTGCCGGTTTTGGATCGGCAAAATGTTCGAATGAAGAAGCCTATCTTTTCCAAAAGATAATCCGTCAGGGATTTGGTCATAATAACGTCGATCATTGTACGCGGCTATGTCATGCCTCATCGGTTGCGGCTTTGCTGGAAAATGTGGGTTCGGCTGCGGTTACGGCTACCTTTAACGAAATTGAAAATGCCGATGTCGCCATTGTTATAGGCGCCAACCCGACCGAAAACCATCCGGTTGCGGCAACCTATTTCAAGCAATTTGCCAAACGTGGCGGAAAATTGATTGTGATGGATCCGCGCGGGCAGGGGCTTAAACGCCATGCCGATCATATGCTGCAATTTCGCCCGGGTGCTGATGTATCGATGCTGAACGCCATTATGCATGTGATTGTCGAAGAACAGCTTTATGATCAGCAATATATCGAAAGTTTTACCGAAAACTGGGACGCGATGAAAGCGCATCTCAAAGCATTTTCGCCAGAAAAAATGTCTGAATTCTGTGGTGTTGACGCTGAAGCACTTCGTGCTGTTGCGCGTGATTTTGCCGGTGCTAAGTCAGCGATGATTTTCTGGGGCATGGGCGTGTCGCAGCATATCCACGGAACCGATAATTCCCGTTGTCTGATTTCGCTGGCTTTGATGTGTGGTCAGGTTGGACGTCCGGGAACCGGTCTGCACCCGCTGCGCGGCCAGAACAATGTTCAGGGCGCCTCTGATGCAGGTTTGATCCCGATGTTCCTTCCCGATTATCAAAGCGTCACCGATGATGGTGTTCGTTCGGCCTTTAATGAAATTTGGCATTCAGAGTCGATCGCGCCAGAAAAAGGCCTGACCGTGACCGAAATCATGGATGCGATCCATGATGGTGATATCACTTCGATGTATGTTCTTGGTGAAAATCCGGCCATGTCCGATCCTGATGCCGATCATGCGCGTGCGGCGCTTGCCAAGCTGGATCATCTGGTTGTGCAGGATATCTTCCTGACCGAAACCGCCAATTATGCTGATGTAATTTTGCCAGCATCGGCATGGGCAGAAAAAACCGGAACCGTAACCAATACAAACCGTCAGGTTCAAATGGGTCGCCCTGCCATTGCACCGCCAGGTGATGCTCGCGAAGATTGGTGGATTACGGTTGAGCTTGCCAAACGCATTGGTCTCGATTGGACCTATACGCATCCGCGCGAAGTGTTTGCCGAAATGAAACTATCGATGAAATCGCTCGATAATATTTCATGGGATCGTTTGGCCGCTGAAAATGTTGTCACCTATCCGTCATTGGATGCTACTGATCCGGGCCAACCGATCGTATTTGGTGATGGGTTTCCGCGAACGGATGGTAGGGCTAGATTTACCCCTGCCAGCATTATCGCTCCAGCCGAAACACCGGATACAGAATATCCGATGATTTTGACAACGGGTCGCCAACTCGAACATTGGCATACCGGATCAATGACCCGCCGTGCCACCGTTCTTGATGCGGTTGAACCGCAGGCAAATGCTTCACTGCATCCGCGCACTCTTCGCCGGTTGGGAGTCGAGGCTGGTGATATGATAACGATTGAAACGCGACGCGGGTCGATTTCAATCATGGCACGTGCCGACCCTGCGGTTGCGGAAGACATGGTTTTTGTACCATTTGCCTATGTCGAGGCCGCCGCGAATATCTTGACCAACCCGGTTGTTGACCCATTTGGTAAAATACCCGAGTTCAAATTTGCGGCTTGCCGTGTTGCCGCCACGATTGGAATTGCTGCCGAATAGGCGAGTCTTGTCATCTGATACGAGCTAAAAATACACACCCGATCACAATCATCAGTGATCGGGGTTTTTTGTTGGATTATGCACCGCAGTAAAAAGAAAATGTAAAAAATTTACAATTTTCATGTTTTCACCTTTTTCCTTTGGGTTATTTATTCCAGCCGTTATTGTTAGGTTAGGTAAGGCTGTGAATAGCTGCTGAAAGACTTGTGCATTTAAGATCGTGCTGCAGTGTGGGGGAGATTTGAACCATGAAAATTTTGATCCTAGGAGCCTCATATGGCTCACTTCTGTCAACAAAACTATTGATGGCTGGCCATGATGTCACTTTGATTTGCCGCAGTAAATCGGCCGCGCTGATTAATGACGAAGGCACTGAAGTTCGGATCAAATTGCGCGATGAGGATAGCCATCGCGCTTTTCGGTCACATGATCTTGCTGGAACGCTTGATGCAGTCACGCCGGCCGATGCGCGGCCCGAAAATTACGACATGATCAGCCTCGCGATGCAGGAACCACAATATTCTGAGCCGCAGGTACGCGATCTGATGCAGCGCATTGCCACCAGCCGTAAACCATGCTTGTCGATCATGAATATGCCGCCTTTGCCGTTCTTGCGCCGTGTCGATGCGCTGGGTGAGGCACCGCTTGAAATGTGCTATGATGATGCATCAGTATGGGCTGATTTCGAGCCGGGTCTGATGTCGCTTTGCAGCCCTGACCCTCAGGCCTTTCGCCCACCCGAAGAAGGCACCAATATTCTTCATGTTGGTTTGCCAACCAATTTCAAGGCAGCGGTATTTGCTGATCCTGCGCACAATGCGATGCTTCGACAGCTTGAATCCGATATTGCCGCGGTTACCGTTGATGGCAAGGACGTCCCTGTAAAGCTGCGCATTTATGACAGCCTGTTTGTGCCAATGGCAAAATGGAGCATGCTTTTGACCGGCAACTACCAATGCGTCCAGCGTGACGGCGTGCGGGCAATTCGCGATGCTGTTCATGGCGATCTTGCCGCATCAGCTGACATGTATGCGTGGGTTGATACTTTGGCTCGGGCTCTTGGCGCGGATGCGGCCGATCAGGTGCCGTTTGAAAAATATGCAAATGCGGCTAGTAGCCTGTTAAAGCCGTCCTCAGCCGCACGCGCGATTGATGGCGGTGCCAAGACGATTGAACGTGTTGATCTTCTGGTGCAGCGAATAGCCGCCAGCATTGGCATGCAGAATGATCTTCTTGATGAGACTGTGGCAATTGTAAATGACCGGCTTGATGCCAACCGGTCTGAGGCGCCTTTTTTTGAGGTCGCTTAAGATTGCTGAAAGGCTGTAAGGCAGCGTGCCCGTCGCCTATTATTTGGCAGGTATCATGTGGTGGGCCAATTCGCGTGTAAATAATTCGCATTAAATAGGGGTGACTCCATTGGTATTGCCCCTTTTGCCTGCGGTGAAATGGAGCTGATCTAGCCGTTCAGCACATCTACAAGCGTGACGCCAAGTTTGGCAGGAGACGGAGACACGCGCACACCTGCTTCTTCCAGAGCTGCAATTTTTTCATCAGCACCGCCCTTGCCACCAGAAATAACGGCACCCGCATGACCCATGGTGCGGCCAGGAGGTGAGGTGCGGCCAGCAATAAAGCCAACCATCGGTTTTGAGCGGCCTTGTTTTGCTTCATCGATCAGGAATTGAGCTGCATCTTCTTCGGCTGATCCGCCAATCTCGCCAATCATGATGATCGACTCGGTTTGATCATCAGCAAGGAACATTTCCAAAACATCGATAAATTCGGTGCCTTTTACCGGATCGCCGCCAATACCGACAGCCGAAGACTGGCCAAGGCCCGCCATTGATGTCTGATAAACCGCCTCATAGGTCAAAGTGCCAGAACGTGATAGCACGCCAACCGAACCTTTGCGGAAAATGCTTGGCGGCATGATGCCGATTTTGCATTCGTCAGGAGTCATCAGGCCTGGGCAGTTTGGCCCAATCAGGCGTGATTTCGACTTATCCAGCTTTTCCTTTACTCGCACCATATCCTGAACCGGCACACCTTCAGTGATACAGGTAATCAGATCAATGCCAGCATCAATCGCTTCTTCAATCGCGGCCGCAGCGCCCGCTGGTGGAACATAGATAACCGAGGAGTTGGCGCCGGTGGCGTCCTTGGCTTCGGCAACGGTGGCAAATAGCGGTAGGTTTTGCCCATCGGCGCCTGTCCATTGCTGGCCACCTTTTTTCGGGTGGGTTCCGGCGAGCATTTGCGTGCCATGATAGGCCAATGCCTGTTCAGTGTGAAATGTGCCGGTTTTGCCGGTCAGACCCTGCACAATGATTTTAGTGTCTTTGTTAATGAGAATCGACATGTGCTCAGCCTTTCACTGCTTTGACAATTTTTTGAGCTGCATCATCTAAATCATCGGCGGCGATAACATTCAGCCCACTGCTGTTGATAATGGCTTTGCCTTCATCGACCTTAGTGCCTTCGAGACGAACCACCAAAGGCACTTCAAGATTGATATCATTAGCCGCTTGGACAACGCCTTCGGCAATAACATCACAACGCATGATGCCGCCAAAAATATTGACCAAAATCCCTTTTACATTTGGATCAGCGGTAATAATTTTAAAGGCTGCAGTTACGCGTTCGGTTGTTGCGCTGCCGCCAACATCAAGAAAATTTGCTGGCTCGGCGCCGTATAGCTTGATGATGTCCATTGTAGCCATCGCAAGACCCGCACCATTTACCATACAGCCGATTTCACCATCAAGGGCGATATAGGCAAGATCATGTTTTGAGGCTTCGACTTCTTTTTCATCTTCTTCAGTGATGTCGCGTAATTCCATAACATCGGGATGCCGGAATAGCGCGTTATTATCAAAAGACACTTTGGCATCAAGCACCTGAACGTCATTTGATTTGGTAACGATCAACGGGTTGATTTCCAAAAGGCTCATATCCTTGCTAACAAAGGCCTCGTAGAGATCCTTGAAAAGCGCCATGCCCTGTTCGCGGGCTGCTCCTTCAAGCTTAAAGGCGTCGGCAAGTGTCGCTGCGTCGGCATCAGTGCAGCCAGCGCTTGGGTTAATGCCAACCGAATGGATCAGTTCAGGCGTATCATGTGCAACCGTCTCAATATCCATGCCGCCTTCGGTTGATGCAACGAATGAGGTTTTGCCGGTTTCGCGGTCAACAAGAATCGATAGATATAATTCACGGTCAATATCGGCGCCATCTTCGACATAAAGCTGATTGACGGTTTTGCCATTTGGACCAGTTTGCTGTGTGACAAGGGTTTTACCAAACATTTCAACAGCATTGGCAAGCGCTTCCCTAGCCGAAAAAGAGACGCGAACGCCGCCTTTGGCATCAGCACCAAGCTCCTTGAATTTTCCTTTGCCGCGCCCGCCAGCATGGATCTGGCTCTTGACCACCCATACGGGGCCGGGAAGAGCTGCAATCGCGCTTTCGGCTTGGTCAAGGCTGGTGATCGCAACGCCAGCAGCAATGGGCGCACCAAATGTCTGTAAAATTTTCTTCGCCTGATGTTCATGGATGTTCATTTTTACTGTCTTTCTCCCGCTATGTGGCCCTGTGTGATAAAGCCACGAAAATTGCAACGATCAGTCTGTTGTCACATATTCGTGTAAAAAATGCACAAAAGTTTTTTGGTGCGACAGCTATGGTGAAGTTGCCTTGTGAGATATCAGTTAAAGTGGGTAGTTTTTTCGTCTCATATTCTGCAATTTTTCGATTTTATATGGTATACCACACACCGGCAATAGCAAGCGCTATCGTTAAATTATCGTCTGAAAAATTGCTTGACGAGCGTTGTGTCAGGTGTAAGGTATACCAGATAAAGCGTGAAGCAACGCAATAGTTACGTCAACGAAGGCAGGAAATTGAAGGCAAGAAATTGAAGGGGGGAATTGATGGCAGTTGA
>ERZ802819.1270-NODE-1270-length-15771-cov-15.6358_pt1 | contig 15771 bp, 17 predicted proteins | sample MGYA00345647_ERZ802819 | MGnify/ENA primary metagenome ERZ802819 (study PRJEB30503, sample SAMEA104212355) | marine metagenome | biome: Westerlies Biome; feature: [SRF] surface water layer (ENVO:00010504) within the epipelagic zone...; material: water... | reverse complement strand
TTGGGAGAACATATTGTTGAATTAGTTAGCTGAAAAGAAGATCTTTGCTTTGAGAGTTAGCAATATACGATTTCAACTTCATCATTGCACCTTTTTCTATCTGTCTAACTCTTTCTTTTGAAATTTTAAGTTCTTTTCCTAGTATATCTAGAGTTTTAGTATCTTCAATTAAGTGACGATCTTTAATAATTCTAGTTTCCCTGTCATCTAGTATCTCAAGGGAACGTTTAATTAATTCCTTTTTGAAATTTACTTGATCCTTTTCGAATACCTTATCATCAGGCCGTGCATCTTCATCTTCAATTAACTCCATAAATTCACTTTGGCTTTCATCATTAATTTTATGGTTTAAAGAGCTATCGTTCTGGCTTATTCGGCTGTCCATCTTAATCACGTCAGACGTGGATATATTTAAATCACTTGCAATTCCTTGAGCCGTTCTAAAGTCAATTGATCCATGCTCAGTTTGATGGATTTTATGTTTTAACTTTCTTAGATTGAAAAAAAGGCTTTTTTGCTTTGATGTGGTAGCTATTCTTACCAATGACCAATTCTTAAGAACAAAATCCTGAATTGAAGCCCTTATCCACCAACCTGCATAAGTAGAAAATCTAACTTCTTTATCGAGCTGAAACCTCTCAGCGGCTTTCATTAATCCGATGTTACCTTCTTGAATTAGGTCACTGAGGTTTAATCCATAATTTTTATATTTTACTGCAAAAGCAATTACTAATCTTATATGAGATTGTGTAAGTTCGTGAAGAGCACTCTCATCCTTCTTTTCAATCCACTTTTTAGCTAAAACTTTTTCGTGTTCTTCAGCTAAAAGAGGAATTGACATGGCTTTTTTAGTAAAAGCTTTCATTTCATTTGTATCATCAAAACTTGACATGACGCTAAAATACAAATTGAATAAATAATTACAAATTGAATCAAACAATAAAGGGTATAAACAACTGCCAATATGGCTCTCATAGATAAAAAAAGCATTGTAAAATATGATGATTTTCAAAAAATACAAATTTTAACAGGTACCATTAAATCTGCTGAAATTAATATAAAAGCAAGAAAACCAGCATATGTTTTATCAATTGATTTTGGTCCAGAATTAGGAATAAAAATCAGCTCTGCTCAAATCACTAATTATTCAATAGATGAGTTAATTAATAGGCAAATTGTTGCAGTTTGCAATTTTGAAAATAGGAATATTGCAGGCGTCGAGTCAGAAGTGTTAGTATTAGGTGCCATAAATAAAAAGGAAGAAGTGATACTTTTGGAACCGCGTCAATTGGTAGATAACGGTTCTGAAATAGCCTAGATAAATTTTTGTTGGCGCGCTCGAGATGATTCGAACATCCGACCCCAGGATTAGGAATCCTGTGCTCTATCCTACTGAGCTACGAGCGCACATTAATCAGAAATAAACTTATAACAAATTTTTTTTTCTTTTTTTGTTTTAAAATTATAAATTTTAAAGAATTAGATTTTTTATTAAAAAAAATTCAATGACTATAAGTATTTAAATAAATAAACTAATAATTTAAAATAAATTTAATTTTCTAACATTTTTACTGTTAATCTTTGAAAAGATTGAGAAATTGACAGTTTTCAATAAAAGTTTAATCATTGAACATAACGAATCAAACTTTTGATTCATTAATTAACCTCTAACTAAACCCAAATGGGGGGAGATAATTATGGAGGAACTTAAAGTAATCTTTGCGAAGGCAAAGAAAAAAGCTAAGAAAAAAGCAGCTCCTAAAAAGAAGAAAAAAGCCGCTAAAAGGAAGCCAGCTAAAAAGAAGAAAAAAGCAGCTCCTAAAAAGAAGAAAAAAGCCGCTAAAAGGAAGCCAGCTAAAAAGAAGAAAAAAGCAGCTCCTAAAAAGAAGAAAAAAGCCGCTAAAAGGAAGCCAGCTAAAAAGAAAAAAAAGAAAAGATAAATAGCATTGATTAATCAATGCTTTTTTTTTGCGCCCTTAGTTTAATAGACTAGGGGCGTTTTTTAATTTGTCTCTACCAAGAATTTTGTCTATTTTTTTGATTGCATTTTCTTCAGTGATTTTAAGGCTTGCAATAACTTCGCGTAAAAAACGATCATAAGATAATTCAAACAGTTGGCGTTCACTATAAGATTGCTCTATCTGGTTGTTTGCCCTATTTAAATCTCTAACTACTTCAGCAATTTGCTCAATTTCCCCAGAGTTAATTTTTAAATCATATTCCTGCGCACGTCGACTCCACATAGTTCTTTTAATTTTGGCTTTCTGAGAGAGAATTTTCAAAACATTTTGGATTTTTGATGGTTTTGAAACTTTTCTTAAACTGAGTTTCTTTGCTTTATCAACTGGCACTCTCAGTATTAATTTATCCTTTACAAATTCAATGACGTACATTTCAAGCTTTTGGCCAACTACCTCCCTTTTTTCTATATCGATAACCTGCCCAACGCCATGAGTTGGATAAACAACATGGTCTTTAGTCTCAAATATTTTTTTAACTTTTTTTTCTTTTATTGTTTTTATTTCTAAAAATTTCTTTACTTTTTTTGCTTGATAGTGGGAAGGATTAATTATTCTATTATTAACCTTTTTATTAGATTGTTGAGGCATTTTTGGAGCTACAAACTTTTTTACAGTTTTTTTTGCTTCTACCTTTTTTTTTGGGACAACCTTCTTTTTTTTAATAGTTTTTTTTACTACTTTCTTTTTCTTAAGAACTTTTTTAATGGCTTTCTTTTTCTTAAGAACTTTTTTAACAATTTTCTTTTTCTTCTTTATGGATTTCTTATTTTTTTTCATATAATTGACTTATCCCCCAGGTTTTTTTGAAAAAAATTTGTTATACTTATCATCTTCATTCTCATATTTTTCCGCATCAACTGGCGGATCTTTTTTTAATGTAATATTCGGCCACTCATTAGAAAACTCCGTATTAATTTTCAACCATTTTCCATCTTTATCTTCAGTATCAGAGATTATTGCATCTACCGGACATTCTGGCTCACAAACACCACAATCAATACATTCCTCTGGATTGATTACTAGCATGTTTTCACCTTCATAGAAACAATCAACTGGACAAACTTCCACACAGTCAGTGAATTTGCATTTAATGCAATTCTCATTTACTACGTATGTCATAGAGGATTAACCTGTAAGTCTTTTTTTGATTTCACCAACTTTAAAATCATCAATATAAAGTAGTCCTGATAGTTTTCTCACAAGAGCATTTTCGTAATCATCAATTCGCCCATCAGCAATGATTATTTTCCAAAGCATTTCAATTATTGCTAGTTTTTCTTCATCATCTAAGGAAGAATTTATTTTTGAAGTAAACTGATGAATATCACTGGCGTTATCAACCATAGAGTCAGATATTTCAAACAAATTGATTAAGCTTTCATCTGTCAACTTGTAGTAATTATTAAGTAACTTAAGAATTTCTTCCTTTTCAATTTCATCAAATATGCCATCGTGTTTTGCTGTCGTAATCATTAGCGAGGCAACGGCTAACTGCGTTGCATCAAATTCGTTATCTTCTTTAGTTTCAGTCTTTTCAAACAATGATGTAAATTTTTCAAACATAATATTATTTTTGTATATTAACTATTAACTGACACAACATATTGTTTATAATATAGAACAAAACAGGTAGATTATGTGTCCGAATCACTAACAAGCTATGTTCTTTAAATATTCTATTTTTTTTTATAATCAAATAATTATATACATCACATAATCTAAATTTAAAAGTTTCTTAATTAAATATGAAAACAAAAAATAGTGATAATTATACAAAGTGGCAGAAAAGCTTTGAACGAGAAACCAAGATTGATCTCAACGAGGCGTCTTCTGAAACAGATGAAGGTATTGAAATAAAGCCAGTTTATACAAAAGCTGACATTGAGAATCTTTCATTTGTAGATAATGACTCACTCCCTGGTCAGTTGCCATATACGAGGGGCCCAAAAGCTTCAATGTATACAAATAGACCTTGGACGATAAGGCAGTATGCTGGGTTCTCTACAGCAGAGGAGTCAAATGATTTTTATAAGAAAAATTTAAAATCTGGTCAAAAAGGTCTTTCAGTTGCTTTTGATCTGCCGACTCATAGAGGTTATGACTCTGATGATGATTTAGTAATGGGAGATGTTGGTAAGGCCGGTGTTGCCATTGATACTGTTGAAGACATGAAAATTCTATTCAATGACATTCCACTTGATCAGATGTCTGTATCAATGACGATGAATGGGGCAGTGCTTCCTGTCTTATCCTCATTCATTGTTGCCGGGGAAGAGCAAAATGTTAATAAAAATTTACTATCTGGAACTATACAAAATGACATTTTAAAAGAATTCATGGTGAGAAATACATACATTTATCCTCCTGATCCATCTATGAAAATCGTTGCTGACATAATTGAATTTACATCTAAGGAAATGCCAAAGTTTAATTCAATTTCAATCTCTGGCTATCATATGCAAGAAGCAGGTGCAGATAATGTGCTTGAACTTGCTTACACACTTGCTGACGGCATGGAATATGTAAGGGCAGCTCTCTCAAAAGGGTTAGATATTGATGACTTTGCTCCACGTCTTTCATTCTTTTTTGCAATTGGAACTGATTTCTTCATGGAGATTGCAAAACTCAGAGCGGCTAGAACATTATGGTATAAAATAATGAAAGATTTTGGAGCAAAAAATGAAAAGTCCTTGATACTCAGAACACACTGTCAGACTTCTGGAGTATCACTTACTGAAAAGGATCCATATAATAATATCATAAGGACATCTTATGAGGCACTCTCTGCTATACTAGGTGGAACTCAGAGTTTGCACACCAATTCATTTGATGAAGCAATTGCTCTTCCTACTGATGAGTCTGCTCGAATAGCTAGAAATACCCAGCTTATTCTTCAAAATGAGACTGGTGTAACGAATACTGTAGATCCATTAGCAGGATCATATTTTATAGAAAGTCTTACTGACGAATTATCAAAAAAAGCTTGGGAGATTATAGAAGAGATAGAGTCCCTTGGAGGGATGACAAAAGCTGTAAAAGCGGGTGTACCAAAATTAAAAATTGAGGAGTCAGCCACTAAAAAACAAGCAAAAGTAGATAGTGGGTCAAGAGTTGTTGTTGGGGTGAATAAGTTTAAAAACCCCAAAGAGCCAAAGGTAGATGTTAGGGTAATTGATAATAATAGAGTGAGAGATGATCAAATAAAAAAAATAAATGACATAAAAGCCTCTAGGGATCAAAAGGCTGTTGATGAGTCTCTGGCTAAATTAGTGACTGCAGCCAAAGAGGATAGTAATTTGTTAGCGCGTTCAATTGATGCTATAAAAAATAGAGCAACAGTTGGAGAAGTTTCAAAAGCGTTAGAGCAAGTATACGGAAGACATTTTGCAACATCTTTAAGTGTCTCGGGGGTATATGGAAAGCATTTTGAGGGCGATGAGGATTTTATGAATGTAACAAAAAAAGTAAATATTTTTGAAGAGGAAAATGGTCGAAGACCTAGAGTTTTGGTAGTTAAGATGGGTCAAGATGGTCATGATAGAGGAGCAAAGATTGTTGCTACGTCATTTGCAGATATGGGATTTGATGTTGATATGGGTCCTTTATTTCAGTCTCCAAAAGATGTAGCAAAAGATGCAATCGAGAATGATGTGCACGCAATAGGTGTCTCAACACTTGCGGCAGGTCACAAAACACTTGTACCAGAGCTCATGAAAAGCCTTAAAGAAATAGATCCCAAGTCAAAAATAATTGTTTTTGTTGGCGGAGTTATACCTGAGCAAGACTACAATTTTTTATATGAAAATAATATTTCAGCTATCTTTGGTCCAGGTTCAAATATTATTGAATCAGCAGAAAAGGTCATTGATTTGATATCAGATAAAATTCACAAACATAATTAAATGCAGCTTGTCGAAAAAATTATTAAAGGTGAAAGAGCTGCAATTGCTAAAGCTATCACATTAGTAGAGTCCTCTAGGGAAAATGATAAAAATGAAAGTAGAAAACTAATTTCAGAGCTATTAAATAAGCCAGGCAAATCAATTCGTGTTGGATTTTCAGGGCCGCCTGGTGTTGGCAAATCAACATTTATCGAATCATTTGGTCGTTACCTGGTAGAAAAAAATTATAAGCTTGGCATTTTAGCTATTGATCCATCTTCACAGATTACAGGAGGGTCGATACTGGGTGACAAAACTAGGATGATAGAAATTTCTAAAAATCCCAATACATTCATAAGGTCTACTCCCTCAAGAGGTTCGTTGGGGGGCATCTCAGTTGGAACAAGAGAAGCATCAATCATATTGGATGCAGCGGGATATGATTTTATTTTTATTGAAACTGTTGGTGTAGGTCAGTCAGAAACTATGGCAACTAATTTAGTAGATATATTTTCTTTAATTGTAGGACCAGGGTCTGGAGACGAGCTACAGGGTATAAAAAAAGGGATAACAGAATATGCCGATATATTTATAGTTAATAAAAATGACGGTGACCTAAAATCTGAAGCCTCTAAAACTGCTTCTGATTATAAATCAGCAATAAGTTATTATAAAAAATCAGATGATACTGCTGATAAGGAGGTCTTACTTGTCTCGGCCATTGAACAAACTGGTATGGAAAAAGTAATAGAAACTATACAAAATATAGTTTCACAAAATAAGAAAAATAAAAATTTTGATGAAAGGCGCGCTAAACAGTTTACTTATTGGATAGAAGAAGAGGTTAGAGAAATAATTCAATTTAATATTCAAAAGAAAATCAAAGAAGACGGTAGTATTAGTCAATTGTCACAAAAAGTAATGGATGGTAAGATTCAAATGTTTGAAGCTATTGAAGCTATTACTCAGAATTTGCAGAATAAATAATCATATTGACAATATTTATTATTATCTTTAACTAACACGAATTATGACAAAAGCATGTGATTTATCTGGCAAAAAAGTTCAGTTTGGAAATAACGTAAGTAAAGCCAATAATAAAACTAGAAGAAAATTCAATGTTAATCTTCAAGCGGTAACTTTTAAAAGTGAATTGTTAAATAAAAAAATAAAGTTATCAGTGGCTACATCGTCAATTCGAACAGTCTCGAAATTTGGTGGTATAGATGAATTCTTAACAAAAACAAAAAGTAAGAAATTATCGCTTAAAGCCAAGAGATTACAACGTGCAATGGGCATCGCTGCGAGTAAAGTTAGTTAGCAAGCTGACTTTTACTTTTTTTCTCACTCTCTTCAAATAAATCAACTAACTGTTCTGTCATAACATCCGCTAACTGTTCAGCATCTACTATAGTAACAGCTCTTTTGTAGTATCTAGTTACATCGTGACCTATGCCTACAGCTAACAATTGAATAGTAGACTTTGACTCTATCCATTCGATTACACCTCTTAAATGTTTTTCAAGATAATTTCCTGTATTTACGGATAAAGTACTATCATCTACAGGAGCTCCATCGGATATAACCATTAATATTTTTCTTGCTTCATATCTGACTTGCAACCTTTTATGTGCCCATAAAAGTGCTTCTCCATCAATATTCTCTTTCAATAGTCCCTCACGCATCATAAGGCCTAAATTTTTTTTTGATCTACGCCATGGTTCATCCGCAGCTTTATAAATAATGTGTCTTAAATCATTTAATCTTCCTGGTGCTGGAATTTTCTTGTTCTGCATCCAATGCTCTCGACTTTTGCCACCTTTCCAAGCTTTTGTTGTAAAGCCAAGTATCTCAACCTTAACACCACATCTCTCGAGTGTTCTGGCAAGAATATCAGCGCTCATGGCAGCTACAGTAATGGGCCTTCCTCTCATTGATCCAGAATTATCAATTAAAAGTGAAACTACTGTATCCTTGAAGTCAGTATCCTTTTCTTTTTTGAAAGATAATGAGTGATATGGGTCCATTATAATCCTGGTTAATCTTGATGTATCTAGCAATCCCTCTTCTAGATCAAAATCCCAGCTTCGGTTTTGCTTAGCAAGTAATTTCCTTTGTAATCGATTAGCCAATCTAGAAATAATTGTTTGATATGACTTTAGTTGCTGGTCTAAGTAAGCGCGAAGGCGGTTTAATTCTTCATCTTCGCATATATTTGAAGCAGTAATTATCTCATCAAATTCCTCAGTGTATATACCATACTCATTTAGTATTTGTTCACTTGAATTCTCAGCTCTATACTGAGGTGTTGCATTTTCACTATTTCCTTCATCAAACTCTGAAAGTTCATCATCCTCTTGCTGGTCAATATTCATTTCTGTTTCTTCATACCCCACTTCCTCTTCTGACTGTGAGGCCTCATCATCACTAAAAGATGACTGATTCTCCATCTCATCTAATTCATTATTTTCGAGTTGCTCTGTGTTTTGATTTTTTTCCTCTTCATTCTTTTCATCATTAGTATTTTGGTCATCATAATAGTCTAAGTCATTTATTAATTTATTTACATTTTCAGCAAAAACTTTTTGATCATAAATATTCTCTAAGAGTGAATTGGAAGAGTCGCCAATCCTACTTTGAAGCCATTTCTTCCATACGCTTATTGCTTTATCAGAATCTTTAGGTAGATAATCAGGACTGACTTTATTTCTAAAATATAAATCAATAGCATCTTCAATATCAATATCAGATTGTTTAGAGATTTCAGAAATGTTTTTGTCTTTAAATTTATCTTCATAGAGAGAATGTAAATTATTTTTAACACCCCTCATCAATTTACTGCCTATTAGTTGTATGCGAGTATCTTCAAGTATTTCATAAATCTTTCTATTTTTTTCTCCGGAGGGCTCGTATTCTTTGAAAGTGTCTTGATTGTGGTATTTATATCTTAGGGCTTGATTATCAGCATTCCCTCTAAGCTGGCTAAGCGATTCAGGATTAACATCTAACTTTATTTGGGGTAAAACAATTTTATTTTCAGATGAAGAACCGGTATCTTCGAACACAACTTCAAGCTCTTTGTTTTCAGCGATAGCCCTTGTAGCAGATGAGATAGCCCTTTTGATATCTTCTAAAATATCTTCTTTCACTATATTAAGTTAAACTCATTCTTTTCTAATGAGAGATCGTCACCAAAACAGCGTTGATAATATTCAGATATAATCTGTCTTTCACTCTCATCACATTTATTTAAGAAAGTAAGTTTGAATGCCATTGCATAATTAAAGTCAAATATCTCAGCATTTTGAGCCCAGGTTAAAACTGTTCGTGGACTCATAACTGTTGATATATCTCCATTTGATAGCCCTTTTCTGGACAGGTCTGCTACTTTAATCATAAGTTCAATGATTTCTTGCTTTTCTTGTGTGTTAAAAGAAGGAACTTTTGAGAGCATGATTTGTTTTTCTTGCTCAAAATTAAGATAATTGAGTGTGGTCACAATATTCCACCTATCCATTTGACCCTGATTAATCTGTTGCGTTCCGTGATATAAGCCAGTGGTATCACCTAAGCCAACTGTGTTTGTTGTTGCAAACATTCTAAAATAAGGATTTGGTTTTAAAACTCTATTTTTATCTAGAAGTGTAAATTTACCATCTGCTTCCAAGACTCTTTGTATTACAAACATGACATCAGGCCTACCTGCATCGTATTCATCAAAAACTAATGCTGTTGGATTTTGCAATGACCAAGGAAGAATTCCATCCTGAAATTCTGTTACTTGCTTGCCTTCTTTCAATACGATCGCATCTTTACCTATTAAATCAATTCGGCTTATATGACTGTCAAGGTTAACTCTAATACAAGGCCAATTAAGCCGCGCAGCAATTTGTTCGATATGGGTAGATTTTCCAGTACCATGTAATCCCTGGACCATTACCCTTCTATTATATTTAAAACCTGATAAAACTGCCATTGTTGTTGCTTTATCAAAACAATAGCTGCTATCGATATCTGGAACATATTCAGACTTCTTTGAAAACCCCTCAACGTGTAAATCTGTATCAATGCCAAAGGCCTGATTTACTGAAATAGAAATGTCAGGCTTATTTTGAATTAGGTTTTCTGTTGCTGTCATGTTGATCCTTTATTATTTTGTAGGCTTCTAGAACCTTAGTAAGTTTTTCTTTGTTTTCTTCATTCAGTCCAACTGTATCAGGGTGAAGTTCTTTTACAATCTTTTTGAATTTAGATTTAATATCCTCTAATGAACTTTCTTTTTTGTCCATACCTAAAGTTGCCAGCGCATTTAGATATTTAGAACTATAAAAACTAGGGTGCATATTAAGGTTTTCAAGATTATTCATACCAGAAAACATCTGTTCGGAGATTTTTGATATTTTTTCGAAGTAATTCACATCATTCGTGCCTATTTTTTTGGTTTTTCTGTGGCCAATGATGTCGTTTTCAATAAATTCTTCAATTTCGTCAGCAGACATATCAGAGAAATAATTCCACTTTTTATTATATTCTCTAATATGCTTCAAACAGAACCATACATACCTTTTAAGCTCTTTTGGCGATGAAGGTGCTTTAAATTCTCCATCATTTGGGCAATTTTCAAAAGAGCATTTTCTGTTATCCATATCGCAATTAATTATGTTAAGTATATATGATTATATATGAGTCTTGAAAAAAATATAAATAGGAAGATTAATGATTTTTTTAAACCATCATTTTTCAAAATAATAAATTTTTCTGACCAACACAAAAACCATTATTCTGGGGAAAATAAAGATACTTCCCATATAAAACTTATTATAGTTTCTGAAGAATTTCTAAACTTATCACGAATTGATAGAGAGAGAAAAGTGCATAAAGTACTCGAACAGGAAATTTTAGATGATATTCATTCAATTAGACTAAAGCTGCATACTGAAGCAGAATATTCTCTAATTAAGTGAAGATATTTTTACTTGAGTAATAATATTTTTATTTGTTCCTAATATTTCAAACTTAAAACCATAATATTGAAAAATCTGACCAGTCTTAGGAAATGATCTTGACTCATTTATTATCAGCCCTGAAATCGTATTTGCTTCTTCATCAGGCAAATCCCATCCAAAACTTCTATTTATATTTCTTATTTCTGTCGAACCCTTTACTTTTACTGAACCATCTTGATTCCTCTTTATGTCAGAAAGCTCAATATCATGCTCATCACTTATCTCGCCAACGATTTCCTCTATAATATCTTCTAGGCTAATCATTCCGCTCAGTACTCCGTACTCATCTACAACCATAGCCAATTTAATTTTTCTATTAAGGTGCATTTGAAGTTGATCTTTCAGAGAAGTTGTTTCTGGAACAAACCATGTTTTAATAAGTGAATCCTTTATATCTTCCCGTGTAATTGAAAGGGTTTGTTTTTCTCTAAGTAATTTCAGTAAATTTTTAGCATGTATTAGACCTATTATGTTTTCATTATTATCTTTCCAAATTGGGACTCTTGTATATGGGCTTTCTATTACCTGATTAACAATATTTTCAGGATCATCATCAATATTTAGCATAAACACGTTGCTTCTATGTACCATAATATCTTCAACTGCAATTTCAGATAAATCTAAAATTCCAGTAACCATGTCCTTGTCAATTTTAAATAGTCGACCTTCTTTATGGTGTAGGTCTACCGTTCCTCTTATTTCATCGGCAACAGATATACTGCGAGAATTTTGATCATGTTTAATTCCTATAATTCCCAGAATATAAAAAACTATTTTTTCCATAATCCATGTAACAGGCGCCAGTACAGTAACCAGTGGTTTTAATAATGGACTAACAATCAACGCTAATTTCTCCGCATTCGCAATTGCATAGCTTTTAGGAAGAATTTCAGCGAAGATCACAATTAATGCTGTCATGATTATTACTGCGTAAGCTACACCTGAGTTTCCAAATACTTTAATGAGTAGGCTTGTAGCCAATGCGGAAGCAAGAATATTTACAAGGTTATTACCTAATAATATCGCACCGATTAATGACTCTTTTTTATTTAGCAATTGAAGAGCAACATCAGCATTTTTACTACCTTTCATTCGCAAACCTGTAAGTCGACTTCTTGTACTGGCTGTCAATCCAGTTTCTGATCCTGAGAAGAATGCAGATAATACAAGCAGTATAATAATAGCAAAAAATAAAATAATTATCTCAAATAACATTTAGTTTAAAAAATCTTTTATTACCTTTTTCATGTTCTTATGTTTGAAAGTATCAGTGATGTAAGCTTCACCAATACTTTTACATAGTATTAAATTTATTTTTTTGTTTTTTACTTTTTTATCAGAAGACATTGCTTCTATAAACTGTGAAGTGTTTAAATGCCGTTTTAATTGTTTTGGTATTTTTCTTTTAATACCTATTTTATCAAAATGTGATTCTATTTTATTTATAATGTCTTTTGATATTTTTCCTTCTAAGAAAGATAGCTCTAGTGCCATTATTATTCCTATCGCAACAGCTTCACCATGCACAACTGTTTTTTTATAATTATTAAGTGCTTCGATAGCGTGTCCAAAAGTATGGCCAAGGTTTAATAAGGCTCTAATATTTTTTTCCTTCTCATCTTGATTTACTATTTTTGCTTTATTTTTGCATGATTTATATACTATCTCTATTAAGTAATTAGCATTTTGATTCAAAAAATGTTTATCATTCTTTAATAGCCAATTAAAAAACGCTTTGTCCATTATGATGCCATACTTGATTACTTCTGCATATCCTGACAATACCTCTCTTTTATTTAAGCTCTTCAATATGCCTACGTCAGAAATAACAAGGGCAGGCTGATAAAAAGAACCGATTAAATTTTTTCCAAGTGGCGTGTTAACTCCTGTTTTCCCACCAACTGATGAGTCTACTTGTGAAAGTAAAGTTGTAGGAATTTGAATAAAGTTAATACCTCTTAGGGTTATACTTGCTACAAATCCAACAAGATCACCTATTACACCTCCCCCAAGAGCAATCAGAGTATCATTTCTATCAACTTTATTTTTTAATAAATGGCTAGTTAAGATTTTTACTGACTCAAGATTTTTCTTACTTTCACTATCGTTAATGATTATTTCGCTGACAGTTATTCCATGCTTAACAAATGAGTTCTTTATTTTTTTTAAATACAAAGATTTAAGAAGCTTATTTGTAACAATGAATACCCTATCACTCTTTAAATATTTTTTAGAATATTTTCCAGAGCTGGCTATAATATTATTGCCAATAATTATATTATATTTCTTAAGAGGAGTTGTAACCTTGAGAGTTTTAATCATTAAGTTTAATTTGATTTAGTAATTCCTTTGTAACCTGATATTTCGTTTTCCCCCCCACATTTATTGATAAGTGGGCTTTAGAATAATTTTTTCTTCGAATTTTATCTAACTTTAACAGTTCTGATTTAATATTTTTATTTTCAAGTAAAGGTCTATTTTTTTTAAAATTACACCTTTGTTCTAATAGATTTAAGCTACATTTTAGCCAAATACAATTACATTTTTCTAATGCTACTTTTCTTACAGAAGGATTTTGAAATGCTCCACCACCAAGTGCAAGAACTACATTCTTATATTTAAGAAGTTTAAGATTAATTTTTTCCTCAAGGTTTCTGAAATATTTTTCTCCATGTAAACTAAAGATATTACTAATTTTTATTTTTTCTCTTAACTCAATTTCTTTATCAGAATCAAAAAAATCAATACCCAACTTCTTTGAGAGGTTTTTGCCTATTGTTGATTTTCCTGATCCCATGTGACCCACAAGAACAATACTTTTATTACTATTAGAAAGTCTTAATTTTGACATCATTAGATGTGAATAAATTTCACAGTTTCAGATTAATCTGTTAAAAGAAATTGTTATGACGAAAAAAAGCATTTTTGTATATCTATTATATATTATAACTATTTATCTCGTAAGTATAATTTTTATAATTTTCTCAGCAAATGCCGAACAAACAGACACGAAAGAACCATTTGATATTTGGGCTGAAGATAGTTTGGTGCCAATTAATGAAAATGACACAGAAGAGGATGTGAAAATTGATGAAAATACAGAGTCAAAGTCTGCAGTAAAAGAGTCTGATTTTTCTTATTCTAGAAAAGACTCACTTGGATTGATCGATATCTCAAATGGTGGGTTTGATACAACTTTATGGAATGGATCAAGTTACTCTGATATAGAGTATTTGATTAATTCCTTACCTGAAGTATCCCATAGTTCAACACTTAGAGAGCTGTTGGTTAATTCACTTCTTACTATAGCTACTCCTCCAAAATATAATTTAGAAAGTGCTCAAAGTTATTTAGACTTAAAAATTAATTTTCTGGCCTCCAAAGGGTATTTTGAAGAAATTTATTTATTATCCACTCTAATGAATGAAGATGAAATTAATGAACAGATATTAAGGAATATTGAAAAATATTTTCTTATTAGTGGAAATTATAAGAGAATTTGCAATAGAGATGTAACTTATTTTTCTGATTATTTTAATGATTTATATTACACATCATTTTGTAATGCAATGAACTCAAACTTGTTGGCTTTGGATTTAAATATTTCTCTTATGCGTGAAGAGACTAAGCACGAAAAAGAATATATTGAACTTTTGATTTCTTTATTAAATGATGAACTTACTAACACTAATGAAATTGGAGACATAAGTCTCATTAAATTAAATCTGCTAAAGAATGAAAAGATAAATTACGATAACTTGATTAAAGAAGATGCAGATATTGAATATAAATTATTTTATGTTTTATCTAGTCAAGATAGTAACTTAAAAAAAATAAACATCACTGAAACATTGCTAGAACTAGGGCTACTTGACGTGTCCTACTTAGCAGATTTTTATAAAGATTATAAGTTTGATAATGGTAATGAAAAAAATATAACATTGGAGAATAGGATTTCAATTTATCAAGAAATTAGAAAAACTGCATCTCAAGAAAAAATTGTAAAGCTCATTCCAAAATTTATTGATATATTTAGTAAGCAAGGCTTCCTTAATAAAGCTTCAACTCTTATTTATGATAAAGTCAAAGTAATTACTCCAAAACAAAATTTAGTAGCAGAAAGTCTAGATGTTTGTTTAATTCTTATACTTAACAAAGATTTAGATAAATGTAAGGAATGGTTAAATGTAATTAATTATAAAGATGATTATAAAATATTAATGGCGAAGATTAAGTTTTATTTATTCCTCAATTCCGATATCTCTTTTTCTTTAGATGAGCTTGAAATTTTACTTGAAGATAAAAAACTTAGCTCAAAACAGAAAAATATTATTGTCAAATATTATGAGTTAATGACAGATGAAAAAATAAGTAATTATTGGAAAACGCCAAATGATTTAAACAGGGTTTCATCTGTAATTACAAATGTGAAGCTTGATGAATACTTAAAATCACTAGATAATCAGATTGGAGAAATGATCTTGCTTTTAAATCTCATTCACGGTGATCAACATTTCGTAAATCTTCATGAAACTACAATATTTACGATCATAGAGGGACTTGTTAACATAGACCCTGTATATGCAAATCAATACGTATTTGAATATCTCACAAAAGATACGCTTTAGATTAAATGGCCAATGCATCACTAATCGAAAATTTTTTAGAGTCTCTTGCGTCTGAAAAAGGACTTAGTAAGAACACTATTCAATCATATAGCCTTGACATCAAGCAATGTTTAAAAATAACTAAACTTAATATAGATAAAATTTCATCAAAAAATTTAAATCTAGATATTGAAAAATACGTTGCTTCATTGAATGCAAAGGGTTTTGAGCGATCTACTGTGCTTAGAAAAATCTC
>ERZ802819.1252-NODE-1252-length-15928-cov-7.28804_pt1 | contig 15928 bp, 13 predicted proteins | sample MGYA00345647_ERZ802819 | MGnify/ENA primary metagenome ERZ802819 (study PRJEB30503, sample SAMEA104212355) | marine metagenome | biome: Westerlies Biome; feature: [SRF] surface water layer (ENVO:00010504) within the epipelagic zone...; material: water... | reverse complement strand
ACCGAGACGACGATATTGATCGGAAAGTGCAAACAACTGGGCACATTTTGGAATGGCTTGTAGCGTCTCTGGATCAAGAGAAGCTTTATGAAAATCGCATCATTGCAGCAGCAGAGTTTGTTGCCACAGCGCTCGCTCGAGAGCCTGGACGGAACTGGAAAGATGGCCCGCTTGGCCACGCACTGCACTCCTTGTCTATCTATCAAGAGCGAGTATGGGGTGTGGTGCTCCCGGGAAATGTGGTTGCTTTTACGGGGCCCATGAAGGCGGCTGCCACAGTCGAGGTGGCTCGATCTGATGAAGAAATTCGACAGGCGACGCTGCCGAACGATGATAAGACCCGGTTGTAAAACGTCTTTCTTGAATGCGAAGCGAGTCGCCCGTATCTTTCTAATAAGAAATTCATACGGCGTCAGTTTTTCAGCCTTTGCGGTCAGCAGCCATGAGCACACTAGTACTCTCTCCACAGCTAGTGCAAATCCTTGAAGCCGCATCGCAACTCGTTGATGTGACTGATTCGGCGGCGTTGCTTCTCGTTGTGGAACAACGACTTGATTGGTCGCGGCTCCGTGACTTGCTCGGTACGCGAACCGTATTGATAGCCTCAGACGATGAATCGCATCTTGTTGGTGTCGCGGACCATGGTATGAGTCGAATTATGATCGATGTGACCGGTCTCCCTGTGCATGAGAGATTAACGCAAGCCCTGCTTGAGTGTGTCGCTGAAGACAAGATAGGTCCGGAATCTCAAGTAGTCGCTGCTTACAGTGGGTTTGAGGCGGGCACAGTAGATTCCGTAAGCGTGCTCCGATTGACGGAGCATCTTGGCCAGTTGACGAGTCGTGATTTACGAAACCTTGATACAAAAGTGCCACTTGAGACGCTCAAGGTCGTAGTTGATATGGCTGTTGAGATTGGTCGCGAGGGGCGGGAAGGAAAGCCTGTTGGCACACTTTTTGTGGTTGGCGATGCCCGAAAAGTCATTCAGTCGAGTCACTCAACAGGATTTGATCCAGTTCGTGGATACAATCGCGGTGAACGCAAGCTCAATGATGGTCGTGTCCGTGAAGGGCTGAAAGAAATAGCACAGCTTGACGGTGCGTTTGTTGTCAGTGCCGATGGAACAATTGAAGCAGCAGCGCGCTATATTGACGCATCAGCGGAAAGCGTTTCTGTGGCGAAAGGCCTTGGCGCGAGACATTGGGCGGCAGCGGCAATCACACGAAGGACAAAAAGTGTGGCAGTTGCTGTGAGTGAAACGAGTGGCACGGTTCGCATTTTTCAGAACGGCGAGGTTATTTTACGGATCGAGCCATTTCGACGTGCTATGAAGTGGAAAGACTTTGAGTACGAGCCACCGAGCGGTGATTAGCATGCGGGCATGGATCTGAGACCCCACGGCGGATTCTGCGGTGGCTTTGTCTTCGTGTCACCAGTGCGTCTGCAGGACGCTCTCGCCACACATGAGTGTCGGTCGTGTCTTGTATGTGGTCGAAGTGGTCCACTGGGTGGTATGATCTATGCACCGCGCTATGGCACAAAAACAATCTCAAAACGATGTCGATCTTTCGGGGCAGACTGTCTGGGTTATCGACCTCTTTTCTCGCGTCTATCAGCTCTTTCATGCATTGCCTGAAATGAGTAGCCCCGAAGGCACACCGGTCTCGGTCATATTCGGTCTCACGCGTGACCTGATAGACATTACGGAAAAGAAAAAACCAAACTATTTGTTTTGTGGCTCTGATACGCCAGAGCCAACGTTTCGTCATAAGCAATTTGAGGCCTATAAGGCAACACGTTCAGAGATGCCTGCTGACCTTGTTCCGCAGTTGCCTCTCGTGAAAAAATTACTTGAAGTGTTCGGTGTGCCGTGTCTTGAACTTGCTGGCTACGAAGCGGATGATGTACTTGCCACGCTTGCAGTGCAAACCGTTGCCGCTGGAGGTGATTGTACGCTCGTGACATCAGACAAAGATGCTCGGCAACTTCTTGGGCCACATGTTCGGCTTTTGAATTTACGAAACAATGCCTTTGTTGGTGAGGCTGAACTGCTGGCAGATTGGGGGATAAGGCCTGATCAGGTTGTCGATTATCTTTCACTTGTGGGCGATGCGGTCGATAATGTGCCGGGCATCCCGGGTATTGGTCCAAAGATTGCATCCAGTCTTTTGCAACAGTTTGGAACGCTTGAGGAAATTCTGTCTCGATGCGATGAGGTCAAAGGGAAAAAGCGTCAAGAAAACATTGCGTTACACGGAGATACTGCGAGGCAGGGCCGAAGTCTCATTCAGCTTGAACTGAATACACCGATCGAGATTTCGTGGGAATCAGCTGTTGTTCAACGTCCAGATCCGGAGCCGCTTCTTCAGTTCTTACAGCAACTGGGTTTTAAGACGCTTGTGAAAAAAGTGCAGAGTCTTTCCGGCGGAAAGACTTCTGTTGCAAAGCCGATAAAGTCTGACGGCCAAGGGCTGTTGGCGCTTGGTGATGAGAACCAGGGCGAACAAGCTGGCTATCCGGCGCCTGTGCTACCGGCAAAGGCTTCTGCAGTGACAGCAGCTGTGAAGAAGCTACGAGAGAGGCTTTCGAATGGTGGTTGTTTGGTTGTAACTGTCACTGAGTCTGCATCGCGAGGCCGAAGCAAAGCCGGAGAGCCTCCGGTGTGGTCGGAAGTTACAGGACTGGCTCTTCTGGCTCACACGGATTCAGATACTCAGTCGAGTGTTTGGTTTTCTGCAAAGCAGATCACATCCTCCGAGGCGATTCGGAAGATATTATCTGATCCACGGGTGCCAAAAGTTGGCTATGACCTGAAACGGCAGAGAGTGGCCCTGTCTCGACTCGGTGTTGATTTGGTTGGCCTGCAATTTGATCCGTTGATCGCAGGCCATCTCCTTGATGCAGGACAGCGAAATCAAGGGCTTTCTGATCTCCTTGACCGTTTTGCCGATGTGGACTCATCAGGAGGTGACGTTCAGGACGTACCTCAGACAGCAGAGCAGGCCGCATCTTCTTGCCACGGTGTTGCATCACTGATTGAGAGACTCTCTGAGGAAATTCAAGCGGGTGGGTTTGGCTCTCTTTTTTCTGACGTAGAACTGCCGCTTGCAGAAGTGCTGTCCGGAATGGAGAGTCGGGGCGTTCGCGTTGATACGAAACTACTTTCTGGATTGTCAGAAGACTATTCGTCACAAATAAAAATACTTGAGAAAGAATCGCATGAATTGGCAGGGCATGCATTCTCACTTTCCTCGCCGTTGCAAGTTCGGACGGTACTGTTTGAAGAGCAGGGCCTGCCAGTCGTCAAGCGAACGAAGACGGGACCAAGTACAGATGCCGAAGTGTTAGAAGAACTCGCGCCTCTTCATGAATTGCCAGCCAAACTTCTGCAGCACCGCAAGTATTCAAAGCTTAAAAGTACATATGTTGATGCACTTCCGCTTCTCGTTGATCCACGAACAAACCGAATCCATACCACGTTTAATCAAACTGTTACGGCAACTGGAAGGCTGAGTTCAAGCGATCCGAATCTTCAAAACATCCCGATTCGAACTGCAGAAGGGCAGCAGATTCGGTCTGCTTTTCGGCCAGCAGAGAAGGGGTGGCACTTTCTTGCCGCGGATTATTCACAAATTGAGCTGCGTATTCTTGCGCATCTTTCTGGTGACGCTGCAATGCTCGAAGCGTTTCGCAACAAAGAAGATATTCATACTCGAACAGCGGCTGCCGTCTTTGAGGTGGAATCAGAAGAGGTGACCTCTGAAATGCGGCGGACAGCCAAAGCCGTGAATTTTGGGATTCTTTACGGACAGTCAGCATTTGGGTTGGCGAAGGCACTCGGTATTTCCCAGCCTGAGGCAGCGGAATTCATTGCAGCATATTTTGAGAAATTTTCTGGTGCCTCTCAATTTATTGATGAAGTGCTTGATCGGTGTCGGGTTGAACGAGGCGTTGCAACGATGTTGGGAAGACGACGGGCAATAGACGGTGTTCGTGATCACGAAGGACGTCGAGGGGCTGGAGGTGTCTTTGCGCTTTCCTTGCCGGAAAGGACAGCAGTGAATACTGTCGTGCAGGGCTCTGCTGCAGATCTCATTAAGCTGGCGATGCTGAAAGTGGCGCAGCGGCTCGTCAGTGACAAGTGGTCAGCGTGTCTTGTGCTTCAGATTCATGATGAGTTGCTCTTTGAATATCCGAACGCTGAATCTGAGCCACTTCAGTCACTTGTTGTGCATGAGATGGGAAACGCCATGAATCTTGAAGTGCCGCTGGAAGTTTCAGTGCAGACTGGAGCAACATGGGCTGATTGTGAAAAATAAAGGTCGTCCGTATGACTATCGTGGGTCTTATTGGGAAAATCGGAGCAGGGAAAACAACAGTTGCTAATCTGTTCCGGCAGCATGGTGCAGTTGTCATCGATGCCGATGCGTTAACGCATGATGCACTGACGGACCAGAGGGTTCAGGAGCAGATCCGAACGCGTTTTGGTGCCAGCGTCTTCATGGGCAATGAGATTGATCGTTCACGTCTAGCGGAATGCGTATTTGGTGATCAGCCAGAGCAGAAAAATGCATTGAAGGATTTAGAGGGCATTATTCATCCGAGGGTTCGAAAATCGCTTGAGGAACGGCTCGAAGTGATTGCTCAGAGAGACGATCATGGAGTAGGAAAGACGGTTGTCGTGCTTGATGTGCCGCTACTTGTGCAGGCTGGGTTTCACACTCGTTGTGATCGGCTCATTCGGCTTGAGTGTGAGGATTCTGTAAGGCATCGGCGATTAGCGGTCCGTGGGCTATCTACTGAACAGGTTGCAGCACGAGAAGAAGCATGGAGTCAAGGGTTTCCAGACGACTTGTCATCTTTCCGGGCGGTTTCCACCGTGGATACATCAGTCGATATTGCCTATACTGAGAATCAGATTGAGAAGCTTTGGGAGGAACTCACGCACGATTCATCCTGAAGTTCATTCTCGATTCCCGCCCCACTTCCTTCCACTGGTTTGCTTGCAACGAACTGTATTGAGATCGCCTGGCCTCAGGTTTTGCTCCCTCAATAGACTGGCTTTGTTGCGAAGTAAATCTCATTTCGAGAGCTGAAGACTGATGTCAGACAACGATCGTACACCGGAAGAGCTGCCAGCTGAACCTGAAGATAAGCCACTATCTATCGCAGAGGAGATTGCGACGGAAGTTGATGCTGATGATATGGAAGTACGGGAGCGGTATGACCTGCTCAAGCAGAACGATACGAAAATTGCTGAACTGCAGAAGCTCTCAATGGCAGAACTCATTGAGTTAGCTCGGTCTGAAAAGGTTGCCGAAATCGCAGGCGATAAGAAGCACGATCTTATTTTTAAGATTCTGAAAGAACGAGTGAAGCTCAACGGGCTTATGTTTGGTGAGGGAACACTTGAGATTCTGCCAGACGGATTTGGTTTTCTACGGAGTCCTGACTACCACTACTTGGCATGCCCGGATGATATTTATGTTTCGCCAAGCCAGATACGACGCTTTGGTCTGCGCAATGGCATGAGTGTCGCGGGTCAGATTCGTCCGCCGAAAGAAAGCGAACGGTATTTTGCGTTACTCCGTATTGAGGCAATTAATGGAGATGACCCTGCACGACTCTCCAGTAATGTGTTCTTCGATGACCTCACGCCACTTCATCCGGACAGAAGGATTCAACTCGAAACCACTCCCGAAGAGCTATCGACACGAATCGTTGACTTGATCGTTCCGATTGGATTTGGTCAGCGAGGGCTTATCGTGAGTCCTCCGCGTGCAGGAAAAACGATCCTTATGCAGAAGATGGCAAAAGCGGTATTAGCGAACTACCCAGAAGCGTTTGTGTTTATGCTTCTGATTGATGAGCGGCCAGAAGAGGTCACCGACATGGAGCGTCAGGTGCAGGGGCCAGGGTGTGAAGTAATTAGTTCGACGTTCGATGAAAATGCGAGCCGGCACGTTCAGGTAGCCGATATGGTGATCGAAAAGGCAAAGCGGCTCGTTGAATATGGCAAAGATGTCGTTATTTTCCTCGACTCGATCACTCGTCTTGCACGAGCTTGGAATTCTGAGGTTCCAAACTCGGGGAAGATTCTCTCTGGCGGTGTTGATGCCAATGCGTTGCAAAGGCCGAAGAGGTTTTTTGGGAGTGCCCGAAAAGTAGAGGAGGGCGGTTCGCTTACAATTGTCGCAACGGCCCTAGTTGATACGGGTAGTAAAATGGACGATGTTATTTTCGAGGAGTTCAAGGGGACCGGTAACCTGGAGATTGTTCTTGATCGTCGGCTAGTCGATAAGCGTGTGTACCCGGCAATTGACATCAATCGATCTGGCACGCGACGCGAAGAAATGCTGCTTAGTAGTGATGAGTTTCGACGAACAAGCGTATTGCGAAGAGTGCTCAGCGAAATGAATCCACCCGATGCAATGGAGTTGCTCATCAACCGTTTGTCAAAAACGAGCTCAAACCATGAGTTCCTACAGAGTCTGAAATCTTGAGGCATACATGCGGGTTCCACCACAATCTGTTCCCCATAGTGAAGCAGTTGCAGGCTGCAAGAAATATGCATTACAAACGGCGTCTGTTCCGGGTACTGTGCGCGTTGCAATTGCTGTGTCGAAATATAACGAGGCAATCACAGGCCGACTGGTAAACGGGGCGGTCGAGACTCTTAATGCCGCTGGTGTTTCATCTGACCGAATTGAAATAGCGGAAGTTCCCGGAGCTTTCGAGTTGCCGCTTGCTGCTCATGCTCTTGCCGGTAGTGGACGATTTGCAGCGGTGCTGTGTCTCGGTGCAGTTATTCGTGGTGAGACAACTCATGATCAACACATCAATACAGCGGTTGCCAACGGTGTGGAAAGTGTCGGTCGGCAGTGTGGAATTCCCGTTCTCTTCGGGTTGCTCACGTGTGAGACGCGAGGTCAGGCAGAGGCCCGGGCTGGTGGTGATGTTGGCAACAAAGGCGATGAGTGTGCGAAGGCTGCGATTGCCATGATGAACCTGTTGGAAGATCTTCCTAAGAATTGATTCATCATCTTCTAAGACTCCACTATACTTATCGTTTATACTTTCGATTCCCATTCAATTGTTCGGATTGCTTAATTATGTCGACCCGCCGTCGTGCCCGCGAAGTCTCTCTTCAGGTGCTGTATCAGTTTGATCTTAATCCTTCGGCTGCCTCGATAGATTACAAGCCTTTTTTGTATGCCAGGCTCCAGGATTCGGCCTCAGTTATTTTTTCGAAGGCACTTGTTGAAGGTGTTTCACAACATCAGCAGCAGATTGACGGTCTTCTCGATCAGCGGTCTGAACATTGGCGAGTAAGTCGAATGGCTTCAACCGACCGTGCTGTTTTACGGCTGGCTGTGTTTGAGCTTGCGTGTTCTGACACGCCTGGGCCAGTTGTTGTTGACGAAGGTATTGAGCTTGCGCGTCGCTATGGCTCAGCAAATTCAGCTCCATTCGTGAGCGGAATACTCGGGCGTTGCCTCGACGATCGGGAAGAACTTCGAAAGACATTAGAAGAAGAACCAAGCCCAACCGATGTCTAGGTTTAGCTGTTTCGTTCCTCATTTTCATTCACGATAAATAAGTATTCATGGCATTATTTCGCTTCGGAAAATCTGCGTCTGAGTCATCAAGTGAAGGAGAGCAGCCTGTTGCGGCCAAGCCAGGTGTTTTCGATCGTCTTCGGGCAGGCTTGTCAAAGACTGCACAGGTTCTCAATACAGACGTCCGCGATTTACTCAAGCAAGAGGGGCGACATGTTGATACACCATTTCTTGAGGAGCTTCGCGGCGCTCTGGTGCGAACTGATATGGGGCCCTCTGCAGCCGAAGCTATTGTGAAAGATGTCGGAGAGCGGCTGCGTTCACGAGTTGTTGACCCAGAGATTGTGGTTGAGTCAATTCGCCGAACGCTTTCTGAAAAGCTTGCAGGGACGACTGGAGATCTTGTTACGTCATCATCCGGGCCAACCGTCATTTTGGTGACGGGTGTTAATGGATCAGGGAAAACTACCTCAATTGCGAAGCTGACTCGCCGGTTTACCGAGGCGGGGCTCCGTGTTGTTCTTGGGGCGGGTGATACATTTCGTGCTGCCGCCGTCGAGCAACTATCAATGTGGGCAGGTCGTTTAGGGGCAGATATTGTCCGTGGTGACCCTGGCTCTGATCCTGCGAGCATCGCTCATCGGGCAGTTGCACAGGCTGTCGAAGGAAGCTTTGATATTTGCATTATTGATACAGCTGGAAGACTCCAGAATCAATCAAACTTAATGCAGGAACTTGGGAAAATCCGTCGCGTGATAAGCAAACAGATTCCTGATGCACCCCACGAGGTGTTACTTGTTATTGATGCAACAGCCGGCCAGAATGCTCTTTCTCAAGCAGAGGGTTTCAAGGAGGCTGCCGGCTGCACCGGTATCGTTTTGGCAAAACTTGATGGGTCTGCTCGAGGTGGGGTGATTGTGCCTGTGGCTGAACGGTTTGGGTTGCCCGTGAAATTTGTCGGGCTCGGTGAATCAGCAGATGATCTCGCGACCTTTGACCCAGAGTCGTTCGTTGACGCCATGCTGGAAGGCGTCCTCAGGCCGTAAATATCACTTGTTTCCTCTATTTTCACATTCCGGTCGTACCGATTTGGGAAAGTATGCGGCTTTCTGCTTTGGCAGTCAGTTCTTCTTGACTGTTCTGACGACAATTCCTTCGTGGGTTTCGTGGGAAATTTCTTTTGGCGGAAGATGTCCCAAAGACCTACACGCCTAACAGGTAGCAATGGATGCCGCCTGAGATTTACACCTATGGATTTGGGGGAGTTTCGAACATGCGTTTCCTAAAGTTAAAGCTGCCATTGTGGGTAGCCGCTGGTCTGGTGACTTCAACGGTTGTTGGTGCAGAACCAACAGTACCGGCACAAGTCGATACCAGCATTTATGATTCATTTGCACAGGCTGAAGGGCAAGCGCCCGTCACGCTTATGCCTCGTGCAGGCGTACCCGATGAGGACGTCTATCAGTATCGTGGAGCTGCACCGCAAGAAGCAGCAATTGAAGAGGGAGCAACGCGTTACCTCGAAACAGACTTTTTATTAGACCGTGGTATTGAGACCTACGGTTTCCTCGAGCTCGGTATTGGTGCTAATGCCTTGGGCTCCCCTTGGAATGGTCCGATCACGTTTAATGATCGTGCATGGCAGGGTCAGATGAATCAGCTCTACCTCATCAATGAGCGGATTCTGAAAGATGATGGAATCAGCCTGGGTGGTCGAGTTGACCTGCTCTATGGTACTGATTTCATCTACACTACCGCTGCTGGTTTTGATGGGAATTGGAATACCGGACGTTACTATGGCTTGGCTATGCCACAGCTTTATGGTGAAGTCGGAAACCAAACGCTGAATGTCAAGTTTGGACATTTCTACACCCTGATTGGTTATGAAGTTGTACCGGCGATCGGTAACTTCTTCTACACGCATGCTTACACCATGCAGTATGGCGAACCGTTTACCCATACTGGTGTACTTGGCACGTGGAATCCAAACGATCAGTTGTCCATCATCGCTGGTATCACCAACGGTTGGGATAACTGGGACATTGGTTTGCCAACAAACCAGGCTAACCCTACTCAGGGAAGTACAAGTAATGCAGCGTTCCTTGGAGCCGTAACATTCTCCAGCTCTGATGGACTGCAGGCTCTTACTATTGCCAATTCAAGTGGCAATGAAGCCTCTGGGGCACAGAATGCTGGTGGCCAAGATTTTATTGGTGCTCGATCAGTCACGAGTATTGTGTACTCAAATGAGTTGACCGACAAGTTGACTTACGTGTACCAGAGTGACATTGGTTATCAGGCACATGCTAATACCGCTGTTCAAACACAAGGCCAGCAGGCTGGTTCAGCGTATTGGTACGGTGTCAATAATTACGTGTTCTACAACTTCACAGATTACCTGATTGGTGGTTTTCGATTGGAGTGGTTCTCGGATGTTAACGGATACCGTGTTTCTACCGGTGGCTTCCGTGACGGTGCCCTTACCGGTAACGGAAACGGCTTTGCCGGTAACTTCTGGGAAGCAACTTGGGGTCTGAACTACCTCGTTGGCAACAACTTGGTCATTCGTCCAGAAGTACGGTATGACTGGTACAGCCGCAATCAGGCACAGGCAGGTGGCCCTGGTAACATGCCATACGGACCGAACCTGAATAATAACGGTCAGTTCTACGGTGGTTGCGACGTCATCTGGAACTTCTAAGAATCGAGCTTGAAGCTACCAGCCCCTCGGGGCTGGTAGCCCAGGCCAACTCAAATCCTGTTTAGGCGAGGGCGCCGCTCACTTCATGGTGAGCGGCGTTTTCTCGTTGGTAGCTCCAAAGAACCTTGCGGTGCTTTCATAGAGACCACGATTGATCGATTTATGAAGGGCGTGATTCCGATTGGTCAGCTGCTGCCTCAGTCCTCTTTTGTTCCTCTGGAGAGCATCGTCACAGAAATAAATTGCACAAAAACGCCTACGTTTTCCGAAGAAGTGTGAGCGGGAATGGAAAGCATTAGGCGCAGGCAATTTGGGCGATATAGGCTGATTGTCAGTTATTGCGGTCGCTGCTACCGTTGTAATCAGTTGCTCACGGAAGGTCCTCGTGACCAGGGCGACGTTCACCCGATGACACAATGGGTGAAATAGTATCACGGAGGAAATTGCCGATGACTTCTCGGATTGGGCGAGCTTTCGCTCTTGTACGACGCGTTGCTTCAACTGCTGCCGTTACAGTGCTTGCTGTGCTGGTCGTAGGAGCGACAGCGCAAGCATCTGAAGAGTGGCTCACCGACTATGACGAAGCACTTGCTGAATCCACTCGAAGTGGCAAGCCAGTGCTTACGCTATTCACCGGAAGCGACTGGTGTCCCCACTGTCGAACACTTGAAGAACGTGTTTTTTCAACTTCTGAGTTTGAGTCGTGGTCCCAAGAGCATGTCGTCCTGCTCATGCTTGATCTTCCCGAATCTGGCATTAGCCCAGCTCTTCGAAGTGAACGGTCACGCATCTGCTTGAAGTACGGAGTGCGAACGTTTCCTTCGGTATTAGTATTGAATTCATTTGGTGAAAAAATCACCGAAGAAAGAGGGTATCGCGGAACATCTGCGTCCACATGGATTAAACGATTTGCTGCAAAGGTTCCTGCTCCTGAGGCGGTCGCTGATCTTGAAGAACCAATGCTGACGAGTCTTGGCGAAGCCGTCGATGAAGCACGGGGAAAAAATCGCCCAATTTTGCTTGTTGTGAGTGGTAGTCGAGATAAGACAGCAATCATCCGTTCTGCAACACTTGTGAACGACCCGGAGTTTGGAGAACTTGCTGAGGAGAGCTTTGTCGTTGCTTCTATACCAGCCTCAACAGAAGACGGAGAGCCGGCAGATGCTTCTTTAGAACAATTACTTGGTGGCACACTTGAGCCAGATGCTGTCGAAGTAATTGTTACAGAAGATGGTGTGACACCAGTATTCATGGCCTCAGGAAGTCAATCACCAAAACGAATCGTGAGCGGCTTGCGACGGTTTCTTGTCGCGAGACAAGCGGCTCGTCAACCCGTTCCAACTCGACGATAGTGCGACCAGAATATCGCTTCGGTTGTTTTCCGTTTGGTTCGTCAACGGGATTTGGGTTGTGAATCCGGAATCGTCCAAGCTCGGTGGTGAGTTCTGTACGTACTGCCCGTACTGGCCAAGCGATGCGTAATGCGTCAGAATCCGTTGTTCGGTTGAGCAAAGGTTACGACCGTTTCAGTCGACGGCGATGGTGCCGTGACGGTGGGCTGCCGCAGGTTCATGGTACGAGGTTGTTGAAACGAATTGGCGAGCCAGCACCCTACGATAGGCAGCAGCGTGAAGAGAGGCGCTATGATCCATGGGAGCCACGGTGAAAGTACATCCTGCTGCCTCCTAGGGCTTTTTTGTGCATGGTCCGAAGCAACAAGGAGGCGGCGATCAATCTGCATGGATTACCCTGAGTGAGTACGGGACAGTTCAACGACAGATTTCAGATCTGCCAGACGACAGATAAATAGCTATTTTCAGCCCGTTGTGGCAACGGAGATTTTGAGTTTTTGTAGTCGTTGAGCGTGGGTAAGCTAGGGTAAAGTGGCCGAGGCGGGGCTCGAACCCGCACGGAGATTCCTCTCCACGGGATTTTAAGTCCCGTGCGTCTGCCAATTTCGCCACTCGGCCAAGTGTTGCAGGATATTAGCCGCTAATGGTACTTCACCGCAAATGGTGCCAACTTTACCCGCAGGTCTGGAATTCAATGCTCTCGCAGCGTACGGTCAAATGCATCAAAAGAGTATTGAGTTCCTTTCAATTTCGTCGATCACAAGACCAGTGTTCGCAATATACAGGTAGGGCGGTGACGTGATAGAGAATGAGTCGATAGTGCTGCCGGGTTTTGATGGATTTCTTGGGAGCCGCGCATCAATCGGAATGGATGTGGTGATTGTTGGCCTTGTTTTGCTGCTGCCAATTCTTTTCGTCAGTATTATGGCAGTGAGGCAAGGGCGGTACCGTCTGCACAAGTCATTGCAAATCTTCATTATGGTCGCGCTGCTGGCGGCGATTCTTGTTTTCGAAATCGATATTCGCTTGTTTAGTGATTGGCGGGTTCGTGCGACGCCAAGTCCGTATTGGCCAATAGGTGTTGGCACTGCGCTTGCGGTGCATCTGGTGTTTGCAGTCTCAACTCTGGTGCTTCTTTTGTGGGTGCTCGTCGAGGCATTTTTGAGATTCCCCAAGCCGCCTGTTCCAGGAAGTCATAGTCAGAGACATCGGCTCATGGCACGATTGGCGGCAGCTGATCTGCTAGTTACAACCGTGACAGGCGGTTTCTTCTACTGGTTGGCTTTTGTCGTGTAATTGCCTTGTTGACAATTACATCAATGAGCCCGACCCCAATCAAAGACTCCAGCCCCGACTCGCTTATGTGGTGGCGGGTTTGTTGAGCCATCTGCAGAGGCCAATGCCGCCAAAATAGAGCGCTGCCAAGGGCGTCGCAAGAAGCAGCATGCTGTACGGATCTGCCGGCGTGAGTATCGCCGCAGCGATAAAGATTATGACAAACGCCATCCGCCACTGGCTCACGAATGTTTTTACTTCGACGATGCCAAGTCGGTCGAGGAAGACCATGATTAATGGGAGTTGGAACCCAAGGCCGAAACCAACCGGGAGGAACAAGACGAATCCAAGCCACTCACTAATTCGTGGATCAGGGTCGAGGCCAAGCCACTCATTAAACGCAAGAAGGTATGTGAGTACGAAATCAAAAACAAAGAAGAATGCGAGGAGGACTCCGGCAATAAAGAGCCCAGTGCTCACGGGCAAAAAAAGATGTACGACTTTCTTTTCATTTGGGTAGAGTCCGGCTGCAACAAAAATCCATAATTGATAAATGATCCAGGGCCCAGCAAGTACAAGTCCAACAAGAACAGATGCCTTGACGTAGATTCCAAACGCTTCTTGAGCGCTGAGGGTCGTAATACTTACTCGACTATCTCTGGCAAGTGGCTGCCAAAGAAGGATAGGGGTAAGAGATTCTATATCGAAAAGGTCTTTGTGTTTTGCTTCGGTTTTTGCGCTCGGTAGTCGGTCTGGGTGAACTTCACGAAGATCAAAAGAGAGACCGTATTGTTCGACGGCATTCACGACTTCCTTTCGTGAATATGGAAGTTCTGGTCCCCCGCTTTGTCGAGGTTGCCAGGCGTCAAAAGTCTCAATCGCACGCTCGGTGTAATATTCGCCCAGTGCCTTTCGCAGAGGAGACTCGATAATATGAATGACTGGTCTGGCAACAAAAAACCCTATGACAACGCCACAGACCAGACCAATGGCGGCACGAATGAGACTTGCTCGAAGTTCTTCAAGGTGCTCGCCAAATGTCATGGTCGAACTGTTGAAGAGATCGTCTTTGTCCGGAGTTATGGCGTTTTGTGTCATCATTCTTGCTGAAACGTACCCGTGACGGTCCTGAAACTCTATGACTCGCTATGACCTGCTCTGAAGGACAGCAACAATCCAAGAGTAATCGGCCACTGTCGTCTGTGCTATGGCTGGCGTTGTTTGCTGTGCAAGAGTGGCCATTTACCAGCCAATCTTGTTTTCCTTGGCGTATCGTTCGGCGTTCTCTAGTTCTTCTGTCTTGTCGTAACGGCGATACCACCACGCCATTCCCATACGCATCATCATGGTATTGATGGCTTGGTCTCCATAAAATGTAGCCAAAAGTCCTGTTTTTGGAATCTACTTTCCATAAGTATTTCCAAGTCCAGGACGATTGTCCGTTGGCTTTACATCGCACATCGCATCATACACCTTGCGAACTCCTTCAACGAGCGTTTTGACATCCTTCGGCTCAAGGCCATGCAGCTTCTGCATTGATCGCCATGAACTCAGGATCAGGCTTTTTAGGAACTCGTTTTTTTTGATAGTGCGTCCGCTCTTGCGAAGCATCCAGTCCTCATTGCCGTGGTTGGCATCCCAGTCGCGCCACTTCCTTGACATGCTGAGTGTCTCTTCGATACGAATCTCAAGCCCTCCGCGGAGTTTTCCTGTTTTCGGATCAAGGAATGTTCGGATCTCATTGTCACCAATCTTGCTGAGTGCTTCGGCGACAATTTCGAGGACAACATTTGTGCCGACCATGCCCTGTGTCATTGCACGATCGAGGACAGGGCGGAGAAGATCAGCAAGCGTCTGTCGGTTGAAGTTCGCGATTGTCAGCGTTGCTGGTGAACGAATCATCGACTGGGTCCTGTTTTGCCACAAGCGCGATAGTGCAACGCAAGCACGAAGTGTAGGTTCTCCAAAAGACCGTCAAATAATTTATATACCACGTATCGCACAATATTCCCAAGACAGGTTTCAGCAGATTGCAGACACGGATCAAATGAAAGAGCGTTCAGGATGTATTTCAGGTGCGTGCTTGGGGCGTAATTTCACGCTAGGAGAATCTATTCGTATGTGATCTCGTCTCAGAAAAGTGTCATTGCCCGTTCGAGATTCTGAGAGTTTGCACCACCGTGGTCAGAAGAGGTATTCTTCACAGCCTTTCCTGCAAAACCCACCAAGGTGACTTCATGATACGGATACATCCTTTTACTGCATTACGACCGTCATTCGAGGATGCCTCAGAAGTCTCAAGTGATCCCTACGATGTTATTTCAACGAGTGAAGCAAGGGAGCGTGCAGCGGGGAAACCAAAGTCATTTCTTCATGTCGTTCGCTCAGAGATTGACTTGCCGGCGGACACAGACTGTCATGCGTCAGAGGTATATAAAAAAGCGAGTGACAACCTGCAGGGCATGATTACTGATGGGGTGCTCCAGCGAGAGTCGCAGCCGAGCATTTATTTGTATCGGCAAATACGAGAAGGCATTGCCCAGGTGGGTATTGTTGGATGCGTTGAGGCTGATCAGTATCGGTCTGGTGAGATTCGAAAACATGAGAAAACCAGGCCGGACAAAGAGGATGACCGGACCCGACATTTACTCGCTACTGCGAGCCATGCAGAGCCAGTCTTTTTGTGCTTTCGAGATGCGCCTACTGAGGGCACGACAATTCATTCGATGATGGAGGCCGATATGGAATCGTCACCTCTGTTTGATTTTGTTGCCCCAGATGGTGTGCAGCACACAGGCTGGTGCGTGGCTGATCCAACAAGGTACGTGTCGGCATTTGAACAACTAAACAGGCTCTATATTGCGGATGGTCATCATCGATCTGCTGGGGCGGAGCGTGCAGCAACAGCATCCAAGCAAGTGGACGGACACCATAGTGAAGAAAAAGAATATGGTCGGTTTCTGGCAGTCGTCTTTCCTCATGATCAATTGAGGATATTGCCATACAATCGTGTTGTGGCAGACCTGAACGGGCTTTCTGCG
>ERZ802819.1247-NODE-1247-length-15956-cov-13.0827_pt1 | contig 15956 bp, 18 predicted proteins | sample MGYA00345647_ERZ802819 | MGnify/ENA primary metagenome ERZ802819 (study PRJEB30503, sample SAMEA104212355) | marine metagenome | biome: Westerlies Biome; feature: [SRF] surface water layer (ENVO:00010504) within the epipelagic zone...; material: water... | reverse complement strand
CCGAACAGCAGCAGCGTGCCGGGTTCCGCGCCGGTGCGGCTGAGCAGCTCCTGTTTCTGCTCATCGCTGAGGTTGTCCTTGATCGCGCCGATCGTGTCGATCTCGCCGCCGTCGCGGACGCGGATGAAGGCCAAGCCACCCGCACCGGCTTTCTGGGCTTCACTGAACACATCGCCGCCGGGCTTGATTCGCACATTGGAGAGGGCCTCGTTGCCACCGGGCACCGCGATGCATTTCACCGCGCCGCCCGACTTCACGGCACCGCTGAACACCTTGAAGCCCATGTCCTTCACGATGTCGCTCACGTTGGTGAGCTCCATGCCGTAGCGGGTGTCCGGCCGGTCGGTGCCGTAGCGCTCCATGGCGTCATGCCAGGTCATGCGCGGGAAGGGTCTGGGCAGGTCGATGCCCTTCACCGCTTTCCAGATCGAACAAATCAGTGATTCATTCAGCTGCAGGATCTCCTCTTGATCCATGAAGCTCATCTCGATGTCCAGCTGGGTGAATTCCGGCTGGCGATCGGCGCGCAGGTCTTCGTCGCGGAAACAACGGGCCACCTGGTAATAACGCTCGATGCCGCCCACCATCAGCAGTTGCTTGAACAGCTGCGGTGACTGGGGCAGGGCAAACCACTCGCCGCCGCAGACGCGGCTGGGCAGCACGTAGTCGCGGGCGCCTTCGGGGGTGGAGCGGGTCAGCACCGGGGTCTCCACCTCGATGAAGCCTTCGTCTTCCAAGAAGCGACGGGCGGCCTGAATCGTCTGGGCCCGCAGGCGCAGGTTGTCGTTCATGCGCTTGCGGCGCAGATCCAGATAGCGGTGGCGCAGCCGCAGTTCTTCGCGGGTGTTCTCCTCGTCGTGCACCGAAACGGGGAAGGGCAGATTGCCTTTCACGCTGTTGAGCACGCTGATGCCGCTGGCCAGCACCTCCACCGCGCCGGTGGCCAATTTCTCGTTGAGCGATTCAGCAGGGCGAGCCCGGACCTTGCCGCTGATCTGAAGCACGGTTTCGCTGCGCAGGTGTTCTGCGACAGCAAAGGCTTCAGCTCCCAGGTCGGGATCCACCGTGATCTGCACGGTGCCGGTGCGATCACGCAGGTCGATGAAAATCACACCACCGTGATCGCGTCGGCGATCTACCCATCCGCAGAGCTGCACGGTGTCGTCGATGTGCTGTTTGCGCAGGTCGCCGCAACCGTTGCTGCGCATGGGATCTCTCAACTCGTGACAGGAGATTTTCCCACAGCCCGGGTCTCCTAGGGATGGCGGTAAAACGGACGTTTGACGACCGTGGCGCTTTGAATCTGGCCGCGGATTTCCACGCCAAGTTCCTGCCCCACCTTGGCCAGGTTGTTTGGAACGTAGGCGAGGGCAATCGCTTCCTGGAGTGTGGGTGACCAGCTGCCGCTGGTGATCGAACCGGCCTGTTCACCGTTGTGGATCACCGGGTAACCGTGGCGAGCAATGGCGCGTCCCTTCAGCTTCAGGCCCACCAGTCGACGGGATGGTCCGGTTTCAACAGCCCGCTCGAGGGCAGAACGGCCGGTGAAGGTCGCGGGCATCTCCAGGTGCACGAGCCAGCCCAGGCCCGCCTCGAATGGCGTGGTGCCAGCATCCATATCTTGGCCGTAGAGATGCATGGCGGCCTCCAGGCGAAGAGTGTCCCGTGCACCGAGGCCGCAGGGGGTCACTCCTTCCGCAACCAGACGGTTCCAGAGGCTCCGCCCGTCATCACGTCCGAGCAGCAGCTCCACGCCGTCTTCCCCGGTGTATCCGGTTCGGGCACAGAAAACAGGACGAGACAGACCCGGGACTTCAAACGTGCGGTGCGCGAAGCGGGGCAACTTCTTCAGGTCGACGCCGCTGAGGTGCTGCATCCATGCCAAGGCTTCAGGTCCTTGGAGGGCGAGCAAGACACCATCAGCCTTTTCATCGGTGATCTGCAGTCCCCAGGGCGTGAGCTGTTCTGTAATCCAGGCGGTATCGGCTGCAGCACAGGCGGCGTTGATCACCACGATCAAACTTGCTTTCCCATGGTCTGCGGTCGATTCGCCCAGGTCGTAGATGATCAGGTCGTCGCGGATCCCTCCGGATTCGTTGAGAAGCACGGAATAGCAGGCCTGCCCAGGGCCAATGCGATGCAGGTCGGTCGGTACCAGGGTTTGCAGGGCGTCCTTGGGGTTGATGCCGTGGATGCGCAGCACTCCCATATGGGAGATGTCGAACAGCCCCATCTTCTGCCGCACCGCTGTGTGCTCGTTGATCAGACCCGAGAACTGAACAGGCATGTCCCAGCCGGCAAACGGCACCATCCGGCCACCGTTAGTTACGCAGAGGTCATGGAGCGGGGTGCGGTGCAGATCCATGCCTGTTGAACGTATGGACGAAGGTTCAGTTGAATCCTATGGACGTCTTCGGAATTGCGTAGGAAGTGGAAGTAAAGCCGCAGATTGTCCTCTTTCGCTGGACCGCTTTCATAAGCGTCCTTATCTTTAGTTCTCCTTCTGGTGGGTGTGATTCTGCCGTCATCAACCTGCCAGTCTTGTGCACATTGCGCTGCGCCTTCGACCCATCAAGGCGGTTGGTGCCGCTTGCGTCATCTGCCCGTGCATGCCGAGCTGGCCCGTCTGGTTTGGTGCCATCACTGGACGGCTCAACGGCCATCCCTGCCTGAGCTGGGGCCTGGAAAAGCTCACCTCCCCAGGGGCGATCGCCAACTTGACCTTGGAGCTTCTGTTGAGGGGGAGCTGTTTTCGGTGAATTCTTCTGGTTTGCTTTAAGGAAAGAATAATTGTCTTACTGGCAACATTCTCTTTCGCCTCTTCACTGGAAGATGGCTAATGATTCCAGGGAGTCTGTTGCCAGCGACAACGACAATGCCGACTGCTGTGCAGCTGATTGCCGAGCATCGCAATCACGATCAGTTGATCCTGCCTACCGGTAGTGTCCTGCTCACTCGTGGTGCCCCTGCCAGGTCGATTTACGCGATTGAACGCGGTCTTGTTGAGTTATCGAGTGGGGGGCGCGATCGACTGCGTTACGGAGATGGTGAGATGTTTTTCTTTGAAGATCTCATCGGTGAGGCGCAGAGACACAGCCGAACCGCGACGGCCATCACGCCGATCCACGCTTTCTCGTTGGATCGCACCAGCTTTATGGAGCTGATCCATCAACACCCGACCCTGGTACTCACCCTGTTGGGCCGTCAGCACGCCAGGCTGAGGGAGCAGCGCATGGATGCGGCTCACTTTTATTGAGCCATCAGCAGCAGCAGGCTTCGGGTGACCTTGGCAGCGAGCACGCTGCTGATGCCGCTGGGATCCAGTTGAGGGGCCAGTTCAACAACATCCGCGCCCACCAGGTGGTGATGTTGCAACTCATTGATCAGAACAGCGAAATCAGCCCAGGTGAATCCCCCGGGTTCAGGTGTTCCGGTGCCTGGCATCACCGCAGGGTCGAACCAGTCGAGATCCACGGTGAGGTAGATCGGTCGTCCGCGCAGATCGCTGAGCTTTTGGCTCATCTGATGCAGTGGAATCAAGCGGCCACTGCGATGCAGTTCTGAGAATTCCTCGGCCGTTCCGCTGCGGATGGCGATCTGAAGAAGATCGCCGCTCGGCAGCACGTCCAAGCAGCGGCGCATGGCGCAGGCGTGGCTGTGGCTTGCGCCGAGCCAGGACTGCCTCAGGTCTGCATGGGCATCGAGTTGCACCAGCACCAGATCAGGATGGTCTTTGGCCACAGCGGCTACGGCGCCAGAGCTAATGGAGTGCTCTCCACCGAGCATCAGCGGTTTGAGGCCCAGGGCAAGAATTTCTGACGTTGCCCGTTTAACGGCCTCCACCACAGGCTCGGGTGCTCCGAAGGCGATGTTGAGTGTGCCGAGATCGGCGTAGTCCAGGGTGTCGAGGTCTCGATCGAGCTGCGGGCAGTACGTCTCCAGACCGGGGCTGACCTCGCGAATTGCTGCAGGGCCGAACCGGGTCCCAGGGCGGAACGATGTGGTTCCGTCATAGGGCACGCCGAATACACCGACCTGACAGCCGGATGGATCGCGGCGAGCGCCCATGAAGATCCCTCCGTCTTGGTCAAATAACTCCTCAGCTGCAAAGGTGTCCAATCCGTTTGTCTTCATGCGGAGAGCTCCCTCTCGATGCCGGCAGGGATGGCGTCAAAAGCGCCTTCTTGCCAGCGTGGACTCCAGATGTCACAGCCATCGCAGATCGCTGCGGCGCGTATGGGGTCGGGGTTGCGGTAGCGGGGACCGTCGCTGGCTGCGAAGGTCCAGCTCCACCAGCCGCTGGGATACATGGGAACCCAGCCATAGAGAGGGTCTGCGTAACCGAAGACCTCACGCAGCATCCGTACGGTTTCGATGTGAACGTCGCGGAACGCCTCCGGTGATTCGCTCTGGGTCGCGAACACTCCACCGGGCTTGAGAATGCGGCGGCAGTGCTGGAAGAAGCTGCGGTTGAACAACCCCTCGGCCGGCCCCGCAGGATCTGAACCATCCACCAGAACCACGTCGTAGCTGGCGTCTGAAGCCTGACTTACCCAGGCGATTCCGTCTCCCACGGTGAGCTGAAAGCGCGTGTCGCTCCAGCATCCCCCTCCGATGGCCCCCAGGTATTGCTGGCTGAGCTCCACGACCCGACCATCAATTTCAACAAGATCGACGTGCTTCACCTCCTTGTGACGCAGGCATTCACGAGCCGTTCCGCCATCGCCGCCGCCAATCACCAGGATCCGATCGATGGCGTTGGCCGCACAGAGGGCGGGATGGACCAGAGGCTCGTGATAGTGCCGTTCTTGATGTTCGGCTGTCATCCAACAGCCATCGAGTAAGAGCCCGTTTCCATAGCGATTGCTATGGATCACAGTGATGCGTTGGATGGTGCTCTGTTCGTCAACGATCACCTTGCCCAGGAGTCCGTAGCGCACCCCGTTGTGGTGTTCGTCGATCCAGTCGCATGCAGTCGAGGGGGCTTCGCTCATGATGTGGCGCCCAGGGTTTCCAGGTTCCAGCTAAGGGCACCACGGATTTGCCACCCCTGAGAGGTGGCCTCAGACTGATATCCACGACTCCGGCGGCGTCGTGGATGTCGCAAGGCAAGGAGGCGCGTTGTTTTGGTTCAGGAGCTGCGAATCAACGAACGCCTGGTGATTCCAGCTGCCGAGTTGCACTGGCGCTTCTCCCGCGCATCCGGCCCAGGAGGGCAGGGGGTGAACACCACCGACTCCAGGGTTGAGCTGCGGTTTGATGTGGAAGGCTCCCGGGTGCTGGGTCCTTTTCGCAAGGCGCGGTTGAAGGAGCAGCTGGCGTCGCGTCTGGAGGATGGCTGCCTCAGGGTTGTGGTCGCTGAGGAACGATCGCAGTGGCAAAACCGTCAGCGGGCGATGGCGCGTCTGGCGGATTGGTTGCGGGAAGGGCTGAAGCCACCTCCACCCCAGCGCCGTGCCACCCGTCCTGGGCGTGCAGCTGTAAAACGCAGGCTCGATGCCAAGGGCCGGCGCAGCGAGCTCAAGCGCCGCCGACAAGGGCGTCCATCCACAGACGACTGAGTAAATTCATCGATGGATTGCTTGGTTATGGCTTGGTTAAGGTGCACATGGCTAGAAGGTTTGGGTATGACGAATGCGAGCGATAGGCGACCGGTGGATGACATCCTTGATCTGCTGCTGATCGAGGAGAGAGCAAAGAGCTGCTCCACACGAGCTCAAGCGCGATTGCTGATCAAAGAGGCCGGTCAGGTCAAGCGTGCTCTTTGGGGTTCCCAAGCTGAATCCGTCAACCCGCATTTCTGATGCCATCGGGCATCAATGCGGCCTACTTTCCAGTTATTGGCCAGCCACAGTGTGCAGATCAGACGAGACACCATCGGCCTGACTGTGAATGGAAGCTTGATGCGTCTCTACGTCGCACAGCCCCAGCCTGAGGGTCGCTGGCCTGGTCTGCTGTTCTATTCCGATATCTTCAGCTTGGTGATCCGATCACGCGCTTGGCGGATCGCCTAGCGGGCTATGGCTACGTGGTGGCCGCTCCAGAGATCTTCCACCGCCGTGAACCGATCGGTGCGGTGATCAAGCCCGATGCCATGGGTCGGCTGCGGGGGAACAACAACGCCAGGAACACGCCCACTGCAGCTCAGGCCACCGCCTGCATCTATCCCACTGGACTCCAGGATGGTGTGCTGGGCTCAGACCGAGCCGATTCCCTTCAGAGCTCGACAGAGATCCAGGGGGCCTTGCTCACGATCTTCGGAAGCCTCGACCCCCATGTGCCAGAGCCAGCCCGCGAGTCGATCCTCGCCGAGCTCGCTGCAGTGCCTGGACTGCGGCAGAGATCCCGTCTTTACAAGGCGAATCACACCTTCATGCGTGATGACGGTGAACGCTGGGACCCCCAGTGTTCAGCCAGGCGTGGTGGGAAGTGATCGCCTTTCTCCAGAAGGAGCTGGGTTGAGTGTGATCAAGGCGACTGGGCGTTTTCAGCGCGGATTGCAGCTTTCGCTTGCTGCCACAGCTCCTCGAGCTCTTGAATGCTCCGGCCTTGCAGATCTCCTTTCAAAGCACTCTCAACCCGGGAGAAACGATCCAGGAAGCGGTGATTGGTTGCAGCCAGTCCTTCTTCGGGATCAAGGCCGCACCAGCGGGCCACATTCACCAGAGTGAACAGCACATCACCGAGCTCATCCTGGGCATGGCGGCGATCCCCCGAGGCGATGGCGTCCTTGAGCTCGTCGAGTTCCTCCTGCACCTTCCCCCACACGCCGTCCATGGCATCCCACTCGAAACCGGCCTTGGCGGCCTTGCGCGAGATGGTCATGGCAGCGGCCAGGGCCGGTTGCCCTCGCACTTTTCCGGCTAGTTGATCGCTCAGCGGGCTGGAGGATCGCTCCCCTCCCGTCTGTTCCGCCCGTTCCGCGGCCTTGATGGCCTCCCAGCTCAAACGCACGGCGTCACTGCTCTCCGCCGTGGCCTCGCCGAACACGTGGGGATGGCGGCGGATCAGTTTGTCGCTGATGGCTGTGGCGATTGCATTGAGATCGAAGCGGCCGTCTTCTTCACCGATCCGGGCGTGCAACACCACCTGCAGCAGCAGATCGCCCAGTTCCTCTTTCAGATGCCGGTCGTCGCCATGGCGAATTGCATCTGCCACCTCATGGGCTTCCTCCAGCACGTAGGGCACCAGGGAGGCATGGGTCTGCTCCAGGTCCCAGGGACATCCGTTCTCTGGATTCCGCAGGTGTGCCACCACGCGTTCGAGGCGGCGTAGGGGATCCTGATCACCAGGAACCGTGGCGTGCTGAGCCATGGAGCTGTCGGCGTCTGGCGCCACCCTCTCACCGACGCCGTCTGCGAGGCCAGCGTCGGGGCCATTCAGCGGGCAGAGGATCACCATCAAGGATCAGATGCAGCCAAACACTGGTTTCCAGCCCAAGGAGAACAGCGAGTAGTGGACTGGGATGTTGGCGCACCCATTGAAGAACCACCGGAAGTCCCTCGCTGGGTGTGGGGTACAACCAGCCAGGGAGGGCGGTCAGTCCGAACCAGACCACCATCGCAATGGTCATCAACCAGGTCAGTCGCAGTCCTGTGCCGATCAAAGGTCCATGGGAGAACAGTGACCGATGCGGGATCAGCGTTCGGTAGGGACGCCAGATCCAGCCCAGTGGTCCCCACCGCTTCAGGGCTCTCGAGCGGGTATCGAGATCGGGAGAGAGCCAGAGCCCTCCCCAGGCGAAGGCCGCGGCTGTGAGTACGCCCATCCCGAAGCCCAGCCAGAACCCCGAGAGCAGGCCAGCGGGCACACAGACCATCAGTGTGGCGCGGTCATGATCCCGACCCAAGGCCATCGCAGTCGTTCATCCGTGACCCAGCCTGCCGCGATCAGGCAGAATCTCAACGTCGGGCGATTAGCTCAGCGGTAGAGCACCTCCCTTACAAGGAGATTGTCGCTGGTTCGATCCCAGCATCGCCCACTCCGAGATCAACTGCAGTCACTGCGTTTTGGGCGAACGCCAAAACTGGTTTTGTTGTTTTGCCCATTGTTTTCCGCGCAAAAAAAACGCGCAAAGGCTGGATGCTCAAAAAAACCTGAGACCTTCACTACGACTGAGATCGGTGCAGCAGTGGTGCCAGGAGGGCTGGGGCATGAATCCGTGACACACGCATCAGTCAGGTTGTTTGTCCATCGGGAGGGGGATTTTCTTCTTTGTTTGGGAGTTATCCAAAGACCATTAACACCAAGATGAGTTTGTGAGGGGCATCCTTGTCGTTCGCGAGAAATCTCCATGCAGCGCACTCCTGACAAGACCAGAGAGGCACTGCTCAAGCTGTAGGCAATCAAAATTCTGCCATTTCTGACGGTGTGAAAGTTCTGTCGGGAGATGAATAGCGAGAACCACTCGCCCTGCTTTCCCTTGTCGGCTTCTTCTGCCGTGAGGATTGGCGTTATTCAGTCCACCATCAGCGCAATGAAAGCAGGTTTTCTTTTGCCCTTTGCTGAGGAGTACAAGAACGATCAGGAGAGATGCCGAGGACCCTTCAGGGTTCGGCTGCCCGCAAGCAATAAAAAGGCGGCAGGTGATGCCGCCTTCTAGAAGGTGCTAAAGAGTGGATTGGTGAGATCTTCTACCAGCATCACTCGGATACGTTTGATTCCTGATCTCACCGACTTAGAAAATCCAGAGTAGGCACATTGGATTGCCTCGTTATGCGCTCTGAATGCTTCCAGAACTACTGCATCGAGGTGGTCGAATGAATTTCGCCATTCCATCAATCAACTTTGAGGTTGATGATTTTATTCAACCACTGAATTGATCTCAAGTATAAAAGGAGCTGGAGGGAAAAATCAGGCGTTTATTTTGTGACGACTAGAATTGCAGCTATAAAGTGTTTGTTTTTAAAAAAATAGGAATATTTCATAGCATATTATGGGCTGCCTGTGCAAGAGGCTGTAAAAAATTATACAGTGATTGAAATCGAGTTGCTGGTATAGTTGTTGATTAGTCTAATCAAAAACCAGACGGCTTACTTCGTGGAGAGTCTTTCGAGCATTCAATATGAAAACTTTGTTTTTGCTCGCAGGGGCATCTGGCAGTGGTAAAACAACTCTTCTTCGCAAATCATATTTGAATAGTTTGAGGATTTTTGGCGAAAAATACCACGAACTATTTTTGTTGACGAATCAAGACCGCAGTGGAAAGGAGTACAAAAAATATGAAGTTGCAAAAGGTAAGCATTCTTACTTCAAATCATATCACATACCCAGGCTGAGATTAGAGAAGTCTCTCCCGTCTTGCGTTCTCATTCATATAGATATTACTTTCGTCTTAAGGAAGCTCGTGATAACTCATTCTGAAAAAATGGATCCATGTCTTTTAAAGGGCAATCCATTGTTTTCTGCTAGGAGGCGTGAGGAGGACATTCTTAATAAAAAAAAGAATGATGTGCTTCTTAGAAATTATTTCAACGATTCTTTTTTTGGCAGATTCGATGCTGTCGTTGTCAACACATTATTTTGTGAATTTCGTCGTAATTGCCGGCAAATAATGAAAAGAAGTGATGAGATAATGGCCTTAGACCCCGACATTCGGGCTGCCAAGAAAGTTCATTCTGAGTGCTATAATTGCTGGCAGAGGAATCTTGATGTTCTTTCTACAAGTCATTGCTTTTCATCGAGAGTTGTTGGTAGGGATACTCTTCTAGTTGACGGATCTCCTGTAACGAAATCTTACTCAGAAATGCGATAAATTTCCTGCCGATTGCCAGTGTTTTTGTTGCTGTCTTGTGAGAAGTATGCAAAATCGCTGTGAGTTCTCCTCGTTGAACGTTATCTCGAGCACTCGCAAGCCTCTCCATCGCCATTGTGATCTCGGTAAGTCAATCTCTGATTGAGCACGATCTGCGCCCAACTCCAGGAGCCGATCTCGCTGCAGCGATACCTTTCACTTCTGGAGCCATCGCTGCCCCAAGATGACTGTGATGCCAGTGCTGTTTTACTACGTGATGCTTCTGTTGCAGATCCGACGGCTGCTCCCTTCTTGCTGTCAGGAATGACGACGAGGGATGCCTCATGTCGCGTGATTGTTCCTTAAAGGTTAATCAGTGGCCCTGCGGTTTTGGCGACGCGGCCTGTTTGTGCACACTTCTGAGCACAGTTTTTCAAGTTTCCCCGAGACTTGTTGCAGTGAAGTAAAAGTTAAGCTCCCTTACAAGGAGATTGTCGCTGGTTCGATCCCAATATCGCCTACTTCAATTCAGGGTTTGGCTGTGTGTTCAGCGCCGATCTCGGCAGCTGTGACAGAGGCCGAAAAATTCCAAGGTGTGGAAGATCACATCGAAATCCTTCGCTTCTGGGGCCTCCACGTGCAGACCATGGATCGGGCAGTGTTCAAGACGTTCCGTCTTGCCGCAGTCCACACAGGTGAGGTGATGTTGGTCACGCTCCACTGGCGCATAGAGGGCTTCACCCGTGGGCAGATGACGACAGCGCACTTTCCCTTGCCGCTGCAGTTGGCGCAGGTTCCTGTACACCGTGGCCAGTCCCATCGCTCCAGGTTTGTCCTGGAGGCAGCGATAAAGCTGCTGGCCTGTCATTTCCTGCTCGGAGCGTTGCAGTGCCTCTAGCAGTTTCAGCTGGCGATCACGGCCAGCATTTCCACGTTCCATCGTCGTTGTGTTCACACTGCAGCGCTGTGATGCTCAGTCAGTGATTCACTCACTGTCCAGAGGCGCTGCCTCTGATGTTGATCCTTGGCGGCACGGGCCACCGGCTGTTGTTTGGGGGCACCGCGCATTCCGCCCAGTTGACCGGGGCCGTAGTGCTCACCGCCTCCGGCAGCGCTTGCCGTGGCGGCATAGAGCTGGGGCAGGGCTCCTTGAGCAGCGCTCTGGAAGAGAGGATCCATCAGTCGATAGGCCAGGGCTTCCTGCCAGGCTCCTGTAGCGGCTACCGACACCGGTTGCAGGTTGGTGCGAGCCAGTCCTGGGTGGGCTGCGAGGGATCGCACCGCACTTCCGGAGGCCTGCAGCCGCTGATTCAGTTCCAAGGCGAACATCACATTCGCGAGCTTGCTCTGGGAATAGGCCTTCCAGCGGTCGTAGCGCTGCTCTCCCTGGAGGTCGTCCCAGGCCATCGCTCCGAAATATTGGGCACCGGAGGTCACCGTGACAACCCGCGCCTGCGGGCGGTTGTTCATCAAGGGCAGCAGAGCTTGAGTTAGGGCGAAGTGACCGAGGTGATTCACCGCGAACTGCATTTCATGGCCCTGCTGGCTGAGCATGCGTGGAGGAGCCATCAGCCCGGCGTTGTTGATCAGAAGGTCCAGACGTCCATAACGGTCCGCCACGTCCCTCGCGCAACGCGCCACGCTGGTCAGATCCGAGAGATCCAGCTCAAAAAGATCCAACCCTGAACCGCCTGCCTCGAGCAGCAGGGCACGGGCTGCTTCACCCTTGCGAGCGCTGCGGCAGCCCATCAGCACGGTGCAGCCACGGCCGATTAGTGCCCGCGTGGTTTCCAACCCAAGGCCGCTGTTCGCTCCTGTGACCAGGGCGACCCGACCTTGCTGATCAGGCATGTCTTCGATGGTCCAACCCATGGAGTGGGAAAGTCAGCGTTGGGTTCAGTCTCGCTGGTTGGATCAGTCCTCGGGGAACAGCAGCCCTGCCAGTTCGTCCGCATCCACGTCGTAGACCCTTGCCAAAGAGGTTTCGATGGCACTGGTCACTTCACCGGGAAGAAAGCGCATCGCGTTCAGGGCATCTTCGGTGATCTCGTCCGTGAGGAGGGTGTCCTCGCTGTCCAGTTTTTCGTCGTTGATCACCGCCATCACCCAGCTCTGATAGGCGTACACCAGATCCGAGAATTCGAGTTCGGGATCGTTGAGATCCAGGGTCATTGTCAGGCTCAGCGCGCTGCACCAGTCTGACCTCCGGGGAGGAGGATGTCTTCAGCTGAGCATCAGGATGGGTTTACCGGATTCCGAACAGCTCCAGGGCACCCTGGTGGATTTCGCCTTTGGTGAGCTGATTCGACAGAACCGCGAGAGTTTTCAGCCGCTTTGGACGGTGGACAGCTGGGCCAAACTGATGATCTGGCTGGCTTTGAACTGCGGTCTGTCAGGTGACACCGAAAGCCTGGAGCATTTCGCCGTTGCTCTTGGCGAACGGATCACATCGCGGTTGCGGCGCACGTTTTTTGAACGGGAGCTGCCTGATCTTGAGCTTCAGGTTCTCGCGGATCCGGCTGAGCAGCAGGTGTTGCTTCTGTCCCAGGATCCGGGTGATCCCTCGGTTCTGGCCCCCGATCGCCTCCAGAGGGCACTCGAGAGAGTCTCTCTGATCCAAAAGGTGGTGCAGGATCAGGGGCGATGGCAGCAGCTGGAGGGGGTGGTGGCCATTCCCTGGGAGGACGACTGTGATTGAGCAGGCCCCCTTGATCGCTTCTTACCGCAATGCCGGCTTCGAGGCTGTCGCTGATGCCGTGATGGCCTTCTTTGATCGTCGTACGGACCTCCAACGACCAGGCATTGCCTTCGGCTCTGACGGCGATGCGGAACCCGCGAAGGTGAGCACAGACATCAGCCTCGTGGCCATCGATCGCACCGATGCCGAGGCCTTTGCCCTTGCAGAGGTGATTCTGCGTGGGGTCAGTGCCGCGCTTGTCCGCTACTTGGACGAACGGCCCCTCTTTCGGCAGGTGTGTCCGGATCAGGAGTTGTTCGTGATGCCCATCTTCAATCTGCAGCGTTATGCCCCTGGGGAGGGTTTCCGGCAGTGGCATTGCGACTGGACGATCAGCGATGAGGCCACCGAACCGGTGCACCGTGTTCTCGCCTGGATTCTTTATTGCGACACCGTGCCTGAGGCTGGTACCGAGTTTCATTGGCAGCACCATCACGAAGCCGCCGAGCGGGGCAAGTTGATTCTTTTCCCGGCTGGTCCCAGTCACATTCACCGGGGCCGTATCACCAAGATCCACAGCAAAACAATTGCAACGGGGTGGATCAATGCCGGGGCTTCTAAGGCCTTTCTCGCCCGTCTGTCTCGCTCATGAGCTGTCGATTCTTTTGAATCGTATTCACCTGCTGTGGGAAAGGAATTTCGATACCTTCACGTTTGAACGCCGTCCAGATCGCCTGATTCACTTCGCTCACGATGGTGATGTTGGTCATGGGATCGGCGATCCAATAGCGCAGCGAGTATTCGATTGCCGATGCTCCATACGTCATCTGCAGGGCTCTTGGGGCGGGATTCTTCAACACCTTGGGAACATTCAGGGCAGTTTCCTCCAGCAGCTGCAACACCTGGCGTGGATCGTGCCGATAGGCGGCATGAATGCGAATCTCGCTCCGGCGTAGGCGGTCAGTGGCGGTGTAACTGGTGGCCTGAGCCGTGAAGAACATCTGATTGGGAATCAGGAGTTCCGCGTTGTCGCGATCGCGCCACAGCAGGGTGGCTCTGAGGCCAAGCTTTCGGACCTCACAGGGGTCGTTATCGACCATCAGCACTTCGCCTGGACGGACGGATCCTTCAAACAGGAGCCAGATGCCACTGATGAAGTTGGAAAAGACTTCCTTGATCCCGAAGCCCAGGCCGACGGAGAGTCCTCCAGCGATCGCTACCAGGGCAGTTCCATTCAGGCCGATGTGAAATCCCACAGCCGTGACTCCGATACCAACGATCACGTAGCGGATGATCAGTTCAATAGCCTTACGACTTCCCTCGGAATAGCCGAGTATTTTTTGCATCAACCAGGAAATACCAGCCGTGGGGGGACCTGTGCCCACGAGCAACAGATAGCTCACGAGTAGGGATGTGAACAATTTGCCCAAGGTGAGCGAAACGCCGAACACCTGGCCGAGTTCAATCACCGATAGATCTTTAATGCTGTCAAGCCGATTGATGAACATCAGCACCACGGTGGTGAGGTACAGAGGCTTGACCAGTCGACTCTGTAGTTCATGCACCCTCGGTGCAGGCATCAGTTGCTGGAGTAGACCATCCAGCAAGCTCAGAAAGTTCCACCCAAGCCAGCTCAAACCCAGGTAGCTCAGCAGCCCTGCATCCCAGCCCAGGCTCTTCGCCAAGGCACTGATCAGCCCCAGTCCAGCTGGGGCGATCAGGAGGCTCAGAGGCTTGGGAATCGTCTTCAGCCTGGGGTGTTGTCGCAGAAAGCGCCAGGTCATCACCAGCGCAATAATCAGCAGCAGTTGAAACACGATCGAGGCGCGCTGCAGATAACCCAGCCAACCGATGATTTCCCAGAACAGCTGATTCATGACTCCTGGCTCAGAATCGAAATGAGTTCATCGGTAGTGGTTTGAGGTTGGCTGACGCCAAACACGAGCGGAATCAGAAGATTTGTCATCGTCTCGGTGGTCGGTCCGTCTCCCTCGATGGCGGTCAGGTTGTCTCCCTGGATCTGTGAATCTTTCAGGGCCAACTCCAAAGCGGCTAGGTTTTTTGAACTTTTCGTGGCAATCATCACGTCAGGATTCACGGGCACGAATGACGTTGACAACAGCGAAAGATTTCTCTGTAAAAGTGGATTGGTAACGTAATCACTCAGGGCGATTGCGATTGAGCGTTGGTGTGCACTTGAGTCTTTGCCTAAGGCCAGAACACGAAGCAAATTCATGGGTGCTGCCGATCCGTTGGGTCCACTCGGCAACGGAGCAATGCCGAGGTCGTCGCCGAGTCGGTCTTTCAGACGAAAGAGCATGTCTGAGGTGCAGCTGATCCAATCCAGTTCTCGATTGCCAAGCAGTGTGGTCAGCTGACCTTGGTTTTCAAAAAAGGTGAGATTCCGTTGATTGCTGGCTTGTTGCAACCAGGTCAGCCAGCCGGTGATGCGATCGCGTTGGTCGGCTGATAAGGATTGGTTGCGGGCTGCAGCAGCGAGTGCTGGTAGAGCATTGAGACTCCCTGCCGTCCACAACACCTCATTCATGGCAACGGAAAGGCCTACGCGAGCGCCTGCAGCACCAACCTGAAGCAGTTCGTTCAAAGTCTGCGGTGGCGCTGCGATGGCCTGGGTGTTGAAGCAGGCGATCTGGGGATACAGCACCAAGGGCTGCCCTGCCAGTCGTCCATCTTGAAGGCGCACGTGTTTGAGAATGCCGGGGTCTGTCTGTTTGCTGCTGCGCTCGGTTTGTGGCAAGGGATCCGTGAGCCCCTCGCGAAGGAGTGCTTTCGCTTGCTGTGCATCAGTCAGGACTAGATCCGGTCCAAGATCTGCCTCACTGCGACTGCGCAGCTCAGCCATCAGCATCGAGCGCCGGTAAAGAGCCAGCTGCACCTGAACATTTGGGTACAGCTTCTGAAAATTGGAGACGATCAGATCGACCCGCTGTCTCGCGTCTTTCTGCGTGTCACTGCTGATGCGGTCGTCTTTGCCGATCACCATCGCCACGTACAGCATCACAGGCGTTGCCGTTGATAACGCGCTGCAACTACTCAGGGCCAGGGCAACGAGAAGCAGTCCTGCTGTGATCCGCAGGTTCACGATCAAGGGTCGAGATGCTGGCGCCATTCTGAGTTGGCCGTTCTCTTCTTTGCGAGCATGGCCCACGCATTGCACCGTTTCCGTGCCCGAACTGGCCAAGACCTACGACCCGGTTGGTACGGAAGCGCGTTGGCAACAGGCCTGGGACGACCAGGGAGCCTTCCATCCGGACCCCAAAGCGTCTGGTGAACCGTTTTCGGTGGTGATCCCGCCACCGAACGTCACCGGCAGCCTGCACATGGGCCATGCCTTCAACACGGCACTGATTGACACGATCGTGCGTTACCAGCGTTTGGCTGGAAAAAACGTGCTCTGCCTGCCTGGCACCGACCACGCCTCGATCGCGGTGCAGACGATCCTCGAGAAGCAGTTGAAAGAGGAGGGCAAGACCCGCCACGACCTGGGCCGGGATGCCTTCCTGGAGAGGGCCTGGCAGTGGAAGG
>ERZ802819.1235-NODE-1235-length-16054-cov-21.2923_pt1 | contig 16054 bp, 13 predicted proteins | sample MGYA00345647_ERZ802819 | MGnify/ENA primary metagenome ERZ802819 (study PRJEB30503, sample SAMEA104212355) | marine metagenome | biome: Westerlies Biome; feature: [SRF] surface water layer (ENVO:00010504) within the epipelagic zone...; material: water... | reverse complement strand
GGAGCAAGCTTCAAATCCCTGATGAGCCGATCTGGCGGGCTCAAACCATGGGAACTGAATTTGCCGTCTATGAGGCGAAGCACCCCAGCAACGGCATGACCATTTATTTGGTGGGGCATCCTGTTTTCGATCCAGAGCGCATCTACGGCGGCGAAGACGAGGATTGGCGCTTCACCTTTTTTGCCAGTGCTGCAGCGGAGTTTTCCTGGAATGTGTGGAAGCCCCATGTGCTGCATTGCCATGACTGGCACACCGGCATGATTCCGGTCTGGATGCATCAAGACCCAGACATCAGCACAGTTTTTACGATCCATAACCTCAAATACCAAGGTCCATGGCGCTGGAAGCTGGACCGGATGACCTGGTGCCCCTGGTACATGCAGGGTGATCACACCATGGCCGCTGCCCTGATCAACGCAGATCGGGTGAATGCTGTATCGCCGACTTACGCCCAAGAGATCCGCACCGCTGAATACGGTGAAAATCTCGATGGCCTGCTCAATTTTGTGTCGGGCAAATTGCGCGGCATTTTGAACGGCATTGATCTCGAGGCGTGGGATCCCGCCACCGATCAGGCGCTCCCCGCGAACTACAGCGCCGCAGACCTCACCGGCAAGGCGGTTTGCAAACAGGTGCTGCAAGAGCGGATGGGCTTGGAGGTGCGCGATGACGCGTTCCTGCTCGGGATGGTGACCCGCCTGGTGGACCAGAAAGGTGTCGACCTCCTTCTGCAAGTCGCCGACCGCTTGCTCTCCTACACCGATTCGCAAATTGTGGTCTTGGGAACGGGCGATCGTGGCCTGGAATCGGGCCTGTGGCAGTTGGCCTCCCGCTATCCCGGTAGGTGCGCTGTCTTTCTCACCTACGACGACGATCTCTCCCGTCTGATCTACGCCGGCAGCGATGCGTTCCTGATGCCGAGCCGCTTTGAGCCCTGCGGCATTAGTCAGCTGTACGCGATGCGTTACGGCTCGGTGCCTGTGGTGCGGAAAGTGGGTGGTTTGGTCGACACCGTTCCCCCCCACGACCCCAACGCCGAGAGCGGCACTGGATTCTGCTTCGACCGTTTCGAGCCAGTCGACTTCTACACAGCCCTGGTGCGTGCTTGGGAGGCCTACCGCCATCGCCGTAGTTGGCAAGACCTGCAGAAGCGCGGCATGACCGTGGACTACAGCTGGGATCGTTCCGCTGTGGAGTACGACTTGATGTACAAAGACGTGTGCGGCATCAAGGAACCCACCCCCGACGCAGCGCTGCTTGAGCAGTTCTCCCGTGGCCAGGAGGCGGATCCGTCTCGAGCTGATCAGATCGCTCTGGAGTCGTCCAGCTCGTCCAACACTGCGCCGATGACGCCTCCCGGTCGCAACCCATTGAACCGCCTATTTGGCCGTCGGTCTGGTTAATCCCCATTGAGCGTGCAGGTTGGCAGCGAATCAGAGCCGCGTAAGGAGCCGGGCAATCTCCCGGCTCCTTACGTCAGCCCATGGTCGGAATTCGCGCGCAATCTGCGGGCGTTGTTGGCTGATCTGCAGTTAAGGGCGCAAGAGCTTTGGCGTCGGAACCGTGAGGGAGATCTCTCTGTTCCAGGCTTTTGGCCGCGAAACCTCGCTTCGATCTTTTGGCCTCTCGTTGTTGCGCTGCTCGTCGCCGTCCCTTTGGCAGGCCTGCGCTGGTGGCAAAGCGCCCATCCACCCGTTGCTGAATCAAAGCCTGCGGCAGTGGCCTTCGATCAGCGAGTGCCTAACGCCATCCTTCCGGAAACGGTTGTCCCGGAACCACTCCTCCCAGAACCGCTGATCACCCCGCAACCGGAGCCAGAGTTAGCGCCCGAACCCACGCTGTTCGACGTTGAGGATCCTCCCCTTCCCGTGCTGGATCTCAATCCCTTGATGGACTTATTCCTGGATGGTTCTGCCCCTGAAGGGTTGTTGGCATCCGCCACTCCCCAACCGGCGCAAAACCGTTTGGTGCTCCAGGTTTCGGATGGCTGGAACAGCCTGGCTCCATCAGCCCGAACGTCAATCTCAGAAGACTGGCAGCGCCGTTCCCTGGATTTGGGCTACAGCAGCCTGCAACTCGTTGATGGTCAGGAGAAACTCCTGGCGCGCTCGGCTCGCGTTGGGAGCGGCATGATCATGTTCGATTCCAACCCAGTGGAATGACCATCACTGTTCGTCAGTTGATCGCCTGCTGGGGGCCTCCGTTGGGGCCAAGTCCTGATCTCGATATGGCCCTCGGTCGCATCTGCACCGACAGCCGCTCGCTCCAACCCGGCGACTTTTTCGTGCCGCTCGTTGGTGAAAGTTTTGATGGGCATCGCTTCCTTGCACAGTTGCCAGCCCTTGGGGCCCAGGCGGCTGTGGTGGGTCGGTCCTGGTCGGACCCCGTGCCGTCGGATCTGCTGCACTGGCGTGTCGACGACACCTTGCAGGCGTATCAGCAGTTGGCTTTGCTGCACCGCCGCGCGTTGGGGCAACCCGTGGTCGCGGTGACCGGTTCAGCGGGAAAAACCACCACCCGTGAATTGATTCGTGCTGCTCTGGCTCCCCTGGGTGATGTGCACTGCAGCGAGGGGAACAACAACAACGACATTGGCGTTCCGCTCACCGTGCTGACCGCGGACGCCCACCACCGCGCCCTAGTGATTGAAATGGGCATGCGTGGTCCTGGTGAAATTGAACGCTTGTCCCGTTGTACCGAGCCGGATGTGGCGGTGATCACCAACATCGGCACAGCCCACATCGGCCGTCTCGGTAGCCGGGAGGCGATCGCCGCCGCGAAATGTGAAATCACAGCCGCCCTGAAACCCGATGGTGTGGTGGTGATCCCAGCCGGTGATGCGTTGCTCGAGGCAGCCCTCTCGAAGGTGTGGAGTGGCCGGGTTGTACGGGTTCGGTTAGCGGACGACCCCCCAGTGGCGGCTGATTGCATCGGTGCTGTCGATGCAGGCCAGCTTGAGGTTGGTGGGCATCGCCTGCCATTGCCGCTGGAGGGGCGCCATAACGCCCGTAATTGTTTGCTTGCCCTTGCTGTTGCAGACGAGCTTGGGGTGAGCAGCGCTTCCCTCAACGCCATGCAGGTGTCGGTGCCTGGTGGCCGCAATCGACGCTGGGTGCAGGGCGGACTCACGCTTCTCGATGAGACCTACAACGCATCCCCTGAAGCGGTCATGGCCGCCCTCGCCTTGTTGTCGTCCCAGCCCGGTCGCCGTTTTGCGGTACTCGGCACGATGCTCGAGCTGGGAGCAGAAAGCCTGCAGCTTCACTGCGCTGTGGCGACGCAAGCTGCAGCCCTCAAGCTTGATGGTTTGGTGGTGGTGGACGGCGGTGAGGAGGGTCGGGCGATGGCGAACGCCGCAGCTGCTTTGCCCCGCATCGCTGTGGTGTCTTCACCGGAGGACGCTGCAGAACCGTTAAGCAAATGGCTTAGGGCAGGGGATGTGGTGTTGCTGAAGGCCAGCCGAGGTGTGGCCCTGGAGAAGCTGATTCCCCTGCTGCCGTCGTTGTAGAAGCTCGGGAGCTAGGTCGAGCGATTGGCCCAGTTGTCCTTGGTCATTTGACGGGCGCGGCCAATCGAGAGTGCCTTGCTCGGTACGTCCTTGGTAATCGTTGAACCGGCTCCGATGGTGACGTGATCACCAATGGTGACTGGCGCTACGAGAACGCTGTTGGCACCGGTTTTGCTGTGGTCTCCGATCACGGTTTGGTGTTTGTTCACGCCGTCGTAATTCGCGGTGATCGTGCCGGCGCCCACGTTCACGTTCTCGCCCAAGCTGGCATCACCGATGTAGCTGAGGTGGTTCACCTTGCTACCGGCTCCCAAGCGGCTCTTCTTCACTTCAACGAAGTTGCCGATGCGGCAGCCATTGCCCACCTCTGCAGCGGGTCGTAGGTGAGCAAAGGGACCAATGCTCACGTCATCCCCCACCCTTGCGTCCCGCACCACCGACTGCACCACATCCACCCGAGCGCCCAAGCTGGCATTCTCGATCAAGCTTCCAGGCCCCAACTTGGAGTTGTCGCCGATTGAGCAGCAACCACGCAAATGGGTTTGCGGTTCAATCACCACGTCACGACCAAAGCTGCAGTCTTCGCTGAGGGTGCAACTGGCTGGGTCCACAAACGTGACCCCTTCATCCATCCAGTAATCCCGCAGGCGTTGCTGCAACACCCCTTCGCATTGGGCGAGCTGTTTGCGGTTGTTGATGCCGTTCACCTCATCGGGATCATCCACCTCCAAATGCATGGCGCGGGGCAACATCGCCACGGTGTCGGTGAGGTACAGCTCCCCTTGATCGTTGTCGGTGCTGAGCTTGGGCAGCACTGCGGCTAAGGCGGCCCAGTTGAAGCAATAAATGCCCGCGTTGGTGAGGTTGTTCTGGCGCTGTTCCTCACTGCAATCACGGTGCTCAATGATGCCGCTCACCTGGCCGCTGGAATCGGCAAACACCCGTCCATAGCCGGTTGGGTCCGCCAGTCGCGCCGTGAGCAGCGTGACATCGGCACCGCTATTGCGATGTCCTTCCACGAGGGCATCGATCGTTGCTGCCCGCAACAGCGGCACATCGCCGTTGAGAACGAGGAGTTCCCCCGCGAAACCGTCCATCACCGGCAGGAGTTGTTGCACCGCATGGCCTGTGCCGTTTTGGGGCGATTGCAGCACAAATTCCAAGCCGCTCAGGTGAGCCAATGTTTGTTCGACCCGTTCGGCCTGGTGACCAACGATCAGCAGACGTCGCTCGGGCTGCAGGTTCTTGGCGCTGGCCAGAACCCGTTCCACCAACGTTGCCCCCGCCAGGGGTTGCAGCACTTTCGGTAGGGCACTCTTCATGCGGGTGCCTTTCCCAGCGGCAAGAACGGCAACAGCGAGCATGCGGAGCAGGAATGGGTCCGGCGGAATCTACCGGGAGAGTTTGGTGCTGCCTATGCCCCCCCGTTCGCAGCAGCAGCACGCCAGCGTCGTTGCCAGGTGTTGGTGGCTTCGAGGCCGCAGTGAAGTTGCTCTTGTTGACGGCGCTCCAAAATCGTGTGGGCTAGATCCCGCTGGTCTGGATCGCGAAAGGGAACCGCGGCACGCGTGCGCAGATGTTCCTGTTCCATCGTCGAAAGCGGCCGCCAATTCACCGCTGCCTGCTCCAGAGGTTCACAGGCATGGTGTGCTCCCTTGATGGCCACCGTTCCACTGCTCCATCCCATCCGTTCTCCCGGAGTGGGTCGAAGCGATCGAAGCTCCAATCCGCCCCGCTTCAGGCTGCCCCGGATCGCCGCTGCTCGGCTGTAGGTGAGCAGGCGCCCCCCAGGTGCCAAACGCTTGGCTAGGGCTCCAAGAAATTCTTCCGACCAAAGCTCCGGACAGCGCTGCGGCGAAAAGGCGTCATGCAGGATCAGATCGAAGCGCACCGCTTCGGGAATGCTGGACAGCATCCGGCGCGCATCTCCCCAAAGTTGTTGCCCCTCGTTCCCTGGTGTCGACCAGCCCCCTTGGTCGCGGATGGCAGCAAGTTTGTGCAGCACAGCGTCAGACCACAGCGCTTGAAAATTGGGCTGCTCTAAAGCGATCTCGAGCGGTCGACGATCCATTTCCAGTCCCCACCAACGCACGGCAGGCGCCGCTGTTGGCAGGGCCTCCAGCACGGCAGCGGTGTTGTAGCCAAGCCCAAGGCACACATCCAGGATGCGCAGCGGTTTGCCGGCCGTAAAACGGTCCAGCTCGGCGGGGTTAACGAATTTGGATCGTGCCTCGTTGAGTGCTCCAGCGGAGTTGTGAAAGGCTTCACCGAAGCGCTTGCTGTGGAGGCTGAAGCTGCCATCAGCAGTCGGAAAAGCCTGGAGTTCCCCTAGATCGGTCCAATGGCCTGAATTAGCGATGCAATCGCCCAAGCTCGTCCCAGAAGCTGGGATACGACACGGCTGCCGCTTCACTGCGGGCCAGGGTTGATGGGCCACTGGCCATCAAGGCCGCAACGGCCAGGCTCATGGCCACCCTGTGGTCGGTTTCACTATCGAGAGATGTGCCACTCAGAGGCCTGCCTCCACGGATGGTCATCCCGTCTTCGTGCTCCTCGATATCGGCCCCCATCGCTTTGAGCTGACGGGCCATCACCGCCAACCGGTCGGTTTCTTTGACCCGAAGCTCTGCTGCGCCGCTGATCCGACTCTCACCGTCGCAGAAACAGGCCGCCACACTGAGGATGGGCACTTCGTCCACAAGGCGGGGCATGATCTCTTCGCCGAACTGGAAGGGCTTCAGTGGGCCGTGGGTTACCCGGAGATCTCCGACGGGTTCCCCAGCAACATCACGGGGGTTGAGAGTTTCGATGTTGGCGCCCATTTGATCGAGAACTTCCAGGATTCCGGTGCGCGTGGGGTTCAGCCCCACGTTTTCGATGATGAGATCCGATCCCGGCACCAGGGCTCCTGCCACGAGCCAGAACGCAGCCGAACTGATATCACCCGGCACCACTACGTTTTGGCCGTGCAGGGTTGCTCCAGGCTTCACGCTGATGTGACGCCCCATTTCTCCGCCCACTTGCAGGTTGGCCCCGAAGGCCCGCAGCATGCGTTCACTGTGATCCCGCGATTGCGATGGTTCGATCACGGTGGTGGGCCCATCGGCGGTGAGGGCCGCCAGCAGGATGGCTGACTTCACCTGGGCACTGGCCACAGGTGTTCCCACGATCGTTCCGCGCAATGTGGTTCCTTGCACGGCCAGCGGAGCCAAGTTGCCGTTATCACGGCCGCGCACATCGGCCCCCATGGAAGCCAGGGGTTGACCGACCCGACGCATCGGTCTGCGGCGCAGGGAGGCGTCGCCATCCAAAACGAAATGCCGACCGGCTCGTCCCGCCAGCAAGCCAAGCATGAGCCGCATGGTGGTGCCGGAGTTGCCGCAATCGAGAATCTGCTGCGGTTCTTGGAGCCCATCGAGACCCACCCCTTCCACGGTGACAACTCGCCCCGCTTCAATCGGGCTGATGCTCACACCCATGGCCCGCAGGCAAGCCGCCGTGCTGATCGGATCCTCCGCAGGGAGTAAGCCGTCGATGGTGGTGGTGCCTTCGGCGATGGCACCGAACAAAAGGGAACGGTGCGAGATCGATTTGTCGCCAGGGACCTTGACGCGCCCTTGGAGGCATCCCCCAGTCTTGAGATCTCGGGATGCGGTCGCGCTCAAGGCTCAGGCAATGCTGCTTTGATCCTATTGGCCCAGCTTCATGCCCTGAATGAGCCGATCAAGGGCGTAACCAAACAGGCTCGGGTCAGCTTCGCCATCGCCGAGATCGTCGAGTCCCAGTTCAGACCACCGCTCCGACACCCGTTGCTCAAGATCGGCGGGGCGGCTAAGGGGTTTACCCCACTCATGGTTTTTCTCAGGTCCGATTTTTGTTGTGGCATCAATCGCGAGGCGGCCGCCCAGCCCCAGCTGCTCGCTGGCGAAATCAAGGCTGTCAAATGGGGTGTTTTCCAGGGTGAACAAATCCCGTTGTGGATCCACCTGAGCGGCAATGGCCCAAACCACTTGACGAGGATCCCGAACGTTGATGTGTTTGTCGACCACCACCACAAACTTGGTGTAGGTGAACTGGGGTAGGGCGCTCCAGAAGGCCATGGCGGCCCGTTTCGCCTGGCCGGGATAGGCCTTGTCGATCGAAATCACCGCCAGCTTGTAGCTGAGCGCTTCCATCGGAAGGAAGAAATCGGTGATCTCGGGAATCTGCTGTCGCAGGATCGGCGTATAAATCCGGTTCAGGGCGATGGCCAGCATCGCCTCCTCCTTCGGTGGACGGCCGCTGAAGGTGGTGAGGAACACAGGATCGCGTCGCTGCGTCATGCAGTGGAACCGCACGAGCGGTGAGTCCTCCACGCCGCCGTAGAAACCCATGTGATCGCCAAACGGACCATCAGGGCTGACTTCCCCGGGGGTGATCGTTCCTTCCAGCACCACTTCGCTATGGCTGGGAACTTGCAGATCGATGGTTTTGCACGGTGCCAATCGCACGCCTTCTCCGGCGTAAATCCCAGCGAAAAGCCATTCGCTGAGTTGCACAGGAATGGGCGTCGCCGCCGCCATCACCAGCAGGGGATGCACGCCAATGGCAACCGCAACCTCTAATTTTTTCCCCATTGCAGCGGCCTTGCGCAGGTGACGTGCACCGCCCCGCACACTGAGCCAGTGCACCGTCATGGTGTTGACCGACTGCCGTTGCAAGCGGTACACCCCCACATTGGGCACACCCGTTTCTGGATCTTTAGTGATCACCAGTCCAAGGGTGATGACGCCACCGGCATCCCCTGGCCAGGGGCGAATTAATGGGATCGCATCGAGGTTCACCTCATCGCCGCGAAACACCTGTTGACGACAGGGAGGGTTGAGATCTCGATCGGGTTTGGCTTTCACCAAGTCCCAGAACACCCGTGCAAATTGCTTGGTTTCTTGCAGACCTTTGGGTGGGCGTGGCTGTTGAAGCAAAGCCAGACGAGAACCCAAGTCTTCGAGTTGCTCGGCGCGTTCCAGTCCCATGCTCCACACCACCCGTTCGACGGTGCCGAGGGTGTTCACAGCCACCGGCATGGAGGAGCCGATCACGTTTTCGAACAGCAGGGCCGGTCCGCCCTGACCCAGCACCCTGTCAGCGATTGCAGCCAACTCAAGATCCGGATCCACGGGCGCCGTGATGCGCTTGAGCTGCCCACGCTCTTCAAGCAACTTGAGGAAGCCCCTCAGATCACGCGTTGCCGGGCCGGACTGGAACAGAGCCATGGGGAGGACAGAAGCGGCGCGATCGATCTCGGTACTGTGTCGCACGTTGCTCAACAGCGTGGCCATGCAGATTTCTTACTTCCACGTGCCAGCTGAGATGCCCCAGAGCGTTCATCCCAGTGCTGCGGTGGTGATTGATGTGTTGCGTGCCACCACCACCATCGCCTGGGCTCTCCACAACGGGGCAGAGGCCATCCAAGCCTTTGCTGATATCGAAGCTCTCCAGTCCGCCGCCGCGGCTTGGCCTGCAGATGCACGCCTGTTGGTGGGTGAGCGGGGTGGCCAGAAATTGGAAGGGTTTGATTTGGGGAACTCCCCCGTGACCGTTGGCCCTGAAACCGTCGCTGGTAAGCGCCTGTTCATGAGCACCACCAATGGAACCCGTGCCCTTGATCGGGTCCGTGATGTTCCTTTGTTGATGACCGCCGCATTGCCCAACCGTGAAGCGGTGGCCCAACGCTTGCATCAGCACAAGCCAGACACGCTTGCCATCGTCGGGAGCGGTTGGGAGGGGTCCTATTCCCTCGAAGACTCTTTGGCTGCAGGGGCCTTGGTTCATCGCTTGCTTGAACTGGATTCGGCTGCGAATGCTGTGGCGAATGATGAAGCCACGGCGGCCTTGGCGCTGTGGAAGCAGTGGATGCACGACCCCGAGGCTTGCCTGCGAACGGCAACCCACGGGCAACGCCTCATTCGTATCGGTGATCACGATGCGGATTTTCAGTGTTGTGCCGCACTTGATCAGCTGAGCACCGTTCCCACCCAAGGTGAACCCGGAGTTCTCAAGGCTGCATAGGCGCTCGTACAGTCAAAAAAATCAACGACTGCCGTAATCCTGTGAGCGATTTTCTGGCTGCTGCCGTTCAGCTCACCAGTGGTCAGGACCCCGAGTTGAATTTCAACGCCGCCGAGGAGCAGATCGACCTGGCGGTTCGTCGTGGGGCAGAGCTCATTGGCCTCCCGGAAAACTTTGCCTTCATGGGCGACGATTCCCGTCGACTGGAGATGGCTGCAGCCTTGGCTGAACAGTGCAGCCGCTTTCTAGTGACGATGGCGCGGCGTTATCAAGTGGCGCTGCTCGGTGGTGGATTTCCTGTTCCGGCTGGTGATGGTGCCCAAACCCTGAACCGGTCTGAGTTGGTGGATCGCGATGGCCAGCTTCTGGCTCAATACGACAAGATTCATTTGTTCGATGTGGATTTGCCGGACGGCAACACCTATCGAGAATCAGCAACGATCAAATCGGGACAGGCGCCTCCGCCGGTTGTGGAGATCCCTGGTTTGTGTCGGGTGGGGCTGTCCATTTGTTACGACGTGCGCTTCCCTGAGCTGTATCGCTATCTCGTCGCGTCTGGGGCGGACTTGTTGATGATTCCCGCCGCGTTTACAGCCTTCACTGGAAAAGATCACTGGGATGTTTTGCTCCAGGCTCGTGCGATTGAAAACACGGCCTATGTGCTCGCTCCTGCTCAAACGGGCGTTCATTACGGGCGTCGACAGAGCCATGGCCACGCGATGGTGATCGACCCTTGGGGAACGGTCTTGGCTGACGCTGGTGTCCAGACCGGTGCGGCGATTGCACCGGTGAACACCGACCATCTCAGTCGCGTCCGTAATCAAATGCCGAGCCTGCGTCACCGCAAGCCCGCCCTGTTCTGAGTGATGGTTGCGGCGCCTTCACGCCGAATGGCCTGGCTGCTTGCAGCCGTGTTGCAGTGTCCTGGCCTGTTGGCTGCCATGCCTGCCCAAGCGGCGAGTGCGCTTGCGGCTTGGGCCATGACGGATCAAGGCGTCTTGCAGCTGCGTACGAGTCGTAATGCGCAGCTCAAAGCTTTTTTTCAGGCCGCGAGTGCGGGGCGTGGAACCCGAGTTTGGATCGACTTTCCCGGTGAATTGCGCTTTCCCCGTCGCCTGGCTGGTCGGGGTGCGGTGAAGGAAATCCGCATCGGTAAGCCGCGGTCTGGAGCAACCCGGCTTGTGGTGGAGTTTCGCTCCGATGTGGATCTCAATCCAGAGGATCTGCGTCTACGGGGGACGGCACCGGATCGATGGGAAATGGCCTTTGTCGGCTTACCCACCCGTGGACTCAATGACATGGGAGAAGGCGATCTCACAGGACGAGCGACGGCTTGGCAGACATCTCCGCGGTTCGCTCCATCCCGGACCCCCGTTGATCCCTCGGGCCTCCCCACCGTTCCTAAAAATCGCTACCGCGTGGTGATCGATCCCGGCCATGGCGGCCCTGATCCAGGGGCTGTCGGAATCCGAGGGCTCAGGGAATCCGATGTGGTGCTTGATGTGTCGCTGCAGGTTGCAGCCTTGCTGAGGGCCCGTGGTGTCGATGTGCGGCTCACCCGGACCAGTGAGATCGATGTGGATTTACCGCCGCGGGTGTCGCTCGCTAATCGATTCGGAGCCACAGCTTTCATCAGCATTCATGCCAATGCCTTGAGCATGAAACGCCCTGATGTGAACGGGATAGAAACCTTCTATTTCTCTGATCCACGCTCCGGACGTCTGGCGACTTATCTGCAGCAACAAATGATGGATGTCTCGCCGGGCACCCCCAATCGCGGTGTAAGGCGAGGCCGATTTTTCGTGATTCGTCGCACCACCATGCCGTCGGCCTTGGTGGAAATGGGATTTGTGACTGGTGCGATTGATTCACCGCGCCTCGCCCGTGCTGATCACCGCCGCCGCCTGGCTTTAGCCATTGCAGCGGGCACCTTGAACTACCTCAAGCGAGAGGTGCGATGACACCGCTTCTGGGCTTTTTCGACAGCGGCATCGGTGGCCTCACCGTGCTTCGGCAGGTGCTGGAACGCCATGGCCCGGTGCCGTGCATTTACTTAGGTGATACGGCCCGTGTTCCTTACGGCAGTCGTTCTGCCCCTGAGATTCGCTTGATTGCTGCGGAGGTGGTGGCGTGGTTGCGCGATCAACAGGTCTCCACCGTGGTGATGGCCTGCAACACCACCAATGCCTTGGCCCGTGACGTGGCCGAGGGCCAGGCCGGGGGGCCGGTGATTGGCTTGATCGGAGCAGCGGCGGCCATGGTTCAAACCCATCGGGTTGGCGTGTTGGCGACTCCTGCGACGGTTGCGTCCGAGGCCTACCGCTCAAGCATCGAAGCGCTTCATCCCGGCACCCTGGTGGTGGAACAGGCTTGCCCAGCTTTTGTGCCGATGATCGAGTCCGGCGACTTGAGCAGTGATGAGCTTCGTCGTATTGCAAAGGAGTACTTGAGGCCCATGTTGAAAGCCTCCGTGGAGTCGATCGTGCTCGGCTGCACCCATTACCCATTATTGGTGCCGTTGCTCCGGCAGTTATTACCCGCGTCGGTTCAGTTAATTGATCCGGCTGTGGGTGTGGCGCGTCAACTGGATGCGGTTCTTGGAGTTCCGAAACCGTTGCTTGGGGAACGCCTTCATCTCGACGACTGCCGTTTCTGTGTCACGGCTGATCCGGATGGGTTCGCGACGCGGGCTACCCCCTGGCTTGGAGAACGTCCACTTGTGCGGCTTGAAGTGCTGCAATCCTGAAGCTGAGGCCACTAGGATCGCGGCGCCGAGGGGTTTCATGATCACCGTCACCGAGCTGCTGCAACCGGTTGAGACCGATCTCGAGACTTTGCTCGGTGATTTACGCAAGTTGATTGGTGCGGGGCATCCCATCCTTCAGGCCGCAGCAGAGCATCTGTTTAGTGCCGGCGGAAAACGCATTCGCCCCGGCATTGTTTTGTTGGTTTCTAGAGCTCTCGCCGCTGATGGCCAACTCACGCCCCGTCATCGCCGCTTAGCTGAAATCACGGAGATGATTCACACCGCGTCGTTGGTTCACGACGATGTGGTGGATGAAGCGTCAACCCGTCGTGGTGTCGACACCGTCCATAGCCGTTTCGACGCACGCGTTGCTGTTCTTGCTGGGGATTTTCTTTTTGCACAAGCGAGTTGGCATCTTGCAAACCTCGATGATCTCGATGTCGTCAAATTATTGAGTCGAGTGATCATGGATCTCGCCGATGGCGAGATTAAGCAGGGGCTCTATCGGTTCGACACGTCCCAGAGTTTTGAGACGTATTTAGAAAAAAGCTATTGCAAAACAGCGTCCTTGATTGCCAATAGTTCCAGAGCTGCTGGTGTTCTGAGTGGTTGTAATCCAGAAGAGTTGGACTCTCTTTATCAATTTGGTCGTCAACTTGGTCTGGCCTTTCAAGTGGTCGACGACATCCTTGATTTCACTGGTAACGATGAACAGTTGGGTAAGCCAGCCGCAAGTGATTTAGCAAGCGGTTATTTAACGGCGCCTACGTTTTATGCCCTTGAAGAGAATCCTGATCTCGGTGCATTGATTGATCGTGAATTCAAAGAAACCGGTGATCTTGAACGAGCTCTCCATATCGTTCGATCGTCTCAATCCATTCCACGAACCCGAGAACTAGCTGAAAAATTCGCCCGTGAATCGCGAGAATCCATTGCTTGGATGGCTGATTCTCCCTCCAAGCGGGCTTTGCTTGAACTGCCCGATTTTGTGCTTAGTCGGTTGTATTGACGAGCTGATTCAAGACAACTTCAAGGCTGTGAATTCGGCAGGGATTTTTACTTAAGGGTTCAGTCTCGATCCCAGGTGATAAGACCCAGACACGACATCCAGCTGCAACTGCGGATTGCATTCCCGCATTTGAATCTTCAAAGGCCCAACAAGCTTTTGGGTCAACCTTTAAGCGCTTTGCCGCCAGCAAATACGGCGATGGATCTGGTTTTCCTGCGACCAACTGCGGATCATCTCCATAGATCCGTTCTTGGATGGATCGAACCCAAGGGTGGTGGCTGGTCTTAAAGGCCACAGCCTCTCGACTGCTGCTGGTGACAAGGGCCGTTTTGATCCCGCGATCGCAGCAGTGCCGCACCAATTGTTCCGCCCCTGGCATCGCTGGAGCTTGAGGGAGCAACGCTCGAACAATGGGTTGCTGTACCTCCAGGAGAGCGTCAATGCCAATTGGGGATGGAAGCCAAGCATCCACTTGCCGAGCGCAGTCGTTGCGACGCCGACCTTTGAGCTGCAGTACTTGCTCATGGCTCAGTTCGGCGCCGAACTGGGCCGCGGCCTCACTCCAGCCCCTCCCATGGAATGGCTCCGTGTCGAGCAGGAGCCCATCCAAATCAAATAAACAGGCCACCGGTGGATGCGTCATCCCTTCAGGGGAGGTTCGGTTTCCCTAGTCAAGCGGTTCAACGGCATTCGACGGATTGATAAGCGTCTGCAAGAAGCATGGATCTGCTCCTTAGCCTGAGCGATAAGCGCCTTGTTCAGCCTTCCTTGACGAACACCAACACATCGATCGAAAGCGTGCTGCAGGAGCAGCGTGTGTTCGAACCTCCCGCGAGCTTTTCAGCAAAGGCTTCGATTAGCAGCCTTGAGGCTTATCGGGCCATGGCCGATGCGGCGAAGGCTGATCCAGACAGCTTTTGGGGAGACGCTGCCCGTCGTGAATTGCACTGGTTTGAGCCGTTCCATACGGTTCTGGATTGGAGCGATGCTCCCTTCGCCCGTTGGTTTGAAGGCGGCACCACCAACTTGTCGTTCAATTGCCTCGATCGCCATCTTGAGGGCCCTACGGCCAATAAAACAGCCCTGATCTGGGAGGGAGAGCCTGGTGATGTGCGTCGGTTCACCTATCGAGAACTGCACGCCGAGGTCTGTAAGGCCGCCAATGCCCTGAAGGCCATGGGCCTTGGTAAGGGCGACTTGGTGGCGCTTTATATGCCGATGATCCCGGAAGCGGCGATCGCGATGCTTGCGTGTGCCCGTATTGGGGCGCCCCATTCCATTGTGTTTGGGGGCTTCTCCTCCGAGGCATTGCGGGATCGCTTGATTGATGGCGAGGTGAAGGCTGTGATCACCGCCGATGGCGGCTTCCGAAAAGACAAGCCTGTTTCGTTGAAGCCAGCGGTCGATGCTGCCTTGGCCGATGGGGCCTGCCCAACGGTGCACTCCGTGTTGGTGGTTCAGCGCACCAAACAGGACGTGACGATGGTCGAGGGTCGCGACCAGTGGTGGCATGAGTTGGTGTCGGGCCAAAGCGACGCCTGTGCGGCTGAGCCGATGGCGAGTGAAGACCGCCTGTTTGTGCTTTACACCTCTGGTTCCACAGGAAAACCCAAGGGAGTGGTGCACACCACAGCTGGGTACAACCTCTGGGCTCATCTCACCTTCAAGTGGATCTTTGACACTCGCGACGACGATGTGTTCTGGTGCACAGCCGATGTGGGCTGGATTACAGGGCACAGCTACATCGTTTATGGCCCCCTTTCCAATGGAGCCACAACGGTGATGTACGAGGGCGCCCCACGCCCCTCGAAGCCAGGGGCGTTCTGGGAGCTGATTCAGAAGCACGGCATCACGATCTTCTACACCGCACCAACAGCGATTCGGGCCTTCATGAAGGGCGGACGGTCGGTGCCTGACCAGTTCGATATGTCCAGTCTTCGTTTACTGGGCACCGTCGGCGAGCCGATCAACCCAGAAGCTTGGATGTGGTATCGCGACGTGATTGGTGGAAACCGTTGTCCGATCGTCGATACCTGGTGGCAAACCGAAACCGGTGGCGTGATGATCAGCCCCTTGCCTGGGGCCACCCCCACCAAGCCAGGTTCAGCGACATTGCCTTTGCCTGGGATTCAGGCCGACATCATTGATGCTGAAGGCAACAGCTGCCGCGATGACGAGGGTGGTTACCTCGCGGTGCGTGCCCCCTGGCCAGGAATGATGCGCACGGTGCATGGCAATCCTCAGCGTTTCCGGGAGAGTTATTGGGAGCACATTCGTCCAGCGGACGGCTCGTATCTCTATTTCGCCGGCGATGGCGCTCGCCGTGATGCCGATGGCTACTTCTGGGTGATGGGACGCGTTGATGACGTCATCAATGTGTCCGGGCATCGGTTGGGCACGATGGAGATTGAATCCGCTCTTGTCAGCCATCCCGCCGTCGCAGAAGCTGCGGTGGTGGGGCGTCCTGATGATCTCAAGGGGGAGGGAATCGTCGCCTTCGTCACCTTGGAAACGGGCCGGGAAGCCACCACTGAACTCCAGGCTGAATTGCGGAAGCATGTCGGTACAGAGATCGGCCCGATTGCCCGTCCCGATGAAATCCGTTGCAGTGATGCCTTGCCCAAAACCCGCAGCGGAAAAATCATGCGGCGGATTTTGCGTGCCCTTGCTGCTGGTGAAGAGGTCACGGGAGACACCAGCACCCTCGAAGATCGCTCCGTGCTCGATCGACTACGGGCTTAAA
>ERZ802819.1234-NODE-1234-length-16059-cov-13.7205_pt1 | contig 16059 bp, 7 predicted proteins | sample MGYA00345647_ERZ802819 | MGnify/ENA primary metagenome ERZ802819 (study PRJEB30503, sample SAMEA104212355) | marine metagenome | biome: Westerlies Biome; feature: [SRF] surface water layer (ENVO:00010504) within the epipelagic zone...; material: water... | reverse complement strand
AATGGTGCGACGGTTATCCATTGCCTCGATGATTCCTTCCCTGGTGAAATCTTTACAATATACTCCCCCATAACTGGCGTGCTGGGAAATATGATCCGAACTGGCAAAGACCCCGAGGTTGTGCCCTTCACTTAAAGCCGTCTGATAAGTACCATTTGCGTGTTTACCAAAATCCATAATCGGAGCGGATGTTGAATTCACCACCCGTCCGGTTGTATTTAAATGAGTGTTTGGGGAAAAACCAACAGATGGTTGGGGAGCACCCGCAGCCTCATAGGAAACCCGAGCACCCTGAAAGATTTCAACCACATTTTCGGAACTGTAATCAAATTTTTCATATATTTTCCAGTCCGTACCCATCCCGGTGGCTCCGGTATGACTCAGAGCAGCCACGGGCTTGTCATATTTTCTAAGTAAATCCCAAAGTTCATAGGGTGAGATTTCAGCGGCTCCTTTGGGATCCACGGGCAAAGTCTTTTGCCAGGTAGAATTAAGATAGAGGGAACGCTTTATGTAGACGATAGGACCCCCTCGCTGGGCAAAGACGATATTACGATGTCCCCATGGCCACTTCTGTTCACGCTCATAAACATAGACGGTATTGAAACGACCAGGGCTATGCAGGGCATCGTGCATCCGTTGGTTGTGCCACCATTCATAAGGATGATAGATCTTGCCAATGTCGGTGTGATCGGAGGTTCCGAGAAAGTCGATCTTGGCCAAGTCGTAGGCATAGCGGAAATGATCCACGATGCATCCGTCGAACCCGGTGCGGCAATTAGAGACATCAGTGTGACGATGTACGTCTCCCCAAAAGAGCCCAAAGGTTTGTCCGTCGACCTTCCATTCATGACGGTCGAAGGCAGGGCGTTCGGGGGTTTTGTGCGAGTGTGGGAGTTGCTTCTTGGTTGGGGCTTTACCTGCTTTTTCGGGGGTGGCTGCGGGCAGAGATGCCGAAGAGGGCAGGGCGGCGAGAAAGACCGCGGCGGTTTGATGGGCCTTGTTCGGGCGCTCGTCGGATGGCCAGCATAGGCGGAGGTCACCCTTCTCATGGGCTGGTAGGAAAATGGCGGTCCTGTCTTGCCCGAAACTGCTGTTGGGAATTCTTCTTCTCGAGCTCCAGGTCTTGGAGTCAAGACGATAGCCGGTTGCGGCGATTCGCCAAAGGGCCCGGTTGAAATAGCGGTAGACGACCCAGGGGTTTCCATCCTTGCCGACACCGACGACTGGTCGGTTAACGGGGTTGCCTGCTCTTCCTGCATGCCCCAGGGGAATCTCGGTGAACTTGCCGGTTGCGCTTTCGAATTTTCCGAAAAGAACCGATTTCTTGGCATTAATTCCAGTATCGTTTCCATGACCCCGGTAGTCGAGTCCGTGCTTTTCCTTTCCTCTCTCGGCGGTGATCCAGAATCCATCACCTTGTGCGGTGGTGGTGATGGATGCACGGGCTTCGTACTTGGGACTGTGGGCAATTGCGAATTCCCTGGTTTGGCCTTGATCGTTCACCCGGGCCAAGTTGAGGTTGAACTCGTTTCCACGCGAACTGTCGTAGACGATCCAGGCTTGACCCTTTTGGTCGAAGGCGATGCTCGGTTCCCAATCTCCTCCCTGCTGGGTAGCCACGGCAATTTCCTTTGACCATTTTCCGGATTTTGGATCGAGGAAACGGGCATAAATATCCGCTTCTCCCGCCCGAAATGATTGCCAGGAAGCCCAGACCCGTCCATTGGAGTCGGTTCCGGCGACCACAAAGGCCTCAGCCGCATCGGAGTCAGCAAGGGTAAGGGGAGAGCCGAAACCCTTGCTCGCAGACCACGATCTTGCCTTGAGATCCACGGTCGTGTCCCCATGGGTTTCACTCCAAAAGATCCACGCCGTTCCCTTGCCGTCGATTGCAATTGCCGGTTTGTGCAGTACGCCCTTGGCCACATCACCGGAAACTTGTTGGAATCCCTTTTTTATTTCCCGGGATAAAATGAGGCGGTCCGTCTTGCCATCCCATTCCAAATAAGAGATCAGGGCTTTTCCGTCTTTGCCGGACACGGCTGCCGGAAGGTCGCACTGGATTCCATCGCGCCCGATCTTGTTCATCGGACCGGCAAAGGTGAGGGCGGTATTGATAAAAGGAATGGGTTTCTTGCCGAAGAACTTGGTCTTAACCTTCTTCTTTACAGCTGCCTTGGTTTCCTGAACGGGAGGTTTTTGCTTTGTCTGTTGGGCGAGTACGGAGGACCCTAATAATAGCAGGCAAACGAGCCTTAAAGAGGAGAGGGATTTTATCATCCTTTAAAACTTCAAAGTTTATGGATACAGGTCAATTTCCATCTGCATGTTAAAGTTTAAAATCTTTGCGGAGTTTAGATCTGATTTTTCGATTGCCAGACTAATTATTTATAACGCTAAGATAGAAATCTTTATTTGTATCTGATAAATTGCTTAAAAAATTTGAAGTTCAATGCCTGGAATTACTCAGGCAGATTCCTAAGGGAAAGGTCACCACATACCGGGAAATTGCCCGGGTGTTGGACTCCCAAGCCTATCGGGCAGTGGGACGGGCCATGGCTAAGAACCGAGATCTTGTAGTCGTCCCCTGTCACCGTGTGGTGTGCAGTGACGGTAAGGTGGGGGGATATGCAAATGGCATCGACCAAAAGATTAAATTACTTGAACGGGAAGGTATTCCCATTCTCAGGGGAAAAGTGTTGGATCTTAAATCCGTTCTCTACAGGTTTTAAGCTTTCAAAGTTTTAATTCTGTACTCCTGATCGTTTGATCACATCTTTGAGTAGACCTTTTTGGGGGAGCTTATCGCTGGGAATTTTAGCGAGCAAGGAGTGGCTGGCCGTACCCATCCAGTCAAAGATATTGGCCAGTGTCTTGTTTCCCGGATTTTGGGTAATGGCCTCAAGCATCCATTTCTCGGCGAATGTTTTTTCCCCGGCTTTATAAATTGCCCAGGCAGCAAATGCTGGAATTTCATCGCGATCTCCGAGCACTTTTTTCAGTTCCGGGATCGCCGGTTTGGCCTGTTTTTCGAGGAGCAATAAGCCAATCACTGACCAGTAGCGTTTGACCGGATCCTCGTCCGCAAGTCCCTTCGTGAAGGTCTTGAGGTTTTTCTTTTTACGGGTCAGGGCAAGGTCGGAGTAGTCGAGATATTGTGCTAATGGGTAGAGCTTGGGGTCCCGAACAAAGGCATATACCGTGGTATTCTTTTCCTTTATGATCCGGTTCCTCATTTCTTCGGGCATGAGACCCGAATCAAAGTACTTGAGTTGTTGCCGGCGGAGTTCTTTCTTGAGTTCTTTAATCTTAGTCTGGTGCAATGGGTCATCGATCTGGTTGTCAATATTGTGAAAGTCTTTAAAGTTATCGTAGAATTCCTCGGATGGGCGGGGTTCGAAGAAGCGACCGGTCACCGCGTTGGTTTTTCCTGCCAAATGATGGCGTTCCCAGGCACCCGTTGCCTTCATGTTGTGCATGTACGCAAGGTACTGTCCGTTGGGGGCAAAGGGAGCATAGTTTTTATGATAAGCGAATTGTTTATCACGCATCACCCGGACATTGTCGAATCGTTCGTCCGCACGTTCTCGCCACGAGAAATGGTACTGGGATTCAGGTTCCGTGTTCGGACCAAGAAAGATTCTTCCCTGGAATTGATCTTTCATTTCAGCACCGGTCAGGCTGACCCAGGTCTTGGGCATATCGATGAAACTTACAATCCGATCCATGGTGGATCCTGGAGTTTTCCCTTTTGGGTATAGAGCTTTCATTTTTTCTGGAATTCGCACGATCAGGGGACAATGGATTCCGCTGGAATAGAGGAATCTTTTACTGCGGGCAAGCACGCCACCGTGGTCGGAGTTGTAGACAATGATGGTATTTTCATAGAGTCCGTCCTGCTTGAGGTTTTCGATCGCTTGCCCCACTAAAGAATCCATCCTCGAAATGGCACTGGCATATTTGGCGTAAGTGTTGCGCATTTCGGGAAGATCCGGATGGTAGGGAGCGAGGATCATTTCCTCTGGATCGACGGACTCGTCCTTATGATCGCCAAAGGCTCTGGATTCATGACTGTCTCCAATATTGTATACTGTAAAAAAGGGCTGACCTTCTTTCCGTTTTTTCCAGGTTCCTGCATAATCACCCCCAGAATAATCCCAGAATTCTTTGGGGTTGCGACCTTTTGGTCCGCGTAGGTTGTAATCTGTTTTTGAGCAGTTACTAGTAAAGTAGCCCGCTTTTTGCAGAAGCTCGTTGTAGAAGCTGATCGTGGCGGGAATCTCGAATCCGCTGCGCATGGGTTGGGTGCCATTGGAAATCGAATGCATCCCGGTAATCCATGAGGAACGGGTGGGGGCACAGACCGCACCATTATCGAAACAGTACAGGTAACGGAATCCTTCCTTCGCCAACTGGTCAATGTTGGGAGTTTTGGCATTCTTGCTTCCGTAGCAACTTATCCATTCAATACTGTTATCCTCGCTGGTAATCCAGAGAATGTTGGGCTTTATAACTTTTCCGGTTAAGGGGAGCGTGCAAGATACAAAAAATGCCAGAAGTGCAATTTTGTTTAGAAGGCGGGTCTTTGTAGTCATGGTCATTTACTTTGAGGTTTTTTGGATTTTGCGTCGCTTGCCCTTATCTTTCTTAGTTTTGGGTGCTGTTTCTAATGGAGGGGTGGTTGATTCCCCGCAGTCGGTCATTAATTTCTTGAGCTTCGCCTTGAGCGTGACGATTCTTTTCTTGTTTTCGGGAAGATTGGAAAGGTCTTTGATTTCGTATGGATCGTTCACGATATTATACAGTTCGAAGGCTTTGGGCTGAAGGATATGATCAACTTTGCGGGCCAATCTTTGATTATTCTCGGCCTTTTCTATCCATTCCATCCAAGGCTTGGCGAAAAATTTACTTTTAGATGTGAAGTTACTGAAGATATGCTCTCTTTCCGGATGCCCGGTCCAGATCAATTTGTAGGAGTCGGTGACAATGGCCTTTTGCCAGAATGGGTGGACATTGGAGATCAGGATTTCTTTACGGTGGTTGTTGATCTTCTCGCTGGTCCATAATTTCCTGAGTGATTTACCGTCCAGACCGGGATTTTTTCCCCCTGCAAAGTCGATCAATGTGGGAACGATGTCGCAGTACATCGCGAGGGCATCGGTCTTGCGTGAGAGGATTTTTCCCTTCCACTGGGCCAGGCAAATAGCTCGTGATCCGTGTTCGTAGGGGGACCATTTTCCCCGGGGCATGGCTATTCCCTGCTCGCTCAGGAAAATCAGAATAGTGTCCTTTTCCAAGTCCATCTTCTTCATCAGTTCGCGGGTCTCGCGAACTTGTTGATCGAGCACTTCGACTTCGGCTGCATGTTTGGCAACCGCCTGCCGGGCGGCCGGTGTGTCAATGTAGTGGGGACGTAAATTTACTTTTCCCACAGGGTAATTGGATTCTTTTCCATGATCCCAGGGATGGTGTGCGTGAGTCGCCCCAATAACCACGCAAAACGAGTTTCCTTCCTTCTTTGCCTGGGAAATATAATCTTCGACTCCATCGAATGAATGGATCTGGTTCGATCCATTCGCATTGGAGGGAAATCCGGGGATCTCATCGATCTTGGCAGTGCCTAAGCCAAAGTGTTTCTTTCCAGACAGTCCAACCTTGTACCCAAGCGGATTCAAATGATCGGCGATATTTTTAATCCCTGTGCGTTTTTCTTTCCTCGCATTGGCGAGTACGCCGTTGTTCATTGGGAACAGACCGGTGTAAAGCTCGGCCCGAAGAGGAGCGCATTGGGAAACGCTGCAGTAGAAACGAGTCATCATGGTTGATTCGTTTGCCAACTGATCGATCGCCGGAGTTCTTGCCTCTTTCATCCCCGTACATCCGAAGGCATCCCATCCCACATCGTCTCCTATGATAATGATAAAGTTGGGCTTGGTTTGTTCAGCCACAAGAATTTGGCACAAAAGGGCAAATCCAAGGAGGGGAAATAAATTTATGAGACGAGTCGATAAGGTAGAAATCATTTTTTATTTAAGAAGGTTAGGTAGTTATCTAATTCATGATCGTTGGTTTTTTGCAAAACCTCTTTCATGCGATTCCTAAAATCCTTCAGGGTAGTTTGATGATTATCATGGTTGGATAGATTTGTACGACAGCCTGGATCCTTGGATAAATCGTACAATTCTTCCCGCGTTCTTAATTCAATAAAATTTTTCCTTTCAATATAATCTCCGTAGGCCGAATTAGTCTTCTTTTCGGCCAGTTTTGTTATCATCCAGTGAAATTCTCCGAGCATGGTTCTCGGTAAGGATCGATTGCCATCAGCCCACCCATTCCATACATAACTGAAATCTTTGTTGTTTAAGGAGCGAGATGGTCGGTATTGCTCAAATTTTTCAGGTAAATCAGAAGGAAAGGAATCAATCGAATTATCGATTTCAGGGCTGTTGTTCATGTAATTGAAACAACTGAATGCACTGGAGCGTTTCCATTTTGACTGTCGTTTTTTCAATAAAGAAGAAAAAGATTTTCCATCGGTTTTAGTCATGGGGGATAATCCACAAAGTTCCGCAATGGTGGGAGCAATATCAACGACTGAAACAATGGATTGTGAATCAATTTGTCCGGCTTTTACTTGTGCGGGCCAACGAATAAGGATTGGGGTGCGGACTCCGGATGGATAGAGGGACCACTTGCTTAAATCCCACGCCATCCCATGATCGGAGAGAAAGAGTACAAGGGTGTTCTTGGCCAGTCCGCTTTCTTCTAGTGCTTGTAGGACCCCTCCGACAACTTGGTCCATTCGATTGACGGAGTCATAGTAAGTGGCCAGGGATTCTTTTAATTTTGGTACCCTGGGATAGGCGGGTGGGACAGGGCATTGCTCGGGTATAAATCTAGACTTCGGATCGGGGTAAGGTTTGCCATTGAGCAGGCGTTCCCATGGTTCATCTCCCATCATTTGATTGATCCATTTAGATGTTTCATCTGGATGCCTTGCCCAGTAGCGATGGGGGTCATGGGCATTGGCGGCGAGGAAGAAAGGCTTCTTTTCTTCTTTTGCCCGGGCAAGGAACTGACGGGTGTAGGCGAAGTATTTTTCCGGATTTCTTCCCATTCCGGTCTGATCGTTTCGCCCGTGTGGGGGAAGACTGAACTGACACCATTCGGATCCGTGTTTTCCGATCATTCCACTGAGGTATCCATCCTGTAACAGGAGGGATGTGATTGATTGAGTTCCTGCATTGCTCCTATCTAATTTCCACCAATTAGGAGGTTGGACTCCGTGTCCCATAAGTCCAGTGCTCTGTGGAAACCTTCCGGTGTAAAGAGCTTGGCGGGAAGGCCCGCAAATGGGGGTTGCCACATAGCCGTGCTTGATCAGTAAGCCTTCGGAGGCAAGACGATCCAAGTTTGGGGACAATCCTTCAAGGGGGTTCCCCATGCAACCCAATGAATCCCATCCCAGATCGTCGGCGGTGATGAGAAGAATGTTGGGTTTTGGGGCCGCGGTGGACTCCAACCAAATGAAAAGAAAGATCAAAAAAGAGCTGGAGCGATAGACCGATTTCAGGAGTTTCATTTTATTCAGTGAGGCGTACCACTTCTTTTTTATACCATCTCCATACCAGAAGAGCACCCGTGAATGAAATGGCGGAGCAGATACCACAGGCAGGAAAGTTAAGAAGAATTGCATAGGCGATTGTCAGAGATAATCCATAGCAGAGCATGACCCCTCCTATGACATCGAGCCAACTGGATAGGGTGAGGGTGGATCCAGAAACTTTACCCACTGCTTTACGGATTGGCCCCCATGCACCACCCGGTCGAACCTGACGGTAAAATGTAATCAGTTTTTCTTTGGATACCGGTTGGGTAAGAAAAGTAACAAGAATACTGAGTGGGAAGATTACACTGACTAAAAGAGCCACTTTGAATTCCCAGGCGAAGTTGCCCCATGGTTGTCCCCAAATAATCCAGTCGGAATCAAGTAGTTTGAAAAGAATGCCTCCAAGTAATCCTCCTACCAAAGCGGTTAACTCGGTGAATGCATTAATCCGCCACCAAAACCATCGAAGGACTGAGGCAATACCTCCGGGAATCATCAGATACGCGAGCCATTCCATTACCCCGCTGACCGATTCGACTTGGGTGGCAATGATTGCACCTGCGATCATCAGTAAAACCATAAATAATTTGGAAGCCCGCACATAATGAGCTTCAGTCGCATCTTTCCGGTAAAACCGTTTGTATAAATCAATGGTTAGGAAAGAAGCTCCCCAATTGAGGTGAGTGTCTATAGTGGACATGAAAGCGGCGAGGAAAGCGGTGATTAGAAGTCCCTTCAGACCAATCCCGAGGTATTCATTGATCACCATTGGATACGCCTTGCTGTGATCGGAGAGGGCAGGGAAGGCCACAATGGAAACAAGACCCACCACTACCCAAAGCCAGGGCCGGCATGATTGGAAAATGGAGTAAAATAAGGTTGCCCGAATGGCGTCTTTCTCGTTTCGGCAGGCAGACATTCTTTGCATATTATATCCGTTGGCATCGCTCCACCAGACCAGGGTGAAAATCACCAGCATTTTGAGCACATCTGAATTGAAGGTCGAAAAATCAGGGAAGAGGGAGAGGGTTTTTTCACCGTATTCTGGCATCGATCGAATTCCAGTAAGAATAGAGTCCATTCCCCCTGCTTGGCTTACGGCAATACAGGCAAGGGCGAGCATGCTTCCCATGGTGATAAAGAATTGAACCACATCGGTGGTCACGACTCCATAGAATCCGGAAAAGGTTGCGTAAAAAAGGGCCACGGCCATAAGCACTACGATTGCCTGTGTCTGGTCAAAAGGGGTGAGCACTTCAATCACTGTACTCATTCCAAAAGTGACCCAACCAATGGTTAATAGATTTTGTAAGATTCCTCCGTAACACGCCCGGACCCCACGCAAGATTGCCGCGGATTTCCCCTCGTATCGGAACTCAAAAAACTCCGCATCTGTAATCAGGTTTGTTCTTCTCCATAGCCTGGAAAAAAGAAAAATACCGATGATCAGGGGAAGGACTGAAACAATGACCCACCACATTCTTTCGAGGCCGTCTTTTCTGGTCACCTCCGTCACCCAGATTGGAGTATCCGATGCGAAACTAGTGGCAATCATGGATAGACAAATTGCCCACCAGGGAAGGGAACGTCCGCCTAGAAAAAAGGATTCTGAATTTTTGGATGCTTTACCAGAGAAGAAAATACCTACCCCAATCGCAAATGCGATGTAGAGAAAAATGATACTGTAGTCGACCCAGTGCATAGAGTTAGAGTTGGAAGTCGACCACGATATTCTCGCAAATTAGCTGACCTTTGATTCTTTCCAAGGGTTTATCCGCTGGGGTGGAGACAAGCATGATTGCTTGCTTGGCAGGAATTTCAAAGTTCTGAGAACCATGAACGGATGAATAAATGGTTTTATTGCTAAGTGCGTCGTACACCTGTACCGGATATTTTCCACAATTCCAATGAATGGTTTTTGCTTTAGGGAAGGGATTATAGAATAGACGAGTGGGGAATGCGTCTGGGTTTATGATATCCGTAGCCACTGGGTCAATCGCAAGAATCCCTTCAATGTTGGTCGGTTCAATCAATGCGGCAAGGTAGCCGACATTGGATCCACCATAGAGTCCGAGGTCAGTCTCACCCCACCCATGAATAGTGGCGTCTCCACCGACATGGGGCGGATTGGGTAACCTGGTTTCCACCACCAGGTCCTGGACCTGAATTACTTCACCGGGTTGTAGTCCTTTTGCGATTACCACCACTTCAATCATTCCTTTCCCCTTGAAGGAAAGCTTTTGGTGATCCGATTTTTGGGCGAGATAATTGATCTGATTGGTGGGGTTTCCTTGGATGAAGACTTGAATGTCATTCTCGATTTTTCTATGCCTGATCACTGCAATCAGGGAATGAACCATTCCGGTGGGTAAGTTAATCTCTCCCTCGTAGTGAACTTCACCCTCATGGTTTGCGGTCAGGAGCATGTCTTTATCGGGGTTGGTTGATTCTCCCAATTTGAGGGTGCCCAATTTCATGCGGTCTACTTCAGGATAATTTCGGATGGTTCCCTGTTTTCTAATTCCTTCGTAGGGAATGCAAAAGGTTGGATCATGTTCTTGTGCCCATTTGTAACTGGTCTGCTGTTCAGGGGGCCATGCATCTGGGTAAAAGTATCGACTATTGGAAGAAACATTTAGAATCCACTTGGCTAAATCCCGGGCAAACTTGTCTTCATAGCGTGCAATGGGTGCCATGATGCCAACTGCCTGGAAAGTGTTCATGGCAAAGGCATATTCATAATTTGGATATACACTGCCAATTAGACCATGAACCGGGATTCCGTTCCATGATTCAAACATCGCACCCCATTTTCTAGGATTATCTCCAGCGAGGACCCATTCAATGAATTTTGCAGTCTGGTGAGTACCGTTCCGTTCTGCATTATAAAGTGCGGATACATAAGCACCATAGGGGGCAAGACATTCGTAGTAAGGATTGGTTTTTCTCCGGTCCATCCAATTAAGGCATTTTTTACTCATCTCCAAAAAGGATTGGTTCCGCGTTTTCTTCCATCCAATATATTGTAAGCAAGCCAGACCTGCCACGATATCTGCTTCCGACCATCCCCGGTTTACCGGTAGTTTCGTGTAAAAATCATATCCAGTATGATCAAAATTGTTACCCAGTTGCCCAGCAATCTGCTCCCATGTACTGATGGTTGAATGGAATTGTTCTGCTAGAATGGATGTTTGTGGGTAGTGATGGTAAAGATGAACGAATAATAGACTGGGCAAAAGATCATACCAGAAACTATCCCCTCTTGTGCCCACCTGATTAAGGTACAGTCCAATTCCATTCTTTTGGTGAAAATGGGTGGCAAGCATGGGAATATACGTTGACTTGTCTTCTCCAAGTAAGGTGCCATTCAGGACCGATGCCATACCGGTGATTGCTTCATGTAAACCGGTTTCCGGGTTTTGCCGTGAGTCTCCCACATAAGTGGGAAGGGCAAAACCATTGGATGGGTTTACTTTTTTCGTATCGTCCATCCAAATAAGGGGAAGGAATTTTCCGGTTCGGTTCTGATCAAAGACGAGGGTGTCGTAATCCCGTGCTGTTTTTTTCCAATCCCGTAAAGAATAATCAGGAGGGAGGTCTGGGAATTTCGCAACACTTGGCAAGATTTGGGCCTGGCCCAAGCACCCGAAAAATAAACTTATGATTAGAGGCAGGCGCACCTCAGTTTTCGTATTGAAGGAACGGGTCGGGTAATTCGATAAAACCTGCCTCCGCATCACTTAGACCTGCAAAGAGGAGCGCTGTTCCATTTTCTTGCCGTTGGATCCCTCCGGAAAAGATGACATCCTGAAGATCCTTGCGCTTAGACTCTCCATCCGGGAAATCACAACGCTTGGCAATAATTTCAGGCTGAGTAGAGGTTCCTTTTTCTGGATCAATTGCGAATGCCATCGCGTAGTAGTGTCGATTTTGATCTTCGTCAAATTCGGCAATGTGACCCAGTACACCAATCCTGCCGTTTTTTAGATTATGAGCCTCATTTGCACCGACCCATAATTTTTCCGCACAGTGATCAAAAAGGGGAGCCTGGTCAATTACATCGTGGGTTGCGTCTGCCAGGGAATCCACTATGCAAAATCCAATTTTTCCCCGACCCCCTTTCTCACCTTGTGGTCTGGTTAAGACAACTATTCGGTGATCTGAAAGTTGTAAGAATCGAACATCTTTCATTTTGGGCGGTCCGGTCAGAATCTTTTCAAATGTGCCTCCCTCATTTTCGACGAAGAATTCCATTTGCCACGCATTCTTATCAGTACCGATAATTAGGGGAAAACGTACCCCGCCAAGTAATAGCTTTCCATTTATTCGGGTAACACAAGGATCCTGAAGTCCAGAAAAAACCGGCGCATTGTGAACAGGAGTCCAACCGTTGGCAGATTTTTCGAATAATACAATTTGAGAGAGTTCGTCCGTTCTTTTTTCAACCCGTCCAGCAATTACACCTCGTCCCATCCAATGAAAAGGGGCAGTGATATTATATATGTCATGATCGGGGAAGCCTTCAAAAATTATCTTTTCGGATATCATAAGGTTTTAAGTATTTCCGAAATGGAAAATTCTGCGGAACAAATTACACTGTCGGAAGCACCATAATAAAGAATAAGTGTATCGTCTTTTACAATATGACCATTTGTAAAGACAACATTACCAAAAAAGCCTTCTTTTTCGTAGATGGCAGTGGGTTCCATGATCGGTTTTTTGCTCCTTCCTACTACTTTACTTGGATTGTTTTTATCGAGTAGAAGAGCTCCCAAACAATACCTGTTCTGATGATCTGCTCCATGATAAATTGCCAACCATCCCCGCTCGGTCTCAATTGGAGTCGCACCTGCACCAATTCGGGATGAATCCCACATGCCTTCACGGGTTTTGGCAATGCATATATGATTACCCCAGTTAATCAGGTCTGGAGAGGATGCCAGCCAGATATAATTCCCCCCTAAACCCACTCCGCTGGGCCGATGAAAACAGAAATACTTTCGCTTAATCTTTTTTTCAAAAATTGCACAGTCTTTGTTTGCAGGGGGAAGTATCATTCCTAATTCATCAAAACTTTTCCAGTTGGATGTGCGGCGTAAACCAACTCCATAACCATTGGGCGATGTTGCCGTGTAAGTTAGTAAGTATGTGTCATCCTGCATCTTGGATACACGGCAGTCTTCAATCCCGTAGCTTTCCAAGGGTCCTTTTCCACGAAGATCCGGTAGACCGGCGTCTTTGAACGATATGCCATCCTTACTGCAAAGAATTCTGAGATGTGAAATAGTCGATAAATAAGTCTCTCCGTCGTACTTAGGTTCGCGGGGATCATCGGTGTTTAAGAGAGGATCCTTGAGATCGAAGGAAATGAATTCAACCTTATCATTTTTCATCAGGGGAATGGTTATTTTACCTTCTTCCTGAAAAGGTCTTTCGGCCACACGAAGAACGAGCCATGTCATGCCATTAAATTGAAAAACACCTGGGTTAAGGACACATTCAATATCCATTGACGAATGATATGACCTTAAATCCTCTGGTTTGATGAGGGGGTTGCGTGGGTTGCGTTGGGCAAGGTCTGTCATCAAATCATTTCACAAGGAAAGCATGACCCCAGTCCGCATGGTCGCCTTCTGGTTTCCCATCCTGACCATTGGTAACTACGAGCTTGAGTTCGTTTGCTCCTTTAACCGAAATATCCAATGCCTTGGCAGGTTCTCCCTTTGTCATATTTCCACTGTCAAAAACTTTTTTGTCGTCCACATGGACCTCAAAAGTCAGGTAGGTATCCCGTCCACCGTCATTGTGTCCAACCATGCTGTAAAATCGTCGATATCCTTTTCCATTCAATTCATAGGTGATTTCGCTGTGTGCATGAGTGCCTATACCATGGGTAAACTTTTGCCCTGCCACTTTAAGCTCGCCTCCTGTCACAGATCGATTCTGTTTAGCGGTGCTCCAGCCGACTTGGACTTTTTTTGCGTCACTAAGTTGGAGGTAATGTCGGTCGGAAGGTTTGTACTGGTCCACATCCCCCATTCCTGGCCCAATTATTTCGAGCTTGTACAATTGCCACCAACTATTTTTTTCCTCAAGGCTGGTGATCCGAACTTTTTTAGCCACCACCATGTCGAATGGAATCGTGGTTACCTGGGATCCCTTAACCTGATCTGCTACTGTAACCCAGGAATCTCCGTTCTCGGATGTTTCTACCTTTAGCATACCCGGGTAATCCCCACCTTTGGCAGTGAGAATGAGTTTGAATACATTCCTTTGATGGGGGAAATCAGCTTCGATCCAAGTGCCTACTGTTAGGGCTGCCTTGGTGGCAAAGGTTGTCTTTTCATCTTTATCCTGGAGGAACTGTAGATGCTTTTGTCCATGGCTCGCCGAAAGTTTCCAAAGTTCGATTTCGCTACCTGAGTTGAGCAGGATTTCACGAAGAGAGGCTTCCGTGTAGGCCTGCGTGATACTCGAAGTTTCCTCACGGGCTTGGGCAACCTCCTCCGTTTTAATCATTCCTGCTTTATTACCAAAGCTGTTGCGTATGTAAGTTAAAACGGATGCGATGTATTGATCGTCGTTTGTCTTCAGAGGCATCATGAACCCACCCATATAAGATTTTCCGCGTAAAGGGCCGGAAATTCCTTGGAGAGCGACTTTTGCAAGCACATCTTTCGATCCGATCACGGTTGGATTGTTAACGAAGGAGGGGGCCATTTTCATTTTGCCGTCGGGAGTATCGACTCCAGTTCCATCCGGAGCGTGGCAGGTGGCGCAAAGTGCTTCAAAATGTTTTTTGCCGGCATTGAGTAAGGCCACCTCTTCCGCCTCTAACTGGGCCAATTCTTTTTGCCGTGCCACTTCCGCAAAGTAATCCTTATTTAATTCGTCATCAATTTCCCGGAGGTACTCATTGGTGGGATTTTCTGCCAGTACGGAATTAGCGAGTTCCCGGGTTTCAGGTGTAACTTTAGTTGATGCTGAAAGGAGAAGTTGGATGGCGACATCGTGATGAGGGTCACGGATCAAAGGTTGAAGAGCGGAAATGGTATCCATTTCTTCAAGAAAGAAGGGTTCGGTCATGCGGATAGCGGCTGCCCGTACGGTCGGATCATTGTCCTGATAAACTGTTTTAAGAAAATCCAGGTCAATTGCGTTTAATCCCTCCATTGTCCACAGAGCGTGTAGCCGGGCCAGTGGGTTTGGTGAGCTTTTCACCAGTTGGCGCAGTGCGGGAAGCACAGAGTGGTCTCCCTTAAGAATGATTAATTTCTGGGCCTCATCCCTCCACCATCCATTGGGATGGGAAAGATGGCTAACCAATTCAATGGATGTTTCGTTGAGCATGTTGGGACGCGGTCCGGGTGCGAAGTCAGAATGACGAACCCGGTAAATTCGTCCGCGTTGTACATTCTGATCGAGTCCATAGTGCTTAATGGAGGAGTGAATGAAGGAACCCTTCGGAACCCAGGCAGATTCCTGTACCACCCCGCGGTGCATATCGACGATGTAGAGAGTGCCGTCCGGTCCAGTTGCAGAATTGACCGGTCTGAAATTGGCGTCCGAACTGGTTACAAATTCGTCTTCTAAATAAGCATTATGAAGCACACGCCGACCCATGGAGTCCGTTTTGATTTTTGCCCGACGGGTCAGGCGTCCAACTGGTTCATGAAAGAACAAGTTACCAATTAAATCCTTGGGCAGACGATCCCCCCGGAAGATGGCCTGTCCACAGGTTGCGGTGAAACTCTTGGCAGAGTTATTGGCCCGCATGCTACCAAATCCGCCCTGAGAATCCGCAATATTATCAATGGCAAAGACCTCCCTGAAACCTTCCGCCATGACCCACTTGGGGTGCCATTTTGTGTAAATATTTGGAAATAGTGGATGGACGGGGCCAATGCCGGCACCGGCATCCACATACATGACTTTTCCAGCATTATCCTGAGTCAATCCCCATTGACCTCGGTTTCCCTTGGTCTCCCCTTTGATTACTTTTCCATCACGCAAACGAAGTCGGTAGTCGCTGTATGTCAGGTAGAGCCAATTGTCCATACTCCAAATTAATCCTGATGGTTGGTGTTCGACATTACCGCCCCGTTTTCCTCCCTCAAACCAAATCTTTTTCTCCTCGGCGACTCCGTCATTGTCACGGTCGAAGTATTCAAAGATATCATTGGTGTTGGACTCCGCGATAAGAACAGAATCGAGCAGGGGAAGGATCATTCGTGGGAGGAGCAGATCCTTTGCGAAGATGGTTTTGTGATCCATCACCCCATCCCCATCTGTGTCCTCAAGACGAACGACTTGGCTGACCGGATCATTGGTACCGGTACCATTGATGTCCTGCATGTAGGTGCGCCACTCCGCCACATACATTCTCCCATTCCCATCCCATACACAGACGGTTGGTTCGGTGACCATGGGATTGTCCGCCACGAGCT
>ERZ802819.1223-NODE-1223-length-16186-cov-18.4768_pt1 | contig 16186 bp, 19 predicted proteins | sample MGYA00345647_ERZ802819 | MGnify/ENA primary metagenome ERZ802819 (study PRJEB30503, sample SAMEA104212355) | marine metagenome | biome: Westerlies Biome; feature: [SRF] surface water layer (ENVO:00010504) within the epipelagic zone...; material: water... | reverse complement strand
GAGCATTACTCAAAGACCTAGACCTTCTTATAAAAGAAGAGACAGGAATGAATGTTATAGTTGCAGAAGATCCTTTAAGCTGTGTTGCTAGAGGCGGTGGTAAAGTACTTGAGATAATAGACGAAAAAGGGGTTGAATTCCTCTCAACTGACTAGATTGTGTCTTCATCTATTTTTAAAAAAAGTGTAACTAATTTTTATCTACTTTTATTTTTAATTAGTCTATCTATACTAAGTATTATAGTTGACTTAAAATACACCTCTACAAATTTTACACGAACTGTGGTAAATGACTTTATCGTAAGCCCTATTCAATACGTTGTAAAAACACCATCTAGTTTTTTTTATAGCCTATTAGAAGAAACAGAAACAATTGCCCAATTAGAGTCAAAAATAGAAAGGCTTGAAAAAGATAATAAAATGATGAAGATGAATCTTCAAAAAATAGATATTTTAGAAGATGAAGTTTCTCGTTTGAGGTCTATTAAAAGAACAATGTCTAAAAAATTTGAAAATATTCAGATAGCTAAAGTTATCCAAGTCGATGTAATACCAAATAAAAAATCTATAAAGATAAACATTGGATCGAATGATAAAGTAACAATGGGACAAACTGTGATGGGTGCAAACGGTCTAATAGGGCAAATAGTAGAAGTTGCTCTGTACTCTAGTAAAGTGCTTTTAATAACTGATGTTAACAGTAATGTTCCAGCAATAATAACCAGAACGGGTAAACAAGTAATAATTAAAGGTCGCTCACAGGATGATTTGTTAGAAATCTCTTTTACCGATGACACAGACATTAAATCTGGTGACTTGATAGTGACATCTGGTCAAGCTGGAAGATTTATTGCATCTTTAAATATTGGCAGGATAGTAAAAATTGAGATGAATGAAGGAGAGAGGTTTGCAGAAGTTGTGGTAGAGCCATCAGAATATATAGAAAATATTAATGAGGTCATAGTTACACCAGATGAATATAAGGATAAATAAATGTTAATAATCTTACTAACATTAGTTATAGGTCTCATGCTTACTCTAATGATGTTGCCATTAGGATATATAGCGCCTGAATGGATATTACTAATAAATATCTACTGGGCCATAGCTTTGCCATCAAATACTAAGATGTTATTGGCATTCGTATCTGGATTCTTTGTAGATATAGTTTTAGGCCAACCCTTGGGTATTTCATCTCTAAGTTATGTAATTTTTATATATATAATTCTTTCTTTATACAACTCCCTTAGGTATATGACAGTGCCTCAACAAATGATTGTACTTTTCCTTTTATTAATAGTGAAACAGCATTTCTATATTTGGACATTCTATATGTTTGGTCTGAATATAGATTATCTAACGCTCATCATAAGTACATTGACCACTGCAGTTCTTTGGCCGTTCATTTATTTCTCATTAAGGTTCGCTAGAAGAAAATGGGTTGTCAATGAAGGATAATGAAAGGCGAAATTTTAGATATAAATAAAATTCTTAATAATTTGTCGGAAAATATTTTCATTAAAGAATCTAAAAAAGGTCTTATGCTCATAGATCGTACAAGTAAGATGACTTTTTCTCTTGAACTGGATGATTATGACAGCATAATTCGACAGAATAAAAAACATGTTCTTAGTAAAATACTAAAAAAAAATCAATTAATGATTCTTGATTGCACTGGAGGATTTGCGAGAGATTCCGCTATTATTTCTTCACTTGGAAACAATGTTACTATGATTGAAGAGAACCTAATTGTAATGAGAATTCTAAAAGATGCTATGAGTAGAATACAAAATAAAAAAGTTACTCATATATTCAAAAATATTACTACTAAATTAGGAAGCTGCCTAGAATACATAAAAAATACAAAAAAAATATATGATTATATATATTTCGATTTCATGTTTAATAATTGTAGTACTGCTTTGCCTTCAAAAAGAGAGCAATTTCTTAGAAAGATAGTGAAAAATGATATTAATACTAATAAAGCTATAGTTGAAGAAGTTTTACAAAGAGTTGGTTGTAAAGTTATAATCAAAGAACATATTAAATCCAATAATTATCAACATTTAGATATTATTAACACATATAGAGAGAAGGTTGTAAAATATCATCTACTTCAGGGAAAAAATGGATATTAAAAATTACATCAGTCAAAAAAATAAATGCTGTGTTTTTAACCTAACAAAAAACAAAGCTATATTAAATGAACTGAATTTGGCAGATTATCCTAATTCAGATAAGTACAAAAAATCTTCTGAAAATTTCTTTTCAGAAAAAGATTTGATTATATTTATAATCGATTCTCACAAAATCATAAATAAAACTATATTTAAAATAGCTAATAAGTTGAATAATGTCCTCGTTTATATTATTGACGATACATATACGCAGGATAATGAAACACAATGTAAAAATATTTTTTTTAGTTATGGCTATAAATACCAGGGAAAATGCAATGATGATAAAGTATTAGTTTTCATTTATGATATAGCAGAGTACAAAGATAACCCTGATTGGTTGAACAACAAAAATTGGGCAAATCCAGAGCTCTGGGAGAAATAATAATGAAAGATGTGATTACTAAAGCACTAACAGAGGGAATAGAATACGATAAATTAACAGTAGAAGGATCAGAATCTAAATACGAAGTAAAGATAGTAAGTAATGTATTTGATAAAAAATCTACTATTCAGAGACATAAAATAATCTACGCATTATTAGATAGTTACATTAAGACAGGCGAGATTCATGCCCTGACTATTAAAGCCATGACTCTAAGTGAATCGGAAAAATAGCATTTGGAAAAGTAAAAAAATTATTCATGTAGACATGGATAGTTTTTTTGCATCATTAGAAATAAGAGACAAGCCTGAGTTAAAAAATAAGCCTGTAGCTGTTGGCGGCAAGGCCCATGAGCGAGGGGTGCTTACAACATGTAACTATATTGCTAGGGAATATGGTTTACACTCCGCTATGCCTACTAAAAAAGCATTGTCATTATGTAAAAACTTAATTGTTCTACCTGTTGATATAGATAAATATAAGAGAGAATCAAAAGAGATATTTAAAGTTTTTAAATGCTATTCAAAAAAAATAGAACCTATATCAATAGATGAGGCTTATATTGATGTGACCGATTCAGATTATTGTGAATCTGATCCAGAAAAAATGGCCTATCAGATACGATCATGTATATGGAAAGATTTTAAAATAACTGCTTCAGCAGGAATATCATGTAATAAGCTCTTAGCAAAGATTTGCTCAGATTGGAAAAAGCCTAATAATCAATATTCTTTGAGTGATGACCAAGTTTCTGATTTTATAAAAGACATCAGACTTGATATGATTCCAGGTATTGGTAAAGTCAATTTTAAAAAATGTATCGATTTAAATATGAAATACTGTAAAGATATGTATATATACAGTATCGACGAACTTGAAGAAATATTTGGTTCCTACGGAGCTAATTTATACAATTTAATCAGAGGAATAGATCAAAGAGACGTAAATGTAAACAAGATTAGAAAAAGCATAAGTGTTGAAGATACATTTTTAGAAGATATAAAGAATGTTGAATCATGTATTTCTAAAATAGATTTTCTTTATAAGAAACTTATACAAAGATGTAGAATTAATGAGATATCTCAAAATTCGGTAAAGGAGATATTTATAAAAGTTAAATTCAATGACTTTAAAGTAATTTCAAGACAGTCCAAATGCAATACTCTAAATCTAAAGAGTTATATTCAGCTATTAAATAATAATATTAATAGCCCGATTAAACCGATTAGACTGCTTGGGCTGGGGTTCACCCTTAAAGATGATAAATCTCATTCTATTCAGTATGATATTTTTGATAGATAATATAGTGTTAATCTTATAGACTGTAAAGATAGTAAATAAAGGGGCTTAAGTAATGAAATTTGAAACAATAGCAATTCATGGTGGATATTCACCAGAACCAACAACAAAGTCTGTAGCAGTACCAATTTACCAAACAACTTCATACTCGTTTGATGATACACAACACGGTGCTGATTTATTTGACTTAAAAGTTGCAGGTAATATATATACAAGAATTATGAACCCAACTTCTGATGTCCTTGAAAAAAGGGTAGCAGCAATGGAGGGTGGTATAGGCGCATTAGCATTAGCCTCAGGCTCAGCTGCTACAACTTATGCAATTATGACGATTTGTGAAGCTGGTGATAATATAATTAGCACAAGTACATTATATGGTGGAACATATACTCTTTTTGCTCATCAATTACCTAGATTTGGAGTTGATGTAAAATTTGGGGATCATGATGACATTTCTAGCCTCGAGAAATTAATTGATAAGAACACTAAAGCTATATTTTGTGAATCTATTGGTAACCCAGCAGCCAATGTTGTTGATATACCAGAGATAGCTCGTGTAGCACATAAACATAATATCCCTCTCATTGTAGATAACACAGTACCGTCTCCGTATTTATTCAGACCAATTGAACATGGTGCAGATATAGTTGTTCATTCTCTAACTAAATATATGGGCGGACACGGAACAACGATCGGCGGAATAATAGTAGATTCTGGAAAATTTCCATGGGCAAAACATAAAACAAAATTTAAAAGATTAAATACTCCAGACATGTCTTACCATGGAGTAGTCTTTACTGAAGCCATGGGTGAAGCGGCATTTATTGGAGCAGCTAGAGTAGTTCCACTCAGGAATATGGGTGCGGCAATATCTCCTTTTAACAGTTTTATGATATTACAAGGTATTGAATCTCTCCATGTAAGGATGGATAGACATTGTGAAAATGCGATAGAGGTAGCTAAATTCTTAGAAAATCATAAATGTGTAACATGGGTAAATTATCCTGGTCTTGAGTCTCACAAAGAATATAAACTAACTCAAAAGCTTATGAATGGTAAAGCTTCGAGTGTACTAAGTTTTGGGATAAAAGGTGGCATGAAAAAAGGTGGCGTCTTTATTGATAACCTTAATCTAATTACAAGGCTCGTTAACATTGGTGATGCTAAATCTCTTGCTTGTCACCCTGCTAGTACGACACATAGACAACTGTCTAAAAAAGAATTAAAGGCAGCTGGGGTTCCAGAAGATTTAGTTAGGCTATCTATCGGACTTGAAAATATTGATGACATTATTGAAGACTTAGATAAAGCTCTTAAAGCTTCGCAAAAATAATTATTTTTTAATATATATTTTGCTGCCAGTCTCAGCAAATTGCTTAGATTTTTCTTTCATCCCCTCTTCTACTGCGATTTTTATATCCTTTATGTTACGCGTTGCTGCGTAGTCTCGAATATCTTGTGTGATTTTCATAGAACAAAAATTTGGGCCACACATTGAACAGAAGTGGGCAGATTTTGCACTTTCTTGTGGTAAAGTTTCATCATGAAATTCTTTAGATTTGTATGGATCTAATGATAAGTTAAATTGATCTAACCAACGAAACTCAAATCTTGCTTTTGATAGTTCATTATCTCTTTGGACAGCAAAGTCGTGTCCTTTCGATATGTCAGATGCATGTGCTGCAATCTTGTATGCAACTAGTCCGTCTTTGACATCATCTTTATTTGGAAGTCCTAAATGTTCTTTAGGTGTTACATAGCACAATAAAGAAGTTCCATATGATCCTATATTTGCAGCTCCTATAGCTGAAGTAATGTGATCATATCCTGGAGCTATGTCAGTAACTAATGGACCTAGAGTATAAAAGGGAGCTTCATTACAATATTCTTCTTCTAAAGTAACATTTTCTTTGATTTTATTTAGTGGTACATGGCCAGGCCCTTCAATCATTACCTGAACGTCTTTTTGTTGAGCTCTAGCTGTAAGTTCCCCAAGTGTCTTCAATTCTAAAAATTGAGCTTCATCATTTGCATCAGCAATGGAGCCTGGCCTTAAACCATCTCCCAATGAGAAAGACACGTCATATTTTTTCATAATATCGCAAAGATCGTCAAAGTTATCATAAAGGAAGTTTTCTTTGTGATGAGCTAAACACCATTTAGCTATTATGGAGCCCCCTCTTGAAACGATACCGGTAAGCCTATTTGTAGTGGTAGGAATAAAACTGAGTCTTAGGCCAGCATGAATGGTGAAATAATCAACACCTTGTTCAGCTTGAGAGATAATAACGTCTCTAAATATTTCATAATTAAGTTCCTCAGCTTTACCATTTACTTTTTCTAATGCTTCATAAATTGGGACCGTACCAATTGGAACAGGTGAATTTCTTATAATAGCTTCACGGGTTTCAAAAATATTTTTACCTGTTGATAGATCCATAACTGTGTCAGCTCCCCATCTTACCGACCAAAGAAGCTTATCTAGTTCTTCCTCAATATCCGATTTTACTGGAGAATTACCAATATTTGAGTTTACTTTAGTGAGAAATTTTTTACCTATTACCATAGGCTCCAACTCAGGATGTTTTATATTGGCAGGGATGATTGCTCTTCCCGATGCTATTTCGCTTCTGACAAATTCAGCAGTAACTTTATTTTCTGAATCAGTAAAACTATTCTCTCTAGCTGCAGCAAACTCCATTTCCTTAGTAATAATTCCATTTTTTGCGTATGCAAGTTGGGTAACATTATCTTTAAATCTTTCATCTGACTGATAAGAGTGTGCTCTTTCTGCGATCCACTCATATCTATGTTTAGGCAAACCAACATGCAAATCTATTTCAAAGCTAGGCTCAGTATAAGGACCGGTTGTATCATAAACATGAAATTCTTTATCTTCTCCTGAAGTATCAGAAATAGTTATTGCCCTATAAGGCACTCTAAGGCCTTCTATATCCTTATATACTTTTCTGGAATTTGGGAAATTCGTTTTATATTCTTCAAGATTAATCTTTTTATCAGTCATAGGTCTTTCCAACTACACTATAATAGTAACACAAAGATATATATAATCATGAAATGAATAATATAGATAAGCTGACTCCAATATATAGATGTCATGACATACTAGATGAAAAAATTCTTAGTATTATTAAGAAGGTCAGAAGAGATTTATTTCTACCTGAAAAATATAAATGTTTTTCTTATACGGATTTATCTATACCTTTGGAATCAGGAGAGTTTATGCTTACCCCCTCTTGTGAGGGAAAAATTATGCAAGCTATGGATTTCAATATAAATGATAATGTTTTAATTGTTGGGACTGGTAGTGGGTATCTAACAGAATGTATTTCTCATTTAACAGATATAGTTTCATCATATGAGATTGATGAAAAGCTTTTTAGCTATGGAAAAAATAATTTAGATCTATATGGCCAACATCGTCATAAGATTGTTTTAAATCATCAAAATATTTTGAATTGCTTAGATCAATTAAGTAGATATACAAAAGTAATATTTACTTGCTCCATAGACTCATACGAACAATTTATTGACTACTTAGGGAAAGATACCAAGAGCTTTTTCTTTATAAATCAATATAAATCTCCCTATAAGACGGGTATTATGATTGCTAAGGCAAGAAATGGTTACAGAGTGTATAAAAATATAGTAACATCTCAAACAAATCAAATAAGGGACTAACATGCAAGAAAAGAGCGCCAAAGAAGTGAATGAAATGATAAAAGCTAACCCTATTGTAAAAATTGTCGATGTAAGAGAGCAGTGGGAATATGATAGAGGTCATATTGAAAATAGCACACATATTCCTATGGGCCAAATACCAAGCTCCATCGAACTATTTAGTGATACAAATGAATACGTTATTGTTTGTCATCACGGTATCAGAAGTAGAACAGTTGCTCTTTATCTAGAACAAAAAGGCGTGAAAGCAAATTTATATAATTTATCAGGCGGAATGGAACAGTGGTCTGATGATGTTGACTCGAGTATTGAAAAATATAAATGAATAAATTACTTATATTCTTATTATTTTTTTCTGTCACAATTAATGTTGGGGCTACAGATATAATTAATTTATATGATAGAGCGCTCAAACATAATATTGATTTATCTCAGAAAAAAACAGACTTAGATATTGCAAATGAGGTTGTAAAGCAAACACAATCTTCTATGTTGCCAGAAATAAATTTTTCTGCCCGTGCTAGTGAGACTACTATTGAAAGATATGATTCAGGTGGTACATATGACCCATCTAATTATGATCGAGATACATATAATTTATCTATTAAACAACCACTTTTTCACCTTTATGTTTTTGATGAAATAAAAAAATCAAAAGGCGTACTTAAAGAAAATGAAATTCGTGAAAAAGATTCACAAACAATTATTATTTTAGAAACAGTTAGACATTACTTCAATCTCATAAGACAGAAAAACTTATTTGAACTTAATCAAATAAAAAAAGAATTTAATTTTTCAAAGTATAGTGCCTCTAAAAAACTTTATGATAGCGGTAATATAACAATTGAAGAATATGAAAAACATAAGAATAATTATGATGCATCATTAATTGAAGTAAATATTAGCAAAGATGCTCTTTCAGAAATTAAAAATGAAGTGTACATATTTTCAGGTAAAGAGCTAAATGATATCAATGATATTAAGCTTGTAGAATTCAATCACCACTTATACAAAATTCAAGATTTAATACAATCAGCTAATATCAACAATAATTCTATTAAATTAGCAAAACAAAATATACAGATAAGTAGGAATGATATTGCATCTCAGAAATCCAAGCATTACCCAACATTAGATCTTATAGCTGAATATGATTATATTGATATCACGCAAGGTGGCTCACAATTTGGAGCTACAACCCGAGAAGACTCATCAATATCGCTAGTACTGAATTTTCCAATATATAATGGAGGGTATCAATCCTCAAAGACAAAAGAGGCAAGGTTAAAATATAAAAAAGCACAGCTAGAGTATACGAACTCTAAGAGATCACTTAGAAAAGAGCTTATTGATACTTTGAATGCTTATAACACTAATAAAAAGAGATATGATTTATCAATGCAATTAACTAATAGTGATTTAAGAGTTTATAAAAGTGCGACACTTGGTAATGAGAAAGGAATTTATACAGACACCCAATTATTAGAGGCAAGAATAAAATATCAAGAATCTTTATTTAATAGCAAAAACATAATGATGGACTACATCTATAGTGAAATGACACTTGATTATTTAAGAAATGTATTGAATTACTCTGACTTGAGAAAGATTAATACTTATCTTGTTTGGTAATGTTTTTTTATAATCTTTTTTTATATCTCTTATCCCCTTTTATTCTGATTAGATTAATTATTTATATGATTAGAAATTCTATAAGTTTAGAGTATCTATTTACTAAATTATTCGGTACAAAAAGTATTAAACATAAACAGTTATGGATTCATGCAGCTTCTGTTGGTGAGATGAAAATTGCGATAGAATTATCTAGAGAGCTAACTAAGATTGGTCAGACAGATATTTTAATAACGTCTAATACTCCCACATCAAAAACTCTCTTTGAGGATTCTAAAATAGGGAATATTACACATTGCTACTTACCTATGGATTTTTATTTTGTAATAAAGAGTTTTGTAAAAATGATTTCAGCTAAATTACTTATTGTGGTTGAAACTGAGATTTGGCCAAATCTATATAACTCATGTAAAAAAAATAATACGAAAATACTAATTATTAATGCTAGGTTTAATGCTCCAAAAGGAATTTTACGCATCCTATCTAATAAAATTTATGAACAGACATTAAATGCAGTTGACCATGTTTATTGCAAATCAAAAAAAGATGAAGACGGGTACTTAAAATATATAAGTCCAAATAAAGTTAGCAATCTAGGAAACATTAAATATTCATTAATTAAAGAAAACGATAATGTTGAAAGAATAATAGAGAAAAAATATATCTTACTCGCCTCCTCTCACCATAGGGAAGAAATTATCATTATTAAAGAATGGCTTAAGCTTAAGTCAAATAAATTTCTATTGGTAATAGCCCCTAGACATCCTGAAAGGCTCGGAGACATTCTTTCAGATATTCCTTTATCAGGCATTAATATCTCCATTAGAAGTAAAAAGGAAAAAATAAGAAATTCATCTCAGATATATATTGCTGATACCATTGGTGAGTTGGACTCTTTAATTAAATTCTCAGAATTCACAATCTTTGGCGGATCTTTTGTAGATCAAGGTGGGCACTCATTTATGGAAGCAGCTATTCACTCAAAAGCAATTATCGTAGGCCCTTATATGTATAATTTTGTAGAAGAGACAGAGGAATTTTTAAAAAATAATGCCTTAATTATGTGCCAAAAACCAGAAATGTTAAAAAATATATTTGAAAAATTATTGAGGTCAAAATCTAAAAGGGAAATATTTGAAAAGAATGCAAAAAATCTTGTTATAGCTAAGAAGTCTATTATGGATAGCTATATTAAATATATTAAAAAACATATAAACGGTTAAACTTAACTAGTAAACTCATCCCAATCAAACTTATCATCTAAATTGAATTTATTTAAAGATTTTTTAAACTTAGATAGAACTTCTAATGTACTTTTTTTATCTCCTTTTTTAGATGGATTAATAATAAGTTTATCAAAGTCAATAAAAGATATCTTTTGTGTTTCAATATTAAAAATAATATTCCTTAAATTCATGTCAATATTAAATATCCCATTATCAAATAGTGTTTTAAAGCAGAAAGCTAAATCATTATAAAACTCAGATTTAATATTATTTGTTGATATATATTTATCTAATGTTATTCCTTCAATTTTACTCAGAATGATATCTCCGGTATAAAATATTCCTCTTCTTTGCACGTATGAAAAAACTGGTGAGCAAAACTCAAAAGTCTTCATTATTCTCTCATTGTTTAAATTATTCAATATATGATTGAAATCAATATAATTTTTTAGCTCTCTTATAGGTCTTGATATATTTAGTCCTAGATATAAATAAGAGTCATCAAATATAGACATGGCGCCTTTTCTCAAAAAATGTTTTTTTATAAGTCCATTATTTAAATCAAGAAAGTTACTTGTGTTATTTAATCTAAATTCATCCGTTGTAAAACAGGATAGTATCCTATCTTGAAGTATAGGTTGGATAGATGAATCGTAACAGATATACTGATTGTTATATTTGTGGGATACTATTGAACTATATTTTGTTTTTATCATATGAACAAAGAAAATAATACATCAATATCTATCTGTATTCTAAGATTATCTGCAATAGGTGACATAACTCATATAATTCCTATAGTTTCAACTCTACAAAAATACTATAAAAAATGTGATATCACATGGGTTATAGGTAAGACAGAATATCAATTGGTAAAAACATTAGACAATGTAAATTATATAGTAATTGATAAAAATAAAACTCTAGATTCAATTATAGGTATGCATAAATACTTGAAAGAAGAAAAATTTGATGTTGTTTTTCATATGCAAAAATCATTAAGATCCAAAATCCTAGGAAGGGTAATTATTGGCAAAATAAATGTCACTTTCAATGATATTAATACAAATAATAATCATGTGTTGGATAATTTTTTTGCATTCTTAGAGAAGATTAATATTAAAAAAAAGGAATTAAACTGGCAAATAAATAAAATTCTAACAAATGATAGTGATTTTATTGATAAAAATAATCTGAATGACTTGAAACCTTTTGTTACAATAAATCCTTTTACCAGCGAGCGTATAAATAATTATCGAGAATGGGATTATGATAACTATGGTACAATTGCAGAGTATTTATTCAACGAATATTCTATAAAAACTGTCTTTATAGGTAAAACAACTGAAGAAAGAAAGAATAGCTTCCAAAAATATATAAAAGTTAGTTCAAAAACATTGAATCTAATTAATAAAACATCCTTAGGTGAAATGCTCAGTGTTCTAAATATGTCAAAATTTTATATAGGGCCAGATTCAGGAACATTACATATGGCAAATATGCTAGCCCTTCCTATCATCGGCTTATATGCTACATCGAATCCTAAAAGAACCGGTCCTTACTCAAATCTAGAATATACAGTTGATAAGTATGAAAAAGCTATTCTTAAGTTTTCTAAAAAATCGTTAGAGAAAACGAAATGGGGAGAACGAGTAAGGGATAAAGGAGCAATGAAATTGATATTATTAGATGATGTAAAACTTATGATTAAAAAAATACTATCTAGTTAACCTTTTGTATATTATTTATAATATTTGATGTTGATTTGCCATCAATGATGTCGACCAGTTCTATTTTTTTATTATTATCATGCATATGTTTTGAACCAGCTATCTCTTTACCTTCATAATCTTTACCCTTAACAAGTATATCTGGAGTAATATCAATAATTAGTTTTTCAGGAGTATCTTCATCAAAAATAATTATATAATCTACACAGGAAAATGCAGCGAGAATATAAGCTCGATCATCTTGGTTACATATTGGCCTATCAGATGACTTAAAATTTTTAATCGAGGAATCTGAATTTAAGCCGACAATTAATATATCTCCTTTGGCTTTTGCCTGTTCTAGAATAAATACATGTCCCGGATGAATAATATCAAAACAGCCATTCGTAAAGACAATTATTTCTTTTCTACCACGAGCGCTCATAACTAAGGAGTTTAATTCTACTTTATCAGTTATGATTTTAGGATTTTTTAATAGCATTATTAATGTCGCTTTTACTTACACTTACAGTTCCGAGTTGTTGTATAGATAAACCAGCTGCTATATTTGCGAGTTCACAAGATTTTTTTAATGTTTTATTTGAAGCTAAAGAAGCGGCGAGAACTGATATTACTGTATCCCCAGCTCCTGTAACATCATATACATCTTTCCGTGACGTAGGAAAAGTTAAAACAGAATCTTTGGTAAACAACACCATTCCGTTCTTACCTAGAGTTAAGAGTAATGTATCTAATTGTAGATCTTTTTTTAGTTTTTTCCCTTTTGCAATCATGTCTTTTTTGTTTTTAATTTTACCCATAATCATAGAAAATTCTAATTCATTAGGTTTTACCATGTAAGCATTTTCGTACATTGAATAGTCTGTACCTTTAGGATCAATAATTACCTTGATGTTGTTTTTGTTCGCAAAGCTGATAATGTCAGCTGCAATAAATTTTACTGATCCTTTATCGTAATCTGATAAAATTATTAAGTCAGAATTTTTAGCATACTTAATTACTCTTTTGAGGAGTTCCCCTTGCATATCAGATTTATTTCTATCTTCATGATCCAGTCGCATTAGTTGTTGATCATTCCCAATAATTCTAGATTTTAATGTTGTCCTTATTGATAAATCTTTCACAGGATCAAACTTAATATCTGTATGCCTTAAGACCTTTATCAATTCTCTTAGCTCATTATCATCACCTGTTATGCCCAATAACGTAACATTCGATCCTAATGCTGACAAATTTTGTGCTACGTTGGATGCTCCTCCAGGTTTATAAATTATTTTTTTAATATCGACGATAGGAACAGGAGCTTCTGGAGATACTCTGCTAACAGTACCATGACTATACTTATCAAGCATAATATCACCTACAACTAATATGTTCTTTTTCTTAAACATTTAGACTTGAGTTAACCAACTACTATATTCATCTACCTTACCTCTTATAAGATCGAAATATATCTTTTGAATTTTTTTTGTAATTTCTCCTGGCTTGCCGTCATTAATTTTTACATTATCAACTTGAATAATTGGAGTTACTTCAGCAGCAGTGCCAGTAAAAAATGCTTCGTCAGATGATTTCACATCATCGACTGAGATATTTGTTTCTTCTACCCTATAGTTTAAGTCTCTGGCTATCTTCATAACAGTTTGTCTTGTTATACCATTTAATACTGTAGCATCCTTAGGAGTATGAATAGTATTATTTATAATCGTAAAGAAATTTTCTCCTGATCCCTCATTTACATTATCATCTATATCAAGAATTAAAGCTTCATCATAACCTGAGTTAAGAGCATCTTTAAGTGCCAACATTGAATATAAGTAATTACCAGAAGCTTTTGCTTTATGTAACATACTCTTTTCAGATCGCTTTGGAAAATCAGTTACTTTAACTTTAATGCCATTCAATATTTTATCATCGCCCAGATATGAGCCCCAATCCCAAGCTGCAATGATTGTATGTACTTTTAAATTATCGGCACGTAAACCCATTCCCTCTGATCCATAGAAACACATTGGCCTTATATATGCATTTTTTAAATTATTAATTTTTACGACTTGGGACTGAGCATCATTTAATTCTTTTGCATCATACGGGATTTGCATACCTATAAGCTTGGCTGATTCAAATAATCTATTTGTATGGTCTTCTAATCTAAAAATTGCTGGGCCATCTGATGTCTCATATGCTCTAACACCTTCAAAGACTCCCGTTCCATAATGAAGCGTATGCGTTAGTACATGAATCTTTGCGTCTGACCATTCAACGAGCTTGCCATCCATCCATATTTTCCCTTTCAGGTCAGACATTATCATTTTTTATACCTTTTAGAATTTAAAGAAAACTATAACATGTATTAAACTGTTGGGAAATTGATGACTAATGTTAATTTTATGTTAATAGGTCAAATTTCCTTGAAATTCAACATATACTAGACAATAATGATAATCATTCTTATTTACAATGCATAGACAAATTATATACATATTAGCGATAATACCTTCACTCATAATTACAGGATGTTCAAGCGCTCCAATAGATGAAGAAGTAAATCTATATACCGCACGAAAAGAGCATTTAATAAGACCTTTGGTTGATATTTTTGAAAAAGATACAGGTATCAAAGTAAATATTGTCTCAGCTAAAACAAAAGTTTTAATTAAAAAAATTATTGATGAAGGAGAGACAAGCCCAGCAGATTTATTGATTACAGTTGATGCTGGTAATTTACATAAAGCGAAATTGAAAAATATTTCCCAGAAAATTGAATCAGAAAAACTTAATAGTCTTGTTCCAAATTATTTAAGAGATAATGAAGGGCATTGGTATGGACTTTCTATTCGATCAAGAGTGATAATGTATAATCCTGAAAAGATAAATCCTAAAGATATAATGGATTACGAAAATTTAATGAACCCTGCTCTCAAAGGTCGCGTTTGCATTAGATCATCTAGCAATATCTATAATCAGTCCCTGCTTGCATCACTTATTCATCATAATGGTCAGAAAGCAGCATTAGAATGGGCAAAAGGTGTCGTTGATAATTTCTCAAGACCGCCTAAAGGAAATGATAGAGGACAAATGACTGCTGTTGTTCTTGGTAAATGTGACGTTACTTTGGCTAATACTTATTATTTAGGAAAATGGATTTCATCGAAAAAAGATACTGAAAGGGATTATGCTAAGAAAATAAAAGTTTTATTTCCTAATCAAGATAACAGAGGAGCGCATATAAATATCAGCGGTGGGTTTGTTACTAAAAATGCTAAAAATAAAGATAATGCTATTAAACTGATTGAGTTTTTAGCAGGTGATGAAGCTCAAGAAGTTTATGCGAAACAGAATCATGAATACCCTATTAGACAAAATATCAATATATCTGACACTGTGAAGTCATGGGGATATCCATTTAAAATGGACTCGATGAATCTTACTAACCTTGGTGAGCTAAACGATAATGCTGGAAAGGTATTTGATATAGCTAAATGGAAATAAGAATCTTTGTCTAATAAAATCGATTCTTTTAATAACACTTTGGCATTCATATTTGTCCTTATATTTCTATTGCCTATATTGTTTATATTTTTAAATTTATTTACTGCAACTACCGATGTTTGGATACATATCAAAACATATCTTCTAGAAGAATATGTAATCAATTCATTAATTATTGTCTTCTTTGTGGCTTTATTTACAATACTTATTGGCACTTCATTAGCATGGCTTGTGAGTATGTATGACTTCCCAGGTGTCAACTTATTCAAATGGTTACTTATTATACCAATGGCAATCCCAACATACATAAATGCCTTTATTTATTCGGGCCTTAATGAAACATCGGGCATATTTTTCAATTTTTTTGAGTACTATTTTGGGTTAGGACCATTTATATACAACTTGTATAATATTCAAAATATATATGGCGTTATTTTTGTAATGTCGATTAGTCTCTATCCATATGTATACTTATTGTGTCTTCCTGCGTTTGCAAATCACTCCTATAGTGTTTTTGAAGTAGGTAAGTCTTTAGGATTAAATC
>ERZ802819.1220-NODE-1220-length-16208-cov-17.9377_pt1 | contig 16208 bp, 17 predicted proteins | sample MGYA00345647_ERZ802819 | MGnify/ENA primary metagenome ERZ802819 (study PRJEB30503, sample SAMEA104212355) | marine metagenome | biome: Westerlies Biome; feature: [SRF] surface water layer (ENVO:00010504) within the epipelagic zone...; material: water... | reverse complement strand
CATAATTATGAGGAAAGAAAAGGGGTATATCAATGTGTGGGTTGTGACTTACCTTTATTTAACTCAGAGATGAAGTTTGATAGTGGCACAGGCTGGCCATCCTTTTTTGATTATCTGCCTAATGCCCTTGCTTTTAAAACAGATTTCAAATTAATATTTCCTAGAAAAGAATATCATTGTGCTCAGTGTGAAGGTCATCATGGACATGTATTTAATGATGGTCCGGAACCCACGGGTCTTAGATATTGCAATAATGGTATTGCTTTAAATTTTATTCCTGATTAATTTTTTTTTATAAGTAAATAAGAAACTAAGATAGCTAAGGCTATTTTTAAAAACTCACTGTATATAAAAGGATAAAGTCCAGCTGTTAGTGCTTTTTCTAAACCTATATATCCGGCAAGATGAATAATACCACATGTAAATATTATCAAAGCCCCCAATGAAACTGCAAAAAGTAATCTAATAATTTTTTTGTTAAAAAGGTTTTTAGATAGGTATGCTATGAAAAAAGAAGCTAAAATCATTCCATATAAAAAGCCAAAGGTAGGAGACATTATATAAGCTATACCTCCACCAGCAGCAAAAATAGGCAGACCCATAAGTCCTAAAGCTACATAAGAGATAGTAGAGTAAAAACCAACCATTCCCATTGAAGCTGCAATAAAATAAACAACAAATGTTTGCAATGTCATTGGAACAGGGAAGAATGGGATAGAGATTTTACTAGAAACAGATAAAAGGATTATACCTAGTAAATAAAAAGCTATTTTGGATAAAGTACCCGATGTGTATTGGTCTAAAATTGATACATTGTTTCTAAATTTCATGAGTTATTTTTATAATTTTGGAAGATCTTTGGCAATAATTATAATTTGGACTTTATCAAATCTTTTAATTTAAGCATGTCTTTATTAAACAGGCGAATTCCCTCTCCTAGCTTAAAAGAAGCCATTTGATTCTCGTTCAAATGCCATCTAAAAGAACTTTCATTAACATTGACTCTGTCCAGCTTTGAATTACCAGCCTCCAAAGCAGTTAATTTAGGAGTTATATCTCCTTTAGTTTCACTTAAATCCTGCAATAACGCAGGACTAATTGTAAGCTTATCGCATCCTGCTAAATTGATAATTTCTTCTTTATTTCTAAATGATGCAGCCATAACTACAGTCTTAAAATTATATTGTTTAAAATAATTATAAATTTTGCCCACACTCTCAACACCAGGATCATTAGAGCTATCATACTCATGAGAAGTATTTGATTTAAACCAATCTAAAATTCTCCCCACAAAAGGAGAAATCAAAAAAGCACCTGCTTCAGCACATGCAACAGCTTGAGTTAGAGAAAAAATTAAAGTGCAATTACATGATATTCCCTCAGCCTCTAATTTTTTAACTGCCTGTATACCCTCCCAAGTACCTGCCACCTTAATTAAAATTCTATTTTTAGGAACACCAGATTGTTCGTAACTGTTAATAATTTGTTTTGCTTTTTCAATAGTGGCATTTGTATCGAAGGATAAATTAGCATCTACTTCAGTGGATACATAGCCTGGAACAATTTTGGTTAACTCTATGCCAAAAGCAATGGCTAACTGATCTGATATATAGTCAATTTGATCAGAAGTAACATTGAATTTGCGACTCTTAGAATTTGAAATCACATCTTCCACTAATTTATTATATTTATTTGATTGAACTGCCTTAAATATTAAAGATGGATTAGTTGTACAATCATCTGGGCTAAACTTTATTATACTGTCTATATCACCAGTATCTGCAACTACTGATGAATATTTTTTTAGACTTTCTAATTGTGTTACCATGAGGATAAATAAACTTTCTTAGTAATAGTTAAACCTATATATTATTAAAATATTACATGCAAAAAAAAATTATCATATGTGGTTTAGCTGATATTCAAGATTGTGTCGATAAATATGCGCCTGATAAGATGCTAACAATTATTAATAAAAACTTCTCTCCGGATACGCCCCAAGGAATGGACAAAAATCGTCATTTAAAAATGTTAATAGATGATATTTCTGAACCACGAGAGGGTTTTATTTTGCCAGAAAAACATCATGCACAAAAATTATTAGACTTTACTGATGATTGGGATGTTTCAAAACCCATCCTCATTCACTGTCATATGGGAATTAGCAGATCAACATCTACATCGCTAGGAGTAGCTGCCAAATTTGATCCTGAAAATATTGAGATTACTATTGAAAAACTTAAAGAAATAGCACCTCATGCCAGTCCTAATAAAATTATGACTCGATACTATGATGAAATCTTAAATCTAAATAATAGGCTTTACTCATCGCTCGCTTACTTTAATCCAGAACCAATTGAAGAAAGCAAGGTAGTAGAGCTTGAATTTTAATTAAAATTATGAGCCATCATCAATGCGAGATATGCCAAAAAAAAATTGACGAACCTATATATTGGGCAGATCCAAAGTTTTATAATATTTTGAAAAAGGTTTTTTTTTGTAGTGCTGAATGTTCCCTAAAATACTATGAAGAAATTAAGGATTTATTCAAAAGCCCATAGTTATCAATTATTTAGCTATGCTGAAAATGCACACCTCATTATTATTTTAGGCAATATAAGCTTTCTTAAAAACCAGTTAGAAAGACTAATTAAAAACTAGCTCCACCTTATTCCTATCCTTACTTATTCCTCCGGAGCTAGTTTTTTAAATTTTCCCTTTTTGTTTTTTCAATTATATTCTTTAAACTAGCAATTATTATTTTATGAGTGATCAATATATTTTTTGGGATTTAGAAACCACTGGTCGAAATGATAAGTTTAATCAAATTACACAAGTTGGTGCGGTTCTTACTAATAAAAATTTTGAAGTGAAAGATAAATTAGAAATTCACTCTAAACTCCGTGAAGGAAAATGGTTTGAGCCAGGTGCGCTTATTACAACAGGAGTTGACCCTATAAGCTTATATAAAAATAATTATCCAAACTATTATGAAGCTAGTGCCCAACTTTACGAAACATTTCAACAATGGTCTTCTTCTTCAACTATCTTTATTGGTTTTAATAATATTAATTTTGATGAGCCCTTCTTAAGGCAGGCTTTATATCAAAACTTAATGCCTGAAATTTATATGACAGTGACTAATAATAATGTTCGAATGGACGTCTTTGATATTTTAAGATTGGTATCTGTTTATAGTCCTGAACATATCAAATTTAATACAGACGATCAGGGATATCCTATTTTAAAATTAGAAGAAATAGTAAAAAAAAATAATATATCTGTTAGTTATGAAGCAGGACCGCATGATGCAGTGTTCGATAGCCTAGTTACTTTAGAATTAAATAAGATTTTATCGATACGATGTCCCCAAATATGGAATGCGGCATATGAATTTCGTCTAAGAGATACACCAAAAAAGTTTATGCTTAGTAATCCTGTATTCACAAATACTACTTTTTGGGGAAGGAGACCAACAATTAAGGCACAAACTTTAATAGCAGGTATTCCAAGTAGAAATCATAATTACCTTGTATTTAATTTACTTTTTGACCCTAGAAAACTTAATGATTTAGATGATAAAGAATTAACTAAAAGAATGACTGATGGAACAAAGAGAATTTGTGAAGTTTTTGATGGTTCAAAATCTAAAACACTTTTAAATGAAAGTTACTGCTTTAAAGATAGTAAATTTGCTGAAATTGGTGTGGATGAATTAAGAGCACGTGCTAATATTATTAAACATAATGAAGAATTTTGTTCACGTTTAATAAAACTTTATTTAGCTAATCAAAAAGAATGGCCAGAACCATTTCATATTGAGGATAGAATTTTTGAAAGTTTCCCATCTCATCAAGATAAAAAGCTGATGATTGATTTTCATACATCACCTAATAATAAGAAGTATGAAATATCAAAACAATTCAAAGATGATCGCTATAGGGAAATTGCTGTTCGTATATTATATGAAATAGCACCTCAAACATTACCTGAACTAGAAAAAAATAATTACGAATTAGAAATAAAAGAGCGTTTCAATGATAACGATAAAGTAAAATGGAATTCCAAAAATAAAATACTTGCTAGTCTTGAAACTGATATTGATAAAATGATATCTGATGAAAGTGAAAAAATTGAATTTAAGCAGAGAGTAATTACTTTTTTAAATACTGAGTCAGCGAAATGGGACTGAAATAATCAAAAGTTTTTTTCAAATAATAGTGAGTGAGCTCTTTAAATCTTCAGCAAATAATTTTTAATTGCTTGACCATAATCAGACTTAATAAATTTATCCGCAATTTTTTCAAGCTCCATAGCGGTAATAAAACCCATTTCAAAAGATGCAATTTCATAAGAGCCTAGTTTTATATGATGGTCCTTTTCAAATTGTCTTACTTTTTGTGAGGCACTGAGTAAAGCTTCCGCGTTTCCAGTATCGTGCCAGACAATAGTTTCATCCAATCTCTGGAGAGATAAATTTTGCATATTTAAATATATTTTTATTAAATCAGTAATTTCTAATTCTCCTCGAGGAGAGGGTTTTAAGGTTTTAGCATAGCTTGATGCCATCGAGTCAAAGAAATACATACCTGGAATAATTAGATTACTTTTGGGAACTGCTGGTTTTTCAACAATATCTATAATTTTATCATTTTGATCTAATTCAATAACTCCAAATTTTTCAGGATCGGGAACAGGCAAGCCAAAGACGCTGGCGCCCGTGTTTAGCATTTTATCTAAGGCATAAGAAGCGTATTCAAAGTACTTTTTTCCTAAAAAAACATTATCACTAAGAGCTAAGACTGAGGGACTGCCTTGAAGAAATTCTTCAGCTATGAAGTATGCATCTGCAATTCCTTTTTGTATTTTTTGAATCTCATAAGAAAAATTAAGCCCTACGTGGTCACCTGAGCCAAAAGTTTTTTTAAATATAGGAAGGTCTTCCTCCTGGACAATAAATAAGATGTCTTTTATTCCAATTCTTATTAAAGTTTCTAGGGGATAATAAATCATAGGTTTGTCATACAAAGGCAATAATGGTTTTGAAGCTGGAATTGTTGCAGGCATTAATCTAGTACCTTTACCCGCGGCAAGAATTATCCCTTTAGTGTTCATAAATTATAAAATGCATTAATTAGAAAGATTGACGGGATAATCATACAAATAAATGTAATTAAAATAATATTAAGCCTAGTACTAGATCTCACAGAACTAATTAAATCTCTGTGTGAAATAAAATTTATTAACTTATTATCTTTGTCGACTACTGGAAGGTGCCTTATATTGTTCTCTCCCATTATCTTAATTGCTATTTCTGCCGACGTTTTTAAATCAATAGTAATAATTTCCGTTGTCATTATATCTGAGGCTGCAACCAAATCAGGGTCTCTGCCATTTTTTACACATTTTCTTACAATATCTCTTTCAGAAACAACACCTTGTAAAGTATTGTCATCGTCTAGGATAGGCACAGCTCCTATATTTTTTAAAGACATACTATCTGCTATTTCACTTACGATAGAATCTGCCTTAAAGAATATGAACTCTTCATTAAGTTTGATTTTTTTAATGTCTTTAATACTTGGCATTATTTGATTATATTAAGTACTATGCTTCTCAAATAAATTAAGCGTATTGAAGCACTTTTAAGCCTTCAAATACTTTGATTTTTCTAATATTGTTGAGAAATAAAAAAAATGTTTAGATTTTTTAATTCAAAAAAATGGTTTTTATGGGCTTGGGCAGGATCTGCTGCTATTTTGGCAAGTCTTTGGGTTCAGGTAGAAATTGATGTCAAGATCAATGAGTGGTTTGGTACTTTTTATGACATGATACAAAAAGCACTCGCTGAACCTAATTCTATAACGATTGAAGAGTACTGGGATGGTTTACTCTCTTTTATAGTTCTTGCAGGTATTTATGTTTTAATTGCAGTGGTTGTTAGTTTTTTCACAGCACATTTTTTGTTTAGATGGAGAACCGCCATGGTTGAATGGTACCATAGTGTTTATAACTACGCTCGCAAAATTGAAGGAGCCGCACAGCGAGTGCAAGAGGATACAATTAAATTTGGTAGAATTATGGAAGGTCTTGGCACTAGCTTAATTGAGTCTGTAATGGTCATAGTCCAATTTTTGCCAATCTTATTAGGACTAAGTGCAGGGATACCTATATTCTTTTTCGGTGACTGGCAGTATGGACTAGTGGTTGGTGCCTTAATTTGGTCAGTGGGTGGAACCGCATTTTTGATAGTATTGGGAATTATATTAAGGCTTGTTGGAGTTGAATATGATTTACAAAAACAAGAGGCAGCATATCGAAAAATGCTTGTCATAGCTGAAGATGATGAAACAGTAAGACCAAAAAGTATTGAAGAATTATTTGACGATGTTCGAAAGATTCATTTCTTGTCTTATGTAAGGTATTTATATTTTAATATTGGAAGAATTGCTTATCTACAAGCCAATGTTTTAAGTGCCTACGTTTTTTTGGCACCTGCCATTGTGGCTGGGGTGGTTACTTTAGGAGTCATGCAACAAATTATTCGAGCCTTTGGAAGAGTTGAGGGATCTATGCAATACTTATTGAAATCATGGCCCACGATTATTGAGCTGGCTAGTGTTTATAAAAGATTAAGAGAATTTGAGAGACAAATAAACGAGTCTAAAGATACTGCCAAGGTGTCTGAATAAATATTTTAGACATCACATAAATTGAACTAATGGCAATAATTATAATTACAGCCCAAACCCATCGGTTTTTACCCTCATAATTTTCACCGTTATTTTTTGGATCAGACATATTTATTAAATAATATAATTTAACCTTTAAATCAATCTGGTTTTTTTAAATATCTAGTTCTATTAATCTCTTGGTAGTTTTTAAATAATTTTTGAGCTAAAAGATTACTTTTTTCTACACCTCTAATAATCAAATCTAATTTTTGCTCTTTGGCAATTGACTCAACTTTATTAATCAGGGATCTCGCTACTCCTATTTTTCTAAAATCTGGCAACACGTATAATATGTCCAGCTCGATAATTTTTTGAAAATATGTTTCATTTATTCTAGCAACAATAATTCCCATAAATTTATCTTCGTTCTTTGCTGCAAAAGCATAGAAATCGTCTTGAAATATGGATGTCCAAAATCTATCAAAATTAATCTCTTCGAATTGAAAACCATGGGAACTTAAACCCCCCTCAATGATATCTTTCCAACTTTGAATATGAATTTCTTTTGGTTTTTCTATAGTAAACAATTCTTAAGAATATCAATTAGAGCGTAAAACTTAAAGTATATTATATATTCTTACTTGATCTTGTGAATATCGTCCCTACCTTATTTAATATGTTATGGATGGAAAATTTAAAAAAATACTTTTTATCTATTAAATCTCGTGATCCTGCAGCAACGTCACTTTTATTAGTCCTTTTAACTTATCCCGGTGTTAAAGCAGTTTTTTTTCATCGTTTAGCTAGTTTTATTTGGGGTTTAAATCTTAAAATACCGGCACGAATGATATCTCAATTATCAAGATTTTTGACTGGAATAGAAATTCATCCAGCAGCAAAAATTGGTAAAAACCTATTTATTGACCATGGGATGGGAGTAGTTATTGGAGAAACAGCTGAAGTGGGAGATAACGTAACACTCTATCACGGTGTAACTCTAGGAGGAATATCACCTGCTATTAAGTCTTCAGAGCAAGTAGGTATTAAAAGACACCCTACATTAGAAGACGATGTAATTGTTGGATCGGGTGCACAAATTCTTGGCCCTATACTTATAAAAAGTTGTTCTAGAATAGGATCTAATGCCGTTGTGACTAAAGATGTTCCTAAAGGTGGCATTATGGTAGGCATCCCAGCTAAAAATATTAAATTAGCTAAAGAAAAACTTGATTCCTCTTTTGCTCCCTATGCAGTAACAAAAAAATAAGAAATTATATTTCATTTATTCGACTCAATAAGGCATCAGAGATTTCAATATCTTTATTTTTATTTTTTTGAAAACTTGATTGGCGTTTAGCTCCCGGAAGACGAGCACCCTCTTGGCTTGTAATGGAGTCAATTAGTAATTTAAGAGTATTTTCAAAATTAGAATTAAATTTTAGAGGATTAATTGCTATAAAAAATTGACCTGTGCTAGGTGGGCCTCCATCTTCTCCTGCAAATGATGAAGCTTGTGTTCCTAGGTTGCCACCAGCGATACAGGACGTTAAAATTTCAACCATTAGGCCAGCTCCAAAACCTTTATATCCTCCACTAGGTGCCATTGTTCCCTTTAAGGCTTCTTTAGCATCAGTAGTAGTATTTCCTTGGGTATCAAAAGCCCAACCCTCTGGTATCGATTCACCAGATTTTGCTCGAACTGATATTTCACTTTTAGCAACAACACTTGCAGATTGATCAATAATTATAGATGCGCTTCCTTTATACGGCACAGCAATTGAAAAAGGATTTGTTCCAACTACCGCTTTTACTCCTCCAAGGGGTGCAATAGATGCCGGAGCATTAGTGAAGCCCAATCCTACAAATCCATTTTCTGCAATTCTCTTAGTATGAAATCCTAAAATGCCACAATTATATGAATTGTATACTGACATGGATGCAATGCCTTCTTTAGAGCACATTTCAAAAATTTCAGGAAAACCTTTTTTTATGGCACTATGAGCAAAACCGTTATCTGCATCAACTTTAAGCACTGAATTGGAAATCTTTTCAAAAGATGATGTGGCGTCTCCTTTTATTTTCCCTATTTTCAGATGATTACAATAAATTGGTAGGTAATGAAAACCGTGACTTTTTATCCCACTAAATTCTGCATCCAGTATTCCCTCAATAATTCCAAAGGTATTCTCCTCGGAACAGCCTGATTTTATAAGCTTTTCTTTAGCTAAATCAAAAGCAGCTAATTTATCAAAGCTTGGCATCTCGGAATTAGATAACTTTTTCTCAGTTAATCAAGGAAAATAAACATATTACTTAAAATTATACATATAAATAATTTGCATGGTCTTATCGTAAATGATTTACTGACATTCTATAGACTAATAAATATTTATTAATTATATGGAGGATAAATATATGACATATTTAAGAAACGTATTCTTCACAGCAATACTTGCTTTAGGTTTTAGTTCTTTAACAACTACTGCCTCAGCATGTTCTTTAACTGTTGCTAATATGAACTGGGCATCTGCAAACTTAATGGCAGAAGTCGATAAGTTTATTTTAGAAAATGGATTTGGATGTGAAGTTGAACTAGTTGAAGGCGCAACTATGCCTACATTTACAAGTATGGCAGAAAAAGGTGAGCCAGACGTAGCTCCTGAATTTTGGGCCAATGCTGCTTTAGTGCCTTTACAAGCTGCTGAAGGAGAAGGAACAATAGTTACTCTTAACAAAGCCCCTATTACAGGCCTTGGTGAGGGATGGTGGATTCCACCTGCAACTCTTGAAGCTCATCCTGAGTTAACAACTGCTGAAGCTATTTTAGCAAGACCAGACTTATTTCCACATCCAGAAGATCCATCAAAAGGTGCTTTCGTGGGTTGTCCAGCTGGTTGGGGTTGTCAGTTAATCAATGCTCAACAATATATTGGTTGGGATATGGAAGCAAAAGGATGGCTCTTAGTTGATCCTGGTTCTGCTGCCGGTCTTGATGGTTCAATGGCAAAAGCTGTTGAGCGTGGTGAGAACTGGTTTGGTTATTATTGGTCACCAACTTCTTTGATAGGAAAATACGGAATGGTTCCTGTTGATATGGGAGATTGGGGTGGAGACGATAACTGGCACAACTGTGTAGTGAAGCCTGAGCAAGATTGTGGTGATCCAAAAGCTACTTCTTGGATTAAATCAGAAGTCTACACAATTGCCTCAGCAAACTTTACAGAGCAAGCTGGTCAAGATGGTATATTTTATCTCAGAAGTCGAACATGGCCTGGACCTGTTATGAACTCAATGTTAGTTTACATGGCAGAAAACCAAGCTGAGGGTGCTGATGCAGCAATTGAGTTCCTACAGTCTCACGAGGATGTATGGAAAGATTGGGTTGGCTCAGATATGAGAATTAAAATTAAAAACGCCCTTTAATATTATTTAATTTTACCGAGCCCGTTCTTACTTAAGTATCGGGTTCGGTATTTAAATTTATAAATATCAGTATATAAAAAATGAGTTTTTTTAGTGAAATCCCAACTATGGGTAGAGAGTCTCTTCGAGACTTTAAAAAAGGTATAGACTTAAACTTTAAAGAATTTTCAAGAAGCTATGGTGATGGCATAGAGGGATTTTTTGATCCCTTATTAATGTTTCTAGTTTGGTTAGAAAAACTATTAGTTAATTCACCTTGGCCATTAGTAATATTGGTTTTAGCGGGTTTAGCTTGGATCGGATCTAGAAATTGGAAGCTTGTTGCGGGAACAATAGTTTGTTTCATGTTGATAGGTTATTTTGGTATGTGGAAAGATACGATGTCGACAATAGCAATTATCTCTGTTGCCACATTGGTGTGTATTAGTATAGGTATCCCTCTTGGCATTTTAATGTCAAGATCTCGAAAACTTGAGGCTGGGATTACTCCTATTTTAGATGTCATGCAAACTGTACCTAGCTTTGTTTATCTTATTCCTATTATTATGCTTTTAGGCATTGGAAAAGTTCCTGGATTAATAGCCGTTTGTATTTACGCAGTCCCCCCTATAGTTCGATTAACAAATTTAGGTATCAGAGAAGTCGATAAAGAATGTCTTGAAGCTGTTGATTCTTTCGGAGCAACAAGTTGGCAAAGATTAACCAGAGTTCAGATGCCATTAGCTTTGCCAACAATATTTGCAGGGGTAAACCAAACAATTATGATGGCACTTGCAATGGTTGTAATAGCTTCGATGATTGGTGTTAGAGGTTTAGGAGTTCCAGTTTTAAGAGCTGTATCAAATCAGTATTTAGCACTTGGTATGTTAAATGGCTTAGCAATCGTAGCGCTAGCAATTATTTTTGATCGAGTCTCTCAGCAATATGGTAAAAGACTTCAGAAGCATAGAGAAGGAAGAAATTTATGAGTGATACAAAAATAAAAATTGACTCTCTCTATAAAATTTTTGGAAACAAACCTAAAGAAGCTCTTGAACATGTAAAGCAAGGAGTTGGAAAAGATGAACTGCTTGAAAAATATAATCATGTATTAGGTCTAAGTGATATCAATATTGATATAGAGGATAAATCTATTCAGGTTATTATGGGTCTATCCGGTTCTGGTAAATCGACTCTAATAAGACATATCAACAGACTCATCGAGCCAACTGCTGGTAACGTCTTAGTTGATGGAAGTGATGTTCTTCAATACGACGAATCTACGCTCAGAGATTTTAGAAGAACTAGAACTGCAATGGTGTTTCAGAGATTTGCATTGATGCCCCATATGACCATTTTAAAAAATGTCAGTTTGGGTTTAGAACTTCAGGGTAAAAAAGAAGACGAAATTTTAAACAGTGCTATGAAGTGGATTGAAAAAGTTGGTTTAAATGGCTATGAAGATAGATACCCTCAACACTTATCAGGAGGAATGCAACAAAGAGTTGGTCTTGCTAGAGCCTTGACAAATGACACTGATATTCTTCTCATGGATGAAGCATTTAGTGCTTTAGACCCTCTCATTAGAAAAGATATGCAGGATATTTTGTTAAACTTACAAGCAGAACTTCATAAAACTGTTGTATTTATTACACACGACCTTGATGAGGCCTTAAAAATTGGTGATCGAATTGCAATTCTTAAAGATGGAATTATGGATCAAGAGGGTTTACCCGTAGATATATTGTTAAGCCCCAAAACTGAATATGTTTCAAACTTTGTTGAAGATGTTAATAGATCCAGAGTGCTCAAGGCAAAGCACATTATGGAAAAGGCAAATGGCTCTGATCTCTCAAAGGGAATGCCTGTTGATGAAAATGATTTTATAGAATCTTTTATTGATAGAGTTGTTGCAGAAAAACCTGAATTAATTGTAGTCCAAGACTCTGATAAAAAGAATATTGGTAGCTTAACTTCAAAAAGATTATCTGAAGTTTTAAAAAAATAGTCACTTTCTATGTTTGGAAAGAAATCTAATTATATCAATGGTGCCTGGGTTGAGGGAGAAGGAGAGATTAATAATATTAATCCCTCTGATACTAATGATCTTATTGACACCTACTCTAATGCTTCTTCAAGTCAATTAAATGATGCTGTTAGTTCAGCTAAAGTAGCTCAAAAAAAATGGGAAAAAGTTGGAATAGAAAAAAGAGCTAATATCTTAAATGATATTGGTAGTGAGATTATTAAGCAGTCGAAGGAAATAGGTACTCTGCTATCTAGGGAAGAAGGGAAAACTCTTCCTGAAGGTATTGGAGAAGTAGTAAGATCTGGTCAGCAGTTTCAATATTATGCTGCGAGTGCTTTAAGACAATTTGGGGAAAATATTGCCTCTACGAGAGAAGGTGTTTCAGTTGAAATGACAAGAGAGCCTGTTGGTGTTTGTGGTATTATTTCTCCTTGGAATTTTCCAATTGCGATAGCCGCTTGGAAAGCAGCACCCGCTATGGCTTTTGGAAATGCAGTAGTTTTAAAACCTGCTTCTCAAACCCCAGCTAGTGCGATTGCTCTTACAAAAATTATAAGTGATCAAAAAGATATACCAGAGGGTTTATTCAATTTAGTTTTAGGTGGTGGGGGTACTATTGGTCATCAAATTTCAGGACATCCAGATATAGATGCTATTAGTTTTACTGGCTCAGTTAGTGTTGGGCAGACTATTTACATGGAGGCTGCAAAAACTATGAAAAAAATGCAGTTAGAAATGGGATCTAAAAATCCGTTACTAGTTATGGATGATGCTGATTTAGATATTGCTGTTGCCTGTGCTACCAATGGGGCTTACGGAGGAACAGGTCAAAAATGTACCGCTTCCTCAAGATTGATTGTCCATGAAAAAGTTTATAAAGATTTTATTCAAAGATTAATTAAAAGTATTAGCGCCTTGAAAGTTGGTCATGCTTTAAAAGAGGGATCGCAAATGGGTCCCGTTTCTAGTGAAACCCAATTACATTCAAATTTGGATTATGTTAAGAAGGGTAAAAGTGAGGCTAAACTTGCCTTTGGTGGAAATCCTATTAGCTTGGATACACCAGGCTATTATATGGAGCCTACTCTTTTTATTGATGGGGATAATAAATCAACAATCAATCAAGAAGAGATGTTTGGTCCAATCGCTTGCGTTATTCCAGTAAAATCATATGAAGAAGGACTTGAAGTAGCAAACGATACCATATTTGGCCTTTCGAGTGGAATAATTACCCAATCTCTCAGTAAGGCTGCTGATTTTAAGAAGAATATTAAAACGGGTGTGACCACTGTTAATCTTCCTACTGCTGGATTAGACTACCACGTACCCTTCGGAGGAAGAAAAGCCTCTTCTTTTGGTCCAAGGGAGCAAGGAACCTACGCACATGAATTCTTTACTCATGTAAAGACTACCTATGTAAGCCCTGGCAAGATTAATTGAGCTATAAAATTGACAATTTACAATATTGTAATTGGTCTAAGGAAATCTTTGAAATTAACAATAAAGCAAACCTGGATGCTGTTCACGCTACCATCTGCTATCACGAAGATTTTGATGAATTAAAAATCAATATTGAAAAATGGGAAGAATATTTTAGAGATTATTCCTCTTTAATATTTCAAGGATTTAATTCCCGAGATATAGAAAAAGCTAAACAAGAAAATAAAACAGCAATTTTTTTTGGTTTACAAAACTGTTCTCCAATTGAGGATAATATTGAATATGTTGAGAGATTAAAAAATTTGGGAGTTCTTTTCATGCAACTCACATACAATAACCAATCTCTATTGGCCACTGGGTGTTATGAAAAAAGAGATACTGGTATAACGAGAATGGGAAGAGAAGTTATCAAAGAAATGAATCGAGTTAAGATGATCATTGATATGTCTCACTCAGCAGAATTTTCTACTCTTGAAGCTATAGAAATTTCTGAGAAACCTATTGTTATCAGTCATGCCAATCCTCTTTTTTGGCACGAAGGGCTTCGAAACAAATCGGATGTCGTTCTAAAGGCCCTAAACGATAGTGGAGGTATGATAGGTTTCTCTCTATATCCTCATCATCTTAAAAATTCTTCCGAATGCACACTTATTTCATTTTGTGAAATGATAGCAGAGACTACTAAAAGAATTTCCATAAAACAAATTGGCATTGGATCAGACTTGTGTATTCGCCACCCTGACAGTATTGTAGAGTGGATGCGCAATGGAACTTGGACAAAAACTAAGGATTTTGGTGAGGGCAATGCAAGTAATGCTGGCTTTCCGCCCCAACCAAATTGGTTTGAGGATGCAAGAGGTTTCATAAATTTAGAAAAAGGTTTGAAAGATGTGGGCTTTAGTCAAGAAGAGACACACGACATACTTGGGAATAATTGGTACAATTTTTACCAAAAATTTGATTAATGAAAGTAGACTTAAGAAAACCAGAATTTGTGATGAAACTTGATCGTTTGGGATCTTTTCATCAATCTAAACTCTCTTTTTTGAGAAGTTTTATAAGAGAATTTAAAGATTGGGATTTTCAAACAAAGGAATTTAACTTAGATAATGAGGGATATGGTCATGCAATCTACACTGTCCAAAATAGACATAAACAATATTCCCTAATTTGTTTTTCGAATTATCTAGACGAGAGTGATCGATCAGATCGTGTGATTGCAACTAAATGGGATGCATCATTTGTATTATTTGATGGAGCCCCCTCAAAAAAGGATATCGAAAGACTTCAAAGCAATGTTCCACTCCAAGAACAAGGACGAGTGAGCCAAAAAGAATTATGTTTATCTAGAGCTAACAAATCTGTTCGAATCTTCGAGCATGTTGTCAAACATCTATCCGAAGGAAAGCAGCCAGATACAAAACTACTTTATGATGTAGGCTATCTATACCGCACCACAGCTGTTTATGGGTCAGGTAAGTTTGGGTTAGCTGATCGCATAAAAATTCAAAATAGGGATGAGATAAAAGGACCTTTTAGATTAGAGATGATGTTGGTCTACCTTGCTCGTCAATTTACTTTTGATATTGTAAATCACGTAGCCCACCACAGGTGCCCTGAAAAAGCAATAACGTTACATGATGACATAGCTAGGAATTTAGGAATTGGAAATTCAACAGGATTGGGTATGGCTCCCTTTATCGTTAATCATCCTGCCCTTCTCAACCAGTGGATTGTAGCTAAAGAGTCAGCGCTCAAAGCTATTAGATCGATAGCTTTAATTAATGAAATTGAAAAAAAATCTTTCCAAAATTATCTTACATTCATCCAAGAAAATATTAAATATTGGAAAACAGATAGCGAATATCAAATAAAAAAAAATAAACAACTTCTCAAAGATCTAGAAAATTTTCAAAAATATTTTAATAATCTATCTTTAGGTGAGTATTTTTGGAATAGTGTTTATCAATGGGTAGAAAAAAATACGCAAGCAGAGTGTTGTGAATTTATTGTCTCTTTAATGATGGAAGTTTATCCCGAAATTGTTGAGCCTTTAAGCTACGAGATGTCTATAAATGAAGAGGAATATTTTGATATTGACACAAGCAGACCAATTTGTGAGATCTCACAGTTGATTGAAAATCAATACACGTGGCTGCTTAATATAAATTTTGATAAGAAAGATAATATTTTTAATTTTTGGTATTATTCTAAGAATAAACAAGAACCCAGATTGTCTGATCGATTTAGTGAAGAAGGTGCTGATCTTGAACTTCCTTTAGCAATAGCAAGAGACATACAAAATCTTTATCAAGAGTTAAAATTAATGGATCTTAAAGATGATTTAGGTTCTTATTTATTAAAAAGCCAACGATATCGTCATATTTTAAGACGTGTTTTAATATGTGAAAAGCTTCCCTACTCAGAGATTCAGGATAATACTATTTCAAAATCTGTTATTCCGGTCGATATGCTTCGGTTAAAATTATCTTTTTTTGGAGCAACTAGATTTGACCCACGATCTGATCGTTGGGTAAGAATAACTATGTACCAAGGCGCTCCCTTGATGAGAGAAATTCACCAATCTAACGATAGCTGGTCTTATAAAAAAATAGCCTAATGCAATCTCTATATGAAATTGAGACTACTGTTTTAAGATCATC